>JACXTT010009634.1_pt1 | contig 13168 bp, 10 predicted proteins | sample 9270951 | NCBI WGS metagenome assembly JACXTT01 (sample SAMN15532306, study PRJNA645909) | rock metagenome | isolation source: weathered quartz diorite | place: Puerto Rico | collected 2017-06-21
GGTATCTCGGGAAACTGACGGGTGGAGCGTGAGCAAAACGCGGCCAGCACGGGGGCGAGGGGGGCGCCCCGGGTTTCGGGGCCCGCCCTGGCGGCGCCACAGGCCGGGGCGGGCCTTGCCTGTGCGGGGGGCGGTTGCGCGTAGGGGGCGAAACCCCGCCACACCGCCGCCACCAGCACCAGTCCCAGCGCGGCGAATGCCAGCCAGCCCCAGGTGGCTTGCCAGCCGTCGCCGACCATGCCGAAGACCGACAAACCGGTCGCGACGATGCCAAGGCCCGGGCCGCAAAAGATCAGGCCACCGAGCGCCGGCCGCCCCAGTTCCGCCAGGCGGTGCATGCACCACGCGGCCGTGTAGACCATGGCCAGCGCGCTCGCCACGCCCGCCGCGCCGCGCCACAGCGCCCACGCCGCCACGCCGCCCGGCAGCGCCATGCCAAGCGTCAGCAACACCGTCGCGGCCAGCCCCAGGCGCACCATGCGCGCCGGATCGGGCCGGATGAACATGCAGACGGCGGCGCCGACGAAATAGCCGATGTAGTTCAGCGTGGCAAGCCAGCCCCCTTCGGGCAGGCTGACCGTGCCGTCGTGCAGCATCATCGGCAACAGCGGCGTGAACGCGAAGCGGCCGATGCCCATTGCCACCGCCAGGGACACGAGCCCCGACAGCGCGATGGCCCACGCGCCCGGCTCGCGCCGACTCCCTTGCGCCACGGCGGCGCTGCCTTCGCGGGTGATCGTCGTCGACATGATGGGGGGTTCCTTCCGGGTTCCTGGCGAGATGGGCGGTATTCCCCTATCCTACGCAACATCAGGCATCCCAAAAAATTAATAATTGAGATATCAACCATCCTGATTTGAGAACATCATGGATCTCGCTGCCCTGGAAATCTTCCGCACGGTTGTCGAAGCCGGCGGCATCACGCGCGCCGCGGCCCGGCTGCATCGTGTGCAGTCCAACGTCACCACCCGCATCCGGCAACTGGAGCAATCGCTCGGCGTGGCGCTGTTCGTGCGCGACGGCAAGCGCATGGTGCTGACGCCGGCGGGCCAGACGTTGTTCGACTACGCGTGCCGGATGCTGCAACTGGCCGAGGAAACGCGCCAGGCCGTGCAGCCCGAGCGGCCACGCGGACGGTTGCGCATCGCCTCGATGGAAAGCACCGCCGCCAGCCGCCTGCCCCGCATTCTTGCGGCCTACCACCAGGCCTGGCCCGACGTGCAGCTCGAACTGGTCACCTGCTCCACCACCAAGGCGATCGATGCGCTGCGGCGCTTCGAGGTCGACTGCGCGTTCGTGGCCGAACCAATGCACGATCCGGCACTCGCCCAGCGGCCGGCGTTCGAGGAAGAACTGGTGGTCATCGCCAGCGCGCGGCATCGCCCGATCCGCACCGCCGCCGACCTGGAAAAGCCGACGCTGCTGGCCTTCGAGCCAGGCTGCAACTACCGCGCGCGCTTCGAGGCCTGGTACACCGCCGCCGACGGCATGCCGCGCCGCGTACTGGAGCTTGGCTCGTACCACGCCATCGTGACCTGCGCGGCCGCCGGCATTGGCGCGGCGATCGTGCCGCGCTCCGTGCTGGCGCTCTACCGCGACCTGCCGGAGATCAGCCTCCACAGCCTGGGCGACGCGGGCCGCGTGCGCACGCTGCTGGTATGGCAGCCGGCCATGGCCAGCGCGGCGCTGATGGCGCTGGCGCAGGCAATCAGCCCGGAAGGGAGCTTGCCGGCGGCAGCCTGAAGCCGGCGGCGAGGGCCGGCGAGGGTTCCTCCCCCTCCCCTTGGCACCAGCAGGATGTGGCCAGTCGCCTACACTGAAAGTGGCGCCGCCAAGGCACTTCCTGTGCCGCGCCCTTGCGATGACACTTGCCGCCAAGCGTTTCCGGCTCCTCGCCGCCAGACTGGTGCTGGCCATGCTTGCCATGGCCGTGCCGTCACTTTGGCCCGCCGTTGCAGCGCCCACGCCGGCCTCCGCGCCAGTTGCGGGCATGGCCCCGGTCTACGTGCTGCCGCTCAAGGGTGCGATCGGCCCGGCCAGCGCCGATTTCATCCTGCGCGGCATGACGCGGGCGCAGCAGGCGGGTGCGCAGTTGATCGTGATCGAAATGGATACCCCGGGCGGCCTGGATGTGTCGATGCGGCAGATCATCCAGGGCATCCTCGCCTCGCCGGTGCCGGTGGCCACCTACGTCTACCCCGGCGGCGCGCGCGCGGCCAGCGCGGGCACCTACATCCTGTACGCCAGCCACATCGCGGCGATGGCGCCGGGCACTAACCTTGGCGCGGCAAGCCCCGTGCAGATCGGCATTGGCGGCGCACCCGAGAAGCCGGAAGCCACGCCCGCGTCGGCGCCGGTGCCCGATCCCGCCGCCGGGCAGCGGGAAACGCTCGCGCGCAAGCAGATGCACGACGCTTCCGCCTACATCCGCGGACTGGCGCAACTGCGCGGACGCAACGCGGAATGGGCGGAGCGCGCCGTGCGCGAGGCCGTGAGCCTGTCGACGGACGAAGCGGTCGCGCAGCACGTGGCGGACCTCGCGGCGCCCGACCTGCCGGCACTGCTGCGCACGGTGGACGGCCGCAAGCTGGAGGCCGCTGGCGCCACCCGCGTGCTGCACACGGCCAATGCACCGGTGGTGACGCTGGAGCCGGACTGGCGCAGCCGCTTCCTTGCGGTCATCACCGAGCCGAGCGTGGCGCTGATCCTGATGATGATCGGCATCTACGGCCTGATCTTCGAGTTCTCCACGCCGGGCATGGTCGTGCCCGGCATCGCCGGCGCGATCTGCCTGTTGCTGGGCCTGTTCGCGCTGCAGATGCTGCCGGTCAACTACGCGGGGCTCGCGCTGATCGTCCTTGGCATCGGCTGCATGACGGCGGAGCTGTTCCTGCCGACCTTCGGCGCGCTCGGCGTGGGCGGCATTGTGGCCTTCGCGTTCGGGGCGGTCATGCTGATCGACACCGACGTGCCCGCCTTCGGCGTGCCGCTCGGCCTGATCGCCGGCCTGTCGGCGATCTCCGGCCTGTTCCTGTTCGGCATGTCCGCGCTGCTGTGGCGCGCACGCCAGCGCCCGGTGGTCAGCGGCGGCGACACGCTGGTCGGCAGCCGCGCCGAGGTGCTGGACGACCTGCAGGAAGACGGCTGGGCCGCGGTGCGCGGCGAGCGCTGGCGCGTGCACAGCGCCATCCCGCTCGCGCGCGGGCAGCAGGTACGGATTGCAGCGCGGCGCGGACTGGTGCTGGAGGTCGTGGCCGACGCCGCGCCGCCGCACGCTCCCCTTTCCTCCAACAAGATCGAAGGAGCCTGACCATGGCGTTCGGATTCAGCTTCGGCGGCCTGATCTTCCTGATCATCCTGCTGATCATCTCCGCGTTCCGCGTGCTGCGCGAGTACGAGCGCGGCGTCGTTTTCATGCTCGGCCGCTTCTGGAAGGTGAAAGGGCCCGGCCTCGTGCTGATCATTCCCGCCATCCAGCAAATGGTGCGCGTGGACCTGCGCACGGTGGTGATGGACGTGCCGCCGCAGGACGTGATTTCGCACGACAACGTCTCGGTCAAAGTGAACGCCGTGGTGTACTTCCGCGTGGTCGATCCCGAGCGCGCGATCATCCAGGTCGCCAACTTCCTGGAGGCCACCAGCCAGCTTGCGCAGACCACGCTGCGCGCCGTGCTGGGCAAGCACGAACTGGACGAGATGCTGGCCGAGCGCGAGAAGCTCAATCTCGACATCCAGAAGGTGCTCGACGCGCAGACCGATGCGTGGGGCATCAAGGTGTCCAACGTGGAGATCAAGCACGTCGACCTGAACGAGTCGATGGTACGCGCGATCGCCCGCCAGGCCGAGGCCGAACGCGAGCGGCGCGCCAAGGTCATCCACGCCGAGGGCGAGCTGCAGGCATCGGAAAAGCTGCTGGAGGCCGCCCAGATGCTGGCCAGGCAGCCGCAGGCGATGCAGTTGCGCTACCTGCAGACGCTCACGCAGATCGCCGGGGACAAGAGTTCCACGATCGTGTTCCCGCTGCCCATCGACCTGCTCTCCGCCCTGAGCACGGGCACGACGAAGGGCAAGGAATAGACCGGGGTCTTCCAACAAGGAGAACGCCATGATGATCGCCAGATGGCAAATCGATGCCCGCTTCGGGCACAAGCAGGACGTGATCGAGCGCCTGCAACGCTGGTCGCGCGAGATTGCCCCGCAAATCGGCATGACAACGGGCCGGCTGCTGACCGGCTCGATCGGCGCGCGGGAAGCGACCGTCGCGCATGACTGGGAGATTGCCGACTTGAGCGCGCTGGACCGGGCGTGGGCCAAGCTCGCCACCATCCCGGAGCACGCGGCGTGGGGCAAGGAGCTGGAACCCTACGTGGTGTCGGGGACGGCGCGATGGGAGGTATATCGCGTGGTGGATTAGCCAGGCTGGCGTGGCGTTGAGCCGCAGCCATCAAGAACAAAGGGCGCCGAAGCGCCCTTTGTTCATGCGTGCCGGTCAGTGAATCAGACCTTGCCCGCCACCCATCCGGCAACGCCGGCCAGCGCCTGCGGCAGGTTGGCCGGCTCGGTGCCGCCCGCCTGCGCCATGTCCGGACGGCCGCCACCCTTGCCGCCCACCTGCTGGGCGACAAAGTTGACCAGCTCGCCGGCCTTGACCTTGCCCGTGGCATCGGCCGTCACGCCCGCGATCAGGCTGACCTTGCCGTCGGCCACGGCGCCCAGCACGATGGCCGCGCTCTTGAGCTTGTCCTTGAGCTTGTCCATCGTCTCGCGCAGCGTCTTGACGTCGGCGCCGTCGAGCTGGGCGGCCAGCACCTTCAGGCCGTTGATGTCCACGGCTTGCGCGGCCAGTTCATCGCCCTGCGAGGCGGCCAGCTTGCTCTTGGCGCGCTCCAGTTCCTTCTCCAGCGCGCGAACCTGCTCCTGCATCTGGCCGATGCGCGACACCAGTTCCGACGGCTGCGCGCGCAGCGCGCTAGCGGCTTCGGCCAGGCGTGCGTCGAGCGACTGCAGGTAGTGCAGCGCGTTGTCGCCGGTGATGGCTTCCACACGGCGAATGCCCGCCGCCACGCCGCCCTCGACCACGATCTTGAAGAGACCAATGTCGCCGGTGCGATGCACGTGCGTGCCGCCGCACAACTCCTTCGAGCTGCCGATGGACAGCACGCGCACGTCGTCGGCGTATTTCTCGCCAAAGAGCGCCATCGCGCCGCTCTTCACGGCATCGTCGAACGGCATGACCTCGGCGTGCGTGCCTTCGTTCTTCAGGATCTCGGCGTTGACGATTTCTTCCACGCGGCGGATTTCCGCGTCCGTCATCGACGCATTGTGGGAGAAGTCGAAGCGGGTCTTGTCGGCATCGACCAGCGAGCCCTTCTGCTGCACGTGGCTGCCCAGCACTTCGCGCAGCGCCTTGTGCATCAGGTGGGTCGCCGAGTGGTTGCGCACCGTGCGTGCGCGGCGCTGGGCGTCCACGTGAGCCGCCACGGTGTCGCCAACCTTCAGCGCGCCGCCCGCGAGCGTGCCCTGGTGGCCGAACACATCGGCCTGAATCTTGGTGGTATCGACCACGGCAAACGAGGCGCCACCAGCCTGCAGCACACCCTGGTCGCCGGCCTGGCCGCCGGACTCCGCGTAGAACGGCGTGTTGTCGAGCACGACCACGCCGGACTGGCCCGGTTGCATCGCGGCCACCGAGGCGCCGTCCACGTACAGCGCCGTCACCCTGGCCTGCGGCACGTCGAGCGTGTCGTAGCCGCGGAACACGGTCTTGTCGCCGGTGTACTCCAGGCCAGCGGCCATCTTGAACTTGCCGGCCGCGCGGGCCTGTTCCTTCTGGCGCGTCATGGCGGCGTCAAACGCAGCATCGTCCACGCTGATTTCCTGCTCGCGGCACACGTCCTGCGTGAGGTCCAGCGGGAAACCGAAGGTGTCGTGCAGCTTGAACGCCAGTTCGCCGTCGAGCGTCTTGCCGCCCTTGAGCTTCAGTTCCGCGACGGCGCCGTCCAGGATGGACATGCCGTTTTCGATGGTCTCGAAGAAGCGCTCTTCCTCGGCCTTCAGCACCTCGATCACGCGCGACTGCGCGTCGGCCAGTTCCGGATAGGCCTGGCCCATCTGCGCGACGAGGTCCGGCACCAGCTTGTGGAAGAACGGCGTCTTCTGGCCCAGCTTGTAGCCGTGACGGATGGCGCGGCGGATGATCCGGCGCAGCACGTAGCCGCGGCCTTCATTGCCGGGGATCACGCCGTCGACGATCAGGAACGAGCACGCGCGGATGTGGTCGGCAATGACCTTCAGCGAGTTCTGGTTCAGGTTGTCGATATGGGTCTCGCGCGCGGCGGCCTTGATCAGCGCCTGGAACAGGTCGATTTCGTAGTTGCTGTGCACGTGCTGCAGCACGGCGGCAATGCGCTCCAGGCCCATGCCGGTGTCCACGCACGGCTTGGGCAAGGGCGCCATGTTGCCCTGCTCGTCGCGGTTGAACTGCATGAACACCAGGTTCCAGATCTCGATGTAGCGGTCGCCGTCTTCCTCCGGCGATCCCGGCGGGCCGCCCCACACGTCCGGGCCGTGATCGTAGAAGATTTCGGAGCACGGGCCGCACGGGCCGGTGTCGGCCATCTGCCAGAAGTTGTCCGACGCGTAGCGCGCGCCCTTGTTGTCGCCGATGCGCACGATGCGCTCGGCCGGCACGCCGACTTCCTTGGCCCAGATGTCGTAGGCCTCGTCGTCTTCCGCGTAGACGGTCACCCACAGCTTGTCGGCCGGCAGTTGGTACACCTTGGTCAGCAGTTCCCAGGCGTACTGGATGGCGTCGCGCTTGAAGTAGTCGCCGAACGAGAAGTTGCCCAGCATCTCGAAGAACGTGTGGTGACGCGCCGTATAGCCGACATTTTCCAGGTCATTGTGCTTGCCGCCGGCACGCACGGAGCGCTGCGACGACGTGGCCCGGGTGTAGGCCCGCTTGTCGGTGCCGAGGAACACGTCCTTGAACTGCACCATGCCCGAGTTGGTGAACAGCAGCGTCGGGTCGTTCGCCGGCACCAGGCTGGACGAGCGGACCACCGTATGGCCCTTCGACTCGAAGTACTGCAGGAACTTGCTGCGAATGTCGGAGACTTTCATGTTGTATCGGGCTGGATCAGGCGCACGCCGCGTCAAGGCAGGGCGCAGTCGGATTGGATTTGCAAACCGTTGATTATACGGGCAAGCCCGGCGCCGGGGCAGTCCCGGCGCCGGCGCCAGGCCAGGCGGCATCCGCCCCGGGCCGATGGCCGGCTATCGCCCACAGATGGCGGCGTGCGGCGTGCGGGCGGCCACCCGGCAAGTGCGCCCGGCGACCCGCCGGTGGTACAGTGCTGGCTGTCCGCGCCGGCCCGGCCTGACAGTCCCGGCCGCCATCCGCCCCTCCCCCCAAACAAGCCGGAAACCCTGATCGTCATGGGAGCATTAAGCCACCTTCGCGTCCTCGACCTGACCCGCGTGCTCGCCGGGCCGTGGTGCGCCCAGAACCTTGCCGACTTCGGCGCCGATGTGATCAAGATCGAGCGCCCGGGCGCCGGCGACGACACCCGCACCTGGGGACCGCCCTGGCTGAAAACGCCCGAGGGCCAGGACACCGCCGAGGCCGCCTACTATCTGGCGGCCAACCGCAACAAGCGCTCGGTGACCTGCGACATCAGCACGCCCGAGGGCCAGCAACTGGTGCGCGAGCTGGCGGCGCAGAGCGACGTGGTGCTGGAAAACTACAAGGTCGGCCAGTTGAAGAAGTACGGACTGGACTACGAATCGCTGAAGACGATCAAGCCGGACCTGATCTACTGCTCGGTGACCGGCTTCGGCCAGACCGGCCCCTACGCGGCCCGCCCGGGCTACGACTTCATCATCCAGGGCATGGGCGGCTTCATGAGCCTGACCGGCGAGCGCGACGACCTGCCCGGCGGCGGCCCGCAGAAGGCCGGCGTGGCAATCTCCGACCTGATGACCGGCCAGTACGCGACCATTGCCGTGCTGGCGGCGCTGGCGCACCGCGACCGCACCGGCGAAGGCCAGTACATCGACATGGCGCTGCTGGACGTGCAGGTCGCCATGCTCGCCAACATGAACACCAATTACCTGGCGAGCGGCGAGGCGCCCAGGCGCTGGGGCAACGCGCACCCGAACATCGTGCCGTACCAGACTTTCCAGGCGGCCGACGGCTGGATCATCGTGGCGGTCGGCAACGACGGCCAGTTCCGCAAGTTCGTCACCGACGGCGGCCGCCCCGAGCTGGCCGACGATCCGCGCTTCGCCACCAACCCGCAGCGCGTCAAGCATCGCGACGTGCTGGTGCCGATCCTGGCCGAGATGGTCCGCCCGCGCACACGCGCGCAGTGGATCCGCGACCTGGAGGCGGCCGGCGTGCCGTGCGGCCCGATCAACACGCTCGACGACGTCTTCGATGACGAGCAGGTGAAGGCGCGCGGGCTGCGCGTGGACCTGCCGCACCCGAGCGCCGGCGAAGTGAAGCTCGTCGGCAGCCCGATCCGGATGAGCGCGACGCCGCCCGAGGCCCTGCGCCACCCGCCGCTGCTGGGCGAGCACACCGAAGCGGTGCTGACCGAGACCCTCGGCTACAGCCCGGAACAGATTGCCGCGCTGCGGGCAAAGGGCGTGGTCTGAGACACTGAGATGGCGGTCGTTCGCCGCCCTCCCGGCAGTACCGATTCACCGACGCCGATTCACCAACGCCGTTCCACCGACGTACTCGAAGCCTAGGAGATTGCATGCTGACCGACGCCCTGCTGGCCTTCTTTCACTTCCTGGCCATCTTCACGCTGATCACGTTCCTGGCCGCCGAGGCGGTCGTGCTGCGCCCTGACCTGACGCCGGCCACGCTACGCCGGCTCTCGCTGTACGACCTGCTCTACTTTGCATCCGCGATGACGGTGCTGGCCACCGGTCTGCTGCGGCTCTTCTATGGCGCCAAGGGCGTCGACTTCATCGTCCACAACCCGTGGTTCCACGCCAAGATGACCGTCTTCGTGCTGATCGCGCTGTGCTCGCTGCCGCCAACGCTGGCGATCTCGCGCTGGCGCAAGCAGGCGCGCACCCTGCCGGATTTTGTGCCGACGCCGGCCGAGATCAAGCGCGCGCGCCGCTGGGTGATGATCGAGGCCCACGTGCTGATCCTGCTGCCGCTTTGCGCCGTGATGATGGCGCGCGGCATCGGTGCAAGATAACGCGCTCCCGCAAGACCGGGCGACCGGCGGCGCCACGTACGCTGCCGGCGGCCAATTTCCCAATCCTGCCGAAGTCTCCAACATGCTGAAGAAACTGCTTGCAACGGCCATGATGGCCGTCGTCCTTCCCGCCACGACGGCCTTCGCCGCCGCGCCTGCAGGCTATCCCGCCAAGCCGGTCAAGTTCGTCGTGCCCTACCCGGCCGGCGGCCCGCTCGACACCGTCGCCCGCGCCATCGGCGAGAAGCTGCGCGACAGCCTCGGGCAGCCGGTGGTGGTGGAGAACAAGCCGGGCGCGGGCGGCAACCTGGGCGCCGACTACGTCGCCAAGCAGCCGGCCGACGGCTACACGATCGTGATGGGCGCCGTGGCCACGCACGCCATCAATCCCACGCTGTTCGCGAAGATGCCGTACGACCCGGTCAAGGACTTCGCGCCGATCACGCTGGTGGCGGATGTGCCCAACGTGCTGGTGATGCATCCGGGCAAGGCCGCCGAGCTGCACATCAACAACGTGCGAGACCTGGTGGACTACGCCCGCAAGCACCCGGGCAAGCTGGACTACGCCTCCGGCGGCAACGGCAGCGCCGGCCACCTGTCGGGCGAGCTGTTCAAGAGCATGGCGAAGGTCAGCATGGTCCATATCCCGTACAACGGCGCGGCGCCCGCGCAGTTGTCGGTGCTGTCGGGCCAGACGGACCTGATCTTCGACAATCTCGCCTCGGCCTCGGCCAACATCAAGGCCGGCAAGCTCAAGGCGTTCGCCGTCACCACGGCCACGCGCGCGGCCGCCTTCCCCGATTTGCCGACCATCGCCGAGGCCGGCAAGGGTCTGGGGCTGGAAGGCTTCGACATCTCCACGTGGTTCGGCATCTTCGCGCCGGCCGGCACGCCGCGCGAAATCGTCGAGCGGCTCAACCACGACATCGTCGCCATCCTGAAGACCGACGACATGAAGAGCCGGCTCGCCCGCATCGGCGCCCAGCCCGCGCCGACCACGCCCGAGCAGTTCGGCGCGCTGGTGCAGCGGGAACTGAAGAAGTACCGGGAAATCGTCCGCGTGTCGGGCGCGAAGGTGGACTAAAGGCGGCCTAGCCGCCTTCCCTCGCCTGCCGCCTTGGACGCCAGCGCGGCGTCCGCGCGCCCTCCGCACGCGGCAGCAACAGCCCCACCTGGATGATGCGCGGGCCGTCCATCCGGGTCACGGTCAGCCGCAGGCCCGCGATTTCCACGGCATCGCCCTCCACCGGCGGCGATGCGAACACGGCCTGCATCGCATGCTCCAGCGTCAGCGGGTACTCCGCCGGCGTGAGTTCGCGCGTGCCGTAGAGCGCCGCCACGTCGCGCAGGAAGGCGTCGCCGGACAGCAGGAAATCGTGCGACGCCTGCTGCCAGGCCGGCGCCACGCCGGGCGCCTGAAACAGCATGGCCAGCATCGACACGCTGGTCGCCGGCGCCAGCACCGACACCGCATCGCCCGCGCGCAGCACCGTCTGCTCGGGCGCGGCCAGGGCGTCGTCGCGCGCCACCGTCATCATGCGGCAGCGCGGCGGCAGTTCCAGCTGATCGGCCCGCACGTTCTCCACCGGTGAATTGGCGCCGACCACGAACTGCATCAACTCCAGCGCCGGCGCGCGGGTGCCCTGCAGGCGCTCGCGCGAGAGCGGCTCCGGGTAGGCCGGGCGCAGCACGCGCGCGAGCCGCGCGGCGAGCGGCACCGTCGTGCCCTGGAACAACAGGCTCGCCAGCACCACGGCGAAGGCGATGCGGAACAGCAAACCTGCGTCCGGCAGTCCCTCCAGCATCGGGAACAACGCCAGCACGATCGGCACGGCGCCGCGCAGGCCCATCCACGCGACGAAGCCCTTCTCGCGCGCGGAAAAGCGGAACGGCAGCAAGGCTAGCCAAACGGCCGCCGGCCGCGCCACCAGCATCAGGAAGGCCGCCACGGCGACGGCCGGCCCGGCGACGTCCCAGATCCGGTGCGGCGCCACCAGCAGGCCAAGCAGCAGGAACATCACCGACTGCGCGAGCCACGCCATGCCGTCCATCGCGCGCATGGTGTCCGCCGTCACGGCCCGCTCGCGGTTGCCGATCAGCATGCCCGTCAGGTAGACCGCCAGGAAGCCGCTGCCGCCCGCGGTCTGGACAATCGCAAACACCATCGCGCCGCCCGAGCACAGCAAAATGGCCTGCAGCCCTTCGGCCACCCGGATGCGCTCCAGCACATTGGCCAGGCAATAGCCAAGGCCCAGCCCGAGCGCGCCGCCCACCCCGAACTGCACCAGCAGACGCATGGCCAGCGCACCCGGCGTGAGGCCGGCGGGCGCGGCGATCCATTCCATCAACGTGATCGTCAGGAAGATTGCCATCGGATCGTTGATACCCGATTCGATCTCCAGCACGCTCGCCACCCGCTCCTTGAGCCGCACGCCGCTGCTGTTGAGCAGCGAGAACACCGCGGCGGCGTCGGTCGAGCCCACGATGGCGCCCAAGAGCAACCCCAGCTTCCAGTCGATCTTCAGCACCCAGGCGGCAAAGCCGCCGACCAGCCCGGCCGTGACGAGCACGCCGACCGTGGCGAGCGACAGCGACGGCTTGAGCGCCACCCGGAAGGTGGAAAAACGCGTGCGCAGGCCGCCGTCTAGCAGGATCACCGCCAGCGCCACGTTGCCGACCAGGAAGCTGAGCCAGGTATTGGCAAAGCGGATGCCACCCGGCCCGTCCACGCCGGCCAGCATGCCGACGCCAAGGAACACCAACAGGAACGGCACGCCCACGCGTGCCGAGAAGGCGCCGACCACGATGCCCAGCGACATCACGACGGCCCCGATCAGGATGACATGTTCAACGCTTTCCAAACTCCTCCTCTCGCATTCCCCTGGCTCCTTGCGCCGCTGTGTTGTCGGCGGCGCAAGGATGATAGCCGAGGCGCCGTGACAGCCCCGCATATGCCGCCGCCCCGCCAGCGAAAAACGTCGCCCTAGGGAGATACCCTCAGATTGACCAAGATTGCAGACATATGAAAGGTAGCTGAAAGGTCGCCCTTTTAACTTCCACCCTGCCCGTGGTTGGGCTAGGGGTCCGTGTCCCTTGCTGCATCGCACAAGGTGGCCCGCCACGAAGATTTCAAGCAGTCTTATCGAGGAGAATCATTTTGCGCATACGTAGCCAAAAGGACTTTGCCTCCGGCCTGATGTTCATTCTGGTCGGTTTCGGCTTTTCCTGGGTCGCACGCGGTTATTCCATGGGGACGGCAGCCAAGATGGGGCCGGGGTACTTCCCGTTCTGGCTCGGCGTCGTGCTCGCCCTGCTCGGCGCGCTGGTGCTGTGGGGATCGCTGTCGGCCAAGGGCGAGGAAGATCATCTGTCGCGCTGGGACCTGAAGACCCTGTTGTGGATCCTGGGCGCCGTGGTGCTGTTCGGCCTGCTGCTCAAGCCGCTCGGCATGGTCCTGTCCGTGATCGTGCTGGTGCTGGTCTCCTCGATGGCCAGCCATGAGTTCAGCTGGAAGGGCGCAATCCTGAACGCGATCATCCTGGTGGTGATCAGCATGGGCGCCTTCGTGTACGGCATCAATCTGCAGATGCCGGTATGGCCGGCTTTCCTGTCTAACTAAGGGGCGGCCAGATGGAACTTATCTCCAACCTCGGACTGGGCTTTGCAACCGCCCTGTCCTTCCAGAACCTGGCGTATGCCTTCCTGGGCTGCGTGCTGGGCACGCTGATCGGCGTGCTGCCGGGCCTGGGGCCGCTGGCGACCATCGCCATGCTGCTGCCGGTGACCTACACGCTGCCGCCGGTGGCCGCGCTGATCATGCTGGCCGGTATTTACTACGGCGCGCAGTACGGCGGCTCCACCACCGCCATCCTGGTGAACCTGCCGGGCGAATCGTCGTCGGTGGTGACCACCATCGACGGCTACCAGATGGCCCGGCGCGGACGCGCCGG
>JACXTT010009635.1_pt1 | contig 13168 bp, 10 predicted proteins | sample 9270951 | NCBI WGS metagenome assembly JACXTT01 (sample SAMN15532306, study PRJNA645909) | rock metagenome | isolation source: weathered quartz diorite | place: Puerto Rico | collected 2017-06-21
GTATGACATTGAGCATATTCTCTACAAGTTTTATCGGTGCGAGTTGGTACACGATGGCGAACTCCCGGAGGATGTTGAGTTCGTGCCTAGAAGGCATCTCACAAACGGGGTGATCGTGTGAGCTGCTCCCCGACGGCGTCATGGATGGCGCCGAGGAGGGAGCCATGGAACTCAAGGACGAACAGTAGGCGGTCCTCGCGGCGTTGAAGGGCATGGTGCGCGTCGGATGACAAGAAGCTTGGCCGTTCCGTGCGCGAGCAGCGAGTGTGGCTAGGCGTCCCTGGCCCTCAGTCCTGGCCTTCAAGAGCTGTTTCGAGTCGATCCACGGTCCGGCTCGCCCCAGCTCGCCCTCACACGTTATGATCCGGGGGGTCAGCCGCGGTGACAGACGGCTACGGTTCCGAGTTGGCTCTTCGAAAGATGATCGCGCCACGCGCGATCGACATCCGCCAATGCTCAACACGTTGACGCTGAGAAACTTCAAGTCAGTACCACAAGGGTCCCTTCCTCTCTCCACGATAAACGTTCTCATCGGGGAGAACGGCTCCGGGAAGTCGAGTCTCATTCAAGCTCTGGCCGTCATAAAACAATCGCTGGGGAGCAATCCATTCCAGTTCTCAGGGGCGTTGCTGGATCTCGGTGCGTTCGATGATGTCCGTTACTCAGAGGCTGGGCGCGCCGGGGAGATCGAACTCGGCCTCATCGGCTCCGCCCCTCATTCAAAGTCGCAGGCCGGGCAAGCTCAGGCGGTCTCGTTCCAGCACATGTGGGCAGCCTCGGAAAGTGGGCCGACGCGTATCGTTGCGTCACTCGAGGCACCCGCAATCACGGTACGGGCAGAGTGGAATCGACTGACTGGTGCCACGGTTTCACCAAACCGGGTCGAGATCGACGGTTTGACGTTTCAGCTCGCGACCAATGCGGCGATCGGGGACGAGGTCCGACTCGCGGGCCAAACATTCCCTACTGGAGTGGAGGAGAGAGTCGTTCGAAACGCGACAGAACTCGTTTCGAATTTCGTGACCGCGGCTCGCCGGGCCATAGAGAGACTGTTCTTCGTCCCGGCGATGCGAGGCATCGAGCGCCAGAGCTTCGACCTTGGGGAACGCGGTGTGGCTGACTTGGGCAGCCCCGAGGGCTCGATCCGGGTTGGCCAATCCCTCGCAACAACGATCGCCTACGAGCGCGTGCTCGAGGACAGGATTTCCACATGGATGCAGCGTGTGACGGATCGCAGGGTTGAGGCCCGTCTCCTACCGCCCCGCAGGGTCGCTCTCGACGCCGTCACGAGCAAGCACAGGGTAAACCTCACCAACGAGGGTTTCGGCACGAACCAGCTAAGCCACGTGCTCGGGCAATTGGCGCTTCTCCCGAATGATGCTGTCTTGGCTATCGAGGAGCCAGAGATTCACTTGCACCCGGCTGCGCAATCACGGCTCGTAGGCGTCCTTGCCGAAGCTATTAGAGGAGCCAACTCGCAGCTGCTTGTCACTACCCATAGCGAGCACATTCTTTATGCTCTCATGGCCCTCGTCGCCGAGAATGCGCTAAAGCCCGATGAGGTCTTCGTCCACCACGTCGCCTACGAGGCAGGTGCTACCTCGATCAAGAGGCTCGCGCTGGATTCTCTCGGCCGGATAGAGGGCGGGATTCCGGGCTTCTTTGACACAAATGTTGAAGAGTTCCGACGATACCTGCTCGCTGCAGAGAAGCGCGGGTGAAGAATACCTATGTGGTCGACCTGAACGTCGTGATGAGCGCCCAGACCCTGATGGATGACAAGGGGGAGGAGAGTGAAGTTGCCCTTCGCCTGCTGACGGAGCTTATTGCTAGGTGCCACTCGCTCGTTACCTGCTCCGAGCTTTACAGTCAGTACTCGAGACTCGCGGACACGTTGACGCGTTCCGGGAAAGCCCAGGGATTGAGTATTTTTGGTCTCGCGCGCTCGGCCATGGCGGTATCGAGAAAATGGATCTATGTACAGAAGCCCTCCGCAGTTGAAGGAGACGAGGGAGTCCCCGAGGACGACAGAGGGCTCGTCCGATTGGCGGTCGCCGCTCGGGCCCACATCGTGACGACCGATGGGCGGCTCCGAACGGCGCTTCGTCGGACCGGCTTGCTGAGGGCTCACAGCCTCCTCGCTTTAGACCTCACTGAAGCCCTTCAGCACATATCTCAAGACTAGGCGCGTACACGACCGGCACACGTTTGGCGACATGCCGTATGGGGCGACGGCGCGTGTCATGTCTGGGTTTGCGGACGTGGCCGGCCTCGAAGAGCGGCAGGGCGTAGGCTTCTGGGTCGAGCCCTGCCGCCCTTCGGGGCCGCAGCGGCATGGCTCGCCCCATCCGCCGTCCGGGGGTGAGGTGCCCCGAGCGCCACAGTGCGTGCATTGCCGGTCGGAAGGCCCGTGATTGCCAGCCATCATGCACTGCACTACGGTTCCCCTATGTCCGAGACCGGACGCCGGTCAGGGGACAACCCCGGTGACTCATCCGCACTGCCAGTCGAGCGCCTTCGGGCACAAGCCCGGGCTTTGAAGCGCTATGGCGCCCGCCTTGCGCGGAAGCTGGAAGGGCTCAAGGGCGACCTTGCCGATGCCCAGCAAGCACCTCGACTCAGAAGGTGGGGCGAGGCACTTCTCTCGTACATCGGTGAGGTGCCGCCCCGTGCGTTAGTGGTCAGGCTGCTGGACCTCCGGGACCCGTCTGTCCAGCTCGAGATCCCCCTCGACCCCAAGCTGAATGCGCAGGCCAACGCGGCGCGTTACTTCAAGCGGGCCGCCAAGGCGGAGCGAGGGCTCGAGGAGATCCCGCCCCGGATCGAATCGGCCGAGCGCGAGATTCGAAACCTGACCGCCCTGCTAGAGCGGGTGCCTGGGTCTGAGCTGCCAAACCCGGAAACCATCGCCGCCGTCGAACGCGCCTTGGATAGCCTCCCGCCGCCACTCCGCAGGTCACTGGGAGGACTCCCCCCCGAGACCAAACCCACCGGCGGCAAGCCGCGGGACCGCGACCTCCCCGCCCGCCTACAGCCCCGCCGCCTTACAACCGCCGAGGGCTGGGAGGTGCTCATCGGCCGCAGCAACGAGGGCAACGACTACCTCACGCACAGGCTCGCACGCGGCGAGGACTACTGGTTCCACGTCCACGGCGCCGCCGGCTCGCACGTCGTGCTGCGGCGCGGCAAGGGGAAGAACGAGCCCTCGAAGCAGACGATCGAAGAGGTCGCTTCGTGGGCCGCACACTACTCGCAGGCGCGCACGGCGGGCAAGGTGCCGGTCATCTACACGCGCAAGAAGTACGTGCGGAAGCCGCGCGGCTCGAAGCCGGGGCTGGCGGTCTGCGAGCGGGAGAAGATGGTGATGGTGCGTCCCAGGGAGCCTAAGACATAGCCTCGCGGCGCTAGGGGGGGCCCCGGCTCAGGTGGCCGTCGCCCGAGCGAGTTCAGGCAGATGCTTGAGCCGAGCCGTTACCAGCCGGCGTCCTAGTCGCTCTGCTTGGCCGACATGCCAGACAGCATCGATCCGGTCACCGGCGGCAAGGGCAAGCCGCGCGCAGTTGAGATGCACCAGAGCTCGCGACGGGGAAGCCATCGATGCGTATTCCAGCAGATTGTCTAAGGCGGTTTGAGCACGCCCACACATCGCTGGGTCTCCCGAGCGCAGGATCTGCTCAGTGAAATAGTCGGAAATGGACCAGTACGACTGCGGGCGCCCAGATTGTCTCACGCTGGTGGCCTCTGTGGCGAAGCCGTGTAGGCCGAGCACGTATGCCGTCACGTCTCGTTGATCGTCAGAATGCCTTGAAGAAAAATACTTCGAGAGCATCCCCGTTGAAGCCGATAGTGCCGCCACCATCGCCGTCGCAAGCACCAACAGATCGGGCCGCGGATCCCCAGGTCGGGCGCCGGTCGCAGCGTCGCGCGGCGAGGCCGCACGCAAGGCCGAGAGCCCCTTCCCCCGCACCTCGATATCCGGCGCGACCGCACGGCCGCTTGGTGGCGTATAGAGAACGCTGAGCGTTACTTCCTCGTGCGGGTTGACGAAGGGGATCGCCGCGGTGATCAGAGTGGATTCAGGGCGACTGACCATGGATCCGGGGGGTAGGGAATCAACCTTGTAATCCACGATGTGGACGTCTGCCACGCGAAGCCTGCAAACTACGTCTTCGACTTCCTTGGCACCCTCATTCGCGACGCGAACGGACATGATGCCCATTCGCTCCAGCTGCCCAGAGAAGGTCTGGTTTGTCGTGACATCGTAAGTGAGGCGTGGTCGCTTTTGGGTTATTGCTATTGTCGCAACGCCGCCGATGACGCCGGCCACGAGCGTCAGCAGGAACGTCGCGACCACACCACGCCAAGCTGGTGTTCGCGCGTCTTCTGCCATTTCCATCTCCTTTGACGGTCAGGGGTCTGACCCATGCCGTCCCCGCACAGAATAATCTAGTCAGCGCGCGTCACCATCCTCCGGCAATTGTCCCGGCGCCCGGCCACCTCTCATCCCCCAGCGCGTAAGCCGCGGCTCGACGCCGGGGCTGGTGGTGTGCGAGCGGAAGAAGACGGTATGGCGCGACAGCCGGAGCCGGCCAAGGGGCCCACTCGACCTAGGTGCGACGGTTACACCGGTGAGCGTTACCACCTCAAGGCTTTGTGGGATCCCATCCTTGGAAGACGCCTCCAGCGTCTAGGTTGGGGAGGTCTACGAGGGCCTTGAGGACCTCAGGGTCCGGAGAAAAAACTAGCCCGCCGTCTTCGCGCCTCTTCCAGTACCTTGGATCTGCGAGCGACCGCTGAAAAAGAAGCTCAGCTGCCAGCCCCACGAGCGCCGCGGCCGCCTTGCGGAAGCCACGCGGCTCGAAGCCGGGGCTGGCCGTGTGCGAGCGGGAGAAGATGGTCATGGTGCGGCCGAAGGAGCCTGAGAAATCGTGATGGCCGCTGCGCTGGTCAGCTAGGATCGGGCGCCATGGACTCCTTCGAGCAGGACGCCCTCGTCCGCAATGCCGCCTTCGCGTTCCTGAACGAGCAGCGACTCCTCACGGGTGGCGATCTCCCGTTCGCGGTCTTGAGCCAGGGATTTGCCTACCGCGGCCAACGCGTTCCGCTGATCGGCCCGCAGGGGATCTTCAAACCGAAGATCCTTACCCAACCAATTCCTTTGAGCATCACGACCGCACCGCCGGTGCCGGGTAAGACACCACCCTACGTGGACACTGTGCGGGGTGACGGGCTCATCGAGTACAAGTACCGTGGAACGGATCCCGATCACCACGAGAACGTCGGGCTCCGGCTGGCCATGGAGCACCAGATCCCTCTCATCTACTTCGAGGGTATCGAGGTGGGGTGGTACGCGGCTGCGTATCCCTGCTTCGTAGTCGCGGACAATCCTCGCGAGCTCTCGGTCACCGTCGCCGCCGATGTCGCGATGGAACGGAGGCCCGAGGGCTTCCGCGTCGGAGAGCCACTCGTCGAGGCGCGACGCGCCTACGCGACCAGGACGGCGCGGTTCAGGATGCATCAGGACCGTTTCCGTCACAACGTGCTCTCGGCGTACCGCGAATCGTGCGCCATCTGCAGGCTGAAGCAGCGGCCCCTGCTCGAGGCGGCCCACATCATTCCGGATCGAGAGCTCCGGGGCGTCCCCGAGGTGTCGAACGGGCTGTCGCTCTGCAAGCTTCACCACGCGGCGTTCGACGCAAACATCGTCGGCATCCGGCCCGAACGAGGTCACCCGATCGTCGAGATCCGTCGCGACGTCCTCGAGCAGGAAGACGGGCCTATGCTGGTGCACGGCCTCCAGGAATGTCACGGGAAGCCGCTGCTCGTCCTTCCGAGAGCCGAGGCCTTACGGCCACGCAAGGAGCTTCTCGAGGAGCGCTACGAGCGGTTTCGAAGGGCGATATAGCCTTTTCTCACCGCCCCGCGACGATCCGCCGTTGACGCGGTAGGCGGCAGAGCGGGAGACTAATAGTCAGTCCGGAGCCACCATGACCCTCCCCTTCTCCGCACGCCGCTACCTCCTGCCTTGCGCCGTCGCTGCCGCGCTGGCGCTAGAGGCCGGAACCGCCTCGGCACAGCTCGTCGACACGACCTTGTGGTCGACGGACAACGCGGTTAACGCCATGGCGCGGCAGGGGCACACTCTCTACATCGGCGGCGACTTCACTCTTCTGGGGCCGCCGGTGGGGAACGGCGTGCCGCTGAATGCCTCCAATGGGGCGTTGGTGCGGCCGTTTCCGAAGGTGGCGGGGACCATTCATGCCGTCGCCTCGGACGGCTCGGGCGGCTGGTATATCGGCGGCTACTTCAACGCCGTGGGCGGGCTCCCGCGCAACAACCTCGCGCACATCCTGGCGAATGGCAGCGTCGCCGCCTGGAGCCCGACTCCGACCCCGAACGCCAACAACGACGTCTACGCTCTGGTCGTGATCGGCGGCACGGTTTACGCCGGGGGGATCTTCACCCTGCAAGGCCACAATTATGTCGTCGCCCTGGACGGCACCACGGGCGTCGCCTCCGCCGCCTGGAACCCGAATCCGAGCGGGCCGGTCAACTGTCTCGCGGCGAGCGGAAACACCCTGTACGCGGGCGGCAACTTCAGCCTCACGTCGGGCGCCGTGACGCACAACAACATCGCAGCGCTGGACGCGACGACCGGCGCCGCTTCCACGACCTGGAACCCGAACCCCAACGGGCCCATCTACGCCCTGGCGGTGAGCGGGAGCACGGTCTACGCCGGCGGGTTCTTCACGAGTTTCGGCGCCGGGCCGGGTCGTAACTATGCCGCCGCGGTGAACGCCACGACGGGCGCTCTCACCGGTTGGAATCCCAACGCGGATTACGGCGTCTACGCTCTGGCCGTCAGCGGCAGCAGGGTCTTCCTCGGCGGCAACTTTTCCACGCTGGGCGGGCTGCCCCGCGTCAGCATCGCCGCCGTGGACGCCACGACAGGCGCGGATACCGGCTGGAATGCGCAAGGCGGCGGACTCGTCAATGCCCTGATGGTGAGCGGGAACACGCTTTACGTGGGCGGCGACTTCGGCAACATGGGTGGGCAAGCCCGCAAGAACCTGGCGGGGGTGGATGCGACGACGGGCGCCGCCACAGCGTTCAATCCGAGCCCCGACTGGGCCGTCCGGGCCCTGGCGATGAACGGAAGCATCATCTACGCGGGCGGTGACTTCACCATTCTGGGCGGGGTAGCGCGCAACCATCTCGCCGCGCTGGATCTCACGACCGGCGCCCCCACCGCCTGGGACCCCGGAGCGAACTCGAGTGTCAATGCCCTGGCCATCAGTGGAAACGTTCTTTACGTCGGCGGGGTGTTCAACACGATCGCCGGGCAGGGACGCATTTATCTCGCCGCACTCGATGCCACGACCGGTGCCGCGACGGCCTGGAACCCGAGCCCGGACGGATTCATCTATTCGCTGGCGGTGGACGCAGGGGTGGTCTACGCCGGAGGGGAGTACGCGAACATTGGCGGGCGGACGATCGCCAGCATGGCCAGGCTGGATTCCACGACCGGCAACGCGTCGGCCTGGGGCGAACAGGGTGCGACATACAACAGCCTCTCGCCCGCTCACGTGGACTTCATCGCGGCACACAACAACAAGGTGTACGTGGGCGGCGACTTCGACCACGCGGGCGACATCTTCGCACCTCCCTATGGTGTTGGGCTGGATCGCGTCTTCAGCAACGTTGCGCTCTGGGTGGCGTGGTATGTCACCGGCCCCGTCTATACCGTCGTGGACAACGGGAGCACGATCTACTACGGAGGGAATTTCAACCGCGGCCCCACCTATCCGCCGCCGCGCTCTTTCGTCGCCGCGTCCGACACGCTCGGCAACGTCAATGGTTGGGATCCTGAAGCGAACGGCCCGGTCCATGCGCTCGCGCTCGTCGGCAACACGGTATACGCGGCCGGAGAGTTCACGAGGATCGGCGGGCAGACGCGCAACTATGTCGCCGCCCTGGATACCCTCACGGGCAGCGCCACGCCCTGGAACCCCAACGCGAACGGCTTCGTCTACGCCATGCTGACGGAAGGAAGCACGCGGACCTTCCTCGGCGGAATCTTCACCAACGTCGGCGGGCAGCCCCAGAGTTTCCTGGCGGCCGTGTACTTCGCTCCCCTCGATGTGCCGTCGGTCGCCGAGGCTCCCTCGCTGCGGCTGGAGTCACCCATCCCCAGCCCGGTGCGCGGGCGGGCGCGGATCGACTTCACCCTCCCGACCGAGGGCGCCGTCTCGCTCGCGATCTACGACATCGAAGGCCGCCGGGTCGCGGCGCTACTCGACCGAGCGCCCGAATCCCCCGGGCCGCACGAGGTCGAGCTGAACGCCCGGGGCCTGCGCGCCGGCTGCTACTGGTGCCGGCTCACGGAAGGCGGCGTGAGCCTGACGCGCAAGATGGTCGTGCTCAGGTAGAAGGGCCACGGCCGCGCGGACCTTGACGGCCCCGCATGCGACACCTAGGCTTGCCTTGGCGCTCAGGGCGCATCCAGTCCGCGGAAAGGGCCGTGCCCACCTGGCAGCACCACAATCGCTCACGAACTTCTTTCAGCCTGAATCGGGCGGACTCCAGGCGCGCATTGAAAGGAGCTTCGTGTGTTTCCGAACCCCCAGGAAGCGCTTCCGCTTCCGGTCCATCCCGACATCGAGCAGTATCGCAAGCTCGCCAAGGACCTGGTCAAGGCCTGCCGTAAGCACGATCACCGCGCGATCGGCGACTGCACGAACCGCTGGATCGCAGCGCTCATCTCGGGCATCGCTCCGGTCGATCACCCGCGGGGCCGACTGGCGATGGATCGCGTCACGGACCAGGTCGAAGAGTTCGCGACCCGGCACCTCGAGCCTCGCTGCCAGCTCGCCGAGGCCCAGTTCGTAATCGCCCGCTCGCACGGGTTTCCGAGCTGGCCCAGGTTCGCCGAGCACCTCGATCGCCTCGCGCACGCGGGGCCCGAGACGGCGGCCTTCGAAGCTGCCGCCGACGCCATTGTCTCCGGCGACGAGGCCACGCTGCAGCGCTTGCTTGACGATCGTCCACGTCTGGTCGGCGCCCGCTCGACGCGCGAGCACAACGCCACGCTGCTCCACTATGTGTCGGCGAACGGCGTCGAGGGTTACCGGCAGAAGACGCCGAAAAACATCGTCCGCATCGCCGTGATGCTGCTCGATGCCGGCGCCGACGTGGATGCCGAATGTGACGTGTACGGGGGCGGCGCGACAACTCTGGGGCTGGTCGCCACCAGTGGCCATCCCAGGATCGCCGGCGTGCAGCTCGCGCTGCTTCAGCTGCTGATCGACCGCGGGGCGAGGATCGAACATCCCCGCGCGGCCGGGAACGAGAGCGTCGCCGTCATGGGCTCACTCGCCAACGGCTGTCCCGAGGCGGCCGCCTTTCTCGCCGCACACGGCGCGCGGCTGGACCTGGTCGCCGCGGCCGGGGTCGGACGGCTCGACGTGGTCCGATCGTTTTTCGACGAGCAGGGCAGGCCTGAAGCCGACGTCTCGACGGCGCAGGTCAACGCGGCATTGAGATATGCCGCCTTCTACGGCAGCGCCGAGATCGCGAAGTTCCTGTTGGAGCGCGGCGCGGACATCGCCGACAGCCCGGGGGACGGCCAGACGGCGATGCACCGCGCGGTGATGGGCGGGCACATCGACGTGGTCAGGGTGCTGCTCGAGCAGGACCCGCCGCTCGAAGGGCACAACCAGTTCGGGGGCACTGTGCTGGGCCAAGCCCTATGGTCCGCCGCCCATGGCGGCGACCCGGATACCTATGTCGCGATCATCGACGCGTTGCTGAAGGCGGGGGCAAGGCTCCGCGAGAAGCACGTCCCGGTCAACGAGAAGGTGGACGCCTTCCTGGCCCGGCACGGCAGCCTCCCGGAACTCGAGTGGCACTGGCTCGGGGAGGAACCTCGTCGGTGAGCATACGCGCGGCGCCTGCCATCCTCGGACTCACCGCGAAATCATCCCGATCGAACCTAGCCACGTCTCTACCAACTGCGGCCATCCCGTGATTGGAGACTCCGTGCGACGCAGTGCAAATGCATGCCCGCCCTTTACGTACACATGCATTTCTGCGGGAACTCTCGCCTTCCTGAGTGCCGCGTAGTAGACGAGCGAGTTCTCGACCGGATCCACCGGATCGTCCTCCGCTTGGAGCAGGAACGTCGGCGGCGTCTGGTTGGAGACGCGAATATCCGGATTCAGCGCGAAATTTGCCTCGGCGGCCGCCAAGTGCCCCGGGTAGAGCGCCACGGCAAAATCCGGGCGGCAGCTTTCGTTGTCGGCCGCGTCCACGGCCGAATAGAGACGCTTCTCAAAATGCGTGCTGATCGCGGCCACCATATGGCCGCCCGCCGAAAAGCCGAGCACGCCGATCTTGTGCGGGTCGATATGCCACTGCGCGGCGTGGAAGCGCACCAGCCCTAGCGTCCTTTGCGCGTCTTGCAAAGCCGTCAAACAATCCCGATACGGGCCCGTCTTCGCGCACGGCACGCGGTATTTCAGCAGCACGCACGTAATGCCCTCGGACGTCAGCCAGTCACAGGCCTCCGTGCCCTCGAGATCGATAGCCAGCACATTGTAGCCCCCGCCCGGGAACACGACCACCGCCGCGCCCGTGTTGCTTCCCTTGGGCGGATAGACGGTCATGGTCGGCTGGGACACTCGGTCGACGTAGACCCACGGTCTGCCGGCAACGAGCTTTGGCCTACCCGCGGAGTCCACAACCGTGGCGGACACCTCCGGCCCCTCGACTGGCTGGGCGTCAGGGACCACGCCCGGCCATAGTCGCACTTGCGTATGGCCCGGCGACGGCTGCCAGGCAGTCTGCGCAGCGCAAGGACGCGCCAACGAGAACAGGATCGAGAGAGCCACACCCACCCGCGCGTCACATCGCATCACGCCCCTCACGTTGTATGAGAGCAAGTCGTCGATCGACAGCGCACAAGCTCTTCAGCATCTTCTGGCTCCTTCCTCGAAGGCAGTCGCGGCGACAGCGCCTGGGTCGCTAGCCGGTCTTACCTCCCCGCTTCCGCTCATCCCCCACCCGCACCGTCCAACCCACGCGGTCGCTGTGCTCGAGCAGCGGCACGGCGAACTTGCGCGACGCTCCGGTCAGCTCTCGGAAGTCGGCCACCGTGAGCGCAGGCTTCTTCTCGAAGTAGGCGACGAGCTTCGTCCGCAGGTCGTTCATCTGCTTAGCGGTGTAGGTCAGCTCCTGGTTCACGCGCACGAGGCGGTCCAGGAACAGCCCCAGGGCCATGACCTCGGCCGCGGCGGCGCCGAGTTTCGTTTGCCACGCGGCGTTCTCGGGCACGGCGTAGCCGGCGGCTTAGAGGTCGCGCTCCAGCACTTCGAGGGCGGCCATCGTCTCCGCGGGCAGCACTCATCGACCGGACCTCTCCGAGCTACAGCTCCTGACTTCATGGTGACCTCCTGACGATTTACCCCGCACGCATGAGAAAGGCGATCTCCTCCGTGCGCTACGGATGCCAATACGTGAGCTGACGTCGGGTCGAGCCGCTCAGATCATCGACCGATCGCGGCCACAGCACGGCGACCGAGTCTGTAGGCTGTGGCCGAAGCAGGGCTAGTGTGCGCCCGTCGTAGGAAACCGCATCCGACGTGTCCAGCGAGAACCGCCAAGGAGAGAGGGCCCGCCCATCCGCGGTCAGGAAGTAGGTGAGGTCAGGGCTTGCGCCGTGCTCGACGAAGATCATGCCCTCGATCCCGGCATCGGGCCTCGAGTACCACCGCAGGTCATCGTAAAGAATGCCGTAGGGCGACGTTGCGAGAGTAACGAGGGATGAATCCGACAGCTGCAAGCGCATGATCGTGGTCGCAATCGTGGCGGGACCGATAAACACGATGGAGCTTCCGTCAGCTGACCATTTCGGGTTCCAACCCCAGAGCACTTGATTGTCGACTCTAAGGGGCTTGTCCGAGCCCGATGATGGTTCAAAGATGTGGAACCCCGCGGAGTCAACCGGGTCACCGTGGTTCAGGAATATTCGCCTGTACAGGACTTGGCGGCCGTCGGGCGACCAGTCGGGCGTCCCCGCGCCGTTGGCCGTATAGTCAGGCCAGCGAATCGAGCCCGTTATCACGTCGATCAGCACGAGCTGGAGCCCCCAGGTGCCTACCAGCTGACGGTCGTCGGGCGAGAACTGGAGCTGCTCCGGTCCCAAGAAGTCCCCCGGGGCGATCAAGCGAGGCGTGCCCCCCAAGCGACCGACGACATAGACGCCAGCCGGTCCGTCTGAGTTCGGGTACCTACGGTGATAAGCGATCCACTGGCCATCATGCGACCAGGTTGCGTACTCGTCAGCCGCCCCCTTGCCCGCATGAATTGGAGGGTCGAGGCCGGCTCTCTGCGGCGTCGGACTCGGCCTGGTGATCTCCTTCGAACAACCGATCATGGGCCAGAGCCAGAGAAGGGCGCTTGCTGCTAGTAGGGCACGAGGTGGTGTAGGCATGTGGGTGCGATTGGTCGCGATTTGCATGTTCCGAGTGGCCGGGGGGGCCTGGCGCGCGACGATTGTGCCTGGCACCTAGGCGATCTTACCTCCCCGCTTCCTCTCGTCCCCCACCCGCACCGTCCAGCCGATGCGATCGCTGTGCTCGAGCAGCGGCACCGCGTACTTGCGCGAGGCGCCGGTGAGGTCGCGGAAGTCGGCGACCGTGAGCGCGGGCTTCCTCTCGAAGTAGAGGCCCAGTTTTTCGCGCAGCGCGGCGATCTGCTTGGCGGTGTAGGTCAGGTCCTGGTTCACGCGCACGATGCGGTCGAGGAACAGGCCGAGCGCCATGACCTCGGCCGCGGCGGCGCCGAGCTTGGTCTGCCACGCCGCGTTCTCCGGCACTTGGTAGCCGGCGGACTCGAGGTCGCGCTCCAGCGCCTCTAGCGTGGCCAGCGTCGCGGCGGGCGGTGACCAGGGCGCACCGCCGGGGCGCACGCGCTCGCCGCGCGTCGCGAGGGTTGCGTCGGCCACCAGCACATCGAACGCCGCGTCGAAGAGCGCGGCGTCGAGAGCCGGGAGCCCGCGCTTGAGCTCGCCCTTGGGCACGCCGTAGCGGGCCGGAAAGCTGGCAGCGTACTGGGCGACGGCGCGGGTGATGAGCTGACGCGCCTCGCCCCAGCGCCCGGCGGCGAGCCA
>JACXTT010009636.1_pt1 | contig 13168 bp, 9 predicted proteins | sample 9270951 | NCBI WGS metagenome assembly JACXTT01 (sample SAMN15532306, study PRJNA645909) | rock metagenome | isolation source: weathered quartz diorite | place: Puerto Rico | collected 2017-06-21
TCCAAAGCAATTCTGGCCCGCCAGTTGGTGAGCCATTCCAACTGCATTGCAGTAGACTTTCGACCACGCAAGTCGCTGGGAATTCGCAACTTCGCGAAAGAACAACTGCATCGTTCCGGTTAAGGGAGAGGGCCGGGGTGAGGGGGAGATGGGCGGCGGAGAAAAGGTTTGTTGAAAACAGTGGACGCTCCTTCCATCTTGTTCAATCCGTTCAAGAATTTGACAAGCCGCACGGCTACATTCATATTGGCTCGCATGAAACCAATGAAAATTCTCGCTTCGTTTTTGCTTATGCCCGCCCTTGCTGTCTGCGCCGACACTATCTACAAGATCCCTGTCAAGGACATTGACGGCAAAGACACTTCCCTGGGCGCCTACAAGGGCAAAGTGCTGCTCATCGTGAACGTCGCCTCCAGGTGCGGCTTCACACCGCAGTACAAATCTCTGGAAGCCATTCATGAGAAGTATAAGCAGAAAGGTTTCATGGTCCTTGGCTTTCCCTGCAATCAATTCGGCCACCAAGAGCCCGGCACGAACGAGCAGATCAAGCAGTTCTGCTCCACCACATACAATGTTACTTTCCCGCTCTTCGACAAAATTGACGTGAATGGGCCGAACCGGCATCCACTCTACGTCGCTCTCGCCGGGCCGCAATCGCCATTCCCCGGGGACATTAAATGGAACTTCAACAAGTTCCTTATCGGCCGCGATGGGAAAATCATCCAGCGCTTCCTGCATTCCACCAAGCCTGACTCACCGGAAGTAATCGCTGCCATCGAAGCTGCTTTGGCCGCCAAGTGAGCCTCCGCTGGCGCTGGTTTCCGAGCCTCCTCGCGGCCGGGTTCCTTTTGCCAGGCTGCTCCCATGATCCAAGCGAGGAGAGGCCGAGTGCCTCCTACTCTGGGGCGTTGACACCGGTGCCGCCTGCATTTCTCACTGGACCCGCCTCGCTGCTGCTTACGCAGTCCGACGGGTTCAGCGGTCACCTGACAATGACCACAGGCACTGCGTTGCCCAACGGTCAGGGTGCCGCCGGCGAGCTTTGGCAACGTGCGAGCAAATTGATGTTTACGCCTGCTCCGGGCAAGGCGAAGTCTTCCCGCGGAGGCTTCAGTTTTATTTGGGATGTTGCTCAAGGCCGCGGCTACGTCTTGAGCGAAGCCTTGCAGGGCTGCGCGCCGGTTACAGCGAGCATCACACCGACGAACCTCTCCAGCTCAGCCGCTTCGCCACCGAGCGAAGTGATCGACTCTCATCCCTGCCAGGCGGAACAGGCGACGGTGCTCATGAGCGATGGTTCGAGCGCCAGTTTACATGTGTGGCGAGCCACCGAACTGAAACGCTTTCCCATCCGGATCAGCGCTACCAACGGCGCGACGCCCTTCATCTTGACCTTCTCGAAGATCCATTTGGAATCACAGCCAGTGGACTTGTTCGACGCGCCTGAGGGTTTCACACGATATGCGAGCCCGGATGCCATGCTGACGGAATTGATTTTCCGGCAGCATAATATAAGGCGAGCGCCTGTCAGCGTGACCGAACCCTCAAGCGATTACCGTCCGCGCCGCTGACGCCGCCTTTGGCAGAGCAGCGGACGCAAGCAAGTCCCCAGGCCTCAAACTGCGCAACCTTTGCGCGCAATCCAGGTTCTGAACTAATGACATCGCCGCCTGCGCCTTCTGAGGTCCCTCCTGGCCGGTGCTTATCCTGTTTCCGTGAATTGTCGCATTGCCTCGGAAGTCTAAGATGGTAACTTCTGAAATTCCGAACATGGCGAACATGGAAATTTCCGGCAGACAACGGCTACCTACCTCTCCCGGCACCCTTCCGAATCCACCGGCGGCGGCGAACGCTCCCATACCCAAACGTGGCTGGGGGGCGCTCGTTGGCTTGATCCTCGTGCTTTTGGTGATCGGGTCCGGGGCCCTTTGGGTGAAACAGCGCCGCGCAGCGGCCGTGGGTTCGAGCGCTTCACCAGGCCAGCGCGGTCCAGGCGGCAGCCCGATACCGGTCGTTGCCGGGACTGTCGGTCAGAAAGACGTTCCGATCTACCTCGACGGACTCGGCACAGTGCAGGCCTTCAATACGGTCACGGTCCGTGCGCGGGTGGACGGCCAGGTGGAGAAGATCGCTTTCGTCGAAGGCCAGGATGTTCACGCTGGCGAGTTGCTGGCGCAGATTGATGCCGCTCCGTTCCAGGCCCAACTCGATCAGAGCGTCGCCAAAAAAGCGCAAGACCAGGCGCAACTGACGGTGGCTCGCTTGACGCTCCAGCGAAATGCAACTTTGCTGGCCGACAAAATCTTGTCCCAGCAGGATTATGACACGCAAAAGGCGACAGTGGAGCAATTTGCGGCCGCGGTGCAAGCGGACGAAGCTGCTATTGACAACGCCAGGGTGCAATTGGGTTACACGAAAATCACCTCGCCGCTGGATGGCCGCACTGGCGTGCGTATAGTGGACCAGGGCAATATCGTTCATGCCAATGACGCCACTGGGCTGGTCGTAATTGCTCAATTGCGCCCGATCTCGGTCCTCTTCACTTTGCCCGAACAGAATCTGGGCCAAATTCAGGAACAGCTCAGCGCCAGTCACCAACTCGCGGTACTGGCGGTCGATCGCGATAACCGGACAACTCTGGATGAAGGAAAACTCGCGGTGATTGATAACCAGATCGACACCTCGACGGGCACGATCCGGCTCAAGGCAACGTTCCCTAATGAGCAGTTTCATTTGTGGCCAGGCCAGTTCGTCAACGCGCGGTTGCTCGTGACCACGCGCAAAGCCGGCACAGTCGTCCCGGCTTCGGTCGTTCAGCGCGGGCCGGATGGCTCGTACGCCTTTGTGATTAAAGAGGATCTGTCGGTCGAAACTCGACCGGTGCATGTGGCGCATATCGACCAAGGTGAAGCCTTGATTGATTCCGGCCTGCGACTCGGCGAGCAGGTTGTCGTGGACGGCCAATACAAATTGCAGCCCGGAGCCCACGTCATGATTTCCACCGGCAATCCACCCGCCCGGACCGCTCAGTCGCACGAACCCGGCGCTTCGCGCGGCGGTGCTGCGCCCAACTGATGCGCCGCGTTCCACTGGAAAATTGATTCTCGGAGGAGTGTGAGTATCTCCGAACCATTCATCCGCCGTCCAATTGCCACTTCGCTGCTCATGGCCGGTGTGATTATGATGGGCCTGCTGGGTTATTTCCTTCTGCCGATCTCGGCTCTGCCGCCCGTGGACTTTCCGACCATTCAGGTCACGGCTCAGTACCCGGGCGCGGCGCCGGATGTGATGGCCTCTTCAGTGACCACACCGCTGGAGCGACAGTTCGGACAAATCAGCGGGCTGGCGCTGATGACCTCGGTCAGTTCATTCGGAAACTCCAGCATCACCTTACAGTTCAACCTGGACCGCGACATCGACGCAGCCGCCCAGGACGTCCAGGCCGCGATGAACGCCGCCAACGGCGTTCTGCCCCGGATGCCCAACCCGCCGACCTACAGCAAAGTCAATCCTGCCGACACGCCGATTCTCACACTCGCTCTGACGTCGGACACTCTCCCGCTTGAGAAGGTCAATGACCTGGCGGACACGGTCCTGGCTCAAAAGTTGAGCGAGGTTAGTGGCGTCGGGTTGGTCACGATCGAGGGGAACCAGAAACCGGCCGTGCGCGTGCGCGTTAATCCAGCAGCACTCGCCGGCCTCGGGCTCGGCCTCGAAGACGTCCGCACCGCTCTGATCCAGAATAATGTCAACGCTCCGAAGGGAAACTTTGACGGGGCACGACAGGCCTACGCTATCGGCGCGAACGACCAAATAACCTCCGCCGCCCAATACGGCGACGTTATCCTCGCCTACCGGAACGGTTCGCCCATCCGGATCAAAGACATCGGCTCGGTGGTGGACAATGTTGAAAACGTGCGGTTGGCGGGATGGGTGGGGCAGAAACCGGCGGTGATCGTGGACATTCAGCGCCAGCCGGGCGCCAACATCATCGAGACCGCGGATCGCGTGAAAGCGCTCTTGCCCCGGCTCCAGGCGTCCATTCCTCCCTCGGTAAAGGTCGGCATCTTTACCGACCGCACCCAGTCAATCCGGGCCTCGGTGCGCGATGTGCAGTTTACTCTGCTGCTGGCGGTGGCGCTGGTGGTGATGGTCATCTTCGTTTTCCTGCGCAAACTATGGGCCACCGTGATTCCCAGTGTGGCCTTGCCATTGGCGGTCATCGGGACTTTTGGAGTGATGAAGCTCATTGGCTTCAGTCTGGATAACCTCTCACTGATGGCATTGACGATCGCCACCGGATTCGTGGTGGACGACGCGATCGTGATGATCGAGAACATCGTGCGGTTCATCGAGAATGGCGAGCCTCCTTTCGAAGCAGCGCTCAAAGGAGCCAAACAAATTGGATTTACCATCGTTTCCTTGAGTTTCTCGCTGGTGGCCGTCTTCATCCCGCTGGTTTTCATGACGGGCATCGTCGGGCGCTTGTTCCGCGAGTTCGCAATTACGTTGAGTGTGGCCGTCATGGTCTCGGCTGCCGTCTCTCTCACGCTGACGCCGATGATGTGCTCACGGTTGCTCGAGCCCGAAAGCAGGCAGAAGCGCAACCGCCTTTTTCTGGCCACCGAGCGCTTTTTCAAAGGGATGCGTGATGTTTACGAGGCTGGTTTGAAATGGGTGCTGCGCCATCAGGCGTTCACGCTTGGCATTGCGGCGGTAACTCTCGTCGCCACCATCTGGCTTTATGTGGTCGTCCCCAAAGGCTTGCTGCCGCAGCAGGACACCGGCATGATCCTGGGAATCACTGACGCCGCTCAGAACATCTCCTTCAAGGCGATGGTCCAGCGGCAACGACTGTTGACCGAGGACGTCCTCAAGGATCCTGATGTCGTCAGCGTGGCGTCGTTTGTCGGCGCGGGGACGGTGAACCCGACCATGAACAGCGGCCGGCTTTACATTAGCCTGAAGCCGCGCGACCGGCGGAACACAACATCGGCGGAGGTTATTGCCCGCCTGCGCGAGGCAACCAGGAACGTTGAGGGCATAACCCTCTCGATGCAAGCCGTGCAGGATGTCCAGATCGACAGCCGCGTCAGCCGAACCCAGTACCAGTACACGCTCCAGGATGCGGACGAGACCGAGCTCGGGCAATGGGCTGCCCGGCTTCTGGCGCAATTGCGCACGCTGCCGGAATTGACGGATGTCGCCAGCGACGAGCAGCCGGGCGGTTTGCAGGTCAACATCGTCGTGGACCGCGAGAAAGCTTCGCGCCTGAACATTCTACCGCAGGCGATCGATGATACCCTATATGACGCCTTCGGCCAGCGCCAGGTCTCGACCATTTTCACCCAATTGAGCCAATACCGAGTGGTGCTCGAAGCGGAGCCGCAATTTCAAGTGTCGCCGAACGCCTTGAACAAGATTTACGTCAAGTCATCCACGGGCCAGGTCGTCCCTCTCAGCGCCTTTGCCAAAGTCCAATCCGGCGCGGCGCCACTTACCATCGCGCACCAGGGCCAGTTCCCGGCGATAACGCTCTCGTTCAACCTGCGGCCCGGCGCCTCGCTCGGCCAGGCGGTCAAAGGCATCCAGGAAGCCGAAAGGCAAATAGGCTTGCCGGAGACGGTGGTGGCCACTTTTTCCGGCAGTGCCGCCGAGTTTCGTTCTTCGCTCCAGAGCGAGCCGTTTCTCATCCTGGCGGCCATCATCGTCATCTACATCGTCCTGGGCGTCCTTTACGAGAGCTACATCCATCCGATTACGATTCTTTCCAGCCTGCCTTCGGCCGGCGTCGGCGCCCTGTTGGCGCTCATGCTGACTCACAACGATCTCTCGCTGATTTCCCTCATCGGCATCATTCTCCTTATCGGCATTGTCGAGAAGAACGCGATCATGATGATTGATTTTGCCCTCGATGCCGAGCGCGCGGAAGGATTGCCGCCGGACAAATCTATCTACCAGGCCTGCCTGTTGCGTTTCCGTCCCATCATGATGACGACGATGGCCGCTTTGCTGGGCTCCTTGCCTCTGGCCCTGCAACGTGGGGAAGGCTCCGAGCTGAGGCGTCCGATGGGGATAGCGATCGTGGGCGGCCTTTTGCTTTCTCAGTTCATCACTCTCTACACGACGCCCGTGGTTTATTTGTACATGGACCGGTTTGGCCGTTGGTTGAAACGCTGGCGCTCGGCCGCTCACTTGCCGGAACTCGGTCCCGGCGCGAACACGCCTGTCGGCCCGCACCCGGCCTGGGACTCAGGCGCTCCTCCAACAACTTCATAACGTAGGTTTAGACCGCTCGCGTATTATGTTTGTATATCGTCCACCAAAAGGCAGCTGCTGGGGCCACTCCATCGGTGAGGACCCCGTTAGGGTAAAAGTGAAGCTGGAAGCATTTTTCGACGCCTATTTTGAGCGTGTGGACTCGGTGAGCCCGACGACCTTAGTTTTGGCTTGGAAGAGTTCAGTGCTTCCCAAATTTGAATGGCCGGCGGCATTCCAAGGACCAGAAAACCAAAAGGTGCGACAGTTCTTATTTGGTGTGATGGGTGATCGTGTCATGTTCCCGATGGGCATCGTGTTTCCGCTTTCATCCGATGATCCAGCGTCCTTTGAGTTCCTCAGCCGTTTCAGCGCGGACGCACCGTTCAAAATGAGTCCAAAGCACTTTATGGTCGGCCTCGTTTCCGACAGCGGCAAGTTCGCATGGCGTAGGCCCGATGCACAGACTGCGGCCAAGTTGGAGGACGTTATTGGTTGAATTATGCAGAGGAAGCGGTCTAGCGAGCGGGCTGGAGGCAAGGGCGGGATTACATCTCCGTTTCAGCCCGCTCTGCCTCAGCACGAACCTTAGCAATCTTACCTATTACAGCCCTTGAACATCTCCGCGCCATTCATCCATCGCCCGGCCGGCACGTCGCTGCTGGCGACGGGCTTGTTCCTGGCAGGGATCGTGGCTTACGCCTTTCTGCCGGTGGCGCCGGTTCCGCGTGTGGATTTTCCCATGATCAGCGTGCAAGCGACGCTGCCGGGGGCCGACCCGGCAACTGTGGCCTCCACGGTGGCCGCCCCGCTGGAACGGCGCCTGGGCCAGATTTCCGGCGTGTCGGAGATTACTTCCGTCAGCACGCTGGGCGGAACGGCCATCACCGTGCAGTTCAACCTCGACCGCACCGCCGACCGCGCCGCGCGCGATGTCCAGGCCGCCATCAATGCCGCAGCGAGTGATTTGCCTTTCAATCTGCCGGCGCCGCCCACCTACCATAAAGTCAACCCGGCCGATTCGCCGATTATGATCCTGGCCATGACTTCCGACATCATGACCACGATGCAGATTTACGATTATGGCGACTCGATTATCGGCCAGCGTCTGAGCCAGGTTGAGGGCGTCAGCCAGGTGTTCATTGCCGGCTCGGCCAAAGAGGCCGTCCGCGTGCAGGCGAATCCCGCGTCGCTGGCTTCGGCGGGGCTGAGCCTGGAAGACGTCCGCGCGATGCTCGCACAGGCCAATGTGGATTTGCCCAAGGGCAGTCTCGACGGGGACCGAGTGACCTATGCGATCGACAGCAATGACCAGCTTTTGCAGGTCCCGGATTACCAGAACCTGGTCCTCACGCAGAAGGCCGGCGTCGCCATCAGGCTTGACTCGGTAAGCCGGATCATCGGTGGCGTGGAAAACACGCGCCAGGCTGGCTGGACCGGCACCAACCAGGCGGTTGTGGTCATCATCTTCAAGAAAGCGGAAGCCAACGTCATCCAGACCGTGGATCGGATCAAAGCGGAGCTACCGCACCTGAAAGAGTGGCTGCCGCCCGCGATCACATTGACGGCGGTCAGCGATCGCACGCAGACCATCCGGGCGTCCGTTGAGGAAGTTCAGTTCTCGTTGCTCCTGAGTATCGCCCTGGTCGTCATGGTGATTTTCGTTTTCCTGCGGCGCTTCTGGCCCACCTTTATTGCCAGTATCACCGTCCCGCTCGCGCTGGCCGCGACGTTTGCGGGCATGTACTTTTGCCACTACAGCCTGGACAACATTTCCTTGATGGCCATCACCATCTCCGTCGGGTTTGTCGTGGATGATGCCATCGTGGTGATTGAAAACGTCTATCGCTATATCGAGCACGGCGAGAGCGGGTTGGAAGCGGCGCTGAAGGGAGCACGGCAGATCGGTTTCACCATCGTTTCGATGACGACTTCTCTGGTCGCGGTGTTCATTCCGCTGCTGTTCATGGGCGGGTTGATCGGCCGACTATTCCACGAATTTGCCGTGACGCTGAGCATGGCCGTGCTGGTTTCCGGCGTGCTCTCGCTCACGCTGACACCGATGATGTGCTCTCGCTTTCTCCGGGCCGAGTCCACCTACGGGCCTCCGGGCCTGTTTTATCGCGCCTGCGAGAGGAGCTACGACTGGGTGCTGAGCGGCTACGAGGCGGCGCTGCGATGGGTGTTGCGCCACCCGGTTTTAATGTTTTTCGTCTTCGTGGTCACGCTGTTCTCGACGATTTGGCTCTACGTCATCGTGCCCAAGGGATTTTTTCCGCAACAGGACACGGGCGTCCTGATGGGCACGACCGAGGCCGCCCAGGATATCTCATTCCCCGCCATGGCTCAGTTGCAAAGGGAGGTGCTGGCCCTGGTTGCGGCTGATCCGGCGGTGGCCAGCGTTGCGTCGTTCGTCGGCGGCAGCGGCTCGATCATCAACTCCGGCCGGATGTTTCTCACCCTCAAGCCGATTCGCGAGCGTAAGGTTCGGGCCGAGCAGGTAATCGCCCGGCTCCGCCAGAAAACCGCCGGTCTTGGCAATATCTCGTTGATTCTGCAAGCCAGCCAGGACATTCGCGTAGGCGGACGTTTCAGTCGCGCCCAGTTTCAGTATGCACTGCAATCGACCGACCTGGACCAGCTCAACAATTTCTCCACAGTGCTGCTCGAAAAACTCCGGAAGAACAAACTCCTCCGCGATGTGAACAGCGACAAACAAACGGGCGGCCTGCAAGCCAATGTCGTGATTGATCGGGATGCGGCTTCGCGGCTCGGCGTCTCCCCGGCCGCCATCGACAACACACTCTACGATGCTTTCGGCCAGCGCCAGGTTTCGACCATGTACCGCCGGCTCAACCAGCATTACATCGTCCTCGAAGCCGATCCGGCCTTCCTCACCGATCCAAGCGCCCTTCAAAAAATCTACGTGAAGTCCAGCACCACGGGCAAACTCGTGCCTCTTTCGACCGTGGCAAAATTTCAACCTGGCAACGCTTACCTTTCTGTCAATCACCAGGGCCAGTTTCCGTCGGTGACTCTGTCGTTCAATCTCGCCGCCGGCACCTCGCTCGGTCAGGCGGCTGAAGCAGTTCAAAAGGCCGTGGACGACCTCCACCTGCCTGCCAACGTGCAAGGGAGTTTTCAGGGCACAGCTCAGATCTTCAAAGCCTCACAGCAGAACACACCCCTGTTGCTGCTGGCGGCGTTAATCGCCATTTATGTCGTGCTGGGGATTCTCTATGAGAGCCTGATCCATCCGCTGACGATTCTTTCGACTCTTCCGTCGGCCGGCCTGGGCGCGCTGCTGGCGTTGATGCTGACTAACTCCGAACTCTCCCTGGTTTCGTTTATCGGCATCATCCTGCTTATGGGCATCGTTAAGAAGAATGCCATCCTGATGATCGATTTTGCCCTCGAGGCCGAACGATTGGAGAACGCGACGCCCAAGGATGCTATTTACCGCGCCTGCTCCGTCCGGTTCCGTCCCATCATGATGACCACTCTGGCCGCCATGTTCGGCGCCGTCCCGCTGGCCATCGGGATTGGAACTGGCTCCGAACTGCGCCAACCGCTTGGAGTGGCGATCGTTGGCGGCTTGATTGTTTCCCAGGCGCTCACACTGTTTACGACGCCGGTCGTCTATCTGTTTTTCGAATATTTGCGCCACGCCTTCGCCGCCTGGCGCAAGAGCTGGCTGCCCTTCCGCCGCCGATGCGCGCTCGCCCCTGGCGCGGCTGCGAGTTGAACTCCCTGATTTCAAATTGCTGTATCCGCCTCCCCTGCTTCATTCTGAAGCTGCAGGTTTAATATAACAAAACTGTGTGGCGAGTGGGATTCATTGCATTGGTGGTTTGCTGGCTGACGGCTCTGGCAAGCATGGCGGCAGATGTGCCACCTGATCCGACTCACTTCGTGGCAAGCGAGCCGGTGAAGTATGCCGATGGCCGCCCCGGCGCGCGTTGGCGGTTGGAGGCGCGCGATGCCGGTCGGGTGCTGAAGCATGGCGCCGGTCCGAACCGATGCGATTATCTCGGAGCGCGCGATGTCTGGGTGTGGGAGAGCAGCGGGACTTACTACATGCACTACGACGGCGCCGGAACGAACGGCTGGCTGGCGTGCCTGGCTACGAGCACCAATCTGACGAACTGGACGACACGGGGGGCTGTCCTCGACCTTGGACGGGCCGATGAAGCTGATTCCGCGTCCTCGTCGTACGGAACAACGTGTTTCGACGGCAAAACGTGGCACATGTTCTATATGGGCACACGCCACGTCTCGCACGCACCCGATCTGATTCCGGTGACGCCTTACTTCACAATGAAGGCCCGGGCCAATTCACCACTTGGACCCTGGCTCAAACAACGCGACGTCGTGCCCTTCCGATGCAAAGCAGGAACTTTTTACAGTGACACAGCCAGCCCCGGCTATATCGTCCGCCAGGGCGATGAATACCTGATGTTTTTCAGCGCGGCCACGCCGCGCGACGGCCGCCTGCTGCGAACCATCGGATTGGCGCGGACGAAGAGTCTCGATGCGCCGTGGACGGTTGCGCCGCAGCCCATCGTGCCGTCGTCGGAGCAAGTTGAAAATACGTCGCTTTACTTCGAGCCGGCCACTCAAACCTGGTTCCTTTTCTCGAACCATGTTGGTATCGAAAAGGGAGACGAATTCACGGACGCCATCTGGGTCTATTGGACGAAAGACTTGCGGCAATGGAATCCTGAGCACAAGGCCGTGGTCCTGGATGGGAAGAATTGCGCATGGAGCCGTAAGTGTATCGGCCTGCCATCGGTCCTAAGAGTTGGCAGCAAACTGGCGATCTTCTACGACGCGCCCGGCGGTGACAGCACCAGCCACATGAAACGCGATGTGGGCCTGGCCTGGCTGGACCTGCCGCTGGTGCTGCCACCAGGAACTTGACAATCGGTTCGTGCCGTAGGTTCTTTCCCGGATGAAAGCGTGGCTGATGGATGATTTCACCGGCGTTAGCGGACTTCGTCTTGGCGATGCGCCCGAGCCCGCGCCGCAGCCCGCCGAGGCAGTTCTCGAAGTCCAATACGCCGGCCTGAACCCAGCGGATGCTTACCTTGCAGAACGACAATATCCTGCCAAGCCGTCACTGCCGCATATCCTGGGCCGCGATGGCGTAGGCGCCATCCTGCAATTCGGGGAGAGCGTGACCGGACTGCGCCGGGGCGAGCGCCGTGCCGTTTTGCGCGGCGAAACCGGTATTAATCGCCCAGGCACCTTCGCTCAGCGCGTTTCGGTGCCGGCCGAAAGCCTGATCGAGATTCCGGCCGGATGGAGCGAAGAAGAAGCCGCCGGGGCTTCGCTCGTCTATCTAACGGCTTATCAGGCGCTGACGATGTGGGGACCGCTGCCGGCTTCCGCGGTGGTACTGGTCACCGGCGCCTCCGGCGGTGTCGGAGTAGCCAGTGTCCAACTGGCCCACGCCATGGGCTGCACAGTCATTGGCCTCTCGCGCAGCCCCGAAAAGAGCCGGCGGCTGCAAGAGCTTGGCGCCAGCGCTACGTTTAGCCCGCAGGAGCCGGATTGGCGCAAAACGCTCAGACAAATGCTCGCTCCACGCCGCGTGGACCTGGCGATCGACAATATCGGCGGCAAATTTTTCCCGGAAATCCTCGATACTCTCGGCGAACTCGGCAAAGTCAGCGTCGTCGGCCGACTGGCCGGTCCTGTGCCTGAATTCAACACCGCTGCGTTGATCTTCCGCCGCGTCCGGATCGGCGGTGTGGCGGTCTCGGCCTTTGCGAACGCAGACGGGCGTGCCGCGTGGTCGAAAATTCTGGAATTGCTTTCCCGCACAAAGGCGAAACCGTTGGTGGACAGCGTGTTTCCGTTCGAGCAGTTGCCAAAAGCGTTCGCGCGCCTGGCGGAAGGACCGATGGGTAAGGTGCTGCTGGAAGTCAAATCGTAGCCGGATTCTATGCATGAGGCCGGGCAAGAATCTCCGATGCCCAGTCCGCGCCTGTTTGCCACGACGCACTGGAGTGTGGTGTTGGCAGCGGGACAGGGCGAATCAGAGCCGGCGCGGCGAGCGTTGGAAACGCTTTGCCGGGCATACTGGTATCCGATTTACGTGTATGTCCGCCGCAAAAGTTATGGGCCGGAGGAGGCAGAGGATTTGACCCAGGAATTCTTTGCTCAACTTATCGCCAAAGAGCATTTGAAACTGGCGGACCGCGAGAAAGGAAAATTCCGCACCTTTCTGCTGGCTATGCTGGACTCCTTCCTGGCGCGGGAGTGGAGCCGGGCTCATCGCCAGAAACGCGGCGGCCAGTTCGTCTTCGTTTCGCTGGACGACCCGGGCCCAGAGGAGCGTTACAAGCTTGATCCGCCTGACAACGCCACGCCCGAAAAGAAATTCGAAATGCAATGGGCGCTCACGGTTCTCGAACAAACTCTGCTCAGTCTCGAGAAGGAATGTGCCGCCAGGGGCAAAACGGAGCTCTTCCAGGCGGCAAAAGGCGTGCTAACCGGCGACAAGGAAGGTGCGACCTTTGCTCAGGTTGGCCAGCGCCTGGGTTTGGCCGAAGGCGCCGCCCGAGTTGCGGTCCATCGTCTGCGTCAGCGCTACGGCGAACTGCTCCGAGACGAAATTGCGCACACCGTGGGCAGCCCCAGCCAAGTGGAGGATGAAATGCGTTGTCTGCTCCAGGCCGTCAGCCAGTAATTCGTCCTCGCTGTTTTTCAGTGGAACGCGGCACCTCTAATTAGCACCCAACTTCAGTTGGGTGGGCTTGGTTGTCGTGAGGCAGTTCAACCGTTTTAACCCGGATTTTGCATTTGGCCTGGGAGTGTGTTGCGAACTGAACCTCAAGCTGGCCAATTTTGTGGGTCGTTTGCAGGATTGAAGCTATGAACCAAAAAGTGGCTGTGCGGTCAGGTT
>JACXTT010009637.1_pt1 | contig 13167 bp, 18 predicted proteins | sample 9270951 | NCBI WGS metagenome assembly JACXTT01 (sample SAMN15532306, study PRJNA645909) | rock metagenome | isolation source: weathered quartz diorite | place: Puerto Rico | collected 2017-06-21
CGCGGATGCCTTGGGGGAACTGTGGGAACGCCGGCGCGACCACGGCCCTCATTCCCAGCCTTTCGGCAATTTCGAAAGCCACATGACGATTGCCGGACCGAGCCATTCCATAGTCCGCTTCGTTCAGGCAAAGAATATCGGCGGTCTGGATTCGAGGATCGCCAAGACAGGTCTCCAGCAGGTCCCAGCGTTTGCCCTTCTCGATGTTCCAGAGCACAAGACGGATGAACTCGCGGTGCAGAGGCTCGCATGCGCGATCGGCGAAGAAGATTTTTCGCAGTTGCGAATCAATCTGACTTTGGTCGTGATTATCCATCGGCTTGATATACTTTGGGACTCATGAACCTCGCCGGAACCATCGAGGAACTGAAGCACACAGCCAAAAACCTCAACCTGCCGGACTTGCGCAAGCTCATTCTGGACCTAAAGCCCGAAGATTCGGAAATCGCGCCGTTCGTACAGTTCAACCGGAATCATTACGCGCGAAATCTGTTGTACAAGACATCCGATTTCGAAGTCCTGGTTTTGTGCTGGCGGCCCGGTCAGCGCAGTCCGATTCATGATCACGGTCATTCGATCTGCACGGTATACACACTCGATGGAGTGCTATCCGCCGACAATTATCGCAAAACGTCCGGCGGCCATCTTCGTGCTGACTATTCGGAAGATTTCAAGCCGGGGTCCGTGCTGAGCATTCAAACGACGGAGATCCATCAGGTATCGAACCTGCAGAGTTCTGCGGATCTTGTATCGCTTCATTTTTATCTGGCGCCGCTGGAAAACAATTTCGTTTACTCGGTGATGCAGCCCACGTTTGAGGCCTACCGGCCGGGATACACGAGAGTCTTCATGCACGGTGACGGGATCTAGGCTTATGAAATGCGATCTTTGCACGGAAGACGATGGAGCGGGGATTCACTACCACGCCTTCATCGAAGGAAAGCATCACTGGGTTTGTGAGACTTGCAAGAAAAAGCTGAAGATTGAAACTGAGCACGTTGACGACTGACAGTCCCGGCATTCGGTCCGGTCAGACCCGGAATTACCGCTCGCTTACGCTAACAGTTCGAGACCTCGGTGCGATCGCGGCCCTTGGACTTCGCCTCGTAGAGCGCGTCATCAGCGGCGCGAATCAGTTCGTCGGAATCCATCTGCGGTGCGCTTACCGTCACAACACCGAAGGATGACGTTATGCCGACCGGCAACGCGCCTTCAGGCGGCGTGTGGCGGATGTGGGCATGCAAGCGCTCGGAAAGAGAGTAGGCGGTGTTGGAATCGCAACCGGGCGCGACGATGAGAAACTCGTCTCCACCATACCGGCCGACCGAGTCGTAAATCCGAAGGGCGCCTGCCATGCTTTGTGCGACGTGGCGCAAAACGATGTCGCCGACCTGGTGTCCGTGACTGTCGTTGATCTGCTTGAACTGATCGACATCAGCCATCATGACGGTCAAGGCAATGCCTTCGCGACGCGCGCGTTGTATCTCGACTTCGAGCCGGTCGAGTATGGCGTTTCGGTTCCATAGCCCCGTCAGGCCGTCGTGAGTGGCTTGCTGCAGGAGTTTGTCCTGAGCTTCCATCAATTGGTCATGCAATGCGATGATGCGGCCGCCGGCGAGCATCCGGGCCTTGAGCTCGACGGCGTCGACAGGTTTGATGACATAATCGTCCGCACCCGCTTCAAGACCCCGCGCAATATCGGACTTATCGCTGCGCGACGTCAGAAGCATCAGGTAGGAGTACCGGCCGGATGACTGCGCACGAACTTCACGGCACACCTGTGGCCCATCTTTGCTTGGCATCATCCAGTCGAGAAGAGCAATGCGGGGACTGTCTTTTTGACGAAGGATTTCGAGCGCTTCGATGCCGTCGGAAACAGCGACGACGTCGTATTTCCACTCGATCAGTCGGGCCTGAAGTATGCGACGCGAGACAGGATCATCCTCAGCAATCAACACGCGCATAACTTGTTTGGTCTATTCACTCGTACCGCCGGTGCCGGTCTTCCTGGACATGGCTTCCAACGTCTCCTTGTCAGGAATTTGCGACTGCACGGCGTTCACATTCTCCTGCTTGATCGCTTCGTAGATTTCGTATCGATAAATCGATATGTGGGAGGGCGCCTTAATGCCCAGTCGGACATTGTCCCGGCCGATGCGCAGAACCTGAATCTCGATTTCGTTGCCAATGATCAGTTTTTCGTCCTTCTTCCGTGTTACAACGAGCATAAGATAAGCCCCTGCCCTTCCATAGACATTACGAAACTATGTTGCATAATAATCGAGACCGTTTCAGGTGGGCAATCTTTCTTAGGAAAAAACGGGGAATGTCCTTCCGAACGCTATCAGCCGTCAGAAAGTTCATGAAAGCTGATAGCCATTCTATTGATTGCTGTTTCCTGGCAAATTCACGAAATACCCGGTCTTGTGCCGGATCTGCGAACCCGCTTTATTCACCTTAACTTCAACCTGATGCCAGGCATTTCCCTCCCGGCTCGACGTTGGATAATAACTCAAGGTGTACTGCTGGTGTAACTCATCCAATAACAATTGTGCCACGGTTTGGAGGGCAAACGTACGACCCGTGAACATCCGGTAAGCCCGGCCGCCGCTCGGGGCGGTCAGATTATTGAGCATGTAGTGATAAATGTGGAATTTCTCGCGCCTCAGGACATACGGGTCGTTATCGTCGTCGTCGATGCCGATCGCATACACGAGCACATCGGAATGCTTCAGCAGATCCAGAACTTGCGTCTGATTGATCTTGCTCTTGGTGTCGAAGCCGTCAGTCACCAGAATCAGCACTTTCTTGGTGTGTTTCGCACGCTTCATTTCCTGCAGGGCGGTGCCGATCGCGTCGTATGCGGCGGTTTCTCCACCGGCTTTCAGGTCTTTTATCGCCTTCTGTACGTCGGCAGAATTCGTTGTGAAGCGCTGGCGGACGTCCACGTCGGAGCTGAAACTGACGATGAAGACTTCATCCTGCGGCGACAACGCCATCGAGATTTCACGCACGGTTTGAAGCGCCTGTTGCAGTTTGTGTTTCATGCTTCCGCTGGTGTCGACGAGTACCCCAACGCTCACCGGCACCCGCAGGTCGTGTGAAAAAAATGAAATCGCCTGCTCCTGGCCGTCCTCGAATACTTTGAAGTCTTCCTTGCGCAGGCCGTCCATGTATTTCTGATTCTCATCCAGGACGGTCGCCACCACGTTCACAAGTTCGACATCGACGGCAAGCTTGTACTTCTGATCATCCGGATTCGCAGCCGCATTCGGATTCGCCGGGTTCGCTGGATTCGTGGGGGGATTCTGGGGCGGCGTTTGAGCGGGAGGTTGTTGGACAGGCGTTTTTGGCGGCGTCTGGCCCACAACGACAAGTCCCGCGGAACACAAACTAATGAATATGACCCAGGTTATCCATGTTCTGGTGCGTACCTTCATACCGAGCCCACCTTATGATTGTTTTTCTTGCTGTTGCAAGACCTCTTCCTTGGGGGATTGGCATCTTATATCCCGGGGCTCACCCGAGAATCCAGCGTAATCTGATTTATCGGGCTTCGCACAAACCCGACGCCGTCGTCGTACGACTCTTTATTGATGGGATTCACGAACGATGTTCCGGTTCCAGTTGGGGACTTCAACGACGAGGTTGCGCCTCCCATCGGGAACGGTCTGACAACTGAGTCGGCTGTTGGGTGTAAGTCCGGGGGCATACGACAGCTCTTCGTCTTCGGCGTCGCTCATCTCGGAGCACGTATCGATCCCTTCGCGAACGATGCAGTGGCACGTTGAGCATGCGCAGACCCCGCCACACGCGTGGTCAATGTCGATGCCATTCGCCAACGCAATATCCAGAATGCTCCCGGGACGGCCCGTATCGCCATACGGGATTCTCTCGGGGTCCACTTCGACCGTCACGTTCATGGGAAGAAACGTGATGGTGAACTTCTGCGTGGCCGGTTCGGGAGCTTCCTGCTGGACGTAAGGATTTGTTCCACCCATACCTTCATAGTATGGAGCATGACGGCCAATGTTTATAATTCGGGTTTCACTTTTGCGTGGTATGGAGGACTGATGGCACGTTTACCGTATGTTGAAAAGGAGGGCGCCGGGCCCGAACAGGAGAAGATCCTCGCCCAGGTCACTCAGCGGTCCGGAAAGATCGCAAATATCTGGAAACTGTGGGCCCACAGTCCCCTGACGCTGGAAACCTTCATGCCGTTTTATAAAGCCCTGATGATGAAGGGCTCGCTTGACTGCAAAATGCGCGAGCTCGCCTACGTGAAAACATCGAACATCAACGGGTGCCCTTACTGTGCCGGACCTCACAAAGCTCTCGGCCTGAAGGTGGGATTGACCGAACAGCATTTTCAAGAGCTCGATTCCTACGAAACGAGCACACTGTTTACAGCTGCTGAGAAAGCCGTGCTTCGATATACGGAGGAATTGACTCGGCATGTTCAAACCAGTGAAGAGTCGATGAAGGAGCTCAAGAAACATCTGAACGAGGCTCAGATAGTGGAACTCAACCTCACGATTGGCATGGCGAATTTGACGAACCGGTTCAACGTGTCTTTGGCAACAGACCCCGACTGACCGGTGCCGTAAGCTTGATTAGATCCGAGCGAGTCAGTGTTCTGTACTTCCCGGTCGGAATGTCACCCAGCTCAAAATCACCGATCCGGATCCGCACGAGCTTTAACACAGGATGCCCGATAGCGTCGCACATCCGCCGCACTTGACGGTTCCTTCCCTCCGTAATCGTCAATTCGAACCAGGTGTACTTCGACGATGATTTCACCTGCCTGACAACCGCACGGCCCGAGGTCTCGTCCCGGCCAATGTCGAGCCCATAGGCGAGTTCGAAATATTCGTCGCGGGACACGGCGCCGGATACCTTGACGTAATACGTTTTGGGAATCTTCGACTCCGGCCGCAGCAACGATTCGCCAAACTCCGTGTCGTTCGTGAGAATCAACAGACCGGAAGTATCCAGGTCGAGCCGGCCGACGGCAAAGACCCAGCGTTTCAAATCGGCGATGCAATCGTAGACCGTCGGCCGATTCTTTTTGTCTTCAGTCGACGTGACTACACCTGTCGGCTTGTTCAGCGCGAGGTAAACCTTTTTCTCGTCCCGAATCCTCGCTCCGTCGAAGTGCACCCGGTCTTTTTGTTCAACCCAGAAGTCCGGGTTTTTGACCACACGGCCGTTTACCTTGACGCGCCCCTGTTCTATCCATTCGCGTGTGGCGGCGCGTGACGCAATGCCGGCTTTGGAAAGGATACGGTCGAGTGTGGCCCTGGCTTTCTTCATGGAAGGATGCCCATCACGGAAAGCAATCGTCCGAACTGCTGGCCTTCACGCCGATAGGAAAACAATAGATCCGCGCGGCATCGAGTGCACAGGGACGTCGCGTCAATGCGTTCCGGACTTATGCCTGTCTGCAGAAGTTGATTGCGGTTCGCGACCGCCAGGTTCAGGTGAGGCCTCAGCCACTCGGGCTGTCGCTCGAATGCTTCCGAATCATTGATTGCGGCCACCACTTCTTCGCCGACTTCACAGCAGCAGACTCCAATATGCGGGCCGATCGCGACCGAGAGTTCTTCAGGCTTGACGCCAAACTTGTCGACCAACCTCTCGACGGTTAGGCGGGCAATCCTCGCCGCGGTCCCTCGCCATCCGGCGTGGATCGCGGCAACACACTGGCCTGCGGAGTCTGCGATGAGCATTGGGACGCAGTCCGCCGTCTGAACACCAAGCAGCGCGCCGCGGACCGAGGTCACGGCGGCGTCGCCTTCCACGGCTTCACCGGCCGCCTTCGTGTCGTCCATATCGCAAACGATGTTCGAGTGGATCTGCCTCAGCTTCAAGATCGGCCATCCGGCAGCGCCGACGGCCGCAGTGAAGCGAACGCGATTGATTTTGATCATCGGGTTGGTCGACGTCAGTGGTCCGAGTGTGAAGTCGTTGCGCTCGGCCCGACGCGTCGAGAAGCCGTGCACGATGCCGGGAACGCGGTCGAGGGCATCGGACCGAAGGAAAGTTATTTGCGCGTCACGCTTTACTTGTAACATCTTGCTTCTGAAACTTTATGATCACGGGAATTGGCATTGATGTGGTTCAAAACGACCGGATCCGGGATTCCATCGAGCGCTTCGGCGACCGGTTTCTCAATCGAATATATACGGAAGGTGAAAAGGAGTACTGCAAGAATTCGGCAAACCCCGCGATTCACTACGCGGCACGATGGGCCGCGAAGGAAGCAGCGTTCAAAGCGCTCGGCACCGGTTGGTCTGGCGGTGTGAAATGGAAAGATGTCGAAGTCGAGCGCCTCACTTCCGGCAAACCTGAAATGCACCTGCACGGTGAGGCGCTCGCACTTGCGAGATCGCTGGGAGCGAAGCGCTTCTTCGTCTCACTGACGCACGATCACCTGATCTCCTGCGCCGTCGTCATCCTGGAAGCCTGAAGTCCGTCGTCGGTCAAACCTGTGACGAACACCGTCGTCCACTCGTTCGCAGCCATGTCCTGCGGTACACACACGCGAATGAAGTTCTTACTGATGGCGCAGCGAAACCCATTTTCCGGCTCCTCTTCCAAAACAAGAACGTCCAATTCTCGGTGGACGATCGATCGCCGGAAGGCTTCATTCTTCCAGCCGATAAGCCGTCGAAGCGTTTTCGCGCGGTGTTTTGCGACGTGATCGGGAACCGCAAAGGGCAGACCGGCGGCAACAGTTCCGGGACGCGAAGAGAACGGAAAAACGTGAAGGTACGTCAACGGCGACTCTTCGATGAGACTGTAAGTAGCCCTGAAATCCTCGTCGGTTTCACCCGGAAAACCCACCATGACGTCGGCGCCGATCGACGCATCAGGAAGAGCTGCTCGAATCCGCTGGACGAGATCCGCGTAGTATAACGGCGTATACGGCCGGTACATTCCACGGAGCACCGACGCCGAACCACTCTGCATCGGGACATGGAAGTGATGCGCCATACGCGGTTCGGTCGCGACCAGATTGATGATTTCCGCCGTAACCTCGAGCGGCTCGATCGAACTAAGGCGGAGACTTTGAAGATTCTCGACGCTTAAAGCGGAGTGCAGCAGATTGAAGAAGCTCGTTCGTGGGTCCAGGTCGCGTCCATACGTGCCGAGGTGAATGCCGGAGAAGACGATCTCTTTATAGCCCCGATCGACCAGCTCTCGTACCTCCTGGAGCACAAGCCCGGCGGGCATGCTTCGGCTGCGGCCACGGACCGATGGAATGATGCAGAACGAGCAGTTCGCGTTGCATCCATCCTGGACTTTGACGACAGCGCGAGTCCGCCCTCCCGAACCGAGGTGGGACGCGGGTTTCAATTCCTTCTCAAGAAAAATACTGCTGCACAGTATTTCCGCGCGGCCATGAGTTGAGAAATCGTCGTCGAGGATTCTCCGCGCCAGTTCGCCGACAAGGGGTTTGTGCGAATTTCCGATCACATACCGCACCTGCGGCAAACTCGACAACTCTTCGGGTGCCCGCTGCGCATAACATCCCGTGACGATAATCTGCGCGTCCGGATTTTTCGACGCGACGCGTCTAATCATTTGCCGGACCTGGCGGTCGGCCTCGTCGGTCACTGTGCAGGAATTGACGATGACGACATTGGCGTCCAGCGCGGACGCCGCTTCCCTTGCATCGGCGTCGAGAAGTTCTTCCTGGATGGACGCGCCTTCAGACTGGGATGCGCGGCAGCCAAAGTTAGATATGTAAAACGTCCGCTGCATGAGCTGAGCGGGAACTACACTCCTTGTTCCTGAACCTTGCGGCTCTTTTCTTCGACGACTTTTTCGAGATTGGCTTTGTAATCGGCAAATCGTTTCGCCAGGTTTTCATCCATCAAACCGAGAATCTGGACGGCGAGAAAGCCGGCGTTTGTTGCCCCCGATTTTCCGACGCCCATGGTCGCCACCGGTACACCTGGGGGCATCTGAACTGTCGCCAGCAGCGAATCAAAACCGGAGAGAGGTGAACTGTCGACGGGCACTCCGATGACAGGCAGCGTCGTTTCGGCCGCGCTCACGCCGGCCAGATGCGCGGACGCGCCGGCACCGGCGACGATCAGCTTCAGCCCGCGATCACGAGCCGTCTTGACGTATTCCAGTGTCCGGTGGGGCGAACGATGCGCACTGTATACGCCGATTTCGTAAGCGACCTCAAACTGCTTCAGTACTTTCGCGGTTTCCTGCATGACTGAAAGATCCGAATCGCTGCCCATAATGATGCCGACAAGAGGTTTCATGTTTGCTTTGCGAGACCTTTCTGTCCAATATCCCTGCGATAATCTTTGCCCTCGAAGTTTATCATCTCCGTCGCGGCATAGGCCCGCTGCAAGGCTTCAGCCAGCGATAGCCCGCGCGCAGTAACGTTCAATACACGGCCGCCGGCGGTGTAGTAATGCCCATCCTCGAAACGTGTTCCGGCATGGTAGACCTTGACGTCATTCAAACGGCCAGCTTCTTCCAAACCGGAGATCCGGTTTCCTCCAGCGACTTTGCCCGGATAGCCGTGCTCGACCAGCGTGATCGCCGCGGTTGCGACGGGCGACCATTCCAGCGTTCGTGATGCGAGGCGATGTTCCGCCATGTCCAGGAGCACATCGAGAAGATCGGTTTGGAGCCGCGGCAAAATCACTTGCGTCTCCGGGTCGCCGAACCGGACGTTGTACTCGATGATCTTCGGACCGGCCGCGGTGAGCATCAGACCTGCATAGAGAATGCCACTGAACGAATGCGCCGCGTTCAACGTGGGCCGGATGATCTCTTCGATGACCCGCCGGCGAGTGCCGGCGGAAAGGATCGTATCCATGGAGTACGCGCCCATTCCTCCGGTGTTGGGCCCGGTATCGCCATCGAATCGGCGTTTGTGATCCTGGGCGACAACCATCGGCTGAAAATCGGTGCCGTCCGCGAAAACATGCACGGATGCTTCTTCGCCGGAGAGGAATTCCTCGATAACCACCCGGGACCCGGCCTCTCCCAACGCGCGTTGCTCCATCACGCTATGAATGACTCTTCTCGCTTCGTCACGGTCCGTCGCAACCGTCACGCCTTTTCCGGCGGCCAAACCGTCCGCCTTGATGACGGCGGGATACTCCGCGACCTCCAGAATGGAATACGCTTCGGCCGCTGACGAACATTCCGTGAACCTCGCGGTAGGAATGCCGTTCGCCTGAAAGAATCGCTTCGCATAACTCTTGCTGGATTCCAAACGCGCTTGGGCGGCGGTCGGACCGACGATGGTTCGGCCATTTCGCTGGAACTCGTCGACAATGCCTTTGCTGAGCGGACCTTCGGGCCCAACGAACGTGAGATCGATTTTCCGCGCTTGAACAAAACGCAGCAGCCCGACGACATCATCCGCAGCAACCGGAACGATCTCCGCAATCTGTCGAATGCCACCGTTGCCCGGGGCCGCAAACACTTTGCGATTATCGCCGCAGAGTGCATCGACGATCGCATGCTCACGTCCTCCGGAACCGACAACGAGGATGTTCATCAGAAAGACGTTTCGATTTGCGTTAAGACTTCGTTCATTGCGCCGGTCCGGTATCCGTCCACATCGACCGCGACGAATTTGAAACCGATCCGTCTGAATTCGCGGCTGAGAGAATCGAAGACGTCCAGATGCAGCGCGCGTTGCAGATCGTCGCGTTCAAACTCGATTCGAGCAACGTCGCCATGATGACGGACGCGGCATTGCCCGAATCCCATGAGGCGCAAGATCTCTTCGCCACGATCGATCATGCTCAGTTTCTCGACAGTGACGGCCGTACCGTATGGAATTCGTGACGAGAGGCATGCAGACGCAGGCTGGTTCCACGTTGAGAGACCCAGTTGTCGGGAAAACTCTCGGATTTCCTGCTTGCGCAGCGCGGCCTCGATCAGGGGACTTCGAATTTCAAGCTCACGGCCCGCCTGACGGCCGGGCCGGTAATCGCCAACGTCGTCCAGATTGTTGCCGTCGACAACCCAGCAAAATCCGCGTTCCTTCGCCATCGTGTTGAGCCTGGAATACAACTCGTGTTTGCAGAAATAGCAGCGGTTCGCGGGATTCGCGACGTAATTCGGATCCTTCATTTCGTCGGATTGGAGGATTTCGTGGTGCAGACCAAATTGTCTGACGACATCCAGTGCGATGTTACGCTGGTGTGACGGGTAACTCGGACTGTTCGCCGTCACACAAAGCGACTTGGCGTCAAGCACCTGATGGGCAACGACTGCCAAATAAGAGCTGTCCACGCCTCCGCTGAACGCGACAATACAAGAGCCCATTTCCGCCAGGATTTCTCGCAGCCGTTCTTCTTTCCCGCCAGGCATCCGGAAATTGTAACAGATATGGAAAATCCCAATAATGACAAGGGTTTCAGCCGGGAAAGCCCTTGACAAAGCTCCGTCGAATCCCAACAATCAGCCTTAGCTGACTAAATAGGCGGAATGGAGGGAACGGTCCATCGAATGAATGCGACTCTGTTGCTGAATGCATCGTACGAGCCGCTGAGAATTATTTCGTGGAAGAAGGCACTAACACTCTTTTTCGCCGGCAAAGTCGAAGTCATCGAAGAGTACGAGCAGGAAGTTCATTCCATCACCTTTGCCATCAAGCTTCCGTCGATCATCCGGCTGCTCAAGTACGTTCGCGTCAAGAATCATAACCGTGTGAAGTTTTCGCGCGCGAACATCTATGCGCGTGATGATTACACGTGTCAGTATTGCGGCAAGAAGCTCCCTTCCGAGGACCTTACCTTCGATCACGTGATTCCGGTGGCGTCGGGCGGACAGAAGCGCTGGGACAATATCGTCGCCGCCTGTTTCCGGTGCAATCACCGCAAAGGCGGACGCACGCCTGAAGAAGCCGGAATGAGATTGATCCGCCAGCCGAGCGAACCCCACTGGCTGCCCGCGTTTCACGTCACTTTCCGATTGAAAGCGCCGCCGGACAGCTGGCGCGATTATCTGTACTGGAACATCGAGCTGGATATTTAGGACCCGTCCATATGCTGAGGAGTCGTGACTTTCAAAGAGGCGCGCTAAGGTCGCGTCTTACGAATGTCACGAGACGCCGGTCTCGCGGTATCATAGTTCCTTCAATAGTAGTGAGCATACGGCACAGATGACATTGCAGGACAAGGTCCAAAACGATATCGCAGAAGCCATGCGGCGCAAGGACTCGCTACGGCTCAGCGTCCTTCGCATGATGAAGGCCGCGGTGAAGAACAAAGAGGTTGAAAAGATGAAAGCGCTCGAAGAACCGGAAGTACTTGCGGTCTTCAACACTCTCGTCAAACAGCGTAAAGATTCGATCGATCAGTTTCGCAAGGGCGGCCGTGAAGAACTTGCTCAAAAGGAAGAGTCCGAAATCACCATTATCGAAGAGTACCTTCCAGCTGCGGCTTCCGATGACGATGTCCGCCGTGCTATTGAAGATGCGATCGGAGAAACCGGCGCGACTTCGATGAAGGACATGGGCAAGGTGATGGCGTCTACGAAAACTCGGCTCGCGGGAAAGACCATCGACGGAGCGCGCGTTAGTCAATTGGTCAAGGAGCGGTTGAGCGGGAACTAAGATGGAAGAACTGCCGGTTCAAACTCCTGAAGCCATTCCACAGACGACTGAAGTCGCGAACACCGATATCTCAACCGATAAAGCTCCGGACGTCCCCCCGGACGTACGCTTGCACGATCTCGTTCATTTCGTCCGCACGGACATGGTCTTCGATCAGTTCGCCCGAAACGCCTCGACTGGCGTGCGGAAGGGCGCTGTCCGCGAATGGGTCGAGAGCCTGGCATTCACGATCATTTTCGTGCTGGTCTTCACGAGTTACGTTGCCCAAGCGACGCAAGTCCCAACGGAGTCGATGAAGCCGACAATACTCGTCGGCGATCATTTCTTCCTCGACAAAATTGCTTTTCCCGCAAACTTCCCGGTAGCGTTACGGCCTTACCTTCCGCAACGCTCGATCAAACGGCACGACATCATCGCCTTTCGATCTCCGACGGACGGTAACATTCCTTTCGTAAAGCGCGTGATCGGAGTACCGGGCGACACCATCGAGGTCCGGAACAAGAATCTGTTCGTCAACAAACAGAAGTCGGACGAGCCTTACAAAATACACGTCGACCAGACCACTTATGGCGAGGATCCGTGGACACCGGAAGAACTGAAAGTCCGCGACAACTATGGACCGGTTGTCGTTCCGCCAGACAAGTTTTTCGTGATGGGCGACAATCGCGACAACAGCAATGACAGTCGATACTGGGGTTTCGTGGACCGCAACGATGTGATCGGCAAACCGCTGTTCGTGTACTGGTCCTATGAAAGCGATCCTTATGTTCCCGGCGACAAAAGCATCCAGGAACTCGTCGAGAGTTATGCTTCCGTCGCCCTGCATTTCTTTTCCAGGACACGCTGGTTCCGAATCGGAACAATGATTGAATAAAGAATGTGGACGGTTCTAACTGGACCACTCCCGATTGGACAAGGAGTTTTTAGGATGAAAGACACGCCCAAACGCGATGTCACGACTTACCGATGGGACGACATCCCGGAGGAACACCTCAACGAACTGCTGTCGCGCAAGATCATTACCGGTGATCGTACGATGATTGCCCACATCTTCCTTAAGAAGGGCTGTGTTGTTCCCGCTCACAGTCACGACAACGAGCAGATGACTTACGTCATCAGCGGCGCTCTTCTTTTTACGATCAACGGTCGCGAGATTCTTTTGAAGGCGGGCGAAGTCATGCACATTCCCTCCAACGTTGTGCACGGCGCCGTCGCCGTCGAAGATACGCTGGACATGGACGTATTCTGTCCCCCGCGGCAAGATTGGCTTGATAAGACAGACGCCTATCTGGCAGGCAATTGAAGTGGACCTCGGCCTGAAAAACAAGGTTGCCGTCGTCGCAGCGGCCAGCAAAGGACTCGGGCGCGCCGTGGCTTTCGAGTTTGCGAAAGAGGGCGCGAGTATTGCCATCTGTTCCCGCAATCGCGATCAGATCCGGCAAACCGCGGAAGCCATTCACGTTGAGACCGGCGTCGACGTGTATTACGAACAGGTGGATTTCGAGAAAGGCGACGAAGTTCGGACGTTCGTGACGAACAAGCTCAACAGGTTTTCGCATATC
>JACXTT010009638.1_pt1 | contig 13165 bp, 11 predicted proteins | sample 9270951 | NCBI WGS metagenome assembly JACXTT01 (sample SAMN15532306, study PRJNA645909) | rock metagenome | isolation source: weathered quartz diorite | place: Puerto Rico | collected 2017-06-21
AACGGGGATTCGGATTCGCGCATCCACGCGCTGAAGCTGGTCTGTTCTACTGTGCGCAAAAACAGAGGAAGCGCCAAGTTTTTCTCCACACTCGGGACTTCCTTTTATCATAGTTTGCGAAGCAAGCGCAGAATGCCCGTACTGACGATCCGACCGGCGTCGTCTAAAACTAAAAATACGGAGGGCGCAGAGAACGCTGACAACACGGCATGGCGAAACCCACAACCAAAAGAAGCTTCAGCGGCTAAAGCCGAGCTTGGCGCGCCTCTGACGGCCGGGCTGAAGCCCGGCCCTCCGAAGTGAACTAGAAGTGCGTCGCGCGGTGCAAAGAATCTCCGCATTACGTGCCGACAAACCCGCATTAGAAACACAGAAGGTGGGGAGGCAGCGCTGTTAATGTGACACTACAGTTCGCGGAGGGCGGTGGCGACTGGACTGCTGGCGGCGCGGACGGCGGGCAACAGGCCGCCGACGATTCCCATGGCCAGCGCAAAGAAAATGCCCTTCACGAGCAGCTCGGTTGTGATCTTGAAGGCGAAAGCCAAGCTTGAAAACGTCTGCCAGTTTATTGTCGCGGTAGTCAGGCCGTTCAGGGGCAGGACCGCAACGCAGCCGACGACTCCGCCAATGAAAGATATGAGCAAGGCTTCAACCAGGAACGAGACCACCACGGCGGCTGCGCCAAAGCCCAGGGCGCGCATGGTGGCGATTTCGCGTCCCCGCTCGGCCACCGCCGAGTACATCGTGTTGAGCCCCGCGAAGATTGCGCCAATGGCCATGATGCCGGCCACCACGCCGCCGAGAACGGTGATCAGTGTGGTCATGCGAGTGGATTGTTTTGCGTAGTAGTCGATCTCGCGAGTGACGTCGACATTCAACCGCGGGTCAGCCGTGACGGCATCCTTGAATTGCTGAAAGGTGTCAGGCGAGGCGAGATGGACTGTCACCGACTGGAAGATATTTGGGGGACGCTTCAGAACTTCGTTGAGGACCGGCGCGTCGCACCAGATTTCGGAATCGAACGAAGAGCCGCCGGCGTCGAAAACGCCGACAACGTGCCAGTTGCCGCCGCCAAATCTGACCGAGTCTCCCACGTTCAAGCCAGAGTAGGTGCTGGAAGCATTCTTGCCGACGATCAACTCGGAAAGGCCTGGGACAAGCATGCGCCCGCGCGCGATCTTGACGAAGTTGCGAATGCGCAGAACATTTGGGGAGACTCCTCGGACTTGCACGTTGGCGGCCGTGCCGGTGCTGATCAGCGGAAAGGCCATGACGCCGACCACTTCTTGAGTGATGAGCGGCCCGGCGGAGTCTCGGGCGATTCCCGGCGCATCCTGGATGATCTTCACGGTATCTAAGGTGACGCCGCCCATCATCTCGGAAGTGGAGCCGGCGCGCATCACCAGCGCATTGCCCGGCGAGCCGGAAGCAACCAAGGTTGCGCGGAAGCCGCGGGCGAGAGAGAGCATGGCCACAAAAACGCCCACGGTTCCGGCGATGCCAATTACAGCAACGATGGCGGAAGTCCAGCGGGCCCTGACGCTGCGAACGTTGTAAATCAGCGGTATGGCCATGGTCAGACCCTCCGGAGCGCGTTGACAACCCGCATGCGCATCGCGCCCATGCCCGGGAGAAAGCCGCTGGCTATCCCGACAATGACGGCGGCGATGAGCCCAAGTACAAGAATCGAGGGTTCCAGCACAAGCTGCGGAAGCATGCCGTTCAGCGCCCTGGCGAGAGCCGGAATGGCCGCGAGAGCAAGCCCAAGACCGAGAAGGCCACCGATTAGCGCGATAGCGAGAGATTCCGCAAGAATGAAAAAGAGGACTGAGCGCCCGGAAAAGCCGATTGCTTTTAGGACGGCGAGTTCCGCAGTGCGCTCACGCACGGAGATGGCCATGGTGTTGCCGGTCACAAGGAGCAAAGTGAAGAAGACCACCGACCCGATGGTCAGAATCAGGAACTGGATGTTGCCAAATTGTTTGACCCAGCCCGCGGCAAAGGCAGATTCCGTCTCGGTTTTTGTTTCGTTCGGAGAGTTGGCAAATTTCTCGTCAATAGCTTTTGCGACGCGAACGGAATCTTCGGGATTGTTGACGCGCAGAACGTACCAGCCAATCTGCCCTTTGACTGCCTGCGGAATGCGTTCCTCAAAGTAATCCCACTGAAACCAGAACTGGGTTTCATCGTCCACTGGGCGCTCACCGTGATAGATGCCGTCAAGGTTAAACTCCCAGGAGCCGCCTCCATACAGAGTGGTCTTGATCGGAATTCGGTCGCCGATTTTCCAGTGGAAGCGTTCGGCGGTTTTGGCGCCTGCGATGGCTCCCTGGCGGTCCTTGAGGAAGGCATTCCACTGATCGTCAGGAACTTTGAGTTCAGGAAAAACCTCGCGCTGGTTTTCCGGATCAATCACGAATTGCGGGAAGAAGTTTTTTTCGTCCTGGTAGACGCCACCGAACCAGTTGTTGTGCGTAATGGATTTGACGCCGGGAATCTGCAGGATCTCGTCGCGGTATTTGAGCGGGATCAAATTGATGATGGAGACGCGATCGATCACGACCAGGCGATCGGCGCCGGCAACGTCCGCGCCGCGGCCGAACGCGCCCCGCACGACGCCGAGAAAAGCGAAAAGGAAAAGAGCCACGGCAAACGAGCCAATCGTGAGGATCAGGCGAACTTTTTTTCGCAGGAGATTGGCGAAGATCAATGCGCTGAATTTCATGCCGCACCTCCCGCTACCGTGCTGGGCTCGAGCTTGGAGGCTTCGACCAGGACGCCTTTCTCGAGATGCAGCGTGGTGTGGGCGCGCGCGGCAACGACCGGGTCGTGCGTCACCATCAGGACGGTCTTGCCGTATTTGCCGACCAACTCTTCGATCAGCGCCATCACTTCGTCGGCGCTCTTGCGGTCCAGGTCGCCCGTGGGCTCGTCGCAGAGCAGAAAGGTTGGATCGGAAACAATCGCCCGCGCAATGGTGACGCGCTGCTCCTGCCCGCCGGAGAGCTGCCGCGGGTAGTGCTGCATGCGGTCGGAGAGGCCAACGACGCCCAGCGCGGTTTCCACGTGCCTGCGCCGCTCGGACTTGGAGAGCTTCGTCAGCAGGAGCGGCAGCTCCACGTTCTGGAAGGCAGTCAGCACCGGGATGAGGTTGTACATTTGAAAGATGAACCCCACATGGCGCGCGCGCCATTCGGTGAGCTTGCTGCCGGACATGTGCGTGATTTCGTCGCCGTCCACGGTGATGCTGCCTGCCGAAGGAACGTCGAGGCCACCGAGCAGATTGAGCAAAGTGGTTTTTCCTGAGCCGCTCGGGCCCATGAAGGCGACGAAGTCGCCCTTATCCACGTCGAGGTTCAACCCCTGAAGAACTTGAATTTTTTCACCGCCGCGGCTGTAGGTTTTGTTCAAGCCACGGGCGCGAATGAGGCTCTGCGAACTACCGCTACCATCAACACGGACCATGCTTCTCTCCTATTGGCCTTGGCCGATTTCGACTTTGTCACCATCACGCAAACTCTGAGGACCTTTGACGACAATGGAGTCGCCAGGCGCGACACCCGCCAGCACGGCAACCTCCGTGCCTCGATCCATTCCGATACTGACGGCGCGGCGCTCGACCTTGCCGTCCTTAATTAGATACACGAAGGACGCATTCGAGTCGGACCTCACGGCGCTTTTGGGAATATACGCGACTGCTTCCGGGATTTTTTCCGCGCCCTTCCTGGCCGCGGGCTTCTCCTCTTCGAGAAACGCAACTTTTACGCCCATGTCGGGGAGGATTTTGTCGTCCAGCTTCAAGAAGGAAATGCGCACTTTTACCGTGGCCTTTTGACGATCGGCAGTGGGAATTACGGTGCGAACTTTCGCAGCGTAGGGCGCGTCAGGGAAGGCGTCCAGCGTGGCCTTTACGGCTTGCCCTTCCTTGACTCTGGCGATGTAGGATTCGTTGACGTCGACTTCGATTTCGTTGGAATTCATGTCCACGATCGTCGCGATGCCTGTGCGCGTAAATCCGCCGCCGGCGGAGACCGGCGACACCATTTCCCCAACCTGGGCGTCTTTCGAAACCACAATTCCCGCGAACGGCGCGCGAATAATACAGTTGTCGACAGCTTGCTGGGCCTCGGCGATGCGGAATTCCGAGGCGGCTACTTGCACCTTGGCGAGAGCGATTTTGGCGCGCAGGCTGTCGGCGGTGGTGAGGGCGTTGTCGAGAGCCTCTTGCGTCCCAACCTGCTCGTCGCGCAAGCGCTGCGCGCGCTTCAAGGCAATTTCAGCGTTGCGAAGTTGCACTTCGAAATCTGCGATGGCGGCTTCGGTGGAAGCGCGGTCAGCTTTGGAGACATCAAGAGCGCGCTTGTAGTCGGAATCGTCCAGGGTTGCCAGAAGCTGGCCCTCTTTGACGCGCGTGCCTTCGTCAAAAAGAACGCTTGTCACTCGCCCCGTGATCTTCGCCGCAATGGTGGCGCGGCGGCGCGGCGTGATGTAACCGCTGGCATTCAGCGCAGTCTGAGGTCCGCCGGCCTCTGGCTTGGCGACGGTTGCCACCTCGACGACCGGCTTTTGATTCCGCAAGGCAAAAGCGGCCACAACGATAACCGCGAAAATAATGACCGGGATGGCGGCGTAAATAATGCGCTTGCCCATGCCGGACTTGCTGCGCTGGTTTTCCTGAATGCGCAGGGAGCCGAGGTCAGGTTTTTGAGAATCGTGTGGAGTCGCCATCAGCGCTCCGACTCCTTGCGTATGGGAGCCATCGAATTTAGTTTACGGCTGGCGGTTCCTGAATATTACAGATGACGAAAACCGTCCTGAGAGCACACGTCTATTCTATCGCGTCTCTATCGGGTGCCGCCAATCGAGGCGATTCTGACGCAGCGAGGAGCCGCAACAAGAAGCAGCTTCAGTGGCTAAAGCCAGTTTGGTTTAGCGCGGCTACGGCCGGACTGAAGCCCGGCCCTCCATATCCCTATGGTCGGTATGCAAATCGCCAGAGGGGGAGAATGTAGGTAGTTGTCGAGCGTCCGTTGGTTAGGGGCCGCCCTGCGTCGCTCCTTCGGGGGCTCTCTCCTTGTTCAATTTCGCATCCCACAGCTTCCGCTGTGGGCTACGTTGGCCCGTGCCTCCGGCCCTCCCAGCAACACACAGTCCGAGCCTGCCGGGAGGCCTAATCGCAAGGAGCCGCTCAGTGCGCCAAGAGGTCCTTGAGGAAGCGCGTCATTGCCACTTTGTATTCCTCATCGGCGCGCACTTCCGAGGGGTTCTGCGGGTGTGTAAAACCGTGGGCGGCGCCGCTGTAGAGGTTGACCTCGAAGGGCACCTTGGCGCCACGGAGTTGTGAGACCAGGGCATTGAGTTCCTCTACCGGGGCGACCGGGTCTTCGGCGCCGTGCAGGATGAGGACGCGGCCCTTGATATTTTTAGCGGCTTCCGGCGAGAAGTCGCGGAACGCGCCGTGCACCGAGATGAAGCCGAGAAGCGGCGCGCCCGTTTCGATCAGCTCGATCCCCACGGTGCCACCAAAGCAGTAGCCCACCGAGGCAAGCTTGGTTGGATCAACCATCGGTTGCGCCTTCAGGACATCGAACCCGGCGGCGGCGCGCGCACGCATCAGCGGGCGGTCTTTGTCGTAGATGGCGATTGTTTCCATCATCTCCGGGACTGTTTTGGGCACGAAGCCTTTGCCGAACATGTCCTCGGCGAACACCACATAGCCGAGCTTGGCGATCATCTCGGCGTCGGCCAGCGTGCCCTCCGAGAAGCCGGACCGGTCATGGATCATCAGCACGCCGGGCCGGCGGCCTTGGACAGCGTCGTCATAGACGAGATAGCCGGACAGAGGAGTGTTGCCCTGCTTGTAGTCGATCCACTGATTCTTGATGGTGGCTTGCGCCACGCTTGCTTGCAGGAAGATGACAGCGGCGGCTGCCAGAACGAAAGACGCGAGACGTGCGATTTTCATTGGCTCCCTCCGGAAAGCATTAGCACAACTGCGGCATTGTCGCATTCTTGGTTCCTCTCAAAAATTGCGAACTATTTGCCTACATCGAGCAGTTCCACATCGAAGATCAGTGTCGAGTTCGGCGGGATCACGCCGCCGGCTCCCCTCGCTCCATAGCCTAGTTCCGGCGGAATGCGCAACTGGCGCTTGCCTCCGACCTTCATTCCGGTGACGCCTTCGTCCCAGCCCTTGATCACCTGGCCAGCTCCCAGGGAAAACGCAAACGGCTCATGACGATCCAGAGAACTGTCGAACTTCTTTCCGTTTGTCAGCCAGCCGGTGTAGTGGACCTTCACCGTCTTGCCTGCGGTTGCCGTAGCGCCCGTCCCGACCATGATGTCCCAGTATTGCAGACCGGACGCGGTCGTCTTGGACTTTCCATTCACTTTGGTCGGGCCAGAGGCGGTTGTTTGAGGCATGGCAGATGCGATTGCTACAACAACGAAGATGATAGGAAAGAGCAAGAACCTTGGTTGGATCATCACGGTCTCCTCAGGGCTAATCATATATGAAATCGACGTTGAGGGGCTAAACGGGTGTGAATAGGCGCGTTTAGGGCAAGCTCTGGTCCCGCAATGTGCGTGCTTGCTGTACCTGCCTGGTTCGAGTCTAAGCGTACAGCGATCCCTTGAAAGCCACGCTCCGCCTCTATTTGTGCTTGACAGATTTTAGTTATATCTATAACATAAAAATGAAATGAGCATATCAAATGACGAGTTGAGGTCGCCTTGGCTGCTCCTGATTTCTACGCTGCCAGCGAAGCGCGCCAGCCAGAGGGTAGAGATTTGGAGAAAGCTGCAGCGATACGGCGCTGTTCCGCTCGGTAACTCCGGTTGTCTCTTGCCCAACGACTCGGCCAACCAAGAACGCTTCGAGTGGCTGGCCACAGCGATTCGAAACTATGGAGGGGAGGCATCCGTGGTCCAAATTCAGTCGGTCGACAATCTTTCCACAGATCAATTGATCAGCCGCTTCCGTGACTCGAGGGCGCAGGAATATCGGAAGATCATCCGCGAACTAGAGAAGCTCGGTGCCGCGCCCCAACGCAAGCGCGCGTCCGGCCGCTTGACGCGCCTTCGCACCCGTTATCGAGAAATTGCCGAAGTGGACTTCTTCGATAGTCCGTTGAAGAAGCACGTCGAGGAGTTGCTAAGCCGCGCCGGTGCACTCCCTCAGGGTGCAAAGGGGCCGACGAAAATCGATCCAAAAGAATATAGGAACAGGCAATGGGTCACCCGCCCGCGGCCCGGGATTGACCGGTCGGCTTCGGCCTGGCTGATCCGCCGTTACATTGACAAGAAGGCCCGATTCGTATTTGCCGTGGGAGGGCGCGTGCCCTCCGCGGCGGTGCCCTTCGACATGTTTCAGATAGGTTTTGGCCATCGAGGGGAAGACTGCACGTTCGAAACGCTGCGAAAGCTGTTTCACGTGGCCGGCAAGAAACTTGATGTGATTGGGCAAATCGTTCATGACGCGGACCTTCTGGATGAAAAGTTCGGACGCAAAGAAGGCTTTGGAATCCAAGAGGTGTTGAAAGGCTGGCAGAAGCAGGGCGTTCCGGACATTGAGATTCTGCAACGCGGCATGCGATTGTTCGAAGCGCTATTCGTTTCGCTTTCAGAAAAGTGAAGGGCAGAGGGCGGGCTATGAAATGCAAATCTGTCGTGGCTGCAATCTTGTTTCTGTTGGTCACTAACGTTCCGGTCTGGGCAAAGCAAAATTCCCGTCCGTTCTTTCTGTCGACGGAAGTCACACTAAACGGAGTAGAGGTTCCTTCAGGGCTTTATGACTTGAGGTGGGAGTCGCGTGATTCCACAGTGCTTGTAACGTTGTGGAAAGACGGCCGCTTCTTTGCTTCAGCCGAGGGTGCCTGGGTAAAACACGGCGTCAAATACACGAGTGACGCAGCCTTGGTCCAATTGAATTCCGACGGCTCCCATTCGCTCATAGAAATCCGGATGGCGGGCACAAAGAAGACGATCGTGTTTCGCAGCGCAGTCGATCAGACTGTTCAGGTACGAGCCAAATAGCTTCGGGCATGAAACCGGCGGGAAGAAACACTATTGCAGAATCCAGTCTCCTTGTTTCTCGATAAAGCAGAATCCATAGCGCGGGCAGGTTGCTTCGCGTGCGTCGGCCCACGCAACGCGAGCCTTGCCGAGGAAGTTCCTGCCCTCGCCGGTCAGGCGCACTTCAATCGCCGAATTGACCCCCAGTGTTGCTGAGCAACCGCACATGAAGCCGCTTCGGCTCACGCTTTCCGTTCCGCTCACTTCCTCGAACGGCTTGCCGTGGGCGTCGGTTCCTCGCAGCGCCAACATGACTCGCATCCGGATGCGCACTTCGCTTCTGCGCTCGCGCCGAGCGGCGCCCAGCACGTTGGCCAGACCCGCTCGCAGGGCCTCAAAATCAATCGGCTTCTGGAAATAGGCCGTAGCGCCGAGCTCTTTGCAGAGCGCTTTGGTGGTGGCGCCACTTTCTCCGGAAACGATGATGAGCGGAATCAACTGCGTCGAGGTCATCGAGCTGAGCGTCCGGCAAAGCTCGAAGCCGGAATACTTCGGCATTCTTAGATCGAGCAAGATGGCGCTGGGTTTATTCTGCATGGCCAGGGCCAGGGCTTGTTCCGGCTCTCCGGTGTCGAGAATCTCGTAGCGGTCCGCGAGGTTGATGCGAAGCAGGCGCCGCATCGACTCCTCGTCATCGACAATCAGTAGCTTGTCCATGAACCGGCGATCTCCTATCTATTCGAATATCTATTCGAACTGCTCTTGCCCGCGAGTGCGGAGACTTCGCTGCCCTCAGCGCGATCGATTGGTTTCGAATCCGCGCTGGCATCCAGCACCTCGCGCACCTTGCGCGCGAGCGCCTCTTCCGTGAATGGTTTGTGTATCAGCTGCACGCCCTCCTCGAGCACGCCGTGACCCGCTATAAAGCTGTCCGTATAACCGGACATGTAGAGCACCTTCATTACGGGGTAGCGAAGAGCAAGTTGCTCAGCCAGGACTCGCCCGTTCATGCCCGGCATCACGACATCGGTGAGCAGGAGGTGAATGGGCCCGGGGTGCCGCGAAGCTACTTGCAGGGCCTCCGATCCCTCCGCCGCGGTTAGGACTTGGTAGCCGTTGTCCTTGAGGAAAAGAGTCGCCAGTTTCCTGAGAGGCTCGGCGTCTTCCACGACCAGGATCGTCTCGCTTCCGCGGACGGTTAGAGGCGCCCGGCTGCCCTCGGAGTGCGTTGAAACTGGTTGCTGAATGAGAGGCAAGTAAATCTTAAACGAGGTGCCCTTTCCCTGTTCTGACTCGACCGTGATGTATCCGTTGCTCTGCTTCACGACGCCGTACACCGTAGCCAGGCCCAAGCCTGTGCCTTTGTCCCGTTCCTTCGTGGTGAAGAATGGTTCGAAAATGTGCGCCTGAGTTTCCGGGTCCATTCCTATTCCAGTGTCCGTGACGTCCAGCATGACGTGATAGCCCGTGACGGCCCACGGATGTTCCCGCACGAAATTGGCATCGAGCTCCGCGTTCCGCGTTAGGATCGTCAAACTTCCGCCATTTGGCATGGCGTCCCGGGCATTGACGGCCAGATTCATCACGACCTGCTCGATTTGCCCGGGGTCGGCCTTCACTTGCCCGATTGCCGGATCGAGTTTCAGGTTCAGCTGTACGTCTTCTCCGATCAGGCGGGAAAGCATCTTTTCCATGTCAGTTACCAGGACGTTCAGATTCAATACGACCGGTTCCAGAATCTGCTGGCGGCTAAAGGCCAGCAGCTGCCGCGTCAAAGACACGGCTCGCTGGCCGGCCTTCTCAATTTCATCCGCGTATTCGTACGACAATTGCCCCTGAGGAAGACCGCGTTTCATTACCTGGACGTAGCCGATGATCACGCCCAACAGATTGTTGAAGTCATGCGCGATTCCCCCGGAGAGGCGACCGACCGCCTCCATCTTTTGCGCCAGGTAGAGCTTCCGCTCGAGCAAGCGCCGCTCCGTGACGTCCTCGGCGAAGACTTCGATGTAGGTGCTGTTCTCATCCTTGGTTGGCCAACCGCTGCATCGCACCGTGATGAAAGCGCCGTCCTTGCATTTCCATTCCACTTCGACGTCCTTGAAATGCCGGGCGCACAAGGACATCTCTTTCAATTTCTCGTATTCTGCCGGATAGCGAAAAATGCCAGTGGCGAGGTTGACCCCGAGTAACTCATCCTGCGACTCATAACCCAGCATCTTTCCGAGCGCCGAATTGACCATGAGGAACTTCCCAGAGAGATCGGCCCTGAAAATTCCATATGGTGCGTCCGCGATCACAGAGCGAAAACTCGCTTCGGAGCGCCGCAAGGCTTGCAGTGCGCTCTTCCGGTCGGTGATGTCTCGGTTGACGACTACCAGGTTTTCCGGGTCTCCCTTGGCGTTTCGGATCACGCTCGCGGTCGATTCGAGTGTCCGCCAAGTTCCGTCCTTGTGGCGCATGCGATACTCGAGCGTGCTGCCCACGCCGCTGGCGCGAGCTTGCTGAGCCGCCGCTTTTACCCGTTCTCTGTCGTCAGGATGAATCTGCTCGAAAGAAGAGGAGCTCTTTAGTTCCTCCGGGGAATATCCGAGGACCTTCTGATAAGAAAGGCTGTTATAGATGCGGTTGTTTTGCATGTCGACGACCGCAATCAAATCAGCCGCGTTTTCGCTGATGAGCCGGAATAGCTCTTCCCTCTGTACCAATTTGCGTCGGATCTGGTGGATCTGCAGTTGCTGGTAGAAGGTGTAAATATCAAAGATCAGAATGAGTCCCAGCAGCCCCCTGACGACGTTCGGCACCATGAGAAACGTGAAGTCGTAAATGTCCTTTCCTTCCAAGCCCGGGAGAAGAAAGGACGTCAGCCCCGCGGCGAGCACAAGGGTGACGGTCAACGCCGCTGACCATAGCCACCACTCGTGCCGGTCCATCTTGCGCAAATGCGCGGCTGGGTTTTCCACGGGATGATTTCTTGTGACTGACAACTCGAGCACTTTCATCCGCTCACTCCCCGGGGAATTGGAACAGGGCTGTCCATGCTGCGTGGATCGCTCGTGGCAACGTCTCCCAGCGCAGCGCTCATCTGCATCGTTGAGGCTTGGTCGCGAATAGCCTCCCAAGTCTCGTCCGGGATGCCTAGGAATACGCCCACTACCTGCGAGTCAAATTGAATTCCCGCCAAGCGCCTGATTTCGTTTCGGGCGTCTTTGAGAGATGAGGCGGGGCGATACGGACGGTCCGAAGTCATTGCGTCGAGAGTATCGGCAACCGCAAAGATGCGGGCGTTCAGCGGGATTTCATTTCCTTTCAGACCGCGCGGATAGCCACTGCCATCCCAGCGCTCGTGGTGAGTGAGAACGATTTCAGCGGCGTCCGTGAGGAAGGGGATGCGCTTGACCAAGTCATACCCGATCTGGACGTGGCTCTCCATGGTCTTTCGTTCGTTCGCGGTAAGAACGGCGGGCTTCAGAAGAATTGCGTCCGGAATGGCAAGCTTCCCAACATCGTGCAGGAACGCGCCCATCATGAGCGTCTTGAGTTGCGCCGGGGTGCCGTGTAACCGCGACAATATGTTGATCGCGCACAAGGCGACGCGGCGGGAGTGGCCCGAAGTCTGCCCGTCGCGCAGGTCGATGGCCGCTCCGAGCGCGTCTAGAGTATCGGCATAACTTTGCTCGATGTCGCGAACGGCGTTTTGGAGCTGCACCGTCCGTTTGCAGACCATCGCTTCCAGGCTCTGGCGATAATTTTCCAATTCCCGCTCCATCCCTTTTTTGTAGAAAGCGCGCTCGAGGCTCATCATCACCGCGTCCATCTGCAATGGCTTAATGAGATAATCATCAGCGCCTTGCCGCATCGCCTGCACGCCGACGCGAACATCCTCGATTCCGGTGGCCATCAGGAAGACCAAATGCGGATAACGCAACCGAATCTCCGTCAACAGCTCCATCCCGGAGACGCGAGGCATGTTGAGATCGGCGACGACCGCATCCATCGGTTCGCGCTGCAGGAAATCGAGCGCCTCTTGGGCGCTAGAAACGGCTTTGCAGGTAATGCCGTTTTGCTCCAGCATCACGGCCAATACCTTTTGGTGTGCAAGTTCGTCATCAACGATCAGCAGTCGAATTTCAGAGCGATTGGCCAGCCAAGTTGGTCCAGGGCGCTGGTCGCGACGAGAGCTGGGCGCGACACATTCAGATTGGAGGCTCACGATTCTGTCTCCTCGGTTCCACGCACCCAACGTCGCAACTCGGAGCGATCCCCGAAGACATGTCGGTCCTTGCCGATTAGAAAATGCGATTGGGCAATTTCCAGCACCGAGCAGGTCCGTTTGGAGATTTTCTCGCAGTTACCAAGCGACGAAAATGCACGCACTTGAAGCTATATCGGCAAGATTTAGGGAAAGGCTAACGCGAAAAAGTGTTTCATTCCGGTACGCAATTCCGGAAGCCACTTGGTTGGGTCATTTCATGCAGGAGGGCATCGCGATGGGAGACGGCCCGGGAGGGGGGTGCAGCGCCTGTTGCTTGACAAGAGTCGTTTGGGCTGCGCAGAATGACGCAACGTACGTACTGAGGACTTTCCAATGCTTAAACGATGCATCGTGTTGGCATTCCTGTTAAGCGCTTCACCTCTGCTTGTCGCACGAACGGCTCCGGCGCAAACACAACAGAGAGGAGCGCGGAGACCGACGCAAGCCCCGGCGGACTGGCAACGCAAGCACGATATGGCGCTCAAGTATCGCAGTCTCGCGGACTTCTATGCCTCAATGAAGAAGGAAGCCGCGAGCAGGCAGCGAGCGCCCTTGCCCGACTGGTCGGGCATATGGACTGCCGATTCGCTTGACAGCTTCACGGAATGTCTGGGCGGAAGCCAGTGCTACTTCAGTCCTAGCCCTGGAGGTGCGGTGCCGAAGCTGACGCCGGTGGCGATCGAAGAGTTGAAGCACGGCAAGGAGATGAGCGCCAAAGGCCTCATCTACGATGACAATCTGAGCACTTGCGGGCCGGCCGGCTTTCCTCGCTGGCTGACAGAGCCATTCCTCCGGGAACAGATCGTCACGCCGGATGAGACCTGGTTGATCAGCGAGCAGGTCAATGAGATCCGGAGAGTCTACACCGACGGCCGGGGCCACACGCCGGAGGCAGAC
>JACXTT010009639.1_pt1 | contig 13164 bp, 7 predicted proteins | sample 9270951 | NCBI WGS metagenome assembly JACXTT01 (sample SAMN15532306, study PRJNA645909) | rock metagenome | isolation source: weathered quartz diorite | place: Puerto Rico | collected 2017-06-21
GAATTCCTGATGGATGCCGACTCCGGCCAGTTCTACTTCATCGAAGTCAATCCGCGCATCCAGGTCGAGCACACGGTCACGGAGATGGTCACCGGGATCGATATCGTCAAGGCGCAGATCCGCGTGACCGAAGGCGGCCATATCGGCATGACCGAGAACACGCGCAATGAGAACGGCGAGATCGTCGTGCGCGCAGCGGGCGTGCCGGTGCAGGAAGCGATTTCGCTCAACGGTCACGCGCTGCAGTGCCGGATCACCACCGAGGACCCGGAGAACGGGTTCCTGCCGGATTATGGCCGCCTCACCGCCTACCGCAGCGCGGCCGGCTTCGGCGTGCGCCTGGACGCCGGCACCGCCTACGGCGGCGCGGTGATCACGCCGTACTACGATTCGCTGCTGGTCAAGGTCACCACCTGGGCGCCGACCGCGCCCGAATCGATCCGGCGCATGGACCGTGCGCTGCGCGAGTTCCGCATCCGCGGCGTCGCGTCCAACCTGCAGTTCCTCGAGAACGTCATCAACCATCCCGCGTTCCGGTCCGGCGATGTCACCACGCGCTTTATCGACCTGACGCCGGAACTGCTGGCGTTCACCAGGCGCCTGGACCGCGCCACCAAGCTGCTGCGTTACCTGGGCGAGGTCAGCGTCAACGGGCATCCGGAGATGAGCGGCCGCACGCTGCCATCGCTGCCGCTGCCCACACCGGTCCTGCCTGCCTTCGACACCAGCGGTGCGCTGCCCTACGGTACGCGCGACCGGCTGCGCGAGCTGGGCGCGGAGAAGTTCTCGCGCTGGATGCTGGAGCAGAAGCAGGTGCTGCTGACCGACACCACCATGCGCGACGCGCACCAGTCGCTGTTCGCCACACGCATGCGTACCGCCGACATGCTGCCGATCGCGCCGTTCTATGCGCGCGAACTGTCGCAGCTGTTCTCGCTGGAGTGCTGGGGCGGCGCCACCTTCGACGTGGCGCTGCGCTTCCTCAAGGAAGACCCGTGGCAGCGCCTTGAGCAACTGCGCGAGCGCGTGCCCAACGTGCTGTTCCAGATGCTGCTGCGCGGCTCCAACGCGGTCGGCTACACCAATTATGCGGACAACGTGGTGCGCTTCTTCGTGCGCCAGGCGGCCAGTGCCGGCGTGGATGTGTTCCGCGTGTTCGATTCACTGAACTGGGTGCGCAACATGCGGGTCGCGATCGATGCCGTCGGCGACAGCGGCGCGCTGTGCGAAGGCGCGATCTGCTATACCGGCGACCTGTTCGACAAGTCGCGCGCCAAGTACGACCTGAAGTACTACGTCGGCATCGCGCGCGAGCTGAAGCAGGCCGGCGTGCATGTGCTGGGCATCAAGGACATGGCAGGCATCTGCCGTCCGCAGGCCGCGGCGGCACTGGTCAGGGCGCTCAAGGAAGAGACCGGGCTGCCGGTGCATTTCCATACCCACGACACCAGCGGCATCTCGGCCGCTTCGGCACTGGCCGCGATCGAGGCCGGCTGCGATGCGGTCGACGGCGCGCTCGACGCCATGAGCGGGTTGACCTCGCAACCCAACCTGTCGAGCATCGCCGCGGCCCTGGCCGGCAGCGAGCGCGATCCCGGCCTCAGCCTGGAGCGCCTGCACGAAGCGTCGATGTACTGGGAAGGGGTGCGCCGCTACTACGCGCCGTTCGAATCCGAAATCCGCGCCGGCACCGCCGACGTGTACCGCCACGAGATGCCCGGCGGCCAGTACACCAACCTGCGCGAGCAGGCGCGCTCGCTCGGCATCGAGCATCGCTGGACCGAGGTGTCGCGTGCCTATGCCGAGGTCAACCAGATGTTCGGCGACATCGTCAAGGTGACGCCGACGTCCAAGGTGGTCGGCGACCTGGCATTGATGATGGTGGCCAACGACCTGAGCGCCGCCGACGTGTGCGATCCGGCCAAGGAAACCGCCTTCCCTGAATCGGTGGTGTCGCTGTTCAAGGGCGAACTGGGTTTTCCGCCCGACGGCTTCCCCGCGGAACTGTCGCGCAAGGTGCTGCGCGGCGAGCCGCCCGCGCCGTACCGGCCCGGCGACCAGATCCCGCCGGTCGACCTCGAGGCGGCGCGCGCCGCGGGCGAAGCAGCGTGCGAACAGCCGCTCGATGACCGCCAGCTGGCTTCGTACCTGATGTACCCGAAGCAGGCCGGCGAGTACCACGCGCATGTGCGCAACTACAGCGATACCTCGGTGGTACCCACGCCGGCATACCTGTACGGCCTGCAGCCGCAGGAGGAAGTGGCCATCGACATCGCCGCCGGCAAGACCCTGCTGGTCTCGCTGCAAGGCACGCACCCCGATGCCGAAGAGGGTCTGATCAAGGTCCAGTTCGAGCTGAACGGGCAGTCGCGCACCGCGCTGGTCGAGCAGCGCAGCACCACGCAAGCGGCGGCGAAGCGCCACAGCCGTCCGGTTGCCGAGCCCGACAACCCGCTGCATGTCGCCGCGCCCATGCCTGGCTCGATCGTGACGGTGGCGGTGCAGCCGGGGCAGCGCGTGGCCGCGGGCACGACGCTGCTGGCGCTGGAGGCGATGAAGATGGAGACCCATATTGCGGCGGAGCGGGACTGCGAGATCGCCGCAGTCCATGTTCAGCAGGGGGATCGCGTGGCGGCGAAGGATTTGCTGATTGAACTGAAGGGCTGACGCTGGCTGGCAGGCGCAGGCTCCGATTCGCATCCCGCAGCGAACCGTCCACCACCTCCACCACGCCGTGCAGACGGATTCCCGGCTACGTGCAGTTGTCCAGGTACGCCTGCTGCAGTTGCTTGCGCGTCTTGTCGCGTTCGATCTTGGGGATGGTGCGGCCCTGCGCGGTCTGGGTGGCAGGGCCGGATGACTGGTAGGAGCGCTTCTTGGAGGTGGCGTTGTATTGCTCCTTCAGGGCTTCGCACTTGGCGCGCGCGGCCTCTTCAGGATCGGGCGAGGCGGCTGACGGGGGGCGATAGGGACTGGCCCCGCCTTGCACCGCTTCCGATATGGCGCCGGCGGCACCGTCTGCCGGTGCGGGCTGCGCCAGGGCAGGCGAGGCCCACGCCAGGGCCAGCAGGCCGGTTGCCAGGCATCTTGTCGAAATCGGCATCATGTCTCTCCCCGGTGCAAAGGCATTCCGCTGGGCGCGGGAACCCTGTCGGACTACAGGCTGGCTTGCCAGACCATCTTATGTCCCATTGGCGGGATTGTCACAAGCGAATGACCCGGGCGGTTCTCCCCCGGTAGCCAGGGCGGGAGCGCGGTGCGCCAAGCAGGCAGCATTGCATTGCAGCATCCGAGCTGCTTCGCGGCACCCCGACCAGGGCGTTCCAGGGCAGACTGGGCCACTTCTTTCTTTGATCCCGCGGGGCGGCACCCTCTATAGTCGATGTATGCCAAGGAGATGCCCCCATGGAGCCTCAGAACCTGACCCCCGCCGCGGAGCGCGAAGCCGACAAGGCACCCGGGTGGTTGCGCTGGCTCCCCGGGGTCCTGATGCTGAAGTCATACCAGCCGGGCTGGCTGCCGAGCGACCTCGCCGGCGGGCTGGTGCTGACCACCATGCTGGTGCCGGTAGGCATCGCCTACGCGGAGGCCTCCGGCGTGCCCGGTGTCTACGGACTCTACGCCACCATTATCCCGCTGCTGGTGTATGCCGTGTTCGGCCCGAGCCGGATCCTTGTGCTGGGGCCGGATTCGGCCCTGGCCGCGCCGATCCTGGCTGTGGTGCTGCAGGTCTCCGGCGGCGATCCTGCGCGCGCCATCATGGTGGCCAGCATGATGGCAATCGTCTCGGGCGTGGTCTGCATCGTGATGGGGCTGTTGCGGCTGGGGTTCATTACCGAGTTGCTGTCCAAGCCGATCCGCTACGGCTATATGAACGGGATCGCGCTCGCGGTGCTGGTCAGCCAGTTGCCCAAGCTGTTCGCCATCTCGATCGAAGACGCCGGCCCGCTGCGGGAGATGATCAGCCTCGGCCGGGCCATCCTGGCCGGCGAGACCAACTGGTACAGCCTTGCGGTCGGCGCGGGCAGCCTGGTGCTGATCCTGTTCCTGAAGCGCTTCGAGCGCATTCCCGGCATCCTGATCGCGGTGATCATTGCCACGCTGGTCGTCAGCGTGCTCCACCTGGACCAGTCCGGCGTGAAGGTGCTGGGCCAGATCCCGCAAGGCTTGCCGGCCTTTGTCGTGCCCTGGGCGAGCGATGCGGACCTGGTGAAGATCCTGCTGGGCGGGTGTGCCGTTGCGCTGATCTCGTTCGCGGATACCAGCGTTCTGTCGCGCACCTTTGCCGCACGCACCAACACACGCGTCGACCCGAACCAGGAGATGGTCGGGCTGGGCGCCGCCAACCTGGCCGCGGGCTTCTTCCAGGGCTTTCCGATCAGCAGCAGCTCGTCCCGTACGCCGGTGGCCGAAGCCGCGGGCGCGAAGACCCAGCTTACCGGCGTCGTGGGTGCGCTGGCCGTGGCGGCGCTGCTGATGTTCGCGCCCAACCTGCTGCAGTACCTGCCAAACAGCGCGCTGGCCGCGGTGGTGATCGCGGCGGCCATCGGCCTGTTCGAGGTGAATGACCTGAAGCGCATCTACCGGATCCAGCAGTGGGAGTTCTGGCTATCCATGGTGTGCTTTGCCGCGGTGGCGGTGTTCGGGGCCATCCCGGGGATCATGCTGGCCGTGGTCATCGCCGTTATTGAGTTCCTGTGGGACGGCTGGCGGCCGCACTATGCCGTGCTCGGCCGCGTCGAAGGGCTGCGCGGCTACCACGACATGCAACGCTACCCGCATGCGCAGCGCATCGACGGCCTGGTGCTGTTCCGCTGGGATGCGCCGCTGTTCTTCGCCAATGCCGAACTGTTCCAGGAGCGGCTGATGGAAGCGATCGATGCATCGCCGACACCCGTGCGCAGGGTCGTGGTGGCGGCAGAACCGGTGACCAGTGTCGATGTCACCTCGGCCGACATGCTGCGCGAACTGAGCCACATCCTGCGCGAGCGCGGCATCGCGCTGCATTTCGCCGAGATGAAGGATCCGGTGCGTGACAAGCTCAAGCGCTTCGAGCTGATGGAAGCGATTGGCGACAAGAATTTCCATCCGACCGTTGGCAGTGCGGTGGATGACTACCTTGGACCTGATGACGGCCCGGCCGGCACGGGCAGCGGAAGTGCGCCTGCGGCGCAGGCCGGCCAGTGAAAAGACCTGCGCCGCATGCTTCGTTGCCGGTGCTGGGCTTACGAGAGCCGCCGGCCGAGCGTCTCCGGCACCATGGCCAACCCGAGCAGCGAGACCAGGCCGCAGCCGATCAGGTAGAACGCCGGCGCATTGGGACTGCCTGTCAGATGGATCAGCACGGTCGAGAACAACTGGGCAAAGCCGCCGAATATCGCAATGGCCACATAGTAGGTCACGGACATGCCGGTGGCCCGCAGACGCTGCGGCAATACCTCGCTCACCAGCACCAGCGTGGCGGGCGAAGTCATGGCCATGGGGATGGCCAGGCATCCGACCACCACCAGCAGGCAAGTCAATGACGGAAAGGTGTTGAGCACGAAAAAGGCTGGATAGGCCATCAGCAGCAACACCACGCGCGACCACCACACCATGGTGCGGCGCCCGACGCGGTCGCACATCCACCCGGCGATCGGGCCAAACACCACCATCATGGCCGCGGCCACGAAGCCGGCCCAGACCGCCTCCCCGCGCGGGATATGCAGCTGGAAGGTGGCGTAGTTCGGCAGATAGTAGGCGATCAGGTGTACCGCCGCGGCGAGGCCGGTCATCAGGAGCACGCTGGCCACCAGCTCGCGCCAGTGCTGACGCATCAGCTGCCATCCGCCGGCAGCGGCCTTCTTGCGCGGCGGCGGCACCAGCGTTTCCTCCAGGCGCCGGCGGATCAGCTGGCCGATGGGGATTACCAGGATGCCGAGCAGGAATGCAGCGCGCCAGCCCCAATGCTCGAGGGCATCGGCGCTGAGCGTATGGCTGAGCGAGAGCGCCACCAGCGCTGCGAACACGGCGGCAATACCCTGGCTGGCCGTCTGCCAGCTGGTGTAGAAGCCGCGCGAGCGTTCGTCCGCGTACTCCAGCAGCATGGCGCTGGCCGAGCCCATCTCACCGCCGATCGCAAAGCCCTGCAGCAGGCGTGCGAGGATCATCAGGACCGGGGCCAGGTAGCCGATCTGTGCATAGGTCGGCGTCACCACGAGGATCAGGGCGCTGAACGCCATCAGCCACATCGACAGCAGCACCGCGGGCTTGCGGCCGTGGCGGTCGGCGTACGCGCCGATCACCAGTCCGCCCAGGGGCCGCATCAGGTAGCCCGCGCCAAAGGTGCCGAACGAAAGTAGCAACTGGCCGAGCGGATTGCCGACAGGAAAATAGAGGGGAATGATCAGGGTGGCGAAGAAGTTGTACACCCCCGAGTCGTATAACTCCAGGGCACCGCCGATGGTGATGGCGGTGACCGCAGAAGTCCTGGACATGGGCTTGGGGTTGTCCTCGGCCGGCGCGGGCGTGGATACTGGCGACGCCATGGTGGTGGTGGGATCGAGGGGCAAAGCTGTCTCCTGGCGCGGCCATTGCTGGTACGGATGCGGGCAAGACGCCGCCGCGCGCGGTTGTTAGTCTGATGGAGTGAGTCGGTTGAGGCGGGTCGCGGCCTGGCGCCGCCAGGCCGTGCTGCCTTATTCCAGCCGGAATCCGGTCTGCTTGATGGCGAGCGCCCATTTTTTCTGCTCGGCCGCCATGAACGTCGCAAACTGGTCCGGAGAGCTCTGGCTGGCCGGCTCATAGCCCCTGCTGAGGAGCTGCTGGCGTACGCCCGGCGCATTGAGCGCCTTGTCGATCTCCTTGCTCAGCAGCGCCACGATCTCCTTGGGCGTGCCGGCAGGCGCGACCAGGCCATACCATTCGCTCGCCTCGATGCCCGGGAAGCCGGCTTCGGCCATGGTCGGCACGTCCGGGAACAACGGCAGCCGCTGCCTGCTGGCCACGGCGATGCCCTTGAGCTGGCCGCCCTTGACGAACGGCATCACCGCCGGCACGCCGTGGAACATCATCTGGATGTGGCCTCCGACCATGTCGGTCAGCGCCTGCGGTCCGCCCTTGTAGGGCGCGTGCACGACGTTGATATGGGCGGTCTCCTTGAACACCTCGGTGATCACGTTCTGCTGGGTGCCCGGGCCGACCGATGCATAGCTGAGCTTGCCGGGCTCCGCCTTGGCGCGTGCCACCAGGTCCTTGACCGAGCCGCCCACGGACGGGTGGATTACCAGCATGTACGGCGAGCTTGCCATCAGCCCCAGCGGCGCGAAGTCCTTGCCCATGTCGAAGGGCAGGTTCTTGTGCAGGCTGGCGTTGATCGCCATCGGTGCGCTGGCGACCAGCAGCGTGTAGCCATCCGGTGCCGCCTTGGCGCCCATGCCGGCGCCGATATTGCCGGTTGCCCCGGGCCGGTTGTCGACCACGACTTGCTGGCCCAGGCTGGCTGTCATCTTTTCGGCCACCGTGCGGGTGACGGCATCGACGCCGCCGCCCGCCGGCCAGGGCACGATGATGCGGATCGGGCGGTTGGGGTATCCGCCTTGTGCCAGCGCGCCGGCGGCGCAGGCGGCAAGTGCGATCGCGCCCAGGGTACGGCCAAAACGGTTCAGTACGGATTTCATCTGTTGTCTCCTCGCTGTCTCTGGCGCCTACGCTGTTTCAGTCTTTGGTTTATGCCGCTTCAGTAGCCCTGGTCTGTCCCGGCTTTGCGCTCCCTTGCTGCCATTGCGCCATCAGCCGTTCCCAGCGGGCACGGGTGGCCGCCAGGTTGCGCGCCTTGACGTGGCCGTAGCCGCGGATCTCCTGCGGCAGCCGGGCGATCTCCAGCGCCAGGTCAAGGTTTTGCGCGGAAAGTGCCGGCAGCAAGGCTTCCACGCTGCGCCGGAATTCACCGATCAGGGCCCGCTCGTGCTTGCGCTCCAGGGTGTAGCCGAAGGGATCGAATGCCGTGCCGCGCAGTCCCTTGAACCGGGCCAGTACGCCGAACGCGGTGCGCATCCACGGGCCATAGGCGCCCTTCACCAGTTCGCCGGCCTGGTTCTTCCGCGCAAACAGGGGAGGGGCCAGGTGATGGACCAGCCGGACCTTGCCTTCGAACATCGACGCGATCTGCTGGCGGAATGCGGCGCCGGTATGCAGGCGAGCCACCTCATATTCGTCTTTATAGGCCATCAGCTTGAACAGCGAGCGGGCCACGGCCTCGGTCAGGCGGGTGCCGCCGACGACCGATTCCGCCGCCTTCACGCGGCCGACAAACGACTCGTATTGCGCCGCATAGGCCCGGTTCTGGTAGCCGGTCAGGAAATCGGCGTGCTTCTTCATCAGTTCCTCGACCGGCACCTTGCGCACGAACTGGATCACCTGCGAGCCGGACGGCTGCGCGGGTAGCTTTGCCATATCGTGGGCGCACTGCCGGCCCCATTCGAAGGCCGCCTTGTTGCTGTCGACCTGCACGCCGTTGAGCTCGATGGCGCGCATCAGCGCGGCGTGCGACAGCGGCACCTTGCCTTTCTGCCAGGCATAGCCGAGCAGCAGCAGGTTGGCGTAGATCGACTGGCCGAGCAACTGCTTCGCTACCTGTTCGGCGTCGAAGCTGGCGAGCTGGCCCTCGCCGACGGACTGCGCGATCCTGCCCACGGCCTCGCCGACCTGGGGATCCCAGTCGGGGTTGCGGACGAAGGCCGCGGTCGGGGTGATATGGCTGTTCAGCACCACATAAGTCCGCGCCGGCGACATCGCGGCCAGCGAGGTCTTGCTGGCGGCGACCACGGTATCGCAGGCGATCACCAGGTCGGCCATGGCCATGTCGACGCGGCTCGCATGCAGGGCGTCCGGGCTGGCGGCGATCTGGATGTGGCTCCAGGTGGCCCCGCCCATCTGCGCCATGCCGGTCGCGTCCTGGGTGATCACACCCTTGCCTTCGAGGTGGGCGGCCATGCCCAGCACGCCGCCGATGGTGACGATGCCGGTGCCGCCGATCCCCGCCACCACGATGCGCTGCGGCTTGCCGGCATCCGGCAGCGTGGGCATCGGGATGGCCGCAGGCGTGGCGCGGCCGCTCGCGGTGGTGGCGGGCTTCTTCAGTTGGCCGCCTTCGACCGTGACAAAGCTCGGGCAGAAGCCCCTGGTGCAGGAGAAGTCCTTGTTGCAGGTGTCCTGGTTGACCTTGCGCTTGCGCCCGAAGTCGGTTTCCACCGGCTGCACCGCCAGGCAGTTGCTTTGCACCGAGCAGTCGCCGCAGCCTTCGCACACCAGCTCGTTGATGACCACGCGCCTGGCCGGATCGACCATGGTGCCGCGCTTGCGCTCACGGCGCTTCTTGGTGGCGCAGGCCTGGTCGTAGATGATCACGGTCACGCCGGACACCTCGCGCAGCTCGCGCTGCACGGTATCGAGCTCGTCGCGGTGGCGCACGGTGACGCCGGCGGCAAGGTTGCTGACGCCCTTGTACTTGTCAGGGTCGTCGGTCACCACCACGATCTGTCGTGCGCCTTCGGCGGCCAGTTCGCGCGTCATCGCAGGCACGTCGAGCTGGCCGTCCACCGGCTGCCCGCCGGTCATGGCCACGGCGCTGTTGAACAGGATCTTGTAGGTCAGGTTCACGCTGGCGTGGATCGACTGGCGCACCGCCAGCAGGCCGGAGTGGTTGTAGGTGCCGTCGCCCAGGTTGGCGAACATGTGGGTGCGCTTGCTGAACGGTGCCTGGCCCATCCAGTGCACGCCTTCGCCGCCCATCTGCGACCAGGAAGTGGTCGAGCGGTCCATCCACACCACCATGCCGTGGCAGCCGATGCCGGCCGTCGCGACCGAGCCTTCCGGCACTTTGGTGCTGGTGTTGTGCGGGCAGCCCGGGCAGAACCATGGCAGGCGGTCGGTGGCGCGCGCATCACCCTGGACGGTGGCGCGTTCCTTCGCTTCGATTTCCTGCAGGCGCACGTCCATGCGCGCGGCCACGTCGGCCGGCACGCCCAGCGCCTTGAGCCGCTGCGCGATGGCCTTGGCCACCAGCGCGGGCGAGAGATCGGCCTTGGCGCGCAGCAGCCAGTCCTCGGCGGGCTTGCGGTGGCTCCATTCGCCGCCGGCGCCGTCGGTGTGGTGGTACTTGCCGAAGACGGCCGGGCGGGCGGCGGGCGGGTAGTGGTACAGCTCGTCCTTGAGCTGCTGCTCGATGATGGGACGCTTTTCCTCGACCACCAGGATTTCGCGCAGCCCGCGCGCAAAGTCGCGCACGCTGTCGGGCTCCAGCGGCCATACCACGCTGACCTTGTGCAGCCGGATGCCGAGCGCGCGGCAGGTGGCGTCATTCAGGCCGAGGTCAAGCAGGGCCTGGCGCGTGTCACTGTAGGCCTTGCCGCTGGCGATGATGCCAAGGCGGTCGTTGGATCCCTCGATCACGTTGCGGTTCAGGCGGTTGGCGCGCACATAGGCGAGCGCGGCCGGCCACTTGAACTCCATCATGCGCGCCTCGGCCGCGAGCGGATCGTCGGGCCAGCGGATATGCAGGCCGCCGTCGGGCCGGGCGAAGTCTTCCGGCAGCACGATGCGCACGCGATCCGAGTCGGTGGTCACCGAGGCGCCCGATTCCACCACCTCCTGCACGGTCTTCATGCCGGCCCACAGTCCGCTGAAGCGGCTCATGGCCAGGGCATGCACGCCCAGGTCGAGGATGTCCTGCACATTGGACGGGAAGAACACCGGCAGCCCGCACGCCATGAAGGTGTGGTCGCTCTGGTGGGCCAGCGTGCTGCTCTTGGAGACGTGGTCATCGCCGGCGAGTGCGATCACGCCGCCCAGCGGCGAGGTGCCGGCAAGGTTGGCATGCTTGAGCGCATCGCCGCTGCGGTCGACGCCGGGGCCCTTGCCGTACCAGATGCCGAACACGCCGTCGTAGCGCTTGCTGGCGGCATCGAAGTCCAGTTGCTGCGAGCCCCATACCGCCGTGACGCCGAGTTCCTCGTTGACGCCGGGTTTGAAGACCACGTGGTTATCGGCAAGATGCTTCTTTGCCTGCCACAGCGCCTGGTCGTAGGTGCCGAGGGGCGAACCGCGGTAGCCGGAAATAAAGGCGGCGGTGTTGTGGCCGGCCGCGGCATCGCGCTTGCGCTGCAACAGCGGCAGGCGTACCAGCGCCTGCACGCCGCTCATGTAGGCACGGCCGGAGTCCAGCGCGTACTTGTCGTCGATCGACACGGCTTGCATCGCCTGCCGGGCCGCGTCGGGGAGGATTGGAGCGTTCATAAGGGCGGTTTTCAGGCAAACAGGGTTGAACGGGGCCTGCCGGCGTGCCTTGGCACCCGGATTCCAGGCAATACAGGTGATGGAAGCGGCGCTAGCCGGGGAGGGGGATGCCGAGTTCCCGGCCTAGCGCATCCAGTTCCCGCACGACCGCGTCGGGCAGGGCGATGCCTTGCTCGCGGCCTTCGCGTTCGAGCGCTTCGCCACGGTGTCCGGGGAGCCGTGCGTCGGTGCCGCCGGCGGCAAGATAGTTGCCGGTCCACTGCGCCATGTAGTCCGCGAACAGGTCCTTGCCGGCAAAGGCGTCCGGCTTGACCAGCCAGACAAAACCGCCCTGGCGGCCGACCGCGCCGGCGCCTGAGACGGTGTTGCGCGCGGGAGAAAGCGAGTCCGCGGTGGCGGCCATGGCGCCGGCCAGGCACTCCACCATCATGGCGATGCCGATGCCCTTGTGCCCGCCGGTGGGCAGCAGCGAGCCGGCCAGCGCGCGTTGCGCATCGGTGGTCGGATGGCCGTCGGCGTCGAGCGCCCAGCCCGCGGGAATCGGCTTGCCTTCACGGGCGGCCAGCAGGATGTGGCCGCGGGCGGCGACGCTGCAGGCGACGTCGAACACGATCGGCGCCGCGCCCGGCAACGGGCAGCCGAAGGCAATGGGGTTGTGCCCGATCGCGGCGCGGGCAAAGCCTTCCATGCCCAGCACGGGCGGCGTGCGCTGTCCGACCATGCAGAAGGCACCCGCCTCGGCAGCCAGCAGCGCCGGGATGCCCAGCGCGCCGAGATGGCCGCACGATTGCACGGCAACCAGCACCGACGCGCACGATTGCAGCGCCTCCAGCCCCAGTTGCACGGCACGCGGGCCCGCGATCTGGCCCATGGCGCCGTCGGCGTCGAGCACGATGCCGCCCGGGAAGGCCTTGTGCGAGATACTGGGGCGCGGGTTGAAATCGCCGGCACGCAGGCGTTCGACGTAGGAGGGCACCCGCGTCAGCCCATGCGTCTTGTAGCCGCGCAGTTCGCTGCGCACCAGCGCGGCGGCGGCTTCCGTCGCGTGGTCGGGCGCGACGCCGCACGACTCGAACACGGCGGCGGTCCAGCGCGCAAGGCTGTCGGTGTTCCAGCGGATACTCATGTCGATTTCTCCCGCACGATCATCAGGCGCTCCGCGAACGGGGCGGCATAGACCGACTGGTAGTAGAGCGGCTGGTCGCGCAGCGTGTAGCCGCGCAACTCCATGATGAATGCCGGCGCCTCCGGGTCGAGCCCGAGTTCCTGCGCGGCCGCGGCCGGGGCCGGGCCGAAGCGGATCCACTGGTCCACGCGCAGCGTCGGCAGCGACAGGCGCTGGCCGATCAGCTCGCGCAGATTCTTCTCCAGGGCATCGCGGTCCAGCCCGCCGAGTTGCGCGAAGTCTTCCTCGCGCAGCCAGAACTCGCTGTAGAGGTCGAAGCGGCCGCCGACACTGATCACGCGCTCGATGCGCACGTAGCCGTCACCGGCGAGGAACTCCGACCACGGTCCCTTGCGCTTGATCCGCTTTACCGAGCGCGCGTGGACGTAGGACGGCAGCTCGTTGCCCTGTTCATCGCGAAAGCGCAGGTAACGGACATCGGCCGGCGCAACGCGCGTCCCGGAGACAAAGGTGCCCCGTCCCTGTTCGCGCGTGATCAGTCCGGAGTGCGTGAGCCGTGCCAATGCCTTCTGGATCGTGCCGACGCTGACCCCATGGAAGCTGGCGAGCTCGCCCTCGGAGGGCAGGCGGTCGCCCTCGCGCAGCGCGCCGGATTCGATGGAGCGGATGATCGCGTCGGAGACGCTGCTAAGTTTGGTCATGGTTGTTCAGAGGCTCAGTGCGAATCGACTGACCGCGGTCTCCCGGATATCGAGCACCTCGCT
>JACXTT010009640.1_pt1 | contig 13163 bp, 10 predicted proteins | sample 9270951 | NCBI WGS metagenome assembly JACXTT01 (sample SAMN15532306, study PRJNA645909) | rock metagenome | isolation source: weathered quartz diorite | place: Puerto Rico | collected 2017-06-21
CGTGTCGCTGGGGAGCGCCTGGGCCTGAATGAGGTTCAAGCTCCGCTCGTAGGTGCGCCAAGACCGCTGTTCCGTTACCGCAACGAGCTTGTCGGTTGCCGAGGGCGGCGCCGCAGCAGCCTTTGCCAGGGCCTGCAGTTCATCGGTCGGGCGCAAGCGCCGATGATAGAATTCGGCCAATTCCAGTTGCCCCGCGACTTGGTCGCTTGTGATCTCGGCGAACTTCAGCCAATCGGCCTCCGCCGCAGCCAAATCGAGCTGCTGTTCGGCTACTCTTGCGCTCAGTGCGAGGAGCGATGCGTCGGCGGGCGCTGCAGTCACCAACTTCGTGAGCTCTGCCCTAGACTGCTCAGTCGGCCGCCGCGCGCGGATTGGTCCTCCGGGCAAGGGTAGCCGCTGGAAAAAGACTCCCTGCAGCGGGCTGGATGCTTCCAGCGATTGGACCCATTCGGGAAGCTCCGCACGGACCCTCGCGGCAAAAAACATAGAGCACACCGCCAGAGCCCCGATCAAGAGCCGCCGCCGGCGAAAATCAAGGCACCACTTCAACGGCCACCTCCTGGCTCCCTATGTTGTGAGCTAAATCCTCGGCAGTAACCGTGAGGATGTATCTCCCGCTCGGCAAGTCTGCGGGAACAGCAAGCTGGCCGGTGTTGGCCCGGGCTTGCGGGTCCCAGTGTAGTGAGATCGGAGCCAGACCATACATGCGCGCTGTTACCGTGCGTGTGTGCTCAGAGGCGCTAACACGAAGATAGACGGATTCTCCTCGTCGAAATTGGCTCCTCTCTAGCCTCACGCGGACTACCGGCGGTTTGCTGGCGATGACAAAGCTCTTCGTCTCCCTGTAGACATGCCCCGGCGCGTCGCGAAGCACGAGCCGAACTCGGTATGTGCCATCGGCCATGTCGGTTGGAGCCAGGAAACGAGTCTGCCAAGTATCCTCGTCTTTCAGGTAACGAAGCTTCTTGATCAGGCCGAAAGGGAATAGCGCGACGACCGAAACGATCGATTCATCAGTTTTCACGCGCAGGATCGGATCCCCGGGCCGGATCACGCGAGGACGTAACAATGCCCGCGGTGCCGCCAGGAAGGAGGTATACGGAGTGACGAATTTATACTTTCTCGCCAGGCGAATAATCTCATCGATAGTGGCCTGGTCCTCTCCCTCCCGTTCGATTCTCTCGAGCAACGCATCCACACGCGCCTTTGCCCATGCACGCGGCAGATGTGAGTGTTCAGTGTTTCGCACAGGCAAAGGTGCCTTCGCACGGATCTCAAAGGACTGACTCTCTCGGACGCCTCGAGCGGTGAAAGAGGCCGATTGTGCCGGCCTCTTGTACTGACCAATCCAGGAAGCCACCGACCCCGAGAAGGTGGTATCCTCCAAGGAGTAGACAAGATCGAAATTCGATTCGGGCGCGGTGCCCAGCCTCAACTGCTGCACGGGACGACGTCCGATCTTGGAGAGGAAGGCATTTAGTTTGAATTCAATCGGCTCGGTTGAGCGGACCCACTCCAAGACGCCATCGTTGCGAGCCAGCATCCTCAGCAGGGGTATGTTCGCATCGTCTCCAACAGCGAATATATAGGTGCGTGGTCGCGCGTGCGCCGGTACCTGACCCCACCTGGCGGCGTACCAGGCCGCAAGCTTGCCGTTGTTAATCAGTCCGCGCGTAGCACCGCCGTCGGTCAATATCACCAGGTAATTCTCGTTACCGGGAAATGTGCTTTGACCTAATGCGGCCTCAAGCGCCCGTTGCAGGTTCGTGGCCCCACGTAAACGACTGGCGCGGACGTAGGTCAACGCCTTGTCAATCGTTGCCGCTTCGGCGGCAACCGGCTGCGGTGAGAAGGGCATCACGTCCGAATTGTAGAGCAGTAGATTGAACCGATCGGACCGTCGCAATTCGCGCAGCAAAGTCTCGAGCGCCTGGAAACTGCGTTCCAACTTCTCCCACTGCATCGACAAGGAGTTGTCGAAGAGAGCGATCACCGTCCTCGGAGGGCCACTGGAAGATTTCGTGGCTTGCCCTCCAGCTGCGGAAGCCTTGGGGCCCGCACCGAGGAGAGCAGATGCCTCGAAGAAACCCGGCTCGTTGCCAGCAGGAGCTGGAGGTGCGGCGGTTGTAGCTGAGTTGCTCTCGATGGGGTTCCTGTAGGTTAGAATCTCCATCGTGTCGGCGCGTGACTGGTCCAGGGCATAGCGGACGCCAAAATCCTCGACCAGATTGACGTTTTGAGATTCAAAAGACGCCTTCACCGAGTGAGGCGTGCGTTCAAGAATCCGCAATGGATAGCTCCGGCTTACGCCCTCGAAATCGGCCAGGGCGTGCGGCGAATGTATTTCGAGGCGAATTGAGAGTTTCCCTGCCGTTTGTTCGCGGTATGCATCCGGCCGTAATGGAATGGAAAAGACGGACTTGAATTCTTCGACTGGAATGCTTTCGTGGTACTCCATCTCGATCCGTTTCGTAGCCTGTGCCGGAATAGGCACGATGCGCGCACTAAATACGGTAGTCCGGCGGGCCTCCTCGACGTCGCGTTCCCCAACTTGCAATAGGCCTGGGTCAATAGCCTGCCATTTGAGGTTGTTGTAAATTTCCTCTGCCCGCTTTCGCTCCAGGATCACACCAGGAATCCGCGTGACGCCGTCCCAAACGGCGAAATCAGAAACAATCGCGCGTCCTGGCAGAGCAAATATGTAATTTCCCTCGAGTACTTCCGAGGTGTGGCTGGCGAAGATCTCCAGCAGCCGTACTCGCGCATCGCCATTGTCGATTAATACATCGATGACCATCTCCGCCAGGGACAGGATCGAAGGATCAGGTTCCTTCCGATTTGAGGGTATCAATACTCCTGCGTCCCCGAATGCAGCTGAAGGTACGAGGAGCAGCAGAATGAACATCAGACGCAGCACGGGCTTTAGTTCGCCCTGCGCGCGTGTTTGGGAAGGTTTGCCTTTCACAGAGTTCAAGGCGGCGCCTGCTTATCGTACTGTCAGACTCTCTTCTCGGAAGCGCACCAGGCCATTGTCAGTTCCAAGGTAAACATATTTTCCGTCTGTGGCGACCGCGGTCACGTTCATCGAAGGCAGCCCGACAGTCATCGCTGTCCAGCGCAGCGCGGCGCGATCATAGACATAGAGGCCTCGGGCGAGCGTTCCGGCGTAGACGTGGCTGCGGGTCGCAGCCATAGCGTTCGGATTCACTTCAAACGACGCCGTAGCGTCGGGAAATGATTGCCAATCACCGGCTGGGTCTAAGCGCAGTAGGCCGGATCCGTGGGTGCCTACGAACCACTCCTCGCCTACGGCCAAGATCGCCGTGACCCAGTTGTTCTTTAGTGCTGAATTGGTTGTGTTGAAGCTGGCACGAACCTGTCCGGCTTCAAGAATTGAGAGTCCGCCTAAAGTTCCGGCTAGCAGCCGCTCGCCGGAGCCGGCAAGTGCGTAAACATGATTATTAACAAGCCCGTGAAACGCATAAAGACTGCGTGTTCCTCCTGCGTCGATGAAGGTGAGACCCGCGGGGGTAGCGACCGTGATCCTTCCTGCGAGGAGCATCACGTCGGTAACCTGGTCGGCGATGAGCCCTTCCGACTTACCCAGCACCTGTCTCAATCTGCCCGCGGTATCGAACATCGCCAGGCCGTTGGCCGTTCCTACGGCCGTCAGGTCGCCCGTTGGGCTGTGCGTAATGCGATTGACGCAAAAGACGTGGTCGTCTTCGAAGTGCGTTGCTCGTTCGCCTCCGGGTTCAACGATGTCTAGCCCTCGGTCGAAAAAGCCAACCCAAACCTTTCCCGCTTCATCGATGTCCAGCGCCGAGATATTGCGGTCCGTCAGCAAGCCACCCTTGCAGGCCACCACACGGCGCCAGTCGCCGCTGCGGGCATCCACGCTATAAAGGCCGTCCTCGGCCAGCGCGCACGTTTCTCCTGAGATCTCCAATAGTCGTTCCACCCTGCCCGAAAACGGTTGGGTGACGGGCCGTGTCGTGCGAGGGGCCTTGGCGGCTAAGGGAACGTCCAGCATCCCCTCATCGAGAGTTCCTACCAGGAGCTGTGCATCGTGAGCAAGGAGGGCCCGCGCAAAGAAGCCGGACGCCAGCGAACGGTGGAAACGTCCCTCGCGAAATTCGGCAACGCCTGTAGGCGTTCCTACGTAGGCCGCGCCTTCCGTCACTGCGATCGATAGGACTTGGTGGTCAGGCAACCCTGCCGCCTCATCAAATCGATCTACCTGTCCCGCGTACCAGTGGTACACGCCTCGGTCGAGCGTCCCAACCCACAGGTTCGACTCACTCCCAGCCAGAGCAGTTACCTGTAGTCCCGAAAGCGATGGGTGAAAGGGCATGAGCCGTTTTCCGTCGTATACCAATACTCCCCTTTTTTCCGTACCTAGGAGAAGACGCCCACTGGCTAGTGGAAGAATGGCCGTGAGCTTGCGGTAGGGAGGCTCCGATGGGCAGATATGTCGAAACGCTCGTCCGTCGAAGGCCAACAGGCCGGCGTCGGCAGTGGCCACGAAAAGTTCTGGCTCGCCTGAGTCACCAGTGGTCCCAGTCGCCATTTTCAACGGCAGTGACGGGGGCAACTCGAGACCCACCCTGTAAGTGGCCTGCAAAGCGCCGTTGGGCTCGTGCTCGAAGAGACCGCTCGGTCCGCAGAGGAATAGATGACCCCTAAACTCCTGGACATCCGTGTAGAGGGCTGGCGTCCCGATCCACTCGAAGCCATTCGGAATTGGTCGGTCGAGTGCGCTGGAGGTGAACTGAAGCCTCTCTCCCGAAGCGGCCCAATCAAACGACTCGCGCACTGCCCGTGATGCTTTCCAGAGGGAGGCTCCGAAGTAGGCGACGAGGACCAAGCCGATGGTCAGTGCCGCCACGCGCCACATACGGGTCGGAGCAACAGTCATGAGGCTTCGGACTCCTCCACCCACGAAACAGTGGACGAATTCGAATCATACAAAAAGCTGGGAAAAAATAAAGGAAGAGTTGGTGGAGGAACCGCTAAAGCTATGGAGCGCGGTCCGCCGCGGCGGACCGCGCTCCATACATTTCAGCCGGACATCACTTACTTCTTGAAACCTATGAATGGTCCGTTCATCGGGTCGTCGAAGGACCAGCCGACAATTGTGCCTTTGTTGTTTATCCCAAAGGCGAATGTGTTAGGACCGGCATAATCGATCGTCGTGAAGGTGGTACCGCGTCGCAGGAATCCGTGATTCTTCCCGCTGGCATCCAAAAATCTTCCTACAATATCGCCGCCATTGTTGATCCCGAAGACCTCGGTCTGTTTCGAATTAGGAACATCAATCTGAGTGAATGCCCCAGCGGCAGTGCGAATGAAACCATGCTCCTCGTTGGCGGTAGTCGTTGTGTATGAGCCGACCACTGTGCCCGCGTCATTCCAGCCGAGAGCATAGGTGTTAGTCACGGTTGCGCCAGGATAGCTGAAGGTTTGGAAATTGAGGCCGACCAATATGTAGCCTTTGAAGCCCTTTGCTCCCATGGGATCAAGCGTATAGGCCCCAAGGAGATCGCCTTTGGCGTTGATTTCAATGGCGTAGGTGGCTGAGGCGCCGGGAAAACCAGGAAACAGAATCAAACTACCATCCGCGTTTCGCACAAACGGACGATCGATGCCGTCTTGGGCCACATAGTCGCCAGTGAACTGACCCTTACTGTTTCCTCTGCCTAGCTCTGTGAAGACGGCGTCCGGCACTTCGACACTAGTGTACTTGCCTCCACTCAGGAAGAAGCCGCGAACTGTGCCGGCGAAATCATTGTATCCTCCGCTAATCACGTCCATATCGTTGATTCCGACAACTTGTGTGGATGTAACGTCGATGGGGGTGAAGCCCGCCAATTGTAGCGAGTCAGCCCGAAGTGCCGCGCGGGGCGACGATGACAGCACGATAAGGGTAGCAGCAATGATTGAAACCAAGATGGTCTTCTTGTTAATCATTTCCTCCTCTCCTGTTCTCCGTTAAAGGTGAAAACTCTAAATGCGGGACGGGATAATACCAGCCATCCGTGCACTGTAAATAGTGAAGTTATCACTTGTCCGTTGTCCTTGGTCAGTTGTCCGTGGTCCGTTGTCTATGGTCCTACGTCCGTTGTCCGTAGACCGTTGTCAGTTGTTGGTTGCCCATTGTGCTTGGCTCAGTGTCAGTGGTTAGTTGTGAAAACTACTGACAACCAACAACGGACCACGGACAACTGACCAAGGACAACGGGCAACTGACGAAGGACCACGGACAACTGACCAAGGACAACGGACCAGTGACTAACCATTCACCCTCCGCGATGTTGCTCCGACCGGCGCTTTGTGATTGACTCAACATCACCCGGGACCGAGCCTAGACATCACAGATACCATCGACGCTGAATATTGGCCGAGGATCGGCTGGATGTACTTAGAAAGCTCTGAAAAATTCTTGAAAGATTTCTGAAAGCGCTTATGAGCAAGGCAGCCAAGCACTTGTACGAATTTGGCCCGTTTCGCTTGGATGCGGCAGAGCATGTTCTGCTGCGAGACGGAGAACCGGTGTCGCTGACACCCAAGGCTTTCGACACACTCTTGGTCCTGGTTCAGAACCGAGGACACATCCTCGGCAAGGACGAATTAATGAAGACGGTGTGGCCGGATACCGTAGTGGAGGAGAACAATCTCAATCAGAACATCTCGACCCTGAGAAGAGCCTTGGGCGAGACCGGCGAAGAGCAGAAGTACATCGAGACCATACCGAAACGAGGTTATCGCTTCGTTGCGAGCGTGAAGGAATTCCCTCACTCAGCCGCTGACCTGGTGGTGGAAAGGCACACTAGAACGCACCTTCTGATCGAAGAGGAGGACGGAGCAAGTACCCGATCAACGCTCGCACCCCTAATCAGAGGAAAAGTAAGTTTGCGTTTGGCATTGACAGCACTAATCGCTCTGATCGCCGCCAGCTTGGGGCTGAATAGGTTCATTCATCAAAAGAGATCGTTGGCATCTTTTCAAGCGATGAGAATAATCAAACTCACGAGTACGGGAAAAGCCGCAACCGCGGCGATCTCTCCGGATGGCAGATACATCGTGCACGTGAACGGACCCGCGCAGCCAAGCCTCTGGATCAAGCAGGTGAGCACGGGCAGCGCGGTGCAGATCCTACCTCCCGCTGAGGGCCAATACCGAGGAATAACTTTCTCGCGTGATGGCAGCTACATTTATTACGTGAGAGCCGAAAAGGCCAACATTAGTGTCGGGAATCTCTATCAAATGCCCGTGCTTGGAGGTCCATCCAAAAAGCTGATAGAGGACGTAGATAGCCCTATCACGCTCTCTCCAGACGGTAAGCGGCTAGCGTTTATACGCAACTTTTCCAACGGAGAAAACGCGTTGATGATCGCGAACGCGGACGGCACGGGAGATCACAGACTCGCCACGGCCAAGTCTCCAAACTACTTTGGATTCGGCGCCGCCGCCGGCCCGGCCTGGTCGCCTGACGGCAGTGTTATTGCATGCGCAGTTGCACGTTCTGACGCGGGTGGCAGCAGTATGAACGTCACTCAGGTGGCGGTGGAGGGAGGAGTAGAAAAGGCAATCTCGAATCAGAGATGGGAGAGTGTCGGTCAGCTTGCCTGGTTTTCAGATGGCGCCGGACTCGTGATGATCGCCGCGGATGACGTATCTAGATTGGCGCAGATATGGCAAGTCTCCTATCCCGCCGGCGAAGTGCGAAGGATCACCAATGACCTCAACAGTTATTCTGGCATTAGCTTGACAACGGATTCTTCCACTGCCGTCACCGTAGCCGGCGATTCACTGTCAACTATCTGGGAAGTTCCTGATGGAGATGCGAGCCGTGCCGCGCAGATCACATCAGGAGGCGGCGAAAAGGACGGACGCGCGGGCCTGTCCTGGACGCCGGACGGCAAGATCGTCTACACATCAAGTGCGAGCGGTAATCAGGATATATGGATCATGGATCCGGATGGGGGAAACAAGAAACAATTGACCGCCAATTCGCGGGACAACGTGCAGCCAACCGTTTCGTCCGATGGCCGCTATGTCGTTTTTGTGTCCACGCGCGATGGCCGCCGGAATATTTGGAGAATGGACATCGACGGCGGCAACGTAAAGCAATTGACAAAAGGCAATAGTGAGGGACAGCCTCGATGCTCGCCCAATGGCAAATCGGTCGTCTACATGTCTGACTCCTCCGGCGTCGTCACACTGTGGAAGATGTCCATCGACGGAACGAACCCTCTCCAGTTGACCGGTACCTTGTCGATCCGCCCGGTCATTTCGCCCGATGGAAGGCTGATTGTGTACAGCCATTGGGATGAAAAGTCGAACCCGCCCTGGCGTACTGCAATTGTTCCCATCGAGGGTGGCTCGCCAAAGATGCTCACGTTTTCTATTCCGATCCGCCAAACCGTGCAGTGGTCTTCGGATGGTAATGCGTTGATTTACAGTGATACGCGCGGAGGGATCTCCAACCTCTGGAGTCAACCCCTGGCAGGCGGTCCCCCAACGCCCCTGAGCGGGTTCAAGTCGGATCAAATCTTTGCGTTCGATTGGTCCCCGGATGGCAAACAACTGGCCGTGGCGCGCGGCACTGTCACCAGCGACGTCGTCCTGATCAGTAATTTCAAGTAGCCCTACATCCCGGTTGTGCGACAGGCAATCAATGGCGGGCCAGGTCTTCCTCCCAGCCCGCCGGAACAACGGCTTCACGTTTTCTAATGTGGGAGACCTCTCCAGAGGCCGATAGCTCACGGTCTGGAGATCCGGCACGGATGCGCACCCTGCACCCCTCCTACATTTTAAATCGACGGCGCTTCACGCTACCTTAGATTCGGAAGTTTGAAGCCAATGATAGGACCGGTTGATAGGTCGGCGAGGGAGATACCCACGATCGTGCCTTTGGAGTTGATGCCCCAGGCACAAGTTTGCGGGCCTGCGTAATCGATCGACGTGAATTTCCCAGCGCGCAGCAGGTATCCATGGTTCTTACCATTGGCATCCAGATATCTTCCGACGATATCCCCCGCAGCGTTTATTCCAAAGGCCTCAGATTGCCTGGAACCGGGGAAATCGATCTGGCTGAATCTGCCGTCGGCACTTCGCAAGAAGCCGTGCTCCTCATCCATGGTGGTTGTACCGAAGGAACCGACAATCGCCCCGCCCTCATTCATCCCGAACGCGAGTGTATTAGTGACATTCATGCCGGGATAAGAAAAGGTCTGGATGAAGTCATTACCGCGCATGACAAAACCCTTGAACCCGGTCGCACCCATGGGATCGAGTGTGTAGCTTCCGTCGATATCTCCACGACTGTTAATACCGAAGCCAAATGTGACCGAGGCGCCGGCGAAACCCGGCTTGAGAGCTAGCGTCCCGTCAGCCTGCCTCACGAAGGGACGATCGACGCCGTCAGCAGCTACATAGTCGCCCGTAGAGACTCCGGCATTGTTAATCTGGGCGACCTCCGTAAATTGCGCGTTGGGCACATCGACGAGGGTGTACTTTCCATCCTTCAGTAAGAAGCCGTGGCCGTTCCCGTTTGGGTCGACGTACTGGCCCGTAATGACGTCTGAATCGTTGATGCCGACTGGCCATGTTGCTACCGCGGCATCGATCGGGGCGAAATCCAGCGATTGTGTTTGGGCCAAGCCGATGCTCGACACAACGCCTGTCAAACTGACCAGTGCAACTACAATCGAGGTGATGACTAAAGCTGAAAACGTTTTCTTGGTGATCATGAATTTTCTCCTTTTCTTGGTTGATCGTGGGACGTCTAAGAAATGTCGAGTGAGAGCTTGTACTTGCTCCTTCGTCCGTGGTCAGTTGTGAAAACGACGGACAACTGACAACGGGCAAATGACAAAGGACTCCGGACAACTGACTAACCATCGGTCACTGCCGTTAACGAGTCGAGGCAGATGAGGAGCAAGCCTTCCGCGGTTTCTGCGAAGTGCACCTTATCCGCCTCGACCCATCGGTAAATGGTCCTTGAGGTCACGCCGGCCGCCTCGGCCGCTCCATCAGGAGTCAAGAGGTTCACTTGCTTGCCACATCCTTCGCACCAAGCTGGGAGGGAGCCGCGGCGCCGTCGCATGAGCACGACCTCATCGGTCTCAATTGTGATTTCGGTTCTCCTTTTCTTGCCCACCTCGCCTCCGTCCGTGTTGCCCGGACCGGCGCTTTGTGATTGACTCACCATCACCCGGGTCCGAGCACTAGACATCACAAGTACCATCGACGCGGAATATTGGCCGAGGTTCGTCTGAATGTACTTAGAAAGCTCTGAAAGATTCTTGAAAGATTTCTGAAAGGACTTATGAGTAGGACACCCAAGCAGTTGTACGAATTTGGCCCGTTCCGCTTGGATGCCACCGAGCACGTTTTACTTCGAGATGGCGAACCAGTCTCACTCACGCCTAAGGCTTTTGACACATTGCTGGCCCTGGTTCAGAACTCAGGACACCTCCTTGGCAAGGACCAACTGATGAAATTGGTCTGGCCTGACGCGGTGGTAGAAGAGAACAATCTCAACCAGAACATTTCGGTATTGAGGAAGGTGCTGGGCGAGCCTGCAGACGAGCAGACCTATATCGAGACGGTGCCGAGGCGCGGCTACCGATTCATGGCCCCGGTGAAAGAATTACCGGGACCGGATGCTGAGCTGATCCTTGAAAGGCTGACGCGATCGCGAGTTGTCATCGAGGCGGAGGAGGACGCGCATGGGGGGACACGGAGAGACGGTGAGGCAGCCATCGCCGCTACGTCGCCCTCTCGCCGCGATTTCGCATGGGTCGTCGTTGCGATCGCTGTTCTAGTGGCGGGGCTGGCGCTTAGCTTTTCCCGAATCTGGACAAGGGGGCAGTCAACGCCGACGGAAACTCCCGTGGCCGTCAGCATCGCTGTGCTGCCGTTCAAGCCTTTGAGCGCAGATGGCAGCGACGACTACCTGGGACTGGGTATGGCGGATACCTTAATCACCAAACTCAGTAACCTCCGACAGATCATCGTGCGGCCTACCAGCGCCGTGCGCAAGTACGTCGCGCCAGAGCAAGATCCGCTCGCGGCAGGGCGAGAACAGAGAGTTGATGCGGTTCTAGAGGGGAATATCCAGAAATCAGGCGAGAAAATACGAGTGACCGTAAGGATGATGAGGGTGCGAGACGGGTCGTCGTTGTGGGCTTATAAGTGCGATGAGCAATGCACCAACATTTTCGAGATGCAAGATGCAATATCAGAGAAGGTTGCGGCATCCCTGGCGATGAAGCTCACGGGTGAAGAGCAGAAACGGCTGGCCAAACACTACACCGACAACCCGGAGGCCTATCACCTCTATCTGAGGGGGCGCTATTTCTGGAACAAACGGACCGAGGAGGCGCTCAAGAAAGGAATCGAGTATTTTCAGCAGGCCATCGAAAGGGACCCGAGCTTTGCGATGGCCTATGCCGGGATCGCGGATTGTTACAATTCCCTGGGAAACTCTATTTACGGGGGGCTACAGCCCCGCGAGGCTCTGCCTAAAGCCAAATCAGCCGCGATGAAGGCACTGGAAGTCGATGAGGTGCTCGCCGAAGCCCATGCCTCGCTAGGATTTGCCATTACGCAGTACGATTGGGACTGGCCAGTCGCCGAGAGGGAATTGAGACGAGCCATCGAACTGAACCCCAACTATCCCACCGCTCACCATTTTTACCCCATCCAACCAACCGCGTGTGGCCGGCTCGATGAATCCCTGACCGAGATCAAACGCGCCCAGGAGCTGGACCCGCTGTCACTTATCATACAAACGGACTTGGCACGCCGCTTCTACTTCAGACGCCAGTATGAGGAGGCGAGCGAGCAGCTGAGGAAGACTCTCGATATGGACCCGAACTTCTTCCGGGCACACCTCGATCTCGGTGAAGTTTGTGTGCAACAGGGGAAGTACGAAGAAGCGATCGCCGAATTCCGTCAGGCAATCAAACTTTCAGGCGGCAGCCCCGTAGCGGTCGGCGGGCTTGGGCATGCCTACGCAGTATCCGGGCAACACGCTGAGGCACGGAAGGTACTCGGCGAATTGAGCGACCTGGCGAAACGGCGGTATGTATCACCGTCTCTCAGCGCTGCCATTCATGTGGCTCTCGGCGAGAAGGATCAGGCGTTCAAGTACCTGGCCGCCGCGTATGAAGAGCGCGCTAGCTCACTTATTCGGCTGAAGGTAGAGCCAAATTTCGGCGGTCTTCGCTCGGACCCAAGATTTGCCGACCTGGTACGGCGCGTCGGACTAGCGCCCTGAGGGAAGACGATGGGAGGGCTCCGGTGATCGAGACCGAACTCGACGTCCTGCGCGATGTCTCGCACCGCCTCGGTTCGGCTGGCATTGGCTTTATGTTGACCGGCTCCGTAGAGATGAATACTACGCGTAGCCGCGCATGGCCCGGCATTGATCTCGTGGTGGCACTCGAGGAGACTGAGGTTGCGACTGCTGGCTCCGAATTGACAAATGGATTATTTGGAACGTTGCGCGCGGGCGCTCGAGGTCCAGGATCTATTGAAGGAGGTGGCGCGGGGGCGGTGAAGGACACTCCTCGCGAAATTGCCAAGCACGTGCGGGAACTGATCATGGCTCGCTCCGGCACAGATCGCCTGCTGATGGGGAGTCACATGTTTGAAGTGGCGCTCACCATAATTAGTCATTTCAGAGTAAATCTCTCCTTCAGTCCTCCGATCATGACGTCAAAGTCCCCAGGCTCGGCAACTGGTTTGTTATCGCTCCCAATGAACGAGAGGTCCTCGCGTCGTAACCTGAAACTTAAGGTCCGGCTTTGACCGGGTTGTAGTGAGATTTTTGCGAAACGCTTGAGACGCTTGCCCGCCGGCGCTATCGATGCAACCAGATCCGCGACGTAGAGTTGAGCGACTTCCTTGCCGGCGCGGTGACCGGTGTTGCTCAACGTTACGCTGACTGAAAGCTCCTCGTCTCCAGAGATCGTCTTCCTACTCAAACGCAGATCGCCATAGCCAAAACTCGTGTAACTAAGACCAGAGCCAAAATCAAATTGCGGTCTGATCGCGGAATGCTCGCCTTCTGTCTCGAACTCTCGATGATCGTAGGTGATCAGACCATTGACTGCGCGCGGATAAGTGAAGGGAAGTTTGCCGCTCGGATT
>JACXTT010009641.1_pt1 | contig 13163 bp, 10 predicted proteins | sample 9270951 | NCBI WGS metagenome assembly JACXTT01 (sample SAMN15532306, study PRJNA645909) | rock metagenome | isolation source: weathered quartz diorite | place: Puerto Rico | collected 2017-06-21
ATTGGCGACGATCATCCGACCGGCCCCTTGCAGACCGGACGCATCGACCGCCCTACCCCCAGGGCAGTAGAGCGCGTTGTTCACCAGCGCCATGTTGGTGGCACCATCCCAACGCACTCGGATGCACTCTCGGTGACCGTAGACCGTATTGTTCACGATCGACACATCCTTCACGCGAGGCACCTGAACGTGCGGGGCGCTCGTGATGCCGATGTCGGCGCTCGCGATCACATTGTTCCGGACCACGACGTCGGAAACCGCTTGGATCCCTTCGCCGCATCGCCATACCGCATTCCCCTCGACCGTGTTGGATCGCATACCACCTCCGTAGACGAAGATACACGGGAACCGAGTTCCGATCGTCGTGTCGTGGATCACGTTGTCGCGAACGACGATCCCGTAGGCGCCCGGCTTGATCTCGATGCCGTCGTTTCCGCCTTCGCTCGTACCGCGAAGATGATGGATGTAGTTCCGCTCGATCAGATGATTCGAGGCGATGCACTGCGCGTAGTTGCACCCGACGTACATGCCCTCGCCCTCCGTCGTTCCGACGGACAAGGCGAGAAGACCGGTGTCGTGGATGTGGTTTCCACGGATGATGAAGCCGTCGGTGTCACCGTCGTTCAGCGCGATGGCGTTGTTCCCCGTGTCCGAGATCTCGTTTCCTTCGAGGGTAATGTGCTGACTGGGTCCGATGAACCTGATGCCGGAGCTCCCTCCCTGCAGCCGGAGGCCGCGCACTATCAGGAACGACGAATTCTGGATCTCGAGATTGTTGTGGGCATAGTCGTGGTTCGGCCGTGGGGGGCGAGTGAGGATAGGCACCTCTCCGTCGGCGGCGCGAATGACGATGGGCCGGCTCGCGGTGCCGTGCAGATTGGAAATGCGGCGGCGGCAATTCTGCGAGTAGCGACCTCCGTGGAGGACGAGCTCGTCGCCCGCTTGCAGATTGAGCGTGGCCACGACGAAGTCGTCGCGACAGCCGTCGCCGGCATCTGTCGGGTGGATTTCGACGACCTTCGAGGCCTGATTGGCGGGGGGCTGGGCGGCGAGCCCCGTTATCCAAAGGAGCACGAGGACCGCGCCGATCGAGGCTGCCGCCGACCGTCCCAGGCGCCGCACAGCGGGTAGTGTACCCCACCGGATGGGCCCGACCTGCTATGCTCTCGCACTATGTGGCGTTCTTGCTCGCTTCTGGTTGCGGGTTTGTTGTGGAGTTTGTCGATGGTTGGGGCGCCCGCGTACGGCGCCGGACCTCTGCCGGCAAACACGGTGACCGTCTTCGAGACATCCGGGGCGACACAGCTCGAGCGTGTGGTGTCGATCGCTCGCCCGTTTCGGCAGGGGGAGATCCGCTCGGCCGCTCGGGCCGAGATCGATGGCGCTTCGATACCGACGCAGTGTGACGTGAAGAATCGATGGCCGGACGGCTCCCTGAAGTATGCGATCGTCAGCTTTGTCATTCCCTCCCTGCCCGCGAACGGATCGGTGGAGGTGGCCTTCGTGAATGGGCAGGAGGAGAAGCGGGCCGGCGGGCTCGGGGCCGCCGAGATGCTGGCGTCGACCCTCGACTTCGACGCCACGATCGAGATGGTCGGTGAGCGGACGGAGAAGGTGAGCGCGCGGGCGATGCTGGCGGCCGGCCGCTGGCGCTACTGGCTCCGCGGCCCACTGGTGACCGCGGTGATCATCGAGGATCGCTCTCCGGCTCGGACCTTCGACAAGGACTTCGGCGACGATAGCCGGGCTCTCCATCCGATCTTCGAGGCGTGGTTCTATCCGCGGACCCGAGCCACCGAGGTGGGCTATACGGTCGAGAATACGTGGGCGAGCAGCACCGCAGCCAAGGGGATGCGGGATCTCCGGTACAGCCTGGTCCTGAAGGCCGGACACGCTGCACCGCGGGTCGAATTCGCCGAAGGCCCGTTCACGCATATCGCGAAGTCACGTTGGCACAAGCGGTTCTGGATCGGATCCGAAGGCGGCAGTGTGCGGGTAGACCACAACGTGGCGTACCTCGTCACCACTCGAGCCATTCCACACTACGATACGGGCCTGCGGGTTGCCGAGAGTGTTGTGGCGGGCCGCTACGCGGCCTGGCGGCGGGCCCCGAAGACGCTCGATGGTGCAGCGGGGGGAATCGGCAACTACGAGAAGGCGCTGAACGCGGGCGGAGCCGACGACTGGATCGGTCTTCTCACTACGTGGGATACGCTATACCTCCTCACCATGGACGATCGGATGAGGGAGATGGCACTGGGCAACGCCGACCTGGCCGGCAGGATCCCGTGGCACTTCCGAGAGGCCGACTCACGGGCGGGAACCGGAGAGTACTTCGACGCCCCGATGACCGGCGCGGTCGAGACGCAAGGCCGAGTGATATCCGTCAATGCCCGTCGGACCGTGTCCCTCTGGATCCTGGGGCCCGACAGCGATTGCGGACCGGCGTTCCGTCGGGACCGGATCAACACGGGCCCCGCCAACGGCGAGCAATGGCAGACGACGCGGGATCACATGCCGGACACCGCGTACATCGCGTATCTGCTGACCGGGCGCTACTACTATCTCGAGGAGCTGCAATACCTGGCGGCGTTCATCGTGGCGCATCGTGTCGGCTGCTACGCCGATAGCCGGGACGGAGCGTACCACCGGCAGGGCCACAACGGGTTCCTCAACGACAGTCAAGTTCGGGGGGACGCGTGGGGGCTACGGACGCTCGCGTACGCGGCATTCGTGTCTCCGGACGCGACCCCGGAGCAGGCGTACTTCGACGACAAGCTTCGCAACAACATCGCGCTGTGGGAAGGCGAGCACGACGTCCCTCTCTCGGAGCCGCCCCGCCGAGCGCAGTGGGCCTGGGCGCAGCGTTACAGCCGCGACCCCCGAGGACCATCCCCGTTGGGGCTCTGGGAGGACCGTGGGCCCGAGTTTGCCAAAGCCCCCCTCTTCCAGGACGGGCGGGTGGCCACCGGGGCCTCCGGTTGGGAGGAGCATTTCCTGGTGACCGCGCTCGGCATGGCGCGCGGCTTCGGGTACCCCACCGACGGCCTCCTGCGATTCATGGCGAAGTTGCGCTTCAACCTGTTGCTGAACCCCGCCGCGAACCGTTACCTGATCGAAGCCTACCGCTGGCCGGCCACGCTGGCGGCCACCCGCACGTGGGCTCAAACCTATCCCGTATTCGGTGAGCAGTTCGCCGCCCCGCCGGCCAGCTGGACACCCGTGGGCACTGCCGACCACTTCTACGGCTTCATTGCGCTCGCCGCCCTGAGCTACTTGACGCCCTACACCGTGGACGGCCTGAGCGGGGCGGCCGCCTGGGAGCTCTACCGGACTCAGCGACCCGGCCAGGAGCGGTTTGCCACCGATAGCCCGAAGTGGGACATCACCCCGTTCGACGCTCCGGCCAAGCCCAATCAGTGAGGCGGTGCCGTATCGCTCCTGCTACCCGCCCCGCAGCTTGTCCCGCAGCTCCGTGACCAGAGCGCCCCGGTTCCAATTCATGCGTCTCAGCAGGTGCCCGTACAGCGCCAGTTTGGCTCGAGGTGGAAGCGGCGAGGAGCTCACCGCCGAGAAGAATCCGAGCTGACCCTGCCACATCCGCATGCCACCCGAGCGTGCCTTCGCCGCGTGATAGTACTTCGCGTCGTGAGCCCGATCGCCTCTCTTCCAGCTCCCCGAAGTCTCGTGAAATCGGCGATAGAAGAGCCGTTCCGGCAGCTCGTAGAACTTCCCGTACAGCGACAGCTCGGCGAGCAGATTGATGTCCGATGCAACGTGCACCCGAAGCAGGTGTGTCCGACGCAGACAATCCATCCGAATGACCCCCAGATGCTGGTGGGCGAGCCGGATGCTTGCGATCAGTCTGCGGAACCGCGTGGCGGGGTCGTTCTCGAGCAGATGGAGCACGTCATCGTAGGGTCTGGCGTTGCCGCCCGACGCATCGACCAGCCACGCCTTCGGGTAGCAGAGCGCGATGCTCGGATCGCTCTCCATGACTTCCAGGGCACGTTCGAGGAACGTCGGCGCCCAGAAGTCATCGCCGGTGGACCACTTGAGGTACTTGGTCTTGGTCAGGGCGAACACCCGATTGAAGTTCCTCGGGTTACCGATATTCGCCTCGTTCCTGAAATACTGAACGCGGGAATCCGACGCGGCGTACGCTTGGCAGATGTCCGCGGTATGGTCGGTCGACGCGTTGTCGCTGATCACCAGGACGAAGTGCGAATATGTCTGACTCAGTAGCGAGTCAATGGACTGCTTGAGGTACCGCTCGGAGTTGTAGACCGGCAGACCGATCGTGACCGGGGGGACGCTGCTCACCTCCGGCGCGGCGCCTTGGACGCGCGGCCCGGATAGAGAGCTCACACTCGAGACCGTGTGAGCACCGACTGCGCGGCCCGTTCCCCGCTGATGAAGCTCTCGTCCGTCCACATATACCCCCAGTCGCCGTAGCGTCCACAGTAGGCGATGCCGAGATCGTCGAGATAGCCGTGGACCGTCTTGAGGGCTTTGGGCCGGTCGAGGTCGAAGACGACGTTGGCGTAGCGGACAAGGGTGGCGTGCCGGGAGAGGATACGGTCGCCCTCACGGATCGTGCCCGTCTTCAGGAGGTCTTTGATCACCGGCTCGATGAGCTCATCCGGGGATTGGGTGAGCGGACGATACTTACCGGAGAAGTATACCTCCGCCTGGACGCTGCCGCAGCCGGGGGGTGCATTGGTCGCCGACAGCATATGCGGAAAGCTCAGGCGAGTGAAGCAGACGTTCTCATCGTAGAAGTAGGTTATCTGCGCCTCGGAGAGATCGGCGCGGTCCACGCCCACGTTGACCAGGACACAGGTCGAGCACGCCAGCTGCTGTGAAGCCTCGATGACGTCCGAGGGAGTGCCGGCCAGCATCGGAATCAGATCGGGGAGCGCGACGGACGAGATCAGATGGTCGTAGGGCGCGATGACCCCGTTCCGGAAGCGGAGCTGACGTGTGGCCGGATCGATGGCCACGACCTCGTGGCCGAGACGAAGATCGGCGAGGCCGGGAAGCGCGCTGAGGTACGAGAGGAATCCGCCGTTGGTCGGGTACCGGAAGTTGGTGATGTAGTGCACGTCCGGTTTCCACGGCCCCAGGGCACCCCGCAGCATCTCGTCGAGGCTGGGTCGGTACATCCGGGGCCCGAGCCAGTCGGTGGTCATGTTTGAGGCCGTGGTCAGATGGTACTTGCGAGTGTATTGCATCGGGAACAGCTCGGCAAAGCGGCGCCCGAAGCTCGCCACCAACCAGTCCTCGTAGTTCGCGATGTGACGCTCGGGGGCGTGCTGCTCCTTGACGAAGTCGGTGATGATCTCCACGATGAGATCGCGCGGAAGCGTGTGCATGTGGAGCTGGACCGGGTGGGTTATGCGGTGGCCTCGCCAGTAGTTGTTGAGATTGATCTGGACGGCCTGATACTCCTGGTCGACGTACTCGGCGAAGAGGGTCTGGATCCGTGGATCCTTCGTGAAGGAGATGTGCGGCCCCTGGTCGAAGAGGAAGCCCTGTGGATCACGGAAGGAGGCGGTATGGCCTCCGTAGTAGGAGTTCTTGTCGTAGAGGATTGGCTGGATGCCCTCGGCGTGCAAGACGTTGGCGGCGCCGTAGCCGGCCATTCCAGTGCCCAGAATCGCGATGTTGGTCACAGCGTGAGGCCTCCTAGGGATGAAGAGAGTCGTGGTGCCTCATGCACGGGCTGCGGGTGCGGTGACCCCTCGCTGCATGAGTGAAGCCGCGCCGGAAGGAGCCGGCCACCTTTCTTGCTGCGCCTGCCAGAGCTTGTCGCTCAGGCGGATTGGAGGCAACGTGACATCGTCGAACGTAACCACGCGGTCTTTTTCAACGTCGCGGATCAGCACGCACTCGTCCGAGAGCGCGATCGGCAGCGCGTTGACCGCTCTGGCGTCCGCACGGTTGTCGATGAGGCCGTAGGCGCAGAATCCCCCGACTCCGTCGAGGCGCTCGCCCGCGGTCAAGCGTCGCTTGGCCACCGTGACGACTTCGCACGTGGGGCCGGCGAGAGGCGCGACGGTCGGATCGTGATGGATGACGGCCCGGGCAATGGTGGAGGGCAGCTGGATGTGGGGCAGATGGAACGGTGTGTAGAAGACGTAGAACGGACCGTCCCCGAGCTTGTAGTAGGCGAGCTGGGTTTGCTTGTAGGGATTGTCTTCATGGATCACGACGAAGGCCCCGGTGTGCGGCGAGGCTCCCACCGAGTAGTCGACGATGCCGCGTGAGAGCATGGGGTCGGCCGGAAGCAGCTTGGCGAGATCACGCACGTAGCCGCAGGCGGGACCGACCATCCCACGCTTGGCGACCCCGAAGCCGGTCGCGTTCGCGAGGACGGTCGTCTCCATCGAGAGCTTGGTGGCGTCGGCGAAGGACGTGACCTTGCGGACATCCTGGTCGTGCTTCTCGGCAAATCCCCGTTGGGTCTCGGGGTTTCGGTAGTAGTCGACCATGCCTTTGATGTTCCCGGCGGCCACTGGACGGAGACCGACGGATTGGACGTAGCGAAAGAGAGTCATCGCCACACCGGGTTCGTCCCCATCGGTGTGGGTCAGGACGACGCCCGCCTCGTCGGCGTAGACCTTGAGCATCGGCCCGATCAGAGAGTCGACCTCGGCGTTCACCAGAACCACCGGCTTCTGGTGGGCGAAAGCGTCCAGGGCGACGCTCGCCGCAAAGTCCACGGTTCCAGTCACTTCTACGACGATGTCTACGGCGTCGCATCGGGTGAGAACGCTCGGATCCTCGGCGAGAACGGGCACGCCGCGGGAGATGTTTGCCGCGGCCTGGGCTGGGCTGTCCGCGCTCGCCCAGCGCTCGATCCCGGCCTCGCGAAACGCGCGCTCGCCGTGCGTCGGGGTCCGATTGGCGATACCGGCCAGACGGATACCCGGGACCGGCGTCCCGAGCTGGAGGGCGATGGCGCGACCGGTCGCTCCGGCGCCGACGATTCCCACTCGGATGGGGCGCCGCTCGGTCTCTCGGGCCTGCAGCACGCTGTAGACGGCGGTGTTCGGATTCATGGTTGGGTCTCCGTCCTCTAGAGTTTCTCGATCAAAGACCAGCCGCGATCCTGCTCGGAAATTGCGGAGACGGGCAGCGGCCAGCGAATGCCGAAGGCCGGGTCGTCATATCGTGCTCCGCGGACGTGCTGGGGCGAGTAGACCGCCGACGTCATGTAGTGAATCTCGGTATTGTCCTCGAGGGACTGGCAACCGTGAGCACAGCCTTCCGGCACGTACAGCATCCGCCCGTTCGCCGCGCTGAGCGTGACGCCGAACCAGGCGCCGCGGGTGGGCGAGCCGGGGCGGAGATCGACGGCGACGTCGAAGATCGCCCCCGAGGTGCAGCGCACGAGCTTCGCCTCGAGCGCGGGCGCGACCTGGTAGTGCAATCCTCGGATCGTTCCCTTCCGGATGCTGAAACCCATGTTCGCCTGCACGGGAACGAACTCGATGCCGTGGGCGGCGAACTCTTGCAGGCACCAGGCCCGCATGAAGCGGCCGCGCTCGTCCTCTCGAGGCGCGGGCTCGATGACCCAGGCGTTGTTGACGTCACACTCGACGAACTTCATGGCCGAACCTCAGTCGCCAACGGCATCTCGAGGGACAGCCACTCCTCGCGCCAGAATGGGTATTCGTGTTGGGCGGAAAAACGCAGGAACTCGCCAGAAGAGTCCACCTCGTCGAGGACCAGGCACGGGTGCCGCATCGGGAGCATCCGTCCAGTGGCGTCGTCGATGAGCCGATCGACGCGCCGGAGGATTCGGTAGCGCCTCCCGCAGTGCTTCATCATGTCACGGTCGAACCACAGACCTCGGTTGCGGCCTCGTGCGTCCAGCGTCGCGTAGATCTCTTCCCGAGAGCGAACGGACACGGTGGCACCCGGGACGAGAGGCTGGCCCGGCGCCTTGACGGGCGCGGCCGCTCGAGCTGGCAGCGCCGGATAGCTCACCCCCCGGCGGGCCCGCTGAGCGGCGTTGAAGACACGGGTCAGCATCGCCACGCAGAAGGCCCCGAAGCCCACGTTGCCAGCCAGTAGAGGCCGAAGGTCCTGACGGATGTCCGCGCGGGCCATGGAGTGCGACGCCCCCACCAGCTCGGTGAACTGGCAAATGAATCGGTCGCGCCCCGGCGAGGGCGAAGGCGCCGAGGCCGCCACAGGGGGCGCGGCGACCGGCCTCGCATGGGCGGAGATAGCGGCCGGATGCAACCAGGCTCTTTTCCAGAGGATGTAGCACGAGGCCTGACATCCTCCGTGGGCGCTGCCGTCGCACCGAAGGCCGGCGAGCAGTACGACATCGTCGACCCGCCTGAGAGACTTGTCCCCGCCGTAGTCGTAGATCTTGTCGACCCAACGGAAGACGCGCGCGCGATGGCCGCAGAACCTGGCCATCTCGGGCATGAACGGGAGACCATCGAGGCGACCCTCGGCGTCGAGGGTTCGCTCGATCTCTTCGCGCGGGCGAATGACGACGTCCTCACCGACGACCGGCCAACCAGGCCCAAAGACACGTCGGGCGAGCTGCCCGAGGCTGACACGGGAGCCGCCGGCCCGGGCAAGTAACGCGCGCTCCGAGCGAGCTTCGTTTGCCAGGAGGAAGAGGTCGCGGCGCCCTCTCGCGTCCCCGTACTCACGCGCGATGACCAGGAGCCCGCTGACCGCGACGAGCTCGAGACCCAGACCGAGGCTCCATCCGAGCGCCTCGACGAGGGCACGCACGACGGCCGAATGCGCGAACGCCATTCGGTGCGCGACCAGGATCGCGAGAGCACCCACGACCGCGGCCACGACGATCGTCTTGAGGTAGCTTCGCTGGGGCGACAGAGCGAAGCCCCGTCGCGGGCCGTCCGCGGTGCGTGCCCGGTCCGCCGTTCCGTTGCTCAGCCGGCCGACGGTGCTCAAGAACGGCCTCCGAGCGGTTCGAGCGGGTCGCTCGAGAACTGTCCAATCTGTTCCAGGCACAGCCGGCGCGGATCCTCGCCGGCCCGATACCCGTCATACCATCCCGCTACCCACTCGATCGCCCGCTCGATGTCGAGCCGACCGCGCCATCCCAGTAGGCGGCTCGCTTTTCCAGAGTCGAGACGAAGCTCCATCTCCTCGCGGGCGTGCGGGACCTCGTCCTGCACCCAGGGCACCGCCACGGCCCAGTGCTTGGCCAACCGCGCCACGACGAACGATACCGACCGGGCATCTGCGTCGTCGGGGCCGAAATTCCATTCTCCCGAATAGGCACGAGGATCGCGCGCGACCGCCTCGGCGAGGACCAGATAGCCGTGTAGACAGTCCAGGACGTGCTGCCAGGGACGCGTCGCGGAGGGGTGCCGGAGCCGAACCGACTGCCCTCGCGTGAGGGCCGCCACCGCCTCCGGGATCAGCTGTCGGTGCGTCCAGTCGCCGCCCCCGATGACGTTGCCGGCCCGCGCGCTGGCGATGGCCACGCCGTGCACGGCATGGTCGGCCACTGGGAAGAATGACTCACGATAGGCCTGGGCCGCCAGCTCAGCGCACGCCTTGCTGTTGGAATAGGGATCGCGCCCGCCGAGGCGGTCGTTCTCCCGGTATCCCCAGACCCAGCCCTGGTTCGCGTAGCACTTGTCGGTGGTGACGTTGACGAGGGCGCAGCGTCCGCGCGTTCGCCGAATCGCGTCGAGCAGGTGAACGGTCCCCATCACGTTGGTCGCGTACGTGCCTACCGGGTCGGCATACGAGTCGAGCACGACGGATTGGGCCGCCAGATGCAGCACGATCTCGGGCTCGGCCGCTTCGACCGCGCGCTGGAGTCGACCGAGGTCGCGGATGTCCCCGATCGTCGAGCCGACGAGCTCATCGAGGCGCGCCAACCGGTAGAGACTGGGCTCGGTCGGAGGCTCGAGGGCGTAACCGACCACCCGCGCCCCCAGCGAGCTGAGCCACAGACACAGCCACGACCCCTTGAACCCGGTGTGACCGGTGACGAGAACGCGCCGATCCCGCCAGAAGCCCAGGCTCATGCGAGCACGGCCTTCCTGCAATAGAAGCCTTCCGCATACCCGCTCGGCGAGTTGCATTCCATGCCGCGCAGCCGCATCAAGGCCAGAAAGAGATCCTCGGAAAACCAGCGCTTGCCAGCCTGGCTCTGGAAGCTCGTCAGGAGGTTCTCGACCTTCCGCCGACAGACCTCCGGCGTGAGGGGGACGAAGACGTTGGGCTTTCCCAGGTCCCCGTCGTATTTCGGGATCTCGTACTCGCAGATGAGGTGGTCTCGGAACGTATTCCAGGTCAGCTCGGACACGAGCCGATGGTCCTGATGCAGGTCGTCTCGATAGTGAGTGAGCACGAGATCTGGTGCCGCATCCATCTTCAGCGATTCGAAGAACTCCTTCACCGCGGCCCCTTGGTAGGGTAGGAATCCGTCACGAAACTTCTGGATCGTGACCGTCTTCTTCGCGACCGCTCCCAGCAGGCCGTACGCGCTGTCGAGGGCTTCCCGCGCCCGCCCCTCGTCCGAGGCGAGGACGACCCACGTCACGCTCAGATCTGGGTGCTGGTCGATCAGCGAAAGGACCGTCCCGCTGCAGCCGATCTCGATGTCGTCGCAATGCGCGCCGATACAGAGGACGCGCTCGAGCGGCCGAGCCTCCGCGCTCAGGGAGAGTGGGCGCATCGGGCGGCCTTCACGCGCTCCGGCGGATCCTCGGCAGACGGTCGGGATCCTGATCGGCGCCTGACACCGCCACGCCCAGACTCGGAGGCCGAACGGTCAGCGGCGCTCCGGGCGCCGCCGAATCGTGCTTCCATACCGCCCAGGGCGTATTGCCCTGTAGCTCCATCGCGTCGAATTGCTGCTTGTCCTTGAAGGTGTCCATGGCGGCCCAGAATCCGTCGTACTGATAGGCGGTCAGCTCACCCTTGTCGATGAGGCGGCGGAACGGAGCCTCGACCAACTCCTCCCCGTCCCCGATGTGGTCGAAGATCCCAGGCTTGAAGGCGAAGAAGCCGCCATTCACCAGGAACTGCGACTCGCGCGCCGACTGGATGTCGCTCACCATTCCATCTGGATCGAGGGTGACCACGTGCAGGCTCTGGCTGGGGCGCACGCAGACGAAGCTGGCGATCTTGTCCTTCGCGCGCACGTAGTCCAGGTACGCCGGCAAGGGCAAATCGCTCAGTCCATCACTGTAGTTCGCCAAGAACATCTCTTCATTCGCCACGTACTTCTCGACCGCACGGAGCCGCTCGCCGATGTTCGAACGGGCGCCCGTGTCCACGAAGGTGATGCGCCAATCATCGATATCGCGACTGTAGAGCTCGACGTCTCGCCCGCCGTTCGAGAGGACGAAGTCGTTGGAGATGCACTCGTCGTAGGTGAGGAAGTACTGGCGGATGAGGTCGCCACGGTAGCCCAGGCACAAGATGAAGTCTTTGTGTCCGTAGTGGGCGTAGTACTTCATGATGTGCCACAGGATGGGACGGTAGCCGATGTTCACCATGGGCTTCGGGACCGTGTCCGAATACTCGCGCAGCCGCGTACCGAGCCCGCCACAGAAGAGTACGACCTTCATGTCAAACGCCACCTTTCCGGATCATCGAGTGACCACTCGCCGAACGCGGCGGTCCGCCCGGCGCCCCATCAACGAGCGCTCCAGCGAAACGCGTCATCCACCGCGCCCACCGATAGCAAGTGCCGAAGCTGGGCGGCCCGGTTGAACCTACGACCCTGGCAGTCCTCGAGGGTCACGTTGGCCTCCTGGAGCGCGGCATAGAGGTCCTTGGCGCCGAAGGCCGCATTCCACCTGGGTCGGAACTTCTGGAAGGTCCGGCTCAACTTTCCGAAATCCACCCGACAAGCGGGCGCCGTCGGCTCGAGGCCTTCGACCACGTCGACCGCGCAGCCGACGACGGCTCCTCGGACGATCTCGGCCAACTCGACGATCTGGTAGTTCTCGCTGTTGGCGCCCAGGTTGAAGATCTGGCCGTGGAGCTTCTCCCTGGGCGAGGTGAGCGTCGCGGCCAGCGCGTAGGCGATGTCTTGTACGTGGACCAGCGCTTGCCAGAGGGCCCAATCGCCGCCGATCCGTGCCCGTCCGGTCGCGTGGGCCCAGCAGACCAGCTTGTTGAGCCCCGCGTCGGCGCGCAGGCGGGGTGACACTCCATAAGCCACCGCGCTGCGCATCACGGTGGGGCTGAAGCCCTCGGTGGCCAGGGCCAGAATGTCCTCCTCGGCGCGGGCCTTGGCGGCGGCGTAGGGCGTCACCGGCTTGACCGCAGCCTCCTCGGTCAAGACCTCGCCGCTGGAGCCGGGTCCGTAGACCTCACACGTCGAGAGGAGGAGGAAGCGACTCACGCCCGCCTCACGCGCGCACGCGGCGGTCCTGGCCGCGGCTCGGTGGTCGATTTCAGTGAGCACCTCCGGGCTGGTGGCGGCGGGATCTCCCGTGATGCCCGCGAGGTGGATGACCGCGTTGATGCCCTTGAAGTCGGCGATACGCAGGTCGCGAATGTCCTTACGAAGAGCCGGCACATGGCCGGGGTCGGCGGCGACGGAGCACTGCTCGAAAAAGAAGGCATCGAGGCCGACTACGGAGTGTCCGAATGCAGCCAGAACGGGCACGATGACGGAGCCGAGGTAGCCGTTATGGCCGGTTACCAGAACCTGCATCGAATCGGTTCCTCCCTCAGGCACTGATGATTGGGCCTCACCACGTCGGCCCTGGGGTCAACCAAGCAATCGGAATGCCAGGCGCGGAGGCAATATGACGTGTAACTATTTGATATTTCTGGCGTTTATGTCCAGGCTGTAGAGAACTGGATTCTCTCGATTGGGAAACCAGATTCGCTCACATGTCGAATGTGCGCATTGATTCGGGCCGGCACGGTTCGCCCATCCCAATAACCCGCACAGAATCAGGTACTTGGCCCTGAAATCGGCCATGCAAAGTTTGCAGAATTGCGCGAGCAGAGGAGAGACATTCCGGCAGGATTCCAACGCCAAGTGGATTCGTTGTCAGCGCCGCCGGATAGGGTTAATCTGCCTGCACGATGGACATTTCCACGACGACGTGGCGGTGAAGAGATGGCTGGGACGCCGGGAGCCATACCGGCCGTGTTGCGAGAGACGGAGTTCCTGCAGATGTTCT
>JACXTT010009642.1_pt1 | contig 13162 bp, 9 predicted proteins | sample 9270951 | NCBI WGS metagenome assembly JACXTT01 (sample SAMN15532306, study PRJNA645909) | rock metagenome | isolation source: weathered quartz diorite | place: Puerto Rico | collected 2017-06-21
ACGAACGCACTTCTCGTGCTGTGCCTTGCCGGCATGGTGTACGCGGCGGGGTGGGAGTATTCCGTCCGCCAATATTTGAATGGATTTTCCGACGCGATTGTTCCCGCAACGGCGACGCCGGAGCAGAAAGTCGAAGCTATCCTGAACTGGATGAAAAGCGGACCGCCAAGAGCGGTTGCGGCGGACCCCGATGCACTACAGAAGAGGGATCCCGAAACAACACTGAACTACAAGCAGCTGTTGAATGTATGCGGGACGGCGACGAACGCGTTTTTGAATTTGGCGCGGAGTTCCGACCTTAACACGAGGCGGCTGCTGCTGCTGACGCCGGAGCGTACGACCAAGCACGTCGTAGCCGAAGTGCTGCTGGAAAACAAGTGGGTGATCGTGGACCCGACGTATCGCCTCGTGATGCGAGACAAGCAGGGGCATCTACTGACCAGAAAAGATTTGCAGAACCCGGAATTATTTGTGCAGGCGACGAGTGTCGTGCCGAATTATCCCGCGGACTACAACTATAAGGCGTTTGCGCACGTGAGATTGGCACGGCTCCCTCTGCAAGGGATGGGCATGCGGCGCTTGATGGACAAAATGTATTCGGGTTGGGATGAAGTGGTTGACTGGAGCCTACTGCTGGAACGGGAATCGTTTTTCGTGCTTTGCCTGTTCATCGCCGGCTCGCTGTTCTTCCTGCTGATGAGGGAAGTGCTTGCGTGGCTTGCCGACCGCCGGCTGAAAATTCCGCGCTTCCGTTTGCGGGCGCATTTCGCGAAGGCCGGGGCCGCGTTCTTCGGCGCGCCGGAAATCAAACAATAAAGTGTGCGGAATTTGCGGAGCCGCGTTCTTCACGCGAGGCACTGAGGCCGAAGCACGCACGCGCCACATGGCAGCCGCGATGGGGCATCGCGGGCCCGATGATGAAGGTTTCCTCGTAAACGACCCGCGAGCGCCCGGGCTCGCGCTGGGAATGCGGCGCTTGAGCATCATTGACCTCCAAGGCGGCCACCAGCCGATCTGGAACGAAGCGCACGACATCGCCGTGGTGATGAACGGCGAGTTGTATAACTACCGCGAAGTGCGCGAGCACTTGACGCGGCTCGGCCACAAATTCAAGACACAATCGGACACGGAAATTCTCGTGCACGCTTGGGAAGAATGGGGCGAAGACTGCCTGGCTGAAATGCGCGGGATGTTCGCGCTGGCAATTGCGGATTTTCGAAAGCACTACACTTCGGGGCCGGTGCTCTTTTTGGGCCGCGACCCGCTGGGCATCAAGCCGCTTTACTACACGCAAAGCGCGGAAGGATTTGCGTTTGCATCGGAAGTGCGGGCGCTGAGAGCAAGTGGAACAGTGTCGGGAGGAATCTCGCAGGACGCGCTTACGTCTTATTTTTTGTTCGGCAGCGTGAGCGAGCCTGTGACGATGTTCGAAGGAGTGTTCTCGCTGCCGCCCGGACACCGGATGCTGGTGTACGTGCCCGACCGGAGGAAAATTCCAAGGACGCACCCGTGGTGGGATCCGCGAAGGAGTCCCGCGGGGCGCGATCCAAAGAAACCGCGCAATTTCGTGGAAGCTGTGAAGCAGGTGCGGCCACTGCTGCAGGATGCCGTGCGCGCGCATTTGATTGCGGACGTGCCGGTTGGTCTTTTTCTATCGAGTGGACTTGATTCGGGAGCAATTGCGACGCTGGCGGCGTGTGAGCATCCGGGGATTCAAAGCTTCACGCTGGCTTTTCCAGGAACGCCGTACGACGAATCGGAATTGACGCGGCGAGTTGCGGCAAGGTGCGGGACGAAACACGAGGAAGTGGCGCTGGAAGGCGGAGCTGTCACCGAGCGCCTGGATGAAGTGTTACACGCCCTGGACCAGCCGAGCATGGACGGCGTGAATACGTATTTCGTTTCGTGGGCGGCGCGAGAAGTTGGATTGAAGGTTGCGCTTTCGGGCTTGGGTGGAGATGAACTATTTGCGGGATACCCGACGTTTGCGAGCGCGCCAAGGCTGGAGCGGCTTGCAGCGGCAGGGCATTTTTTCCCAAGCGTAATTCGGAAAGCAACTCGGGGTGTACTGCGCAGGGCGCTCGAAACTTCGATGACACCGAATGCCGCGGCAAAAGCTGCGGCAGCGTGGGGCGACTCGGGAAGGTTGCCGCACGCTTACTTTTTTGCGCGGGCCCTGTTCGCGCCGGAAGATTTGAAGCAGATGATCGAACCACGCTTCCGGCCAAGCAGCATTGGAGCTGATGGAACGACGCTGGAGCCGACGTGGCTGGGATGGCTGCAACGCGCTGCGGACGAAGCCAGACGAATGGAGAGTGTTGGCGCGGTGAGCTGGATGGAAATGCGTTGCTACATGGCGAACACGCTGCTGCGCGACACGGATTCAGTGAGCATGGCGCGGTCGCTGGAAGTGCGCGTGCCATTGCTGGATACGCCGCTGGTGGAATTCATGTGTGCGCTGCCGGACGAAGCGCGGCACTCGAAGAAGCAGCACAAAGCGCTGCTTGTGAACGCGTTACAAGATTTGCTGCCGGCGGAAATTGTCGGGCAGAAAAAACGCACCTTTACTCTGCCATGGGAGCACTGGCTGCGCGGGGCGCTGCGGCCGAAGTTGGAGGCAGGTCTTGCGGACATTGCAGCTCCGCTGAAGGAACACGTGAAGCAGGTTGGCGTGCAAAATGTTTGGCAGGCGTTTTTGGCGGGCAAAACAACGTGGTCGCGGCCGTGGGCGATTTTTGCGCTGAATGAGTGGTGCAAGCGAAATATCCCGGCGTGAGCGAGTCCGCGAAGCGCGGCTGCGGTACACTGATTTCCTTACAAAATGAATATTCTTGGGATTAACGCGTATCACGGAAACGCTTCGGCTGCGGTTCTATGCGATGGACAATTAATCGCCGCGGTGGAAGAAGAGCGATTCAATCGAGTGAAGTACGCGGCGGGATTTCCAGCGGCAGCAATCCGGTATTGTCTGAAAGAGGCGGGGCTGACGCTGGCGGACGTGGATCATGTGGCGGTGCCGCGAAATCCATACGCGCGGCTGGGGACGAAGCTGCTTTATGCGGTGCGAATGCCATCGTTTGCCCGCGAGCGAATCAAGGTGTTGGCGAAATTTACGGGGATAAAAGAAGCGTTGGCGGCGGCGTTTGATGCCGATCCGGAAAAACTGAAGGCGAGTTTCCATCGCGTCGAGCATCACGTCGCGCATCTAGCGAGTTCGTTTTATTGCTCGCCGTTTGAAGAGGCCGCTCTGCTGTCCGCGGATGGACTGGGAGATTTTGCGAGTTCGATGTGGGGCGCGGGATTCGGGCCTCGAATGAAGGTGCACGGAGCGATCGCGTTCCCTCATTCATTAGGGTTGTACTACAGCGCAATCACGCAGTACCTGGGATTTCTGAAATTCGGCGACGAATACAAGGTGATGGGACTCGGCGCGTACGGCGAACCGGAATTTCTAAAAGAGTTTCGCGAGATTGTACGTTCGAATGGAACGGGATTCCGGCTGGCGCTGCAATATTTCACGCATCACCGCACCGGGCCGGAAATGAGCTGGGCTGAAGCGGATAAAACGCCGGTGCTCGGTAGATTGTTTTCGGACGAACTACCGAAACGCCTTGGGCCAGCCCGTGGGCCGGAAGAGGCGATCGAGCAACGGCACAAGAATTTGGCGTCGTCGCTGCAAGCGCGGCTGGAGGAAGTTTATTTTGGGATGCTTCGGGAGTTGGCGGCTGAGACGCAGATGAAGTCAGTGTGCTTGGCGGGCGGGGTGGCGTTCAATTGCGTTGCGAATGGAAAGATTCTGGACCAGACGTCATTTGAAAATGTCTATGTGCATCCCGCGGCGGGTGACGCGGGATTGGCGGTGGGCGCGGCGTTTTATGTGTGGCACGAGGTGCTGGGAAATCCGCGATCATTTGCGATGGAACATGCATATTGGGGGCCGGGATTTTCCATTGAAGAGACACAACATGCGATTGACGCGGTGAAGCTGACACAAGGTGGATATGCGATTGCACAGTTGGAGGAAGAAAAGCTGCTGGAGCGCACGGCGAAAGTCATCGGCGAGGGAAAAATTCTGGGGTGGTTCCAGGGACGCGCCGAATGGGGGCCACGCGCACTGGGAAACCGCAGCATTGTTGCTGATCCGCGGCGCGCCGAGATGAAAGAGATCTTAAATCGGCGTATCAAACACAGAGAGATATTCCGGCCGTTTGCGCCTTCGATTCTTGAGGAAGCAACGGGCGAATGGTTCGAAAAATCGCATCCGTCGCCGTTCATGACGATGGCGTACTCCGTGAGGCGGGACAAGCGCGACAAAATTCCGGCACCAACGCACGTGGACGGCACTGGACGGCTCCAAACGGTGACGAAGACGGCGAACCCGAGATATTGGAAATTGATCAAGGAAGTGGAGCGGCAAACGGGTGTGCCGGTGCTGCTGAATACCTCGTTCAACGACAACGAACCAATCGTGTGCAAACCGCAGGAAGCGATTGATTGTTTTCTGCGCACGCAGATGGACGCGCTGGTGCTTGGGGACTTTCTGATTACGAAATCGTGAGCCACATTCAGACAAAACCACGACAAGAAGCAGCGGCATGAAGATTCTGCTGTTGAATCTGTATTTCCCGCCGGATACATCCGCGACAGCCAAGATGGCGCAAACAGTCGTGGATGCGCTTTGCGAAGAGCATGACGTGACCGTTGTTTGCGGAAGGCCGTCGTATGACCCGACGGAGCGGCGGGGTTGGCGGCTTTGGAAGACGGAAACGAGCGGCAGGTTGAAGATTGTGCGAGTGGGTTCGACCGCGTTTCCACGCTTCAACATGAAAAAGCGTGTGATCAATTATTTAAGCTACGAGTTGATTGCAGTTCCGCTTGCGCTGTTTGTGAACTCTGATGTGGTGCTGGCGATGACGGATCCGCCGTTTGAGGGAATTATTGGCGCGTTCGTGGCGATGCTGAAGGGCAAGCCTTACGTTTACAACATTCGCGACATGTATCCGGACATGGCCGTGGGCGGGGCGATTGTTGAACCGGGATTGCTGGCCCGGATTTGGGAGAAGCTGCACCGGTGGGCGCTGCGACGCGCGGCGTGCGTGGTCGTGCTCGGCGAAGATATGAAGAGCCGCATCCGTTCGAAAGGAATTAATGCGGCGAAAATTGAGATCGTGCGCGACGGGGCGGACATTGCAGCAAGCGCGGTCACGCTTGATGAGGAAGTGATTCGAAAGATACGAGGCGAGTTTCGATTTGTATTGCTGCACGCGGGGAATCTGGGATTTTATGGGGCGTGGAACACTCTGCTGACTGCTGCGAAGGAACTAAGCGCAGAGAACGTGGGATTTGTGTTTGTGGGAGAAGGGGCGCAGCGCGACACGCTGGCGGGGCAGGCAGCAGAGATTTCGAACGTGAGATTTCTGCCATTTTTCCCGGGGAGCAAGATCCCGTCGGTGATTGCCGCGGCGGACGCGCATTTGATTACCGTGAAACGCGGACTTGAGGGAGTCGTCGTGCCGAGCAAGATGTACGAAATTTTGGCAGCGGGAAAGCCGATTGTGGCGGTGGCGCCTGCGGAAACGGATGTTGCGAGCCTGGGAGCGCGCCAGGGATTTGGAATCGCGACGGATCCGGACCGGCCGAAGGAACTTGTAGCGGCGATTCGTTCCTTGGTGTCGGACAAGGATCAAGTGAAAGAGATGGGTGCGACCGCTAAGCAAGCCGCGCGCGACTACGACCGAGTCAAGGAGCTTGGAAAATTTGTCCGCATCGTGGAACGGATTGCGGGCAATTCGCCAATACTCCCGAAAAAGTAAACTCTTCGAGACAAACTGCTGGAAGAGGGCGATTTTCCGCGTTAGGGTATTAGTCTACCGTGGGCAGTGAGAATTTCTTGGGAGCCGGCCCCCAACCCGGCAGAGAGCGAAACGAAACCGGCTATCCCCGTCCCGGCCGGCAGCGTAGCTCGAAAAGTTGAGGATGGATGGTTGCGAGCTTAATCGCATTTTCAATCGCGCTGTTGGCGTCTTTGTTCTTGGCAGTGCCGGTTCGCGAGCTGGCGCTCCGCGTGGGAATGGTGGACCTTCCGGGACCGCGCAAAGTACATCTTGAACCGATTCCCCTTCTTGGCGGACTGGCCATTTACGGCGGCGTGCTGCTGGGTGTTTTCTCTCTTTTCCAGGGAGAAGCGCGAGCGCAAATCGGAGCGATTCTGGCAGGAGCCACTCTGATCGCAGCGGTAGGAATCTTGGACGACCGCGGATGGCTGCATCATCAGGTGAAATTGTTTGTGGGGATGCCGGTTGCCGCGGGGATATTGCTGCTGAGCGGGATTCACGCGCAGGTATTCAGCATTTTCGTGGGCGGGCGAATTGGGACCGCGCTGGATGCGGTGCTGTCGGTAATTTGGGTGGTGGGAATCACGGCGTCGTTCAGCATTTTGGACCACATGGACGGACTGTGTGCAGGAATCGCCGCGATGGCATCGGCGTTTTTCGCGATGCTGGCGTATTTGAATGGACAAACGCTGGTGTCCGTGCTGGCTGCCGCCGTGTTTGGCGCTGCCGCCGGGTTTCTCCGCTGGAATTTCAAACCCGCGAAAATTTTCATGGGCGACGGCGGGGCAATGTTTCTAGGCTTCCTGATGGCGACGCTGGGGCTAAAGCTGCGGCTGGAACACGCGACACATTTCTCGGCGTGGCTCGCGCCAGTGTTAGTGCTGGGCGGTTCGATTTTTGATACGACGCTGGTGACGATTTCGCGAAGCCAGCGAGGGCTGCTTCCTTTCGCGACTCCGGGAAAAGATCACGTGGCGCACCGGCTGGCGAACTGGGGACTCGGGCAGAGAGGCGCAGTGCTTGCGATGTATCTACTGGGGGCAATTTCGGGTTCGTTGGCGATTCTGGTGAGTTATTTGCCGACGAAGCAGACAATCCTGGTGGCCATTTTTGTGGTTGTCTCCGCACTGATTGGAGTGGCGCTGCTGGAACGTGCGCCCTATGAAAGGCAAGTGAAAAAAGCCTCAACTGCTTCCTAGGGAGCCGTCTCTTCTCCCGATTTCGAGGGATTCAGCGCATCCATTCCGTTTGCCGCCCGCATCGGATTCGCTATACTTGAATGCCGCTCGAGCAACGTATGCGCGTGTATGCGCCGTTGCAGCGGTTTTTTTGCACTCCTAACGAAATGCGGCCATCGTGCCAGAATAGATGGTCCGTAAATACAGAAAGATCGAAGGCGTGGGCGATACCAGGAAAGTCTCTCCAGCAGAGCAAAATGACCGGGAAGTTGTGGTAGTTGGCGGATCGGCGGCGGGCCTCTACACGGCCGCGAAGCTGGCGCGGGGAGGCCGTGCGGTTCGCGTGCTGGATTCGAAACCGGAACTCGATCCCGCGCCGCGCTCGCTGATTGTGACGCATCATTTTCGAAATCTGCTTGGTCAGGCAGCGGCGGCAAGCGTCAAGAACGAAATCCGGCGATTTGAACTTTTTACGGACGGAAGATCCGCGCAAATAGCGCTGCGCGATCCGGACCTCATCATTGAGCGCGCCAAACTGATTCCAGCGCTCGCAGCCGAGGGACAGCACTACGGAGCAAAGTTCACGTACGATACGAGATTCTTGAGCCTCGGTCCAAACGCCCGCGCGCTTCGGCTGGAAGTTGAGACCGGCGGACAAAAAGAAGAGTTGCATGCGGATTACGTGATTGGCGCTGACGGAGCGACGAGCCGCGTGGCCCGCACCGCCGGGTGGCCTCCCGTGGAGACGGTTCCGCTAGTACAGGCGATCGTCAATTTGCCGAAGGATTGCCCCGCGGATACGACGCGCGTGTGGTTCGTTCCGGACGATACGCCGTATTTTTACTGGCTGATTCCAGAAAATGAGCAGCGGGGCGCGTTGGGAATTATCGGCGAAGGCAGCGGGCAAGAAACAAAAAAGAGGATCGAACAGTTCCTTGAGAAAAAAGGAATGAAGGCTCTGGAGTGGCAGGGAGCGCGGATTCCCGTTTATCGGAAATGGGTACCGGTGAGGCGGCGCGTTGGGAATGGAGAAGTATTCTTGGTGGGGGATGCGGCGGCGCAAGTGAAGGTTTCGACGGTCGGCGGAATCGTAACGGGTTTCCGCGGAGCGCAAGGAGTTGCGGATGCGCTGCTGGAAGAATCGAGAAGCACGGAGTTGCGTTCGCTGCGGCGGGAACTTGGCACGCACTGGCTGATTCGTCGGTCACTGCACTACTTCCAGCAAAAGGACTATTCGCAGCTCGTGGATCTGCTCAACAATTCGACACGCGAATCCCTGGGGGAAATCAACCGGGACGAATCCACTCGCCTGTTATGGAACGTGATTCGCCGCCAGCCGCGGCTGGTGCTGCTGGGGCTGCGCGGGCTGTTGATGGGCAAGCGTGCACGCCAGGCACACTTCTGACAAGGAACGAGCGAACAAACCCGACTCATTCGCTACACTGTTTAGGCTTCCAAATCAAAGGCAATGGAGAGCCAAGCTTGCGCTTATCGGTAATCGGTTGTGGGTACGTGGGACTTGTGACGGGAGCGTGCCTCGCCGAAGCGGGCCACGAAGTGATGTGCACGGACATTGACGCCGGGCGCATCGCGCAATTGAAAGCGGGCGGCGTCCCGATTTACGAAGAACACCTGGAAGAAGTGCTCACTTCGGCGAATAAAGCAGGGCGGATTTCCTACACAAATGATACGGGCGAAGCGATCAGGTTTGGCGACGCAATTTTCATTTGCGTGGGGACTCCACCGAGGGAAGACGGAAGCGCGGACCTATCCGCGATCGATCATGTAGCGCAGCAGATCGCAGGGCAGGCGCAAAGCTCGAAGCTGGTGGTGGAAAAGAGCACCGTGCCCGCGCGCACGGGCGTGGAGCTACGTCGAGCCCTGACCGCCTATTCTCGCGGCGGGAAGAACTCGTTTGATGTCGTTTCGAATCCTGAATTTCTTCGCGAAGGCACGGCGGTATTCGATTTTTTTCATCCAGATCGAATCGTGGTCGGTGTGGACCAGGAATCCGCGGGAGAAAAGATGCGCGAGATTTACCGGCCGATTCTGGAACACAAGTTCCATTGCCCCGTACATGCCGGAGCTTGCCCGGCTGAACCAAAGGCGGAATTCCTGGTTACGACAATTAATAGCGCAGAGCTGATCAAGCATGCGTCCAATTCCTTCCTCGCTTTGAAAATCAGCTACGCCAATGTCATCGCCGATCTTTGCGAAAAACTGGATGGGAGCGTGGAGCAAGTTACGCATGCGATGGGGCTCGACCCCCGCATTGGCGGCCAGTTTCTGAAAGCGGGACTTGGTTTCGGCGGGTTCTGTTTTCCGAAAGACATCCAGGCGTTTATTCAGCTTTCGAGTTCGGTGGGAGTGGATTTTGAAATCCTGAAGGCGGCGGAGCGCGTAAATAAGGCGCGGATTGATCAGTTTCTGCAAAAAGTGAGCAAGGCGCTGTGGGTAGTACGAGGCAAGCGAATTGCCGTGCTGGGGCTAGCGTTCAAAGCGAATACGGACGACATCCGGTTTGCGCCTGCGATTGAAGTGATTCGCCGGCTGCTGGAAGAGGGAGCGCAAATACACGCGAGCGACCCGGAGGCAATGGAAAAAGCGAAAAGCGCACTACCAGGCGTGACGTTTCATGCCGATCCATACGAGGCGCTGCGCGACGCGCACGCGGGGCTGGTTTGCACAGAATGGAGCGCCTTCAAGAATCTGGACTGGGAACGTGCGGGGAAATTGATGGCTCGAAAGCTGGTTGTGGACGGCCGCAATCTTTATTCGCCGAAGAAGATGGCGGATCTTGGCTTCGAATATTACTCATTTGGCCGCAGCTAGAGGTTACTTGGCAGCAGTTTTCGCGTAAGCGTCCTTAAAATAGGCGATCGTCATCCGCAGACCATCTTCCAAATTCACTTTGGGTTCCCACTTGAGCAGACGCTTGGCTTTGGTGATGTCCGGGCAACGGCGCTTTGGATCGTCCTGCGGAAGCGGTTCGAAAACAAGGGCAGGGGCATTTGGAAAATGCGAGCGGACGCGCTCGGCAAATTCGAGAATTGTGATTTCATTGGGATTGCCCACGTTTACCGGCAGGTGTTCCTCCGAAAGCATCAGGCGGTACATTCCTTCGATTAAATCCGAAACGTAGCAGAAACTGCGCGTCTGTTTTCCATCGCCGTAAATGGTGACAGGGCTGCCACTGAGAGCTTGATAGACGAAATTGGGAAGCGCGCGTCCATCATTGAGGCGCATACGCGGGCCATAGGTGTTAAAGATGCGAACGATATGCGTGTCGAGGCCGTAATGACGATGAAATCCCATCGTAAGCGCTTCGGAGAAGCGTTTTGCTTCGTCATAAACGCTTCGAGGGCCGACGGGATTTACATTACCCCAATAATTTTCGTGCTGCGGCGAAACTTCCGGATCACCGTAGCACTCGCTCGTGGAAGAAAGAAAGAACTTGGCGCCTTTTTCGCGGGCGAGCTCGAGAGCGTTGATGGTTCCTGCGGAGCCCACGCGCATGGTTTCGATGGGATGTTTCAAGTAGTCCGGCGGGCTAGCGGGTGAGGCAAAGTGAAGCACATAGCCGACGCTGCCCTCCACCCGAAGCGCGGCGCTCACATCGGCTTGTTGGAATTTGAACTTGGGATTTCCTTCCAGATGGCGCAGATTTTCTGTCGCGCCCGTAATCAGATTGTCGAGGCCGAGAACTTCCCAACCTTCCGCCAGCAAGCGATCGCAAAGATGCGAACCAAGAAAGCCCGCCGCTCCAGTAACCACCGCGCGCATGAACCCTCCGAAAAATTCGGGTTCCAGTGTATCGGGCAAGGCATGAATTGACCACTCGCGAATCGCAAGTTACGATGCGCAGACTTGCATGAGGCGCTCCGGCCAATGGGATGGCGAACGAGGCTCAGCCCGCGCAGCATTGGTCGCTGCGGTGCTGCTGGTTTGCTTTGCTGTACTGATTTTCTTGCGGCTAGGCCATTGGTTGGTGCGCGAAGATCCCTTGGGCAAATCCACGGCCATTGTTGTGCTCTCTGGCGGAATGCCGGAGCGCGCTTTGCAAGCCGCGGAAATTTATCGCGCCGGCTATGCACCCGAAATCTGGCTCACGCAGCCGACGGAGCCAAAGCGCACGATGGCGAAGCTTGGCGTTTCCTTCGAAGGGGAAGAAGAAAACAGCCGCCGCGTTCTGCTTCACGAAGGCGTGCCGGGGAATGCGATTCATATCCTTGCGCCGACCATTGTAAACACGGCGGATGAAATGGAAGTCATTTCCAATTCTTTGAAGCAGGCGAAAGGCTGGACCGCAATCGTAGTGACTTCGAAGGCGCACACGCGCCGGGTGCGCGCCCTGTGGAACCACTTGGAAGCGGGTCAAGGAAAGATTATTGTGCGTGCGGCAGAAACGGATTCGTTTGATGCGGCTCACTGGTGGCGGTCAACGCACGACGCGCTTGATGTAGTGCGTGAAGTGCTTGGGTTGTTCAATGTTTGGGCGGGACTTCCTCTGAAATAGGCGGTTCATCTGATGTGGAAAAGATTCAATAAACAGCAATCGCAAGCCAGAAGCGGCATGCACCGTCTGCCGGGGCTTCTCTTTCTTGCGGCAATCGGGATGCCGGTGTGCGCGGGAAATGCTCTCGCCGAAGAAAACAGCTACTTCCGCGCTGTCACCCTCGAGCAAGGCCTGCATCAAGGATCGGTAAATTGCTTCGGTTGCAGTGTCGTGGTGAAAGGTGAGCTGGACGGAGAGATTGTCACGATCGGGGGCGACGTAACGGTCTTCGGAACCGTTCGTAGGGACATTGTCGCCGTAGGCGGCGCAATCCATTTGAAGAATGGCGCAAAAGTGAATGCAGACGTTGTGGCGATCGGAGGTAGAGTCACGACAGAAGGAAACGTTGCGGGGCCGGGGAAATTCGATTCTCTTCCCTGGATGCACTTGCCGGGGCAATTGAGCATCGGCTGGCGCGGAGCCCTTGCACTGCTTGGTTTTCATGCAGTTTGTGTTCTGCTGCCTGTTTTGCTGCTGCGCCCGTGGCGCGTGCGAAATATTGCCTCAGCTTCCAGTCGCTGGCTTGTCACCGGACTGCTCGGCCTCGGCGCAATCGTGGCTATCTCGTTCCTTCTTGCTTTTCTTGATGAGGAGTTGAACGCAGGTGACACCGCCGAATTGGTGGTGAGTGTCCTTTTTCTTGCGGTGCTCGCTGCGGGAATCGCAGGAATTGCGCTCGCTATCGGCGAACGTCTGTTTCCGAAGCAGCTTGCCGGCGCGCTTTTTGCCGGGGGCCTTTTGCTTGTCGTTCTTGAATTAATTCCGTTCCTGGGATTTGTGGTGATGGTGCTCGGGTCCTGCTGGGCCACGGGTGCTGCGTTATGGAGCGGCTTGGGATTTCGCGGACCGCAGTCCCCATCGCCCCGAAGAGTGCCTGCCACGTTGAAGATTACGTCTTAGAAAAAAAAGAAGCGCTTGCGCCGTTTGATCGAACGCTCGTCTTCGACTTCAGGAATATACGGAAGCGCGCGGCCTTCGAACGCAGCGCGGGGATTTTCTGCGAACAGCCCTTGCGCGGTTTCCTCTCCAAATTGTGCAAGCACGAAGTCAAACGCCGGGCGAAGCTGCAGCGGGCGCGACGTCGTGTTGTGGGCATCGCTCGAGACAAAGTGAACAAGGCCTTGCGTGATCCACGCCAGCGAGTCGCTTTTTGCTCCGTGGCCGAAAGTGCCAAGCAAGGATCCGGCTGTAAGTTGAACGTAACAACCGAGGCGCACCCACTTTAAGAGCCTCTCGGATTGTGTGCGCAGGATGGCGTTTCGCTCCGGATGAGTGATGACGGGCCGTAGACCGGCCAACTGAAGATGATGGAGCGCCTGGTCCATCGTTGGTGGAATGGAAAACTCGTTGAACTCGACCAGAAGATAGTCCTTCTGATTGATACAGAACTGCGCGGGAGAAGTTCGCAACGCCGCAAGATTCTCCGGATTCAAATGGAAATCGCAGCCGGTGGCCAGGTGAATCCGGTCGCCGAGACGCGCCTGCAAATCATCGCGAGCCGCGCGAACGCGGGCAAAATCAAAAGCGTATACGCTGTCGGCATGAGGCGTGGCGACAACATGCGTAATGCCGTCGGCAATCGCCGTCTCCGCCAT
>JACXTT010009643.1_pt1 | contig 13161 bp, 12 predicted proteins | sample 9270951 | NCBI WGS metagenome assembly JACXTT01 (sample SAMN15532306, study PRJNA645909) | rock metagenome | isolation source: weathered quartz diorite | place: Puerto Rico | collected 2017-06-21
GCGGGCAGCTCGTCGAAGGTGCCCTGCACGGCATACACCTCGAGCATCTCGTCGGTGATGAGCGACGCCATGCCGGTCCAATCCCCCTGCGCGGCCTTCTCGTTCAGTTGCTGCGACGTGTCCCCCCAGCCGTGGGCGCGGAGCACCCCGCCGTAGGTGCGGGTCGACGCGTAGAAGGCGATCTGCTGCCGCACGGGATCCCGGGCGCGCTCGACGTCGGCACGGGTGCGGCCAGTGATGACGAACGCGCTGGTCGAGAGCGTGCAGTCCTCGCGCTTGCGCCCCGCCTTGGCGGCCCCGGCCTGCACGTTCGGGAGAATCGTCTCCTTCAGGTACTTGATCGAGTGGAACGGATGGACGTGGAATCCGTCGCACAGCTCGCCCGCGGTGCGCGCCATGAATGGATTGATCCCGGCGACGTAGATCGGGATGTTGGGCCACTCGATCGGCGCCGGGCTGAAGAACGGCGTCATCAGGCTGAAGTTGTAGTAGGTCCCCTGGAAGCCGGGCTTGGTTCCGTTCTGCCAGACGTCCCAGATGTGACGGATGAGCTCGACCATCTCGCGCAGCCGCGGGCCGGGCGGGAGCCATGGCGTCGAGTAGCGGCGCTCGATGTGTCCCTTCACCTGCGTCCCGAGGCCGAGGATGAACCGTCCCTTCGACATCGCCTGAAGGTCCCACGCGATCTGCGCGTGGACGAGCGGACTGCGCGGAAAGGCGATCGCGACGTTGGTGCCGATCGACACCCGCTCGGTGTTCCCGGCCGCGATGACGCACGGGAGGTACGGGTCGTGGCCCGCTTCGGCCGTCCAGATGCCGTCGTAGCCGAGCGCTTCGGCCTCGCGCGCCTGCTGCGCCATCTGCGTCACCTCGACGCCCATGACTCCGCTGTCGATCTGCATGCGGCCTCCCTACTCGGGAGCGGAGCGGGGGGTCAAGGCGACGTCAGCGACCGGGACCGCCGGCCAGGGCCTCGAGCGCGATCACCAGTGCCTGCGTGCCGGAGGTGGCGCCCCCCTGCGCCTCAACGGCCGCGAACAGCTGATGGACGAGCGCGGTCGTCGGGAGCGGGACGCCGAGACCGGCAGCGGCCGCGAGGGCCAGGCGCAGATCCTTCTGCTGGAGGCGGATCATGAAGCCGGGTGCGAAATCGCGGCGCTGCATCCGCGGCCCCAGGTTCGTGAGCGCCCACGACGTCGCCGCGCCGCTGCCAACGGCCTGGACGACGGCCGCCGGGTCGAGGCCGGCGCGCGCCGCGAGCGTCAGCCCCTCTGCGACTGCGGCGAGCGTCGACGCACCGACGACCTGGTTCACGAGCTTGGTCATCTGCCCCTGGCCGGCGGCACCCATGTGCGTCACCTGCTTGCCGAGAGCCGCGAAGATCGGTCGTGCCCGCTCGACGGCGGCGGCGGCGCCCCCGACCATGATCGAGAGCGTGCCTGCGATCGCACCCGCCTCGCCTCCCGACACCGGCGCGTCGAGGAAGTCGACGCCGGCCGCGCTCGCCCGCTCGGCGAGGGCGCATGCCGCGGCGGGCGCAATCGTGCTCATGTCGATGGCGAGCAGGCCCGGGCGGGCGCCGCCGAGGATTCCGTCGAAGACCTGCTCGACGTCGGGCGTGTCCGGGAGGCACGTCACCACGGCGTCGACGTCGGCGGCCAGCGCCGTCGGCGTCGGCGCGCTGGTCGCGCCGGCATCGACGAGCGGCCGCACCCGGGTCGGCGTCCGTCCGTGCACGACCACCGCGTGCCCGGCCTTCAGCAGGTTGCGCGCCATCGGGGCGCCCATGATCCCGAGCCCGATCACGCCGACGCGCATGTCGTCCTCCTACCGGAGCCAGCGGAGCGGAAGATAGATCACCGCGGAGATCGCCGCCGTGCACGGGATCGTGAGCACCCAGGCCCACACCACGTTTCGCGCGACGCCCCATCGCACCGCCGATGCGCGGCGCGTCGCACCGACGCCGACGATCGCCCCCGTGATCGTGTGTGTGGTGCTCACCGGGATCCCCGCCTTCGCCGAGAGCAGGAGCGCGATCGCGCCAGCGGTCTCGGCGCAGAACCCGCCGATCGGCTGAAGCGCGGTGAGCCGCATCCCCATCGTGCGGACGATGCGCCAGCCGCCGAAGAGCGTGCCGAGCCCGATCGCTGCGTGACAGATGAGCACCACCCACATCGGCACGTAGAACGTCTGCCCGAGATAGCCGGCGCTGAACAGCAGCACGGCGATGATGCCCATGGTTTTCTGGGCGTCGTTGGTGCCGTGGCCCAGGCTGTAGGCGGCGGCCGACACGAGCTGCAGACGCCGGAACACCCGGTCGACGGCCGCCGGGCTCGCGTGCTGGAACAGGTGCAGCATGAGCACCATCATCACGGCGCCGAGCACCATCCCGATCACCGGCGACACCACGATGAACAGGCACACCTTCTCGAGCCCTTCCCACACCAGCACGGCGGGACCCGCCTTGGTGACGGCGGCCCCCGCGAGCCCTGCGACGAGGGCGTGGGACGAGCTGCTCGGCAGCCCGTAGTGCCAGGTGATCACGTCCCAGATGAAGGCGGCGGCGAGCCCGGCGAAGATGACCCCGTTGTCGATCGCGTCCGGCACGACGATGCCCTTCCCGATCGTGGTGGCGACCGCGACTCCGAACCCGAAGGCGGCGACGAAGTTGAAGAACGCGGCCCAGACCACGGCTTGCCGCGGGGTCAGCACCCGGGTCGACACCACGGTCGCGATCGAGTTCGCCGCGTCGTGGAAGCCGTTCATGAAGTCGAAGGCCAGCGCGACGAGGATCAGCAAGCAGACGAGCAGCAGCACGGGGACGCGCGGACCGGTCAGGCGTATTCGAGGGCGACGCCCTCGATCACGTTGGCGACGTCCTCACAGCGGTCGATCGCGTTCTCGAGGTTCTCGTAGAGCTCCTTCCACTTGATGACGTGGATGGGGTCCGTCGCCTCCCGGAACAGCCGGGCGACGGCCCGGCGAAGGAGCTGGTCCCCCTCGTTCTCGAGCCGGTTGATCTCGGTGCAGTGCTCGATGAGGCGCTGCCGGTCCCGCATGTCGCGGAGGCCGTGGAGGGCGGCCGCCATGGCCGCCACGGCTTTCTGGAGGACGTCGGCAAGCTCACGAGCCTCGGGTTCTATGGTCTTGATTCCATACAGCCAGAGCCGCTCGGACGAGGCGTAGATCAGGTCGAGGACGTCGTCCATGCACGAGATCAGCTCGTGGACGTCCTCCCGGTCGAGGGGGGTGATGAAGGTCTGGTGCAGGCGCTCGATCACCGTATGGGTGATCTCATCCCCCTCGTGCTCGACCCCCTTCACCCGCTCGGCCTGGCGTTCGGCGTCGCTCCCGTCCCGAAGCATGGCCGTGAGCAGCCGGGCCGCCTCGAGGGTCCGAGCCGCGTGCTGCTCGAAGAGGTCGAAGAACTGTTCGCTGTTGCTGCCCGGCAGCAGCCAGGCCAGCGCCCCGCGCCGTGGTCCACCCGTCGCCATCGGGGTGGGCCGATATCACAGGGCGGGGAGAGCCTAAAGGGCAGGCTCCCCCCGTCGAGGCTTGACTAGAACTTGATGACTGCGTCCGCCTGGATACGGCTCATGGTCGAATTCTGCACGCCGGCCGGGCGGTTGATCAGCGTCGTGATGGAGCCACCGACCCCGACCGTGAGCGGGTCGAGGAGCTGGTAGTCGAGGCGGAAGATCGGTCCCTGGAGGTTGGTGCCTCCGAAGCCGAAGTCGCTCCAGGAGAACGCGGCCATGGTCGCCTCCTGGCCCAGGTACTCGTAGGCAGCGGAGGCGGCCCAGTCGCCCTTTACCTTCAGGGCACCGAGCTTCGCGCCGGCCGACACGCCGTGCGAGTCGTCGGTCGAACCCAGCCAGTTCTGCACGTAGTCGGTGAACAGTCGGAGCGGCTGCCCGCAGACGACGTTGGGAATCGTCGCCGCGAGATTCACGTTGGTGAGGTTGAAGGCACCGGCGAAGCCGGTGATCGTCTTCTTCCCGGAGACCGTCGCGGTCTCGAGGACGTTCGTGTTCCCGAGGGTCTGCTGCGAGAGCCCGACGTTGAGCTTCGTGTTGCTGTTGGCGGCGACCGCGATCGGGTCCGGGTTCACATAGAAGTACTGGCCGACGCCGCCTTCGAGCTGAACGTCGCCGATGTGGCCGACCGGGTTGACCTGCCCACCGACGATCCACGTATCTTCGCCGTTGCTCACCTCGTTCACCGTCCACTGGATGACGTGGAGGCGGATCTGATCGAGGTCGCCCACCGGTTTGTCGAGGACGTTGAAGTTCTCGGTCAACCCTTCGGGCGCGAGGTCCTCGTCCCACACCATCTCGCCGGGCCGGAAGAGCGCGCTCGGGAACTTACCGGCGTCGACCGAGACGACGCCCGGCCGAAGACCGAAGGACTTGCCCGGCGTGAAGGTGAGGTACGCCCAGTCGAGGTTGACGTGCTTGCGGTTGAAGATCCCGCTCAGATCGTCGTTGGTGGAGATCGGATCGTCGGGATTGCCCGACGCGATCCGGACCGTCGCCGAGAGCTCGTCGCTGTAGGTGTACTTGAGGCCGATCCGCGCCCGGATGCGCTCGCGGTTCCGCGCCGTGACGACCTGCTTGCTCTCGCCGTCGACCGGGCCGAGGTGCGGCTGGTGGTAGAAGCCCTCGAAGCGGGTCCGCAGGTCGCCGAAGACGGAGAACTTCTTCATCTGATCGGCCCACTGGAACCCGGGTTGCGCGGCCGCGATGGTCTTGCTGGTCGCCGCCGCGTCTTCGGAGGCCTGCGCCGCCTGCTTCTGAGTGGCCTGACCGATGGCCTTCTGCTGGTCGACCTGCTTCTGAAGCTCGTCGATCTTCTTGAGCGCCTTCTGGAGCTGCTGCTGCATCTCGCGCAGCTGGCTCTCGACCGACGGACCCGCCCCCGCCTGGGGAGGACTGGCAAGCAACCAAACCAGCCCCAGCCCCAGTACCATCCTAGTACGCATCGATCCCCCCCTTGTGCCCGGAACGTGTGCGGTCTCCTTTGGCGAATGAGACATCGGAAGTCCAGGCTGACAGGGGCCCGTCACGGATTTTTCATCTATCCGGAATCCGCCCGTCACTCTGTTACAGCCGCCTCCTTTTTGGGTCTTCAACCCGACGTAACGCACTCGTAACACTCTACTGCTACCGTCCCCGCGCCTTCAGACATCCACCCATGAGAGGAGATCGCATGCGGAGACGAGGGTTCTGGCTGGTGCTCCTGGGCATGATGCTCGGAACCGCCGCGCACGCGGCCGTACTCGTGAACGGCGCTGGCGCGACGTTCCCCTACCCCCTGTACTCGAAGTGGTTCGACGAATTTCACCAGAGGCACTCCGAGAGCCAGATCAACTACCAGTCGATCGGCAGTGGTGGCGGCATTCGCCAGATCCTCGAAGGCACCGTGGACTTTGGCGCCACCGACGGCCCGATGACCGACGAGCAGCTCGGACAGGCCAAGGTCCCGATCCTGCACCTCCCGACGGTCCTCGGCGCGGTCGTCCCGACGTTCAATGTGGCGGGCGTCGACAGCCTCAGGTTCACACCCGAGGCGCTGGCCGGGGTATTCCTGGGAACGATCACGCACTGGAACGATCCAGCGATCGTCAAGGAGAACCCCGGGGCGAGCCTCCCCGCAGCTCCGATCGTCCCCATCCACCGCTCGGATGGCAGCGGCACGAGCTACGTCTTCACCGACTATCTGTCGAAGGTGAGCCCGGCGTGGGAGAAGTCGGTCGGGCGCGGAACGGCGGTCAACTGGCCGGTCGGGCTCGGCGGCAAGGGCAACGAAGGGGTCGCCGGCCTCGTCAAGCAGACCCCGAACACCCTCGGCTACGTCGAGCTGATCTACGCGGTCCAGAACAAGCTGCCGACCGGGACGGTGCGGAACGCTTCGGGCGCGTTCGTGGTGGCGAGCCTGGAGAGCGTCACTGCGGCCGCCGCCGGGGCGACGATCCCCGACGACTACCGCGTTTCGATCACGAACGCCGCGGGCGCCGGGGCGTACCCGATCGCGAGCTTCACCTGGCTCCTCGTCCCGACGCGGATCGCCGATCCCGACAAGGGGCGTATCCTCACCCAGTTCCTCTCCTGGATGCTCGCCGACGGCCAGGCGTTCGCCAGCCCGCTCAACTACGCCCCGCTCCCGCAGGCAGTCGTCGAGCGCGAGCGCAAGACGATCGAGAAGATCCAGGTCGGAGGGCAGTAGGACGGACCGCTTGGAATCCCTCTCGCCTGTGATTCCCCCCCGGCGACCGCCCGCTCGACGCGTCGTGGTAGAGCGGACGGCCGCCGCCTCCTTGCAGACGGTCCTGGCCGGGCGCGGCGACCGGCTCCTCGCCGCGGGGCGTCGCCGTCGGCTGGGAGACCCGATCTTCCGAACGACGTCGCTGTTGTTCGCGCTGACGGTCATCGCCATGACCGCAATGATCGCCAGCGTCCTCTTCGTCCGCTCGGCCCCCGCGCGTACCGCCTTCGGCTGGAGCTTCCTCACCAGCTCTACGTGGGACCCGGTGTTCGAGCATTTCGGCGTCCTGCCGTTCGTCTGGGGGACGCTCGCCAGCTCGGCGATCGCGCTATTGATCGCGCTCCCGCTGGGACTCGGAGCGGCGATCTGTCTCTCCGAGCTCCTGCCGGCGCGCTGGTCCGATCCGGCGGCGTTTCTGATCGAACTCCTGGTAGCGGTGCCGAGCGTCGTCTACGGCCTGGTGGGTGTCTTCGTGCTCGTGCCGGTGATGCGCTCCGTCGAAGGCGTCCTTCAGAGCACGCTCGGCTTCCTGCCCCTGTTCGCCGGCCCCGCCTACGGGATCGGACTGCTCACCGCCGGCATCCTCCTGGCGGTGATGATCGTCCCGTTCGTGGTCACGATCTCGCGCGAGGTGCTGCTCGCCGTGCCGCGAGCGCAGCGTGACGCGGCGCTCGCGCTCGGCGCCACGCGCTGGGAAACCGTGCGACACGTGGTCGTGCCCTACGCGCGCTCGGGCATCCTGGGCTCGGTGTTCCTGGCGCTCGCTCGCGCGCTCGGGGAGACCATGGCGGTGACGATGGTGATCGGGAATCGCCCGGAGATCTCGGCGTCCCTCTTCGCTCCCGCCCACACCATGGCCGCCGTGCTCGCGAACGAGTTCACGGAAGCGACCGGCGAGGTCTACCTCGCGGCGCTGGTCGAGGTGGCGCTGGTGCTGTTCGCGATCACGATCGTCGTCAACGCGCTCGCGCGGCTCCTGATCCTGACCGTGCGGGCACCGGACCCGGCGCGCGTATGACCGCGTACGACCTCCGTCGCCGCCGCGTCGAGCGGGTGATGTTCTCGGCCACGATGCTGGCGGCCACCGCGACGCTCGGCGCACTCTTCTTCCTGCTCGGCTACATCGCGTGGCAGGGAGCGACCTCGGTGTCCTGGACGTTCCTGACCCGGCTGCCGGCCCCCGTCGGCGAGCCCGGCGGCGGGATGGCCAATGCGATCGTCGGCAGCGGGAAGCTGCTCCTGATCGCCGGGCTGGTGGGGATTCCGGTCGGCTTCTTGGGCGGCGTCTATCTCTCGGAATACGGGCGGGGCCCGATCGCCTTCGCCGTCCGCTACTCGGCCGACGTCCTGAACGGCGTCCCTTCGATCGTGATCGGCGTCACCGCGTACGCCCTGCTCGTCGTGCCCTTCAAGCACTTCTCGACGCTCGCCGGCGGGGTCGCGCTCGGGCTCATGATGATCCCGGTCAGCCTGCGAACCACGGAGGAGTTCCTCCGCATGGTGCCCGACTCGCTGCGCGAAGCCTCGCTCGCGCTCGGTGCGCCGCGCTGGGTCACGATCGTCCGCGTCGTGATTCCGGCCGCGATGCGCGGCATCCTCGCGGGCATCCTGCTGTCGCTGGCCCGGGTCGCCGGAGAGACCGCCCCCCTCCTCTTCACCGCGTTCGGGAACCGGTTCTGGAGCGAAGGCTGGCTCCAGCCGACGGCGTCGCTGCCGGTCATGATCTTCACCTACGCCATCGCCCCGTACGACGACTGGCACCGGCAGGCGTGGGCCGGGGCGCTCGTGCTATTGACGCTCGTGCTGGGGGCGAACATCCTGGCACGCATGGTACTGATTCGCGGTGGTGGTCTCGGGCGGGGCAGCTGACCGGATGGGCATGGACGCGACCGCGTCGGCCCCCGGCTCCGACGTCACCCCCGTCAAGCTGTCGGTCAGAGACCTGAAGGTCTCGTACGGCGACACCGTCGCCCTCTCCGACGTCAGCCTGGAGATCCCCGAGCACCGGGTGACGGCCTTCATCGGCCCGTCGGGGTGCGGGAAGTCGACGTTCCTCCGATGCCTGAACCGCATGAACGACCACATCCCGGGCGTCCGCATCGAGGGACGCGTCCACCTCGACGGCGAGGACATCTACGAGCCGCGCGTCGACCCGGTCGCGCTCCGCCGCCGCGTCGGCATGGTGTTCCAGAAGTCGAACCCGTTCCCCAAGTCGATCTTCGACAACGTCGCCTTCGGCCCGCGCGTCCACGGGTGCAAGGACCCGGTCCAGCTCCGCGAGCTGGTCGAGCGCAGCCTCCGGCAGGCCGCGCTCTGGGAAGAGGTGCAGGACCGGCTCGACGGCTCCGCGCTCGACCTGTCGGGCGGCCAGCAGCAGCGCCTCTGCATCGCACGCGCCCTCGCCGTCGAGCCCGACGTACTGCTGATGGACGAGCCCGCCTCGGCGCTCGACCCGATCGCGACCGCCAAGATCGAGGAGTTGATCCAGGAGCTGAAGACGCACTACACGATCGCCATCGTCACCCACAACATGCAGCAGGCGGCGCGCGTGTCGGACTACACCGCCTATTTCTACCTCGGCCGGCTGATCGAGTTCGGCCCCACCGACCAACTCTTCACCAACCCCTCGCGTCCGGAGACCGAGGACTACATCACGGGACGGTTCGGCTGATGCCGCAGCACACGGATCGCGTCTACGAATCGCTGCTCGGGAAGTTGCGCACGTCGGTCCTCGAGATGGGCGGACTGGTCGAGGACCAGATCATCCAGGCGGTCCGCGCCCTCGTCGATCGCAACGAGCCCCTCGCGCGCACCACCATCGAGCGCGACCACACCGTCAATCGCCTGGACGTCGAGATCGACGACCTGAGCATCAAGCTGCTGGCACTCCACCAGCCCGCCGCCCGGGATCTCCGGCTGATCACGACCGCGCTGAAGATCACCACCGACCTCGAGCGTATCGGCGACTACGCCGAGCACATCGCCGAGCGCGCGGTCGAGCTGTCCGCCGAGCTGCCGATCAAGCCCCTCATCGACATCCCCCGCATGGCCGACCTCGCGCGCGACATGCTGCACCGCAGCCTCGATGCGTTCGTTCGCGAAGACACCGACCTGGCGCTCGCCGTCTGCAATTCCGACGACGCGATCGACAAGCTCCACGACCAGGTGTTCCGCGAGCTGCTCTCGTTCATGGTAGAGGATCCGACGGTCATCAGTCGTGCGATGCGGTTGCTGTTCGTCTCGAAGTACCTCGAGCGGGTCGGCGACCATGCCACCAACATCGCGGAGATGGTGATCTTCATGGTGAAGGGGCGCTCGATCCGGCACCTCGACACGGTGCCGCGCGACCTGTAGCCGGTCCGCCGCTCAACCCGCAGCCGGGAGCGTGACCCGTACCCGCGTCCCCGCGCCGAGGGTGCTGTCGATCGTCAGCGTGCCGTTGTGCGCCTGCACGATGTGCTTGACGATCGCGAGCCCGAGGCCCGTCCCCCCGAGCTCCCGTGAGCGCGCCTTGTCGACGCGGAAGAAGCGCTCCGTGAGTCGCGGCAGGTCCTGGGCGGGAATGCCGATCCCCGTGTCCTCGACCACGATGTCGACGTGGTGGAGCCCCGCCTTCCCGTTCAGCCCCGCCGCGCGGACCGCGACGTGGCCGCCCGCCGGTGTGTACTTGATCGCGTTGTCGATGAGGTTGATGAGCACCTGTCGCAGGCGATCGCCGTCGGCGAGGACGGCGGGCGTCCCGGGGGCGATGCTGGCGCTGCACTCCACGTGCGACTGCGCGCTCCGTGCCGCCAGGATCTGGAGCACGTCCTCGATCGCGGGGCCGACGAGCACCGGCGCGAGCCGCAAGGACGTCCGGCCGAGTTCGAGGTTGGAGAGCGTCAGCAGGTCGTCGATCAGGCGGCCGAGGCGCTCGGAGTGGCGGTCGATGACACCCAGGAAGCGACGCGCCGTCTCGCGATCGTCCCCGGCCGGACCGAGCAGCGTCTCGGCGTAGCCCTTGATCGCGGTGAGCGGTGTGCGCAGCTCGTGCGACACGTTGGCGACGAAGTCGCGCCGCACGACCTCCAGCCGCCGCAGCTCGGTGACGTCGCGGAGTACGAGGACGACGCCGAACGGGTCGCCGTCGAGGCCGCGGAGGACGGCGCCGTTCACCTGGCTCATGCGACCGTGCGCGCCTTCGAGCGTCACGTCGCGGGTGTGGGCGGGATCGTCGGCCGCCAGCGCACGGGCCAGCTCGGCGAGCGCGGGATCGCGCGCGAGCTCGACCAGCGAGCGGCCGCGCCAGTCCTGGTGCGACGGCAACCCCAGTAGATCGCGCGCGCGGGCGTTCAGCAGCACGACGGTGCCGTCGAGGTCCGTGACGACCACCCCCTCGTTCATGCCGCGGAGGATCGCCTCCAGGCGCTCGTGCTCGACGCGCAGCTCGGCGATGGTCTTCGCGACCCGTGTTGCCATGTCGCCGAGCTGCGCCTCGAGCACGCCCAGCTCGTCCGGCCGCTCGGCGACGAGATAGGGCGTCGGTTCGCCGGCGGCGAGCCGCCCGGCGAAGCCGACGAGCCGCCGGAGGCGCCGCAGCAGCGCCCGCGACAGCATGAGCGACACAGCCAGGCCGAGCACCACCGCGACCAGGATCCCCAGCACGACCAGATGCCGCACCTGCGAGACGTTCGCGGCCACCGTCGTGAGCGGCAGCGCGACTCGCACGATCCGCACGTCGGCGCCGCGGGTCTGGCGCGAGGCGGTGTAGAGCAGGCGCTCGCGGAGCGTGTCGCTCCAGCGCACGCTCCGCCCCTGACCGCTCGCGAGCGCGTCCTGCACCTCGGGACGGTCGCGGTGGTTCTCCAGCGCCGACGACGGCCCCGAGGATTCCCCCAGCACCTTGCCGTCGCGCGCGATTACCGTGATCCGCACGCCCAGGTCGGCCGCGAGCCGCGCCGACGCCGCATCCAGCTCCGGGCCAGAGGCCCAGGGCAGCGCCTCGCCGACCGCGCGCGCCTCGGAACCCAGGCGCTCCGCGAGCGTGTCCACCTGGTGCCGCTCCAGCATCACCCCGACGACCGGGAGCGCAACCGCCAGCGCGCCGGTCAGCGCAGCCAGGGTCGGCGCCAGGAAGCGGAGGACGAGCCTACGGCTCCAGCGCGTCGGGGTTGAACTTGTACCCGACACCCCGGACGGTGACGATGAGCTCGGGCTCGGCATCGTTTCGCTCGATGCGTCTCCGCAACCGTCGGATGTGCACATCGACGGTGCGAGGCTCGACGTGCACGTCCTGGCCCCATACCAGGTCGAGGAGTTGGAGACGGTCGTAGACACGATAGGGGTGAGTGACGAAGAACTTGAGCAACTCGAACTCGCGCAGCGACAGCGCGGCCGGCGCCCCCTCGATGAAGACCTCGTAGGTGTCGAAGTCGAGCCGCAGCCGCCCGCGCTCGAAGATCTCGTGCGGCGGCGGCGCGTCCTCGCCGTGCGCACGCCTGAGTACCGCCCGGACCCGGGCCACCAGCTCGCGCGGGCTGAACGGCTTGGTCACGTAGTCGTCGGCACCCATCTCGAGGCCGAGGACGCGATCGAGCTCCTCCGCTCGCGCCGTGAGCATGATGATGGGCAGGTTCACCGTCGCTTCCGACGCGCGGAGCCGCCGGCAGACTTCGAGCCCGTCGGTGCCGGGAAGCATCAGGTCGAGCACGATCAGCGCGGGCCGCTCCGCGGCTACCTGCGCCAGCGCCCGCTCGCCCGAGTCGGCTTCGCGCACCGCGTACCCTTCCTGCTCCAAATGAAATCGAACGAGCTCACGGATGTCCTGCTCGTCCTCGACCACCAGAATGGTGCGCTTTACCGCCACGTGATGTTCCGACGTTGACCTTACACCACCCGCCGTTACCCCCCGGTGACGGCGTGGTGAACTGCACGCTATCCACCGTTGGGTGGCGCGCCGCAAGCACCCGCGCTTCCCCTCGCCTTGACTGCCGGCCAGGCGTTTTGAAAAGAGTACGCCATGGCACGCGAGGAGGATGGGGACGCGTCGGGCGAGGGAACGTCCTGGCTGGTGCTGCGGCACACACAAGCCGAGGGGCTCGGGTTGCTCGGCAACGCGCTGCGAGAGGTCGGGATACATCACCGCTACCTGGACCACGGTCGTGGCGAGCCCCTGCCGCGCGATCTGCGCGGCGTCGGCGGTCTGATCGTCCTCGGCGGCCCGCAGGCGGCGTACGACCTCGATCGCCATCCTTTTCTCCGCGCGGAGAGCGCGCTCATCGAGCGGGCGCTCACGGCCGGGCGGCCGGTGCTCGGTATCTGTCTGGGTGCCCAGCTGATCGCCCAGGCGCTCGGCGCGCGCGTGTTCGCCGGGGAGAAGCGGGAGGTCGGCTGGGCACCGGTGACGCTCACCGACGACGGCCGTGACGACCCGCTGTTCGCGGGGGGCGACGAGACCCTCACCGTCTTCCACCTGCACGGCGACACCTACGAGCTGCCGCCCGACGCCCGCAATCTCGCTCGCTCCGGCGCCTACGAGCAGCAGGCCTTCCAGTGGGGAGAGCTCGTGTACGGGTTCCAGTTCCATCTCGAGTTCACCGACTCGATCATCGCCCGGCTGGCGAGCGAGCCGGAGTCGAAGCGCTACATCGAGGACGCCGGCGTCGATCCGCAGAAGGTGGTCGCGGAGTCCGCCGGACGCGTGCGGGCCCTCACCGACGTCGCGCAAAGCGTGTTCGCGAATTACTTCCGGCAGTGCGGCCTCTGATCAGCGCCCGCCGGCGCTGATCACCGCGGCGATCGGACGCCCGGCCAGCGCCGGAGGGACGGCGCTCCCGTCGACGCGTCTCGGCGTCCGCAGCCCGAGCAGCGCCGCGATCGTCGGCGCCACGTCGACGGCGCCCGGCGCGACGGTGCCGG
>JACXTT010009644.1_pt1 | contig 13159 bp, 9 predicted proteins | sample 9270951 | NCBI WGS metagenome assembly JACXTT01 (sample SAMN15532306, study PRJNA645909) | rock metagenome | isolation source: weathered quartz diorite | place: Puerto Rico | collected 2017-06-21
TTTCAACGACGAGACCGCCCCGCCCTTGACCTTCGTTTCCCGCCGCCCATAGAATCGCGCGCTACGCCGTCCCATTTCCCTTCTCGGCGGCCGCAGGCGCCGAGGACCTCCCAGGCTTCGGAGAGTCGTGTCCGTCCAAGATTCGCGCCGCGAGAAACTCGACTCGCTGGTCCAGCGCGGAATCCAGCCCTACGCGTACGGCTTCGATCCTACCCACGGCTTCTGCGAGATCCAGGAGCGCAACAAGGAGCTGGAGCAGTCGGGGGAGCGGGTCCGCTATGCCGGGCGTCTCATGACCAAGCGTGGGCACGGGAAGGCCGCCTTCGCGCATGTGAAGGATCGCCTTGGAGCACAGCAGGTGTACTTCCGCGAGGACGTGCTCGGGCCGGAGCCCTTCGCCTTCGCCATGGACCTGGATCTCGGGGACTGGATCGGCGTGGAAGGCCCCGTCTTCGTCACAAAGACAGGGGAGGTGACGATCCGCGCCGAGAAGGTCCAGCTCCTGGCGAAGTCACTTCGTTCCCTCCCGGAGAAGTGGCACGGCCTGACGGACGTGGAGATCCGCTATCGCCAGCGCTACACCGACCTGATCGTGAACGACGAGGTGCGCCGCGTATTCCGGCAGCGAGCGGCGATCATCCGCTCGCTGCGGGCGTTCCTGGACGCCCGGGGATACCTCGAGGTGGAGACGCCGGTGCTCCAGCCGCTCTACGGCGGCGCCTCGGCGCGCCCCTTCGTCACGAGACACAACACCCTGGACATGGACCTCTACCTCCGCATCGCGGACGAGCTCTATTTGAAACGCCTCATCGTGGGCGGTCTCGAGCGCGTGTACGAGATCTCGAAGGATTTCCGGAACGAGGGCATGGACCGCACGCACAGCCCCGAATTCACCATGCTGGAGTTCTACCAGGCCTTCGCGGACTACGAGCCGATGCTGGAGCTGACCCAGGCGATGATTCTCGAGACGGTGCTCGGCGTTCGTGGCACGGCCCGGATCTCCTTCCAGGGAAGGGAGATCGATTTCACGCCCCCGTGGAGGCGGCTCACGGTCCGTGAGGCCGCGGCGACCGGGCTGGGCCTGCGCGACCTGCCCCAGGACGAGCGCTCGCTCCGCGACGCGGCCACGCGCGCCGGGGTCAAGCTGGATCCGGCCTTCGGCTACGGCCGGGTTCTGGACGAGATCGTCTCGGAGAAGATCCAGCCGCAGCTCCAGAATCCCACGTTCCTCCTGGACCATCCCCGCGAGATCTCTCCGCTCGCGAAGGTGAAGCGCGGGAATCCCGACGCGGTGGAGCGCTTCGAGCTCGTCATCGCGGGCATGGAAGTGGCGAACGCCTTTTCCGAGCAGAACGATCCCCTGGAGCAGCGGCGCGCCTTCGAGCAGCAGGTCCGCCTCCGGGAGCGCGGGGACGAGGAGGCCCAGACGCTCGACCACGATTACGTCGGCGCCCTGGAGATGGGAATGCCTCCCACCGGAGGCGTGGGGATCGGGATCGACCGGCTCGTCATGCTGCTGACCGACTCACCTTCCATCCGGGACGTGATCCTCTTTCCCCAGATGCGTCCCGAGGAAGGGCATGACGAGTAGGGGGTCGGCGCCGCGCGGCTGAGGCCGCTCCGGCGCCGCGCCCGGCATGGGGCTCGTCTGGATCATCGCCTCCCGTTACCTGCGCTCCAAGCGCCGGCTCAGCTTCATCACGCTCGTGAGCCTTCTCGCTTCGGGAGGCGTTTTCGTCGGCGTCGCGGCGCTCACCATTGTGCTCTCGGTCATGAACGGGTTCGAGGATCAGGTGCAGCGTCGGATCGCGGGGACGAACGCCCACGTGGCCGTCCTCGCCGCGGACGACCGGCCCCTCATTCCCTCCGACTCGCTGGAGTCGAGAATCCGGAGTGCGGCGCCCGGGGCGGGCGTGGCGCCCTTCGTGTATGGGAAGGTCATGGTGGCGTCCCGAAGCAGCGTGGACGGAATGGTCCTGAAGGGCGTGGATCCTACGGGAGAGGCGCGCGTCACGGACATCATGGAGCACCTCACGCCCGGACCGCGCCCGCTCGACGGCGGTGATCTTCCCGGCATCGGCCTCGGCGAGGAGCTGGCGGTCCGGCTTCGCGTCGCGGTGGGGGACGTCATCGTCATCAGCCTCCCCACCGAGGAGCCGGGAGGCATCTTCGGCGGCGTGCCTCGCGTGAAACGGCTCCGCGTCAGCTCGATCTTCCGCTCCGGCCTCTACGAATACGACTCCTCGTTTGGCATCGTGCTCCTGGCCACGGCGCAGTCCTTCTTCGCGATGGAACGCGGCGTCACCGGGTACGAGCTTCGCATCCCGGACATGTTCCATGCCCGCGAGACGGCGCAGGCGCTCGAAGCGAAGCTGGGCCCGGACTACCGCGTCACGAACTGGATCGACCTGAACCGGAATCTCTTCGCCTGGATGAAAATCGAGAAGACGGTGATGTTCACGATCCTGATCCTCATCGTGCTCGTGGCCACCGTGAACATCGTGTCGAGCCTGGTCATGCTGGTCCTGGAGAAGCGACGGGATATTGGGGTTTTACGGACGATGGGGGTCACGCCTCACGGCATCATGAGAATCTTCCTTCTCCAGGGCACGCTCGTCGGGCTGGCGGGAACCGGGCTCGGCCTGCTCGTCGGATGGGGGGTCTCGTACGTCCTGGGGCGGTACAAGCTCCTTCACCTGCCCGGAGAGATCTATTTCATCGACACGCTTCCGGTGAAGATGGAATGGATGGATTTCGTGCTCGTCGCCGCGGCGGCCACGGCGCTCTGTTTCGTGGCGAGCGTCTATCCCGCGTGGAGAGCCGCGAGGCTTGCTCCGGTAGAGTCCATCCGCTATGAATGAGACGGGGGTCAAGCCGCCCGCGATCGAGGCGCGGGGTCTCGCCAAGACCTATCACGACTCGGCGGCGCCGATCGAGGTGCTCCGTGACGTGAGTCTTTCCGTGGCTCCTGGGGAGGTGGTGGCGGTCGTGGGGGCGTCCGGGTCCGGAAAGTCCACACTGTTGCATCTTCTCGGCGGTCTCGACCGTCCCACGAAGGGGACGGTGAGCGTCGGGGGGGCGCAGCTTTCCTCCCTCGACGAAGCCGGGCGTTCCCGGCTGCGCTCCCTCACGGTCGGATTCGTCTTCCAGTTCCATCAGCTTCTCCCCGAGTTCACCGCGTTGGAAAATGTCATGATACCGGGTTGGGTCGCGGGCGCCTCGCGCGCTTCGGCTCGCGAGCGGGCCGAAAGCCTGCTCGCCGATCTGGGTCTCACGGACCGAGCCGAGCACAAGCCGGGAGAGCTTTCGGGAGGGGAGCAGCAACGGGTTGCCGTGGCTCGCGCCTTGCATATGAAGCCAGCGGTTCTTCTGGCGGACGAGCCGACCGGGAATCTGGACCGTCGGGCCTCGGCGGCGTTGCTGGAAATCTTCGAGAGGTATCGTTCTCGGGAGCAGCAAGCCATTGTCATTGCGACACATAATCCAGATGTCGCGAAGTCGGCGGGCCGAGTGGTTACCCTTGAGGATGGCTATCTCAGGCCGATTAGAATTGAGTCGGGTCGCATCTAATTAGTCGGGAGCGTTCGGCCAACGGAAGGAACGCACATGCAGTGTCAAATTTGCGGCAAGCGACCGGCGGTCGTCCACTTCACCGAAATCGTCAACAACAAGAAATCGGAATACCACGTCTGCGAGAAGTGCGCGGAGGAGAAGGGCTACCACGTGCCGCTCGTGAAGACGAAGTTCTCGGTGGGGGATCTCCTGGCCGGAATGGTGGAACAGCCGGGATCCGCGGAGGAGGCGAAGGTGGGCCGCGTCCAGTGCCCGAAGTGCGGGCTGGTCTACTCCAACTTCAAGGAGACCGGCCGGCTCGGGTGTTCGGAATGCTATCCCACGTTCCGCTCCCAGCTGCGGCCGCTCCTGCGCCGGGTGCACGGCAGTACGAAGCACGTGGGGAAAGCCCCCGTCCGGGATGCCGCGCGCGTGGCGTTGAGGCGTGAAGTGCAGCGCCTCCATGAGGAGCTCCAGAAGGCCGTCGAGCAGGAGGATTTCGAGTCCGCGGCGGGTCTCCGGGACCGGATCAAGAAGCTCGAGGTGAACGACGTTCGCTCGATGGGAGGCCAGGGTTGAAGCTGACGGGACTCAGCACCTCGCTGGGCCGCTGGCTCGACGGATCCGGACCGGCCTCGGACGTGGTTCTGAGCACCCGCGTTCGGCTGGCGCGGAATCTCTCCGGCGTTCCATTCACGCATCGCGCCCGCGAGGAGCAGCTCGTCATGGTGTACTCGAGCGTCCTCTCGGCTGTGCGGAAGACGCCGGCGCTCACGCAGTCCCTGGCACTCGAGATGCGCGAGTTGACTCCCCTCGACCGCCAGTTCCTGGTGGAGCGGCACCTCATCTCGAGCGACCTCGCGGACAACGGGAAGCTCCGCGGCCTCCTGGTCCTTCCCGACGAGAGCATCTCGGCGATGGTGAACGAGGAGGACCACCTCAGACTCCAGGCGCTCGCATCGGGATTCCAGCTCCGCTCGGCGTGGGAGTCGGTGAACGCCATCGATGATGAATTGGCGCAAGACCTGGACTATGCTTTCAGCGACGAGCTGGGATACCTCACTGCGTGCCCGACCAACGTCGGCACCGGGATGCGCGCCTCGGTGCTCATCCACCTTCCCTCGCTGGTGCTCACGAAACAGATCGGGCGCGTCCTCCAGGGGATCACACAGGTGGGACTTGCGGTGCGCGGATTCTACGGAGAAGGTTCCCAGATCATGGGGAACTTCTTCCAGATCTCGAACCAGACGACGCTGGGGCAGAACGAGCGCGAGACGATCGACAGTCTGGAGCGGGTCACGAAGCAGATCATCGAATCCGAGCAGCGCGCGCGCGACGAGCTCTTGAAAGATGCCCGGGTCCAGATCGAGGACAAGATCTGGCGCGCGTACGGAACGCTCCGTCACAGCCGCGCCATCTCGTCGCAGGAAGTGGTGAATCTCTCCTCGGCGGTGCGCTTCGGCGTGGCGCTCCGGATCGAGGGTCTGGCCAGCGTGCAGACGCTGAACGAGCTTCTGGTGCGATCGCAGCCGGCGCATCTCCAAGTGAAGGCGGGCCGCGAGCTCGAGCAGCGCGAACGAAACATCCTGAGGGCGGAATACATCCGAGGTCTCCTCGGCGAGGGGGGCTCGGTTCCAGCGACTCGAAGCAACTAGCCGAAATGGTGGGGGAGGTCGAGATCCATGCATGACAAGTTCACGGAACGCGTGCGGAAGGTGATGTACCTCGCGCGGGAGGAAGCCGCGCGTCTTCAGCACGACTACATCGGCACCGAGCACCTGCTTCTCGGGGTCATCCGCGAGGGAGAGGGCATCGCCGCGACGGTGCTGAACAATCTGGGGCTCGATCTGGACGCGATCCGCCAGGCGGTCGAGAGCATGGTCTCCTCGACGGGCGGAACGCTCACGATCGGCGAGATCCCCTTCACGCCGCGCGCGAAGCGCGTGCTGGAGCTGAGCGTCGACGAAGCCCGCCAGCTCGGGCACAACTACGTCGGCACCGAGCATCTCCTGCTCGGGCTCATCCGGGAAGGGGAAGGGGTCGCGGCGCGCGTGCTGCTGGAGCTGGGCGTGGACCGCAAGAAGGTGCGCGAGGAGACGCTGAAGCTCCTCGGCGGAACGCCTTCGGTCTCCCAGCCGGAGCGCGAGGGCAAGGTGGAGACTCCGGCCCTGAACCAGTTCGGCCGGGACCTCACCGCGCTCGCCCGCGAAGGCAAGCTCGATCCCATCATCGGCCGGGAGCTCGAGATCGACCGCGTCATCCAGGTCCTCTCCCGCCGGAAGAAGAACAATCCGATCCTGATCGGGGAGCCGGGGGTGGGGAAGACAGCCATCGCCGAGGGCCTGGCGGAGCGCATCGTGGAGAACAAGGTCCCCGAGACCCTCAAGGACAAGCGCATCGTCACGCTGGATCTCGCGGCCGTCGTGGCCGGCACGAAGTATCGCGGACAGTTCGAGGAGCGCCTCAAGGCGGTCATGAACGAGATCCGCGAGTCGAAGGACACCATCATCTTCATCGACGAGCTTCACACGATCGTGGGCGCGGGCGGCGCGGAAGGGGCGATCGACGCCTCCAACATGCTGAAGCCCGCCCTGGCGCGCGGCGAACTCCAGTGCATCGGCGCGACCACCTTGGACGAGTTCCGCAAGTACATCGAAAAGGACGGGGCGCTGGAACGCCGCTTCCAGCCGATCATGGTGGATCCGCCCTCGGTGGAGCAGACCATCCAGATCATTCGCGGCCTCCGGGACAAGTACGAGGCGCACCACGGAGCCAAGTACTCCGACGACGCCATCGTCCAGGCCGTCCGCCTCGCCGACCGCTACATCAACGACCGCTTCCTGCCGGACAAAGCGATCGACGTGATCGACGAGGCAGGGGCCAGCGCGCGGCTCAGCATCTCCGCCATCCCGACCGAGGTGCGCGAGCTGGAGAAGCAGGTGGAGGAGGTGGCCAAGGAGAAGGAGGCCGCCATCCAGCAGCAGGAATTCGAGAAGGCGGCGCGCTTTCGTGACAAGGAGAAGGACCTTCGGACCAAGCTCAGGGAGCATAAGAAGACCTGGACCGAGATCAAGCACGAGAAGGAGGCCCTGGTCGACGTGGACCTGATCGCGAAGGTCATCTCGCGGATGACCAGCATCCCGATCGCCCGCCTCGAGGAGAAGGAATCGGAGAAGCTGCTCCGCATGGAGGAGGAGCTCCGGAAATCGATCGTGGGTCAGGAAGAGGCCGTGGCGGCAGTGTCCCGCGCGATCCGCCGGAACCGGGCGGGCCTGCGCGATCCACGCCGGCCGATCGGATCCTTCATCTTCCTGGGCCCGACCGGGGTCGGCAAGACCGAGCTGGCGCGCGTCCTGGCGCGATTCCTCTTTGACGACCCGGACGCCCTGATCCGGATCGACATGTCCGAGTACATGGAAAAATTCTCGGTTTCCCGGCTCATCGGCGCGCCTCCGGGGTATGTAGGACATGAGGAGGGCGGGCAGCTCACGGAGAAGGTGCGCCGCAAGCCCTATTCGGTCGTCCTCCTCGACGAGATCGAGAAGGCGCATCCCGACGTATTCAACATCCTCTTACAAGTATTGGACGACGGGCAGCTGACCGACAGCCTGCGCCGGAAGGTGGACTTCAAGAACACGGTGCTTATCATGACCTCGAACCTGGGAGCGCGGCAGATCAAAGGAGGCCGGGGCCTGGGGTTCACGGAGCGGGAGGGCGGCGGGAGCTACACGACCATGAAGAACACGATCATGGACGAGGTGAAACGGGTGTTCAATCCCGAGTTCCTGAACCGCATCGACGAGATGATCGTGTTCCATCCGCTCGATCGTCCGCAGATGGGGTCCATCACCAAGATCCTCCTCGGACAGGTCGCGGACCGGATGAAGGGGAGCGGGATCACGCTGAACTTCGAGGACGAGGTCGTGGACCTGCTCATCCAGAAGGGCTTCGACGAGTCGCTGGGCGCGCGACCGCTCAAGCGGAGCATCCAGAAGCTGATCGAGGACCCTCTCTCGGAGCACGTCCTGCGCGGCCAGTTGAAGGAGGGCAGCGATGTGCTGGTTTCCCGCCGGGGTGACGAGCTGATCTTCGCCTCTTGAGGCATCCCAGGAAACATCGAGAGCCGCAGGGAAGCGGCGCGGGCAGGCTCCGGCTTCGCGGCGCGATCCTTGCGTTGATTCCCGCGCTGCTGGTGCTGAGCGCGGACGCGCGCGCGTTCGCGCAGATTCCGAGCCGTCCCGCGACGGCGGGGGCGCTCGACTCCCTGGCCGCCGCGGACACCTCGAACGCGCAAGCGCAGACCATCCGCAAGATCTCCGCCATGGGATTCGTGAACGTCGATTCCCTGGTGATCCTCCGCACCTTCGGGCTTTCCACCGGCCAGCCCTACGAGCCTCGTGACGTCCGTGCCGCCATCCGGAGGCTGTTCGCGACCGGACTCTTCACCGACGTGACCGTGAGCGATGCTCCGGTTTCGGGCGGAGTTGCCGTCACCATCCATGTCCAGGAGCGTCCCCGCGTGAAGGAGATCGCCTTCCGCGGCGCGAAGAAGATCGAGGAGAAGACCCTGAAGGAGAAGCTCACGATCACGGACGGACAGCTTCTCGACGCCGGGACCCTGGAGCTGGACGCGCGCAAGGTGGAGACCGCGTACGCCGCGGAAGGCTACGCGCACGCCCGGGTGACGACCCAGACGGAGCCCGCGGGCCCCGGCGCGGTCCGGGTGGTCTTCGACGTGAATGAGGGGGGCAAGGTCAAGGTGCGGGGCATCGTATTCCACGGGAACCACACCCTGAAGAGCGAGGCGCTCGCGAATGCCATGGAAAGCAAGAAGCCGGGCTTCCTCCGGAGCGGCACGTTCAAGCCGGAGCGCCTCGACAAGGATCAAACGAAGCTTCGGCTGTACATGCGCACGCGCGGCTACAAGGACGCGGACGTGGACTCCATCATCCCGGCGGACGTGCCGGACGGGAAGGGGGTCATCCTCCACGTCTTTCTGCGCGAGGGTCCGCGCTACCGGTTCGGACAGATCGCCTGGACCGGCAACACCGCGGTCCCGACGCCCGCGCTGGTCCTGGCCACGGTACCGAAGCCCGGGACCGTGTACAACGAGGCCCAGGTCCAGAAGACCCTGGAGAACGCCTACACGCTCTACCAGGAGCGGGGCTATCTCTTCCTCTCCATCGATCCCAAGATGGCCGACCGCGATTCGATCGTGGACGTGGACTTTCAGGTGCAGGAGGGGGCGCGCTCCCGGGTCGCCAACCTCGACATCACCGGGAACACGCGGACCAAGGAGAACGTCATCCGACGAGAGGCGAGCGTCTATCCCGGAGACGTCTTCCGCCGCTCGACCCTCATGCGCACGCAGCGCGACATCTTCGGCCTCGGGTACTTCCAGGACGTGAACGTGGATTACGAGCCCACCGGAGACAGCTCGGACATCAATCTCACGCTGAAGGTGCAGGAGAAGCAGACCGGCACCGCGAGCGCTGGCGCCGGATACTCGAGCCAGACCGGGCTGACCGGGTTCGTCGAGCTGGGGCACAACAATCTCTTCGGCAAGGGACAAAGCGTCAATATCCATCTGGAGCGCGGAGGGAAGCGCGACGACATCGAGCTTTCCTACACGGAGCCCTGGTTCCGGGACACGCCGCTCAGTATCGGCTTCGACCTCTTCAACACGCGCCGGGATCTCGATTTCTACCGCCGCAAGGACGTGGGGGGCGGAATCCGGGTCGGCCGTCCGCTTCGCTGGCCCGACTACACGCGGGGGATCATCTCCTACGACCTGCGCGACGTGACGCTCAGCGACTTTGTGCTGCCGCGCGCCGGGGAGCCCTCCAATCTCCAGCAATTGCGTGATACCAAGTGGCCGCGCCGCGTGAGCAGCGTGACGCTCACCTTCAACCGGAACAGTACCGACAATCCCTTTTACCCCTCCAAGGGCTCGAAAATCGTCTTGATGAACGAGGTCGCGGGGGGTCTCTTGGGAGGCGTCGAGTCCTTCTACAAGGAGACCTTCGAGAACCGCACGTACACGCGGCTGGGCGGTCCGCTCACCCTGATGATCCGCGGGAAGACGGGGTTTCTGGGAGGGGGTCAGGTTCCGGACTACGAGCGCTTCCGGCTCGGAGGAACCACGGTGGACTACCTGCGCGGATACCCTGATTATTACGTGGTGCCCCGCGCGAACATCACCCGCGATTCCCTAACCGGCGCGATTCTGGACCGTTATCCGGGCGGCAAGACCATGCTCGTCCTGACGAGCGAGCTCCAGTTCCCGATCGCGGACCCCTTGCACGGGCTGCTTTTCTTCGAGGCGGGGAATACCTGGAACTCGACCCGGGATCTGGACCTTGGTGATCTAAGAAAGGCCATCGGGTTCGGCGTACGGCTCGAGGTGCCGGCCCTGGGGCGGATCGGCTTCGATCTGGGGTATGGTCTGGACCGGGAGGAAGGGTCTCGCTGGGAGCCCCATTTCCAGCTAGGCAACACATTCTAGCAGAAGGGATTAGCTTATGGCTCGACAGCGATCACGGCGTGCGGTAGTCTGGGCGATCGCGTTTTCGTGCCTGGGGCTGACAGCCCTTGGAAGCGCCGCCGATCTGAAGATCGGCTTCATTGACTCAGAGCGGATCTTTGCCGAGTATCCCGGCACGCAAGAGGCGCAGAAGTCCTTCAACCGGGAGGTCCAAGACCTCACCAAGACGGCCCAGGAAAGGAAGCGCGAGATCGACGACCTCCAGCGGAAGCTCGATCAGCAGGGACCTATGCTGAGCGAGGCGAAGCGGGACGAGCAGAATCAGGCGCTTCAGAAGAAGATCGCGGACTACGAATCGTTCGTTCAGAAGAACTGGGGACCCCAAGGTGAGGTCTCGAAGATGAACGAGCGGTTCCTGAAGCCGATCGTGGATCGCGTGCACAAGATCGTGACCACCATCGGCACGGACGAGGGATACTCGCTCGTCCTGGATGCCGCCGACGGAAACATCATCTTCGGCGACAAGACCCTGGACTTGACGGATCGCGTACTCGAATCGCTCAAAAAGGAAGACGCCGGCGGATTGCCGCAGCCTGCGAGCGCGGCGCCGGCCAGTCATTCCGGGGGAACCCAATAGCAGTCGATTCCCGGAGCGGGTAGCGCGGACCGGTTCAAAGGGAGTCTCACGATGAAGGTCACGCTGGAGGCGGTCGCAAAGGCGATCGACGGTACGGTCGTCGGCGATGGTTCCGTCGAAATCACCGGCGTGGCCGGGATTCGAGAAGCCCGCGAAGGCGAGCTGACCTTCCTCGCCAATCCCCGCTACGAATCCTATCTCGAGCTGACCCAGGCCTCCGCCGTCATCGTTTCGGAAAACCACCGGAACATCCAGAAGCCCCTCATCCAGAATCCCAACCCTTACCTCGCCTTCCTCAAGGCGGTCCGGTTCTTTGCCGGGGACGCGGAGCGGCCGTGCGCGGGTGTGCACCCCACCGCCGTCATCGCCAAGGACGCCGCCATTGCGCAGGACGCCTTCATCGGCCCTCACGCGGTGATCGAGTCCCAGGCCAGGGTCGGAGCGCGGACGATCGTCCAGGCGGGGTGCTACGTGGGCGCGCGGACCCGTCTTGGGGACGAAGTGCTGCTCTATCCCAACGTGACGATCCGCGAGGGGTGCGTGCTGGGGGACCGGGTGATCGTGCACTCGGGCACGGTCGTCGGAAGTGACGGGTTCGGCTTCGTTCGCGACGGCGACGTGTACCGGAAGCTTCCCCAGGTCGGAACGGTGGAGATCGGGGACGACGTGGAGATCGGCGCGTGCGTGACGATCGATCGCGCCACGACCGGAACGACGCGGATCGGCTCCGGGAGCAAGATCGACAACCTGGTCCAGATTGCCCACAACGTCCAGATCGGAAAGAGCTGCATCATCGTCGCGCAGGTGGGGATCTCGGGCAGCACGGTGCTCGGCGACCACGTCGTGCTCGCGGGGCAGGTGGGCGTCGTGGGGCACATCGAGATCGGCGACGGCGCCAGCGTGGGCGCGCAATCGGGAGTCTCCAAGTCGGTGAAGCCGGGTGAGCGCATGTTCGGCTATCCGGCCATGCCGCTCCGGCAGGCGAAGCGCATCGAGGCGAGCATCCGGAACCTGCCCGAGCTCATCCAGACGGTGCGGCAGCTCAAACGCCGCGTGGACGAACTCGAGGGCCAAAAAGAGCCGCGGTGAGCGCTTCCACCCAGCGCACCATCTCGAAGCCCACTTCCTTCGAAGGCGTGGGGCTCCACACGGGAATGCCCTGCCGCGTGGAATTCCGTCCGGCCCCTCCCGATTCGGGAATCCGCTTCGTCCGGCTCGACCTTCCGGGCGCGCCGGAGATCCCGGTCTCCCCGCGCTACGCCCGCGCCGACACCGCAGAGATGCGCCGCACCATCTTGAAGTCCGGCGACGCCGAGGTGCATACGGTGGAGCACATCCTGGCGGCGGCCGCGGGGCTCGAGATCGACAACCTCGTGATCGCCCTCACGGCCAAGGAGCCGGCGGAGCCCCGGGACGGAAGCGCGGCTCCGTACGTGCGCATGTTCCAGGAAGCCGGCCTCGTGGACCAGCATGTCCCGCGCCGCTACTTTCGCGTGAGCGAGCCGGTCCGCTACGAGGAGAACGGAGTGGTGCTGGTGGGGCTTCCGCACGAGGGGCTCCGCATCACCTTCACCATCGAGTACGACGACGCCTACCTCGGGACGCAGCACGCCACCTACGACATCGACCGCGACGTCTTCGTGAAGGAGATCGCGCCGGCCAGAACGTTCGTGCTCCAGCGCGACGTGGACGCGCTCCGCGCGCAGGGGATGATCCTCGGCGGCACGCTGCAGAACGCGGTGGTGGTCCAGCCGAAGGGAATCCTGAACCAGGAGCCGCTGCGCTTCGAGAACGAGTTCGTGCGGCACAAGATCCTCGATTTCCTGGGCGATCTCTATCTCCTGGGCCGTCCCGCGCTCGGGCATTTCGTCTCGATCAAGTCGGGTCACGCGACCAACGTGCGCTTCGTCCAGCGGCTCGCGGCCACGGAGGGGGGAGGCGCCCCGGAACGGAGAGGCGCCGCGGGGAAGAGCGGTGCCCTGGAGAAGGGGGGTGCTACCGGGCGTCGGGCTCTGGCCAGGAAATCCAAGGGCAACGGCTCGGGCGGTCCCGTCCGGCTCGACATCGCCGAGATCATGGAGATCATGCCGCACCGGTATCCCTTCCTGCTCATCGACCGCATCCTGAGCCTCGAGGAGAACCGGGTCGTAGGCATCAAGAACGTCACCATCAACGAACCCTTTTTCGTCGGTCACTTCCCCGGCCACCCCATCATGCCGGCGGTGCTCATCATCGAGGCGATGGCACAATGCGGCGGGGTCCTGCTCTTGAACGCGGTGGATCACCCGAAGGACAAGCTCGTCTACTTCATCGGGATCGACCGGGCCAAGTTCCGAAAACCGGTCCGGCCCGGAGACCAGCTTCGATTCGAGCTCACGCTCCTTCGCCTGAAATCACGGATCTGCAAAATGGAGGGGAAAGCCTACGTCGATGGAGACCTCGTCGCGGAAGCAGAGCTTCTCTCAAGCATTGTCGATCGCGATTCC
>JACXTT010009645.1_pt1 | contig 13157 bp, 8 predicted proteins | sample 9270951 | NCBI WGS metagenome assembly JACXTT01 (sample SAMN15532306, study PRJNA645909) | rock metagenome | isolation source: weathered quartz diorite | place: Puerto Rico | collected 2017-06-21
CGGCGAGCGTCGGGGCGTAAGCCCGACGTGATTCGTCGTGCGAACACGTCGGGCTTACGCCCCGACGCTCGCCAAGCGAATTGGGGATTTCGCATGATCCAGAATCAACAACCCATCGACCCGCGCAGCGCCTGGGAACCGTACCGCCCGAGTCCCGCGTCCCCGTGGGACCTGAAGAAAGCGGGCCACCTGTTTCGCCGGGCCGCGTTCGGCGCCAGCTGGGACGACTTGCAGACCGCCTTGCGCGACGGTCCCGAGCGCACCGTCACGTCGCTCCTGCAAGGCCGGACCGACGCCCAGGCGGATGAACTCTGGGGAACCATGTCGCAAAGCCTCTCGGGTTCCTACGACGGCCCCGACGGCGGCAACAACGGCGGGCTCATCTCCGCCCTCTGGCTCTACCGCATGCTCTATAGCGCACACCCCTTGCGCGAGAAGCTGACTCTTTTTTGGCACAACCATTTCGCCACCAGCAATATCAAGGTCCGCAACAACGGCTACATGCTCGCCCAATACGAACTGATGCGCCGCCATGCCCAGGGCAACTTCCGCACCCTCCTCACCGACATGTCGCGCGACCGGGCCATGCTGATCTGGCTCGATACCGTGCAGAGCCAGCGCAATCAGCCGAACGAGAACTATGCCCGCGAACTGATGGAGCTTTTCAGCCTCGGCGTCACCAACGCCCGCCAGCCCGGCCAGCGCAACTACACCGAGGACGATATCCGCCAGGCGGCCCGCGCCTTCACCGGCTGGCGCATCGTGCAAGGCCAGCCGACCTTCCGCGCCGCCGACCACGACAACACCGAGAAGACCGTGCTCGGCCAGCGCGGCCGTTGGGGCGCGGACGACATCGTGCGCATCTGCCTGGAGCAGGAGTCGGCGCCGTACTTCATCGTCCGCAAGCTGTTCCGCTTCCTGATCAGCGATGCGCTGACGCCGACGCCGGAGTTGCTGGAGCCGCTGGCAAGCGAGTTCGCCCGGGCGTGGAACTTTGGCGCCGTGGTCGAGCAGATGCTGCGTTCCAACCTGTTCTTCGCGCCGCAGGCGTATCGCACGAAGATCAAGGCGCCGGTCGATTACGTGCTCGGCATCGTGCGCGGCCTGGACGGGCATCGCGCCAGCGCGGCCGGGCAGGGGGGCGTCGGCACCACCGAGCTGGCCCGCGCTCTCGAAGGCCTCGGCCAGCGGCTGTTCTTCCCGCCATCGGTCGCCGGCTGGGAAGGCGGGCAGGCGTGGCTCAACGGGCAGACGTTCCTCTTGAGGCAAAATCTCGCCCTCGCCTTGACCTCGACCAGCGACACGCGCTTTGGCCGACGCTGCGATCCGGCGCCGCTGCTGCGCCGGCAGAACGCCGGCACCAATCAGCAGAAGGTCGATTTCCTCTTGCGTCTTTTCCTGCAAGGCGACGTGTCGCCCGCGACGCGCATGCGCTTGCTGCAATACGCGAATGACGCCGAACGGCAATCGTACCCGGTCTTCTGGACGGAGGAAGATGCCGCGAATCATCGGATGCGCACGCTGTGCCACTTGGTTTTATGTTTGCCGGAGTTTCAACTTGACTAGCCGCTTGCGGTTTAGCGCTCACGCGGCGCCGCGGGCGCGCTAAATCGTAAGTGGCAACCCGTGAGGATATCTCGATGAAGACGAACCGCCGTGATTTCCTGCGTTTCTCCCTCGCCGGCTCCAGCATGGTCGCGCTCACCGGGGCGATTCCGAACTTCCTCGGCAAGACCGCCGCCCAAGCGCCGGCCGCACCGCTAGCCGGGGCGCGCGACACCATTCTTGTCGTCGTCCAGCTCACCGGCGGCAACGACGGGCTCAATACCGTCGTGCCGTTCAACAACGCCGACTATATCCGGCTGCGCCCCACCTTGCGGATTCGCGATTCGTTGCGCGTCAACGATTCGATCGGCCTGCATCCGGCCATGACCGGCCTGCACGGGCTGCTCGAGGACAATTCACTCTGCATCGTGCAAGGCGTCGGCTACCCGAACCCGAACCAGTCGCACTTCCGCTCCATGGACATCTGGCACGCGGCCAGCACCGCCGATGTGCTCAACGAAGGCTGGATCGGCCGGGCGCTAAGGCACATCCCGGCGGCCAATTCGTTTCATTTGGCCAACCAGAACGAACCGGCCCCGCTCGCCTTGACCGGGGCGCCGGCGCGTGTCCCCTCCATCGCGACACTCGACGATTTCCAGATGCGCCTGCAAGCCTCAAGCGCTCCCGACCGTCGTCAGCAGCGTGAGCTGCTCGACGCCGTCTCGCAGCCCCCCGCCGGCAGCAGGCCGAGCATGCTCGATTTCGTCCAGCGCACCGCGGTGCAGACCTACGCCTCGAGCCGCCGGCTCACCGAGGTCGGCCGCAATTATCAGCCGCGCGTGCCATACCCGACGTCGGCGCTCGGCAATCATCTGAAGCTGGCGGCGCAGCTCATCGACGCCGGCCTCGGCGCCCGCCTGTTCTACGTGACGCACGACGGCTTCGACACCCACGCCGGCCAGTTGCCGGTACACACGAATTTGCTGCGCGACGTATCCGACTCGATCACGGCGTTCTACCGCGACCTGGCGGCGCGCGGGCAGCGCGATCGCGTGCTTATCATGACCTTCTCCGAGTTCGGCCGGCGCGGCCATGAGAACGGCAGCCAGGGAACCGATCACGGCTCCGGCGCCCCGATGCTCCTGGTCGGCGGCCGCGTTCGCGCCGGACTGGTCGGCACGCATCCCAGCTTGACCAATCTCCAGCAAGGAAACCTCCCGCATGCAATCGACTTCCGCCAGGTCTACGGCACCGTCCTCGACCAGTGGCTCGGCGTCCCGAGCCGGCAGGTGCTCGGACAGGCGTATGAGGCGGTGGACATCTTGCAGCGTGCATAAATTTGCCGCCGCTTGCGGTTTCGCGCTCCCGCGACGCCGTGCGATCGCGAAGCCGCAAGCGACGACGAAAAAACGCCGCGCGTGAGTACAAGACTCACGCGCGGCGTCTCTTTTCATTATCGGCAGGCGTCTAGCGCGAACCCCAGCGAACAACCGACAGCAAGTTGTAGTAATCATCGGTCCACAGATAGCGCCGATTGATCTCCGCGGTATTCCAGTATTTGTCGCGCCGGTCCTTGCGGCCCAGCGCTTGCTGGTACTGATTGAGGAACGCCTGATCGTCGTGCAGGTGTTTCAGGTAATCGGCCTTGCGCGCCACCATGACCCATTCCGAGGTGAAGTGTCCGCGCTCGTGGTCGTCGTTGACATCGTGCCCGACCAGGTGGCTGTATTTCAACTCCGAGGCAACGGCCGCGACGACCTTGGGCAGATCGACGAAGCGGTTCGAGGTGTGGACGCACAGGATGCCTTCCTCGGTGAGCTTGCGGAAGTACATCTCGAACGCTTGCTTGGTCAAGAGATGGGCAGGGATGGCGTCCGAGCTGAAGGCGTCCACGACCATCATGTGATAGAAGTTGTCCGGCCCGCCGCCATTCTCTTTCGGATAGAGGTAATGGTTCTTATACGGCAAGGCCATGCGCAGGCGGGCGTCGCCCATGAGGACCTGCACGCTGCAGCCGCGTTCGATGGCTTGCTCGAGATAGTTGAAGTAGGTCTCATTGCGCGCCGACTTCTTGAGGTCTTTCATCAGCACGTTGTAAGGTTGGTACACCCCGTTCGGGCCGGCGGGCTTGTCGTTTTCATTTTTCCATTCGCCGCCGATGATCTCGGAGGTCGGCGCCAGGAGCGACAGACGCTGGATCTGGTTGTCGATTTCGTAGAAGTGGACGTGCTGGAAGGGTCGGCCGTAGGAGGCCATGGTGCCGGTGCCGAGGCCGACGGTGGCGATCGGTGGTTCGGACCAGGCGGACACCAGACTCGTCAGCGGCAGCCCGGAGGCGAAATTATCCGCCATGAAGCTGCCGACCAGCGACGCCGGCAAGCGCACGTCCGCCTGATAGGTGTTCGGCTTCCCCTTGCTGACCCAGTTGTATTTCTCCATGACCCGCCCCACCGGTCCCTCGCGATGGTAATAGGTGGTAGCCAGCCGGCTCAGGTCCTTGTCCATCGTCCCCCGCTCTTCCTTGCCTGGAACGATGAAGTTCATGCCGTGATTGATGTGCCCGTGAATCAGCTGGCGATAGAGGAAATCGTGTTTCTTCCCCTCGACATCGAGCGAGGCGATCGATTGCTTCACGCTGATGGCGCCAAAGTAGCTGCGGTCCTTGAAGATGGAGCCGCGGTCGTTTTGACTCTGGTAGAACTGATGGGCGAGCAAGACCGCGCCGATGCCCAAGCCGATGCGCAAGGGCCGGGCGAAGCAGACGGCGGCAAGGCCGAGCGGCACGCCGAAGATGATGATCATCGTCAGGACGACGCCGGCTTCCCCCTTGAACATTCTCGACGAGACGCCGGCGACCGGGTCGCGCAGCGCGAATGCCATCAGGGCGGTCAACAGCAGGACAACGACCGGCCAGGCGTAATCGAGCGTGTTGACGAGCGATTCGTTGGCGGTGACGGTGCGGGCGATGGGGGCGACCGCCGGCTTGCCTCCCTTGTGGCCCGGTTTGTGCGCGGGCGACTGATCCGCCTGCCCTTCGAACATGCTGGCGATCCAGTTGTCGAGCAAGCCGGTCTCGAACATCTTCGGACGGACCAGACCGGCGGCGAAGATCGCCAGCGGGAATTCCCACAGGCCGTATTTGAAGACGACCGGCGCGATCAGGGCGTTGAACATGCCGCCGACCATGCCGCCTACCGACATCCACAGGAAGAACTCGGTCAGGTGCTTGGTTCCAGGGCGGTCCTTCGCCATCTCGCCGTGACAGACCATCGTGGTAGTCCAGAAGCCGGCCACATGGGCGAAGATGGCAAAGGTGATGTATGCGGGACTCGACGTCAGATTCCACACGTCGGTCATGATCATGAGCCAGACGAAAAACGGCTGCGCGTAGAGAAAATACTTGTGCGGCTCTTCGGTCCAGACCACCGGCCAGCGCGCGAAGACCAGGATGAACGAGAGTAGATAGAGGATCAGGGGAATCAGCCAGAACAGGGGGATGGGCGACAGATCGGTGGTGATGTGGGTCGTGATGCCGAGCATCAGGCTGGACGGAATGGCCGCCAGCATGACCCAGCGAAAGCGTCGGCCAAAGGTAAGTTCATCGGAGGCGAGTGGGCCCGTGTGGGTTTCGTGGGCGCCGGGGGGACGACCGGCGGGGCCATGTTTGGCGTGCTTTGGAGGGGGACCGCCCGACTTGACGGCAGTGGAACCCGGAGCCGCGGGGGCCGGCGCGGGAGCCGGCGCTGGCGGTGGGGCCGTTACCGTGATGCCGGTCTGCGCTTCCGCGGGGGTGACCGGCGGCGTCGGCGCCAGCGCCGGTTCGTGTTTGTCCTCGGGTTTCAACTTGGCCGACATGTCCTTCGACTGCCAGACCATGGCCGCACAGGTCAGCACGAACGCCGCGAGGGCCAGATAGCCGATGGCAAACGTCCAGCCTTGATCGGTCAAGCTGATGTACGGCTCGATCAGCACCGGGTAGACGATCAGAGACAACATGCTCCCCAGGTTGCTCGCGCCGTAGAGAAAGTACGGGTCCTTCGCGGCCGGATGGCCGGTGTGCACGAACCATTTTTGCAACAGCGGCGCCGACGTCGATACCACCAGGAACGGCAACGCCACATAAAGGAACAGGACCGACAGCGTCGAGGGAATCGGGTTAGAGCCGAGATCCGGCAGAAAACCCCACAGGCTGTGCGGGTTGATGGTTTCGGTACTCCCCGTCACGTAATAGCCGCCGAGCGCGAACGGGAACGGCAACAACACAATCATCGGCAGACACAGCAGGATCGCATGGGCGATCAGCTGCTGCCGCAGCGTGAGCCGGGTGCTGACGTTGTGGGTGTAGGCGTACCCCGCGAGGAGGACCATCTGGAAGAATACCATGCAGGTATTCCAGACTTGCGGCGTTCCCCCGAGCTTGGGCAGAATGATCTTGCCGACGATCGGCTGGACCAGGAAAAGGATAAACGCGCTGATGAACAAGGTGAGAGCGTACAGGGGTAATGCAAATTGCAAGGGACGACCTCCGGGGCAGACGCGATTTCGGATGAAAAAAAGGACTCGCCCGCACCAACGAGGAATCCTTGAGCAGGTATTATTACGAACTCGCGCGCGGAGCGTCGAGTCAATGTGCGGGCAAATGATAATCTGCCGCCGGGCTGGTGATTGATCCGCGACTTGCAGCTTAGCGCTCGCCTGCGCCTTTGCAACGCATTCGATTTTCGTCCGAATTACGCATTCTGAACCCGTAGGGCGTCGTGGCATTCACATGCCGTAACGCTGTCGCACTCTTGTCCGTGTGATGTGTGTGCATAAGTGTGTGCATTTTTGGCAGGGAGGGGTGGGGGTGTTACACAGACTTTGCACAGACATTGCGTTGCAAAGCCCTCGCCTGCCGCGACGCGAACGCAAGGCCGCAAGCGGCGAACTCGACATGCCCGCCAGGCGCCATAGGTTTTCGTAAGATCTAGAGAAAGGAGCCCCCATGAATGCCGACTGGCGCAATCGCTACGACGCCGCCCTGACCGCCGCCGAGCAGGCCGGCCAGTTCGCACTACAGTATTTCGATCAAGGCATCGCCGTCGAATGGAAGGCGGACCATAGCCCCGTCACGATGGCCGACCGCGGGTCCGAGGACTTGCTGCGCCAGGCGCTGCTGGGCAAGTTCCCCACGGACGGCTTCCTGGGCGAGGAGTACGGCGCCACGGCAGGCTCGTCCGGTTATCGCTGGATCATTGATCCGATCGACGGCACGCGCAGTTTCGTCCGCGGCATTCCGATCTGGGCCTGCATGATCGGCCTCGAATTCAAGGGCGAGCTCATCGCCGGCGTCGTCGCCTTGCCGGCCATGAAGCAGGTCTATCGCGCCCTGCGCGGCGACGGCGTCTATCGCGACGACCGCCGGATCCGCGTCTCCGACGTCGCCACGCTGAACAAGGCGCACGTCTATTACTCCAGCATTTCCTGGTTCACCAAGGCCGGGCACGATCGGCAATTCCTCGAACTCGTCAAGGCCACCGAACGCCAGCGCGGCTTCGGCGACTTCTACGGCTTCATGATGGTCGCGCAAGGCTCGGGCGAGATCATGGTCGAACACGGCGTGCACGCCTGGGACCTCGGCGCCCTGGTGCCGATCGTCGAGGAAGCCGGCGGGAAATTGACAGCGTGGGACGGCAAGCTCGACATCGACAAACCGGACGTGCTGGCGTCGAATGGCGTGTTGCACGAGGCGGCGCTGCGGATTATCAACAGCGTTGCCGTCTAGCATTCGCGCGGCGCCGTGCGGGCGCGAAACGAAGAAAGGAATCCCATGAAACCGTTGCCGCGCACCGTGCAATGGGTCGGCGACGTGCCGGGGCATGTGCGGCTGATCGATCAAACCCTTCTGCCGACGCAGGTCGAGTATCGCGATTGCCGAACGCTGGAAGAAGTCTGGGAGGCGATCCGCAGCTTGCGCGTGCGCGGGGCGCCGGCGATCGGCGTAGCGGCGGCGATGGGGGTCGTCGTCGGCATCCAGGACCACACAGAGCCGGCGACCTACTTCAAGCGTCTCAAGGAGGTCGCCGATTATCTGCGCACCAGCCGGCCGACCGCGGTCAACCTCTTTTGGGCCATCGCACGGTTGGAGAACAAAGCAAGCGCGCAGGTGAGCGCAGTGAACCTGCGGGATCCCGCCCAGTTGACGCGCATCCTTCTCGCCGAAGCCCTCGCCATTGAGGCTGAGGACCGCCGCATGTGCCGGGCCATCGGCCAGAACGGCGCCGCTCTTGTGAAGGACGGGCAGGGCATCCTGACGCACTGCAACGCCGGCGGGCTCGCCACCGCGGAGTTCGGCACCGCGCTCGCCGTCATGTACACCGCGTTCGAGCAGGGCAAGAAATTCCAGGTCTACGCCGACGAGACGCGTCCCCTCTTGCAAGGCGCGCGGCTCACTGCCTGGGAACTACAGCAAGCCGGCATCGATGTGACGCTCATCTGCGACAACATGGCCGCCCAGGTCATGCGCGAGGGCAAGATCCAGCTGGTGATCGTCGGCGCCGACCGCATCGCCGCCAACGGCGACACCGCCAACAAGATCGGCACCTACGGCGTCGCGGTCCTGGCTCGCGCCCACGGCATTCCGTTCTACGTCGCGGCCCCATCGAGCACCTTCGACCTGAGCATCAAGGACGGCAGCCAGATCCCCATCGAGCAACGCGACGCGCGTGAGATCACCGAAGGCCTCGGCAAAGTCATCGCGCCGGCCGGCGTGCGCGTCTACAATCCCGCCTTCGACGTGACGCCGGCGGATCTCATCGCGGGCATCATCTCAGAAAAGGGGTTGATTCAGCCGGTGATCGAAGCGGCCATTCGGAAGGTGTTGACGTAGACCGCTTGCGGCGTAGCAGGCGTCGCGCGTGCTGCGCCGCAAGCGGCAAAAAAACCCCGTTGACGGTTTGCCGATCAGCCGTACAACGTAATTTGTGCAACGATTCACAATCATGCAACATGTCCCCTAGTGATTAGGTTCCACGATCATGCCCGAACCAAATCAACCTGGCGATCCCGTTCCGCCGCAGCCGGAAACCGGCGCGACGGCAACACCCCCGGCGGCCAACCCAGCGCCGCCGACCGGCGTTGCTCCGGGCGCGCCCCCCGTGAAGCCGGCGGCGCCGGCCAAACCAGCTGCCCAGACGCCGCCCGAGCCGACGCGACGCAACTTTCTCGTCGCGGCGAGCCTCGCCCTCTTCGGCTCCTGGTTCGCCACCGCCTGGACCACGTTCACCCTGTCGATGGTCGGCATGACGCTCGGCACCGTGCGCTTCATGTTCCCGAATGTCCTTTCGGAACCGCCTAGCAGCTTCAAGGCGGGCGACGCGTCGAACTTCGAAGAAAACAAGGTTGACGACAAATTCAAGGAGATCGGCGCCTGGATCATCCGCGCCAAGGACGAGAAGGGCCGCGACATTATCTACGCGCTGAGCACCACGTGTACGCATCTGGGTTGCACCCCCAACTGGCTCGAAGGGGAGAAGAAATTCAAATGCCCCTGCCACGGCTCCGGTTTCAAAATCAGCGGCGTCAACTTCGAAGGCCCGGCCCCGCGTCCGCTCGAACGCTACGCCATCAAGCGGACCGAAGACGGCCAGATCGTTGTCGATAAATCACGCAAGTTCCAGAAAGAAATTGGCCAGTGGGACGATCCGGACTCGTATGTGCTTCTCTAAACAGGTTTCATGATGCGCCTGCGTGACGCCACGCGGGCGCTAAACGAAGAGCAGAGACCACCGAAGAGGTTTGATCCATGTCGATCGGCGATTACATTCGCAACACGCAAGTCTGGAAGAGCATCTTTCGCCATCCGGCCCCACGCGACCGCCGCAACCGCGTCGTCGTGATGCTCACCAACGTCTTCCTGCACTTGCACCCCGTCTCCGTGCGCAAGAGCGGCATCGAACTCAGTTACACCTGGTGCATGGGCGGCATCACCTTCTTCCTGTTCCTCGTGGAAACCGTCACCGGCGTTTTGCTGATGTTCTACTATCGGCCCACGCTGGAACATGCTTACAACGACATCCTTTCGCTTCGAGACGTGACGACCCTGGGCATCTTGCGCGAGCTGCACCGCTGGGGCGCGCATGCCATGGTCATCACCATTTGGCTGCACATGTATCGCGTCTTTCTCACCGGCAGTTACAAGCCGCCCAGAGAATTCAACTGGGGGGTCGGCGTCATACTTCTTGTGCTGACGTTGTTATTAAGCTTCACCGGCTACCTGTTGCCGTGGGATCAACTGGCGATCTGGGCCATCACCGTCGGCAGCAACATGGCCCGCGCCACGCCGCTCATGGGCTACGAAGGGCCAGGCTCGAAATTGTTAGTGGTAGGAGGTGTGGAGTTGATCCACTCCGGTTCGGATGCGCGGTTCTTGTTATTAGGAGGCCGCTTCGTCGGCGAAACCACCCTACTTAGATTTTACGTCTTGCACTGCGTCGCCTTGCCGCTCGCGGCGGCATTGCTGATTGCCATCCATTTCTGGCGTGTCCGGAAGGACGGCGGCATCAGCGGGGCATTGTAGGGTGCGTGAAACGCACCGTGTGGATGAGATTAGCTAACGACGGTGCGTTTTGCGCACCCTACAACGGACTACGTCATGGACTCTCATGCTCATCACGGCCTCTCCGGCCCGCTGCAAACAGGCATCGGCCTGTTTTACTTCCTCGTTATGCTGATGAACGTCGGCTTTGCCCTCTATTGGCATTTCGAGCGAAAGAATCCGCTCCAAACCCTCATCTGGGGCGTCGTCGCCGGTGTCTTCGGCATTCACGCCATCGCCTATCTGATCCACTTCGGCTGGCCGATCTTCCCGTGGCTGCAACACGGCATTGATTGGGTTATGGGGCCCGTTACCTATTTCGTCCTGGCAGTCATCGGTTTCACCCTCCTGCTGTGCTTCCGCCGCGTCGCCACGGAGCCGATCGTCGCCTGGTCGATCATGATGGTCGCCCTCTGGTTCTTCGGCCTGGCAATGACCAACAACAACTTCAAGGACATCATCACCAAGCCCGACAACGTGCCGATCGTCATGCTGATCGGCTCGGTCGGCTTCTGCACCTGGTTGGCGCTGCGCAAGATGGTTATCAACGACGACCGCATCGCCCGCGGCGAGCCGCCGCTGGAGAAAGTCGGCGAGGACAAAGTGCTGGTCTGGCCCGATCTCGTCTACACCGAGCTGATCTCGATGATCATCTGCACGCTGATTCTGATCGTGTGGGCGATTGTCCTCAAGGCACCGCTCGAACAGCCGGCGTCGTCGGCGCGGATTCCGAATCCGTCGAAGGCGCCGTGGTACTTCCTCGGCTTGCAAGAGATGCTCGTTTACTACGATCCCTGGATGGCCGGCGTCGTCCTGCCGACCCTCATCGTCAAGGGATTGATGGCGTTGCCGTACATCGATTTCAATCAGAAGGGGAGCGGCTACTACACATTCAGCGAGCGCAAGTTCGCAGTGACGACGTTCCTGTTCGGCTTCGTCGTCCTGTGGTGCGTCCTGATCGTGCTCGGCACATTCCTGCGTGGCCCGAACTGGAACTTCTTCGGCCCCTTCGAGCCGTGGGATCCGCACAAGACGGTGCCGCTCAACAACGTCAACCTGTCGGATTACTTCTGGCTGTTCACGTTCGGCTCGTCGATCGAGAGCAAACACTGGCTGATCCGCGAGCTGCCCGGCTTGCTGTTCGTGTTCGCTTATCTTTTCGTGTTGCCGCCGCTGCTGGCGAAGACGATCTTCCGCAGTTTCTTCATTCGCATGGGCTTCGTGCGTTTCATGATCCTGGTCACGTTGATCCAGTTCATGGCGTGCTTGCCGATCAAGATGGTGCTGCGCTGGGTGTTCAACCTGAAGTACATCGTGTTTATTCCTGAGTATTTCCTCAATATCTGAAATGCCGCTTGCGGCTTAGCGCTCGCATGGCGCCATGCGGGCGCTAAGCCGCAAGCGGCCAAACGGTGCATATATGGCTGCAAGCGATAAACCGTTTAACAATCAGCGCACGCTGGACATCGTCTACGCGGTGTCGAACATTCTGATGCTCCTCAGCGTCATCTGGATGTTCGTGCAGGACTATAGCCGCGAATACAAGACCGAGCAGCGCGTCTACCGCGAGGTCGAGGTTGCGCTCGCCCAGCGGCTGGCGATGGAATCGCTGCCGTCGGAGGATGACTTCAAAAAAGCGGAAGAAGCACTGGACAAGACGCGCCCCACCGATGCACAAAAAGACGAAGTCAAGGCCGCCCGCGCGGAACTGGCCCGTTTGCAGCCGGGCAAGGAAAAAGCCGAGGCGCGGTTTCAGGCCGCGACCGCCGAGCTCAGCTCGAAGATGAGCCTGCGCGACATCGCCCTCGAGCATGCCAAGACCACGGAAGAAACCGCGAAGGTCACGGCGGATTACGACAAGATCCTCAAGGACCTCAACGAGCAATTTGCCAAGGCCCAGGCCGAAAAAGACGACATCGCGTCCAAGATGAAGGCCGAGCAGATGAAGATCGAGCGGATCGAAGCCCCCTATACCAGGGCTGTCGGCGAGTTCAAGAAGGTCAACGACAAGATCGACGCCCAGGTGAAGCTCGCCCTCGCGAAACGCTGGGGCTTCGGCGATTGGCTGCGCACGCAATGGATCATCGACGGGTTCGCCAGCCCGCTCAAGATTCACCAGTTCACGATAAGCGACATTCCGATCGACTACAACTTCAGGCAGGTGACCCGTTTCGACCGCTGCATGTCGTGCCACGTCGGCATTGCCGATGCTCGCTTTAGCCGTCAGAACCTCGAAGGGCTGACGAAGGACGATCCGAACATGGCCAAGCTGGAGCAGGCCAAGGCTTTCTACGATAGCCGCGTCAAGGCGCTCGGCGCCGGCTCCCCGGAAGCCGCCCAGATTCCCAACCCGCACCACATTCAGCCGCTGAAGCTCTCGGAAAGGCAGCTCACACCGGGCCGCATCACCGAGTTCGCCGCCCATCCGCGCCTCGACCTGTTCGTCGGCTCCAACAGCAAGCATCCCGGCGAGCGCTTCGGCTGCACTTCGTGCCATTCCGGGCAGGGGAGTGGCACCAGCTTCGTGGACGCTTCGCACAGCCCCAACTCGATGGCCGCCAACGCCGCCTGGACCAAGGAACGCGGTTGGGAATTCAACCACATGTGGGACTTCCCGATGCACTCCAAGCGCTTCGTCGAGTCGTCCTGCCTCAAATGCCATCACGAAGTCACCGACCTCATCTCCAGCGACAACCGCGTCGAGGCGCCGAAGCTGCTGCGCGGCCACTCGCTCATCAAGGAAAACGGCTGCTTCGGCTGCCACGAGATCAGTGGCTGGAAGAGCGGCCAGCGCGTCGGCCCCGACCTGCGCCTCGAACCGAACCCGCCGCTCGATGACCTGCGCAATTTCGAACGCAATCGCGCCGTCAAGGATATCGACAATCGCCCCGGCAATCTCCGCAAGGTCGGCCCGTCGCTGGCCCGCGTCCATGAGAAACTGGATGCCGAGTGGATCGCCCGTTGGGTTCGCTCCCCGTCCGCCTTCCGCCCCGACACCAAGATGCCACACTACTACGGCCTGAGCACCAACGATGAG
>JACXTT010009646.1_pt1 | contig 13157 bp, 10 predicted proteins | sample 9270951 | NCBI WGS metagenome assembly JACXTT01 (sample SAMN15532306, study PRJNA645909) | rock metagenome | isolation source: weathered quartz diorite | place: Puerto Rico | collected 2017-06-21
TGCGGAAAGCCAAAAAAACATTCGGCATTTTACCGCATTTTCGCGCAAGTAAGATAATTAGGATTTCAACTGCCCCGCAGGGGCCACTTTTTCCGGGCGCGGTCCCGGAGAAAGCGTAGGCTCTTTCGCACTTCACCAGGGGATCCCGCCATGTCTAGAGCTCACGTCCTCGCACTGCTGGTCGTCCTGGCAGTCTCAGCCCCGCGTGCCCTGGCCGACAGCGTGGTTCTCGTCGCCAAGTCGGCAACCATCGCTCCGACCAAGGCCAACGGCGCGGCCTGGGACTTTCCGCTGATCGGCAAGAAATCAATGCCTGATCCCTATGTCAAGGCGTGGGTCTACGACAAGGGCGCTCAGACCGATTACGGCGAGACCGCCGTCGCCTGGGACACGCTGACGCCTGTTTGGAACAAGGACCTCGTGACGGTGAAAGCGGGCCAACGGCTCTTGATCGAGGTGTGGGACAAGGACCTGAAGTACGACGAATTGATCGGTCGGCATCGCTTCAACCTTACCGAGAAGATGATTGACAAGGGCTGGTTCGATTTCACGTTCGATCAGGTTCGTTTCATCCGCTTCGAAGTGCGCGTGGATGCGAAGACGCGCCGCGCGGCGCGGGTTCGGCTAATGCAGCCGGCGCCGGGGCCGTATAGCGCCAACGAGTTGACGCGCAGCAAGGGGCGCGACCGCGCGGTGGTGCTGCTGCACGGACTCGACCTGCGCGACGACGGCGCCTCGTCGGCCAAGCCGCGCTTCGTCGATTGGCAGGGGAGCACCAGTCCACTCGTGAGCGTGCTGTCGCGCCATGCCGACGTGTTTGCAATCTGCTATGCCCAGAACACGGCCATCGAGGAGATCGCGTCGTTTCCGGAGATGCGTGAAGCGATCGGCAAGATCAAACGGCTCGGTTACAGTGAGGTAGTCCTGCTCGGCCATAGTGCTGGCGGTTTGCTCGCCCGGCACTTCGTCGAGGAACATCCGGGCGCGGGCGTCACCAAGGTGATTCAGGTCGCCGCTCCGAACGGCGGCACGAAGCTCGCCGGCTGGGGCGTCAACTTGCTGCAAGTCCCCAAGGAGCAGGCCGTCTTCGTGCAATCGCTGTCGCCGGCCCATCGCGCCGCCGTGCTGGCGAGCCGGCCGAACAAAGCGATTCCCGCGACGATCGAATTCGTCAGCGTCGTCACCTGCGCGGCGCCGAAGGACAAAGGCGACGGCGCCGTCAATCGGCACTGCCAGTGGCCGTGCGATTTGCAAAGCCAGGGCATCCCGTGCGTCTGTGTGCAAGGGGCGCACAACGAAGTGATGGCCCACGATAGCTGTCTCGATGTATATTGCAGCTTGATCACGCAGCCGCAGCCGCGCTGGACCGCGAGCCAGGCGCAGCGAGTGGCGTCGGCAAAGTAATTCGTAGCCACTTTCTGCGGAAGAGGGACAAGCTGGCAGCTTGTCCCTACGAAATGCGTTCGATATTCAACTCCTGTCCCTGCATGAACGCCTCGCACTCCTGGCGCGTGAAGACGCCCGGCGTCGTGCCGATGGCGCGGACGCAGCTGGCGCCAAGTGCGCTGGCGAGGCGCAAGCAGTCTTCGGGGCCTTTGCCTTCGAGCAGGCCGCAGATGTAGCCCGCATCGAAGGCGTCGCCGCCGCCGGAAGGATCGACGAACGGCACCGAATAAACTCCGGAACGAAGCCGCACGTCCTTATTCGCGAGGATGGCGCCGTCGCCGCCCATCGTGACGATGGTGATGCCGGCGCCGAGCCGTTGAAAGGCCTCCGCTTGCCGCAGCGGGTCCTTTTCGCCGGTGATGAGTTCGCCTTCGAAGCTGTTGGGCAGAAACACATCGACGTGAGGCAACAGCCGATCGAAGTGTGCGAGATACTCCCCCTTGGCCGGCACGACGATATCCAGCACCGTCTTGACGCCGCGCTTGCGTGCCTCGGCGAACACCGGCGCCAGCTCCTCCTGCGTAACCCCCGGCATCACGAGATAGCCGCCCAGGTACAGCACCTTCGCTTGATCGAGTAGTTGCAGCGGAATGTCGGCCGCCCGGAAGTCGCGGTTGGCTCCGAACGTGTGAATGAAGCGCCGGTCCTGGCCTTGCACGTTGACGATCAGCGTCTGGCTGGTGTCGGCGCCGGCGCTCGTTTTGAGGCAAGACACATCGACGCTGGCGTCGCGCAGGATATTGGTGACAACCCGGCCGAACACGTCGTTGCCCACTCGGCCGACGATGCCGACGCGCACCTGCATCCTGGCAAGATCGACCGCCGCGTTGGCCGCACAGCCGCCGATGGTGAGCAACATGCCGTCGGCCATCACGAGTTCGCCGGCGGCGGGCAGATGCGTGATCGGCGTGCAGACGTGATCCGCAACGATGATGCCGGCGCATAACACATCGATCATGACTCACTCCATTGCCGCTTGCGGCTAACGAGGCTCGATCAGTCCCGGGATGCCCGGCACCGGCCGCAGCGTGAACGTCGGCAGCGGGGTCACCGTCGCGCCAGGCTGCATGCGGAAGCGGAACTTCTGCGCCAGCGTGGCCAGGATCAGCACCAGTTCCATCATCGCGAACTGCTGGCCGATGCACACGCGCGGGCCGCCGCCGAACGGGAAGTACGCGAACTTCGGCAGCGACTTCATCCGCTCCTCGCCCCAGCGCTCCGGCCTGAACCTCTCCGGCTCATCGTAGAAACGCGGGTCGCGCTGCACCACCCATTGCGGCATCAGCAGCGTCATGCCGCGCGGCACCGCGTAGCCGCCGATCGCGCAATCAACCGTCGCCTCGCGGCCGATCAGGTACGCCGGCGGATAGAGCCGCATCGATTCCAGGGCGATCATCTCCGTGAACTTCAGCTTCGGCCAATCGTCCACGGTCGGCGTCCGGCCCGCCAGCAATTCGTCCAGCTCGGCCCACAGCCTCTGCTCGGCCTCCGGATGCCGGGCCATCAGATACCATGCCCACGACAGCACCAGCGCCGTCGTCTCGTGCCCCGCCAAAAAGAGCGTCATCGCCTCGTCGCGCACTTGCCGATCGTCCATGCCGCGGCCGTCGTCTTCGTCGCGCGCGTGCAGGAGCACCGACAGGAGGTCTCCCTTATCGACGTTCTCAGCCCGGCGTTCGCGGATGATGCGAAACAGGACTTCGTCGAGCTGGCGCGTGGCCCGCCTGGCGCGCAGGTTCCCCGGCGACGGTATCCACAGCGGCACGGGATAGAGGCTGTTGAACCGCTCCAGGAAATTGTTCTGCATCACCGCCATCGCATGGGACACCGCATGGGCGTCGCTGTTCACTTCCGTGTTGAACAGCGTCTTGGCGGCAATCGCCAGCGTGAGCCGCATCATCTCGTCGTGGATGTCGCGCGCCTCGCCCGCCTTCCACTCGGCGAGCAGCCGCTGCGTCGCGGTTACCATGGCGGGGGCGTAGCCGGCCAGGCGATTCTTCAGAAACAGGGGCTGGCTCAAGCGCCGCTGCCGTAGCCAGAAGTCGCCTTCGCTGGTGAGCAAGCCCTTGCCGAGGACGACCGGATTGAGCCGGAGGGCGAAGTGCTTGATGAAGTGCTTGCTTTGGGTGACGAGCACTTCTTCGATCAGATCGGGATGATTGACGAGATAGATACGGCGGTTGAAGAAGCGGAGCTTGACCATGTCGCCGTATTCGCGGGCATAGCGGACCAGGCAGTCGAGGCGCCCCTTGCGAAACTCGGCCAGGTTGCCGCCGATCCACGTCCCCTTGGGCCCGGCCGGTTCGCGCAGTTGTGTCATGAAGGTTATGTTATGGAAGAGGGAAATGGAGAGGGGGGAGACAAGGAGACAAGGAAATTGGAAGCAGTGACGCTGTCCCCTTGTCTCCTTGTCTCCCCTTCTAATCTTTGCCCGGCGGCAATGGCATCGGCACGCCGCCGCCCGGCGGGATCGGGACCGGCGCCTGGAACGGCGCTACCAGCCTTGTCGCCTCTTCCTCGAAGATCGGCGCCGGGTTCAGGTCGCTCGTGTATTCGACGCGGAAGCGGGCGTCGCCTTCTTTGAGTGCCTGGCACTCGAAAATGAACTGCACCTTCGCGCCGGGCTGCAAGATTTCGACCGTGTCGAAGCTGACAAATTTTCCAGCCAGAAATTCCTTGGTCGGGCCCGAGGCGCGAATCGCCTTGAGCAAGTCGGGCAGGGTTGCCTTGACCGCGATCTTCTGGGCAGGCGCCGAGCCGGTGTTGGTCAGCGTCATGCGATAGATGACGTTCTTGCCGACCTCGACCGGGGCGAAATCGTGGCGCATCTCCATCTTGATGGCGGCGATGCCTTCGATGAGAAGCCGAACTGACTTCTCGACGCGCACGCCGCCGTCCGCGCTCAGCAGCGTGACCTTCTCCGCGGCGGGGGCGGCCTTCAGGCAGTCGGCGCTCAACTCCAGCACGGCTTCCTCGCCGGCCTTGAGCGTGCCGAGGTTCCACGTCACCTCGCCGGCGACATGCGTGCCCGCGCGCGTCGAGGTGCTGTAACGCAACTCCGCCGGCAAGCGGTCGCGCACGATCACGCCACTCTGATCCGCCTCGCCTTCGTTCTTGACAAGAATCCGGTACTCCGCGGGCCGGCCGACGTAACGCTTCTCCGGCCCTTGCACCCGCAGCGACACGTTCGGCTTCTGCACCGCCACGATATGCGCCGCCGGCGCCAGCAATCCCGAGCTCGTCGCCGTCACGCGCACGCCGAGCGGGCCGGCGCGGCGCGGCGTCAGCACCAGCACCTCGTCGCGGCTCGCCCCGGCTTTCAGCCCGGCCGCCTTGGTCGCGACCACGTTCTTAACCGGATCGTTGAGCGGGTTCTTCACCAGCTCGCTCTCCAGTCCCGGATCGTACTCGGCCTTCACGCTGATGTCGTCGAGATCGCCCGTCCCGGGGTTGCTCAGGCGGATCACATAGCTGATTGGCACATCGACGATACCGGTCTTCGGCGCGAGGATCTCCGTCTTGAGCTGCGGCGTCGTCGCCACCGTTGTGAGTTCTTGCTGATCGGTCTGTCCCTCGGCCGTGCGCATGATGGCGATCGAGCGGATCGGCCCGGCGCGCTTGGCGCGGAACGTCGCCTGCACCGTGTGGGCCTGGCCCGGCCCCAGCGTCGTGAACGGATATTCGAGCACGCCGGCGCGCGGCTCCGCGGGCGGGTTCGAGCTGACGAATTCCATGCCGTCGGGCACCGGCAGCTTGATCTCGACCCACTGGCTGTCGAGCCGGCCGTCGTTCTTCGCCGTCGTCGTGAAGACGGTCGCCTGCTCCAGGGCGACCGACGGCGGGCCGACGTGATTCAGCTTGACGCTTGGCGCCAGCCATTCGACCGACGTCTCGCCGGTGACGATCGACACGCCGCTGCCGGTCGGCGTCGTCGGATCTGGGGGCCGAATGATCTCGACGCTGACGCGGTTGACGCCCGACGCGGCCCCGACCTGCGCGATGCGCACCTTGGCCAGGCCGTTCAGGTCGCTGATGACGACTTCCTCCTGCGTTCTGCTCGGCAGCAGGATAGCGGGAGGACCGTCGAGGATCTTGTAGCGCACGCGATATTTGCTGAGCGGATTGCGATCGGTGAAGCGGGCCATCTTGGTGACGAACTCGTGCTCGGTGCCGAAGCGGGCGACGGCGCGCGGCGGGAATTCCCAGGTGGCATCGACCCAGCGGATGATAGTCGTCTTCATCCGTTTGTCCCAGTTGAAGATCGCCGGCGCGACGGCCGTGATGTGCGTGTCCCCTTCGACCGGCGAGGTGACGACACACCAGGTTTGGCCGGGGCGAACCATGACGTCGTCAGCCTTGACGTTGTTGCCGCGCGTCAGACGCTGCTCGAAGTGGCTGGTGAAGCTGTAGGCGGTGTTGCCCTCGACCGCGCCGCGGCCGGGTAGGCAGCCGCTCTCATCGACCTCGACGATGGTGCCGTTGGTGACTTTCCATTCGACAAGGCGCTGGCGGCGCGGCACGGTCTTCTCGTCGCGCACCGTGGCCAGCAGGATGACTTGCGAGCCGACCTGGCTGGTCATGACTTGCGGTTCGAGGGCCAGCTCGATGGCGTGCGGATCGAAGTTGGCGTAATAGCCGGGCCCGATCGGCTTGGCGTGGGTGCGGATGACGTCGCCGGTCGGCAGCAGGTAGGGGAAGTAGCTGGGGTTCTGCGAGCCGCCGAAGCAGCCCGAGGCGCAGCCGATCATGGCTGCGACGAGCAAAAGCCCCAGACGTCGTCCCGTGTGCGTCATCGCGCGAACGCTCCCCCGCGAATATTTGGATATTGGCGAGGGGGTATAGCGGATGGCCGGAAGTCCGCAAGCGGAGTTTGGCGGGATTGTAAAGTTTACCAGGTTGCCAAGGTGCCGGTTAGGCTCTTCCAAACTCACCCACACTCAGGAGTGGACCAGGTATTGTTGACGAATCTTCGAACGCCTTATTTGCGAGAGACGGCGGTGACGGCGGCGGGCGTTGCGGCGCTTAAGCGGGCATTGCCGGAGTTGACGATTCACGGGTCGTGATCGAGGCCGGCGACGTGAACGGGGAGATCATGCGCGGGTTTCGGCTTTGTCGTAGGGACAAGCTGCCAGCTTGTCCCTGGAGCATCCGCGGCCCATGGTTCGCTCAGGGACAAGCTGGCAGCTTGTCCCTACGACCAGCTGACTACGCGAGCCAGCCGAACATTTGCGCGAGCCGTTTGCCGAAGATCAGGAGGCCGACCACCATTGCGGTCAGGCTGGCCATCAGGACGGCGCCGGCGGCGATGTCGAGAGATTTCCAGGTGCGTTCGCGTGTCTCGGCGTCGAGGCCGCGGTGGAGCGTCTCGATGGCGCTGTTGAACAGCTCTGCCGTCAGCACGACCCCGATGCACAGGAGCAACAGGCACCACTGGTTGAGCGTGCACTTGACGGCAATCGCGCCGGCGACGACGAGGGCGGCGGCGAAGAAGTGGACGAAGAAGCTGCTGTGCCCGCGGATGCCGAACTTCAGGCCGCGCAGGGCATCGCGAAACTTCAGTGTCCACGGCCGGCGCGGCCGTTGCGGCTGCGGCGCTTCATCTGGATCGGATAAGGGAGGCAACGCGTGCATGTCCAGAAAGATAACAGCTTACACAGGTTTCGTCGAGAGGAACTTATTTGGCCTCTTGCCGCTTGTCGTAGCGCACATAGCGGAATTTCGATTGCTTGAAGACATCGTCGATCAGCGCGAAGATATCCGGATCGTACTTCGCCAGCTTCGCGCGCGTGTTGATGTCGTTGTGCACCCCCTGCTGCGGCGGCGCGTTGCAATCGAAATACGACTGCACGCACTCGGCCCAGTACTCGCCGGCGTTGGTCGCGGCATAGGTGTCCTTCCACAGCCCCTTGTCCATGGCGCGGGTGTACAGCGCGCGCAGCTTGCCGTCGAACTTGGGCTCAACGCTGCGCAGCCCCTGGTTGTGAATACAGTGCGCGAACTCGTGGATCAGGATGTTCTCGTTGCGATAGCGGTCCCCCTTGAGGTTGAGCAGGTTCTCCTCGCCGCACGAGGTGATGCGGCCACCGAGTCCGCGCGCCCGCTTGTCCCAATAGTCCTTCGGCGACATGTTGCGCTGCTCCGGCACGTCGGTCGTCATCTCCGTCGGCGCCATTACGGTGAATCGGCACTTGCTCTTGACGAGCGCCTTGAGGATATCGTCGCGGTCCGCCAGCATCTGGCTGATGAGATAGCGCGCTTCGAGCAGCGCCTTGTCAGATACCTTGGCGGAGCTGAGGATCGGATAGCCCTTGTAGTCTGTGTACTTCTGGTAAAACGGATCGAGCTTGAGCGTTTCACGCAGCTCTTCCGGCACCGGCGAAACCTTCGGCTCCGGCTCGCCGCTAAACGTGGCCGAGGTGAGGAGCAGCAAGCACAGGAGCGCGCGACGATGCGGGATGCGCATGATGACAACTCCATGAAAGTTAGCCATAGTATTGCGTGCGTTTTTGTTTGAGAAACGCGACCGAGCGGCGCAGCTCGTCGAGGCCGTTGATGCCGTCTTCCACCGAGATCCAGCCGGTGAAGTTGACGCTCTTGAGGATGCGGAAGATGGCGTCGTAATCGTTGAGCCCCTTGCCGGTCTCGCCGTGGAGCAGCTTGGTGGAGTAGCCGAGGCTGCCGTCGGATTGCCGTAGTTCGTCGAGGGTGGCGCCGGGAGCGAGCGAGCGATCGGAGGCGTGCATGGTGACGACGCGAGTTTTGATTTTTTCCAGGAACTTGACCGGATCAAAGCCGCCGACGACCGCGTTGGAAGGATCGTACTGCACGCCAAAGTGTGGCGAGTCGATCTGGCCGATGATCTCCAGGAAGATATCTTCCGGCTGGGCGAATTCGGGATACTGCCAGGCGCCGTCCTTGTAGTGATTTTCCATGCACAGGACGATGTCGCGGCTGGCGGCGTAATCGAGCGAGCGGCGAATGCCCTCGACGGTGCGCTCGATGCCTTGTTGCCGGGTCAGACCGGGAAAACGCTGGCCGCTCAAGGTTCGGCAATGGCGAATGCCGAGCGAGACGCACAGATCGATGGCGTTGCGCTGCCGTTGGACTTGCCGTTGGCGTTCGGCGGTGTCGGGGTGCGTGAAGTCGGGCGAGAAGCAGAGCATCGAGGAGATCTGCCCGGTCTCCTGGAGAACCTGGCGCACCGGCTCGACGCCCCTGCGGAAGAAGCCGTCATAATGTTCGACCCCTTCGGCGCCGAGAGTGGCGGCTTGGTGGAGCCAATCGAGGTAGTCCATCCGCCCGGTGTACAGATCGTCGAAGTAGCACTTGGGGAAGACGCTGATGCGGGGAGACATGAGGGAAGCCCTGGGGTGAGGTACTCCGAACCCAGGGTTCGGAGTACCTCACCCTGGGGCTTCTTCAGTATTACAGTTCGCGCACCTTGATATGGCGCAGCCACATCGGCAGGCCGTGGTCCTGGAAGCCGATGTAGCCGGTCGGCGGGCGGTCCTTGATGCTCTTGGAATCGAGCGGCACATCGTTGACGACTTCGCCGTTGAGTTCGACCTTGACGTTGTTGCCCTTGACGGTGACGCGCATCTTGTTCCACTCGCCGAACTTCTTGGCGGTGTTCTTGGTCGGCGGGATGCCGGGGATGATGCCGCCGGAATCGTGGTCGCTTAGCTTGGCGCCGGGCTTCTTGTCGCCGGAGTCATAGATTTGCACTTCGATGCCATTCTTGACGGGATCCTTGAGACTGCCGACGTGGAAGTAGAAGCCGCTGTTGCCGCCTTTTTCGAGCTTGTATTCGAATTCGGCCTCGAAGTCCTTGTATTGCGTCTTGGCCCAGAGATAGGCGTCATAGCGCTGCCAGCCCGACTCGCCTTTGCGCGGCACCAGGGCGACAACGCCGTCGTCGTTGAGAATCCAGTTCCCCTTGGTGAAGCATTTCTTGGTCAGATCCTTGCCTTCGAGCAGGTTGACCCAGTCTCCCGCCTTTTGCTCGGCGAAAACTCCCGCGCTCAAAAACATCAGCGCAGCGACGCCGGCAAGTAAAACGTAACGCATGGCATGTCCCCAGTGGAAAGGTGTAATGGTGAGAGAAGGTATTGTATTCAGCTTCGGCAACACGAACCGCCGTTTACGTTTAGCGTTCGCGCGGCGCCGCGCGAATGCTAAACGAATAAGGAGACGAATCAATCCCGTTTGCCCACGAACGCCGCCGCGTCGTCGTGCAGCCGCAGCAGCCCCTCGCTGATTTGCACCACGATCTTCGCCTGGTTGCGATTGTCCTCAGTGTCGCGGCGTTTGAGCGTGTCGAGCTGTTTCTTGAGATTCACGGTATGCACCACGTTAACCAGCAATAACTTGCGCGGCGTCAGCTTGTCGCCGGCGCGTTCGCAGGCCGCCAGATGTTTTTTCGCTTCCTCCAGTCTTTTGCCGAGGCCGGCGACGTCAAGCGTCGGCCACGTCTCATAGATGAACTTGCGCGCCAGGGCATGGTCGTCGTTCTTCTCCTTCCAGTCCGCCTTGAGTCGATCGAGATAGGTCTTGATCTTGGCCGACTGGTCGGGGTTCGCCTGCACGACTTGCTCGTAGAGGCGAATGGCCTTGTCGAAGTCGGCTTCCCTTTCGAGCAGCTTAGCGCGTTCGAGCAGCTTGTGCAGGCCAAGCGATTCCTCGTTCCCCGGCTCCTTGAGGACCGCTTCGATTCGTTCGACAAAGGCCTTCAGGTCCGCCGCCTGCTTGCGCAGGTCGTCGATCTGCTGCCGGCCTTCGCGCAGATCGTAGCCGAGATTCTTGTCCTTGACGAGCCGATGCAGCTGATCGTGCTCGCGGTCGAGATAGGTGATCTCCGCCTCCAGAAGGGGCAAGCTCTTGCGACCCGAGTCCACCGCGGCCTTGAGCGACTGATTGAGCTGCCCCGACAGCTCGCGCGACCGTTCCGAGGACATGCGGACATTGTCGTACACGCGCCGCAGCCAGGCGTCGCGCCGCGCCTCCAGCGGGGCAAGCGCTTCGCGGTCGGTCTGGATTTTCACGCGCGCGATCACGGTTCGGCCTGGGATCACCTCGACCGGAAACTGCGCCCGCACCGTATCGCCGGAAAGCACCTGCACCCACGCCAGATGGGCGAAGGCCGCCTGTGTGCCGGCGAGGCCGTCGCGGTTCGTCCGCAGCTTCTCCGTCCCGGCGACAACATCGGGACGCGACACCACGACGCGCACGCCATCGAGCGGTTGCAGCGTCGTGTCGTCGAGCAATTGCACCTTGACCGCCTCCTTCACCGTCGGCAGCCGCAGCACGCGATAACCGAGCGTGCCGGGACTTTCGCTCAGCGTGTCCTCCTGATAGCGATGCCGATATTTGCAGGTACACACGCCGTTGGCGGCCGCGTCGATCACCTCCAAGAGGGCCCACTCCAGTCGGGCGGCACGCTGCTTGCCGTTCTCGTCGTGGATGCGGCTGACGGCGAAGACCTGCCCGCGCTGGACCCAGCGATCCATCGGCACGCCGAGTTCGCCGCCTTGCAGCTTAAGGGTGACGTCCTTGCCGCCGGGCGCCACCGCCGTCACGGCGCCGACCGGGCAGAATGACGTCTCGATCAAACTGGCAATGGCGCCCGCGACGCCGGCGCGATCGTGGGTCTGCCCGTGCTGCCTGAGTGGGGCGGCCTGGCCAGTCAGGCCGTCGTGAAAGCGCGTCTGAATCTGGTATGTGCCGGCCCGATAGTCGAGCAACACGAAATGAGTGGTGCGTTCGGACAGCGATTCCCAACTTTCGATGGCGGCGTCCAGGCCTTTCGCCTCGATGTCGCCCAGCAACGGATGGACGCGCGTTACCTCGACGCGAGCCAGGTTGCCGAAGTGGAGCTTCAGTTGATTCTGCACATCGCGCTGCAACTGCTCCTGAAACAATGGCGTGAACACACGATTGGCGCCGACTTGCAGCACGATCTCGAGGTGATACGGCTTTTTCACGCCGGGATCGAGTTCGGCCTGAACGGACGAGGACATCAACACAAGTAAAAGCAAACTGATCTTAGCCCGAAGGGCAAGCGAGGGATGCGCCATCCCTCGCATGCGCTTCGGGCCAAGAAATTGAATCAAGTCGCAAAAAAGATGCCTCATCGCAGTCGCTCCAGATCGTCGAAGAAATGCGGATACGTCTTGGCGACGCACGCGGGATGGTCGATCACGATGCCGGGGACCTTCAAACCGACCAGCGCCAGGCTCATGGCCATGCGATGATCGTTGTATGTTTCGACGACCGCGCCGTGCAGTGGGGCCGGCGTGATGGTCAGGCCGTCGGCGAATTCGTCCACGCCGGCGCCGAGGCGGCGCAGCTCGCACGCCAGGGCGGCCAGGCGATCGGTCTCCTTGTGGCGAATATGGGCGACGTTGCGGATCGTCGTCGGCCCCGTGGCGAAGCAGGCGACGGCGGCAAGCGTCATCACGGTGTCGCTGATGTCGTTCATGTCGATGTCGATGCCGGCGAGCGGACCGCCGTGAACGGTGATCGCATCGACGCCGCGTTCGATCCGGCAGCCCATGCGCTCAAGGACTTCAACGAAGCGCACATCGCCTTGCAATGATGGCGGCGTAAGTTCGGTCACGCTGATCGACCCGCCGGTGATTGCCGCGGCGCCGAAGAAATAGCTGGCGGCGCTGGCGTCCGGTTCGATGGCGTAGCGCGACAATGGCGTGGGCCGCTGCGGCGCGGGCACATGAAAATGGCCGGGCCGATCTTGCTCGACCGACAGGCCGAACTGGCGCATCATGGCGATCGTCATCGTGACATAGGGAACCGACACGAGCGGGCCGTCGACCTCGATGTCGATGGCGCTTTGCGCAAAGGGGGCCGCCATCAGCAAGCCGCTGAGGAACTGGCTGCTCGTGTCGCCTCTGATGCGGACCGTGCCGCCGCGCAGGCCAGGCGATTCGATGACAACCGGCGGGCAGCCGTTCCCCTTCTCGCTGACGGCATTGACGCCGAGCTGGGTCAATGCATCGAGCAGGTCGTGGATCGGCCGCTCGCGCATACGCGGCACGCCGTCGAGGCGATAGCGTCCGTGGCGGAGGGCGGCGACGGCGGTGAGGAAACGCATGGTGGTGCCGGAGTTGGCGACATTCAGACTTCCAATCATGGTTGCCTCGTCGCTCCAAGCATACATGCGGATTTGCGAGGCGTTCCAATCGGGCGATCCCGAAAAGCCAAGTAGGCGCAGGCCCGCGAGCATAACCTCGGTGTCCTCGCTTTGCAACGCGCCATCGAGGATAGTCCCGTGATCCGGCAAAGCGGTAAGTGCCGCCAGCACAAGAGCGCGATTGGTGATGCTCTTGGACCCGGGCACGCTAAACGTGCCGCGCGGAATGTTGGTGAGCGGTCCAATCTCGAGCTGACGTGGATATTGCATCGGAAGCTTCCGCGCGAACACGATTGACAATCAGGCGGTCAAAGCCCGGATCGGGATCCGTGTCAATGTACGTTGTCGTTTTTTTGGCTCTTCCGGTGAATGCGTGTTCTGCTGTCAAGGTCGGTTGAGCTGGAAACGATTTTTTCCTTTGCTTGTCCCCCCCGGACGTGAACTTTAGGGGCAAAATCTGCCATAATCCCTGGAAAAATGCCATATCCTGCGGGTCAGCAGATCTTGACCTTTAGCTCTCCTGAGAGGGTCGTCACCAGCCGGATACCACGAAAAACGCCGGACG
>JACXTT010009647.1_pt1 | contig 13156 bp, 10 predicted proteins | sample 9270951 | NCBI WGS metagenome assembly JACXTT01 (sample SAMN15532306, study PRJNA645909) | rock metagenome | isolation source: weathered quartz diorite | place: Puerto Rico | collected 2017-06-21
GTGGCGGCGTGAATCGTATCGAGCGCGATCGCCGTGCGGGCACGACCGATGGCCGCATGGCAGCGCCGGCTCGCTTTCACCATCCCAGCGACGTCGGGAGCGCCCTGCAGCGCCGCGCCGCTCTGCTCGATCTCCCTCCGGATGGCGGTGCCCACGACGTTCGGGATATCGGCGGCCGAAGTCGCGTCCGGATAGTTGGTCAGGATCTCGCTCACGCTGCAGTTCGCGCGGATGATGCCGGCCGTGCGTGCGCTCTCGATCTGGAACTTCGTGAGCAGCGACGCCAACGCGGGCGGCGCCGGCATGAGCGAGAATAGCTGGTTGCAGTCGGCATGGACGCGTCCCGCGTCCCGTTTCGCATGACACGCATCGAGCGCACGGAGCCCCTCACGCACGACCAGCCGGAAATTGGCCGCGATCGCGCCGCGGCATTTGAGGTCGGCACGGCGGCTCGCGAGCGCTCGCCCACCATGAAACTCGATCGCCGTCGCCAGGGCGACGGCGATCGACCACGCGCCTTTCATGCGTTCGTCTTCGTCTGTCCGGCGCGTTCCGCGGGGCCCAGCGGACCCCGCGGGTTTCGCACCTCACTCGTCAGGGAATGGTGACCGTGCAGCCGAGCATCGAGGCGTCGATGGTGCCGCCGTTCTCGTCGGCCGCGTCGATGATCGTGCACGTGTTCGTGTAGTCGCTAGCGACCGGCAGGGCCTGCCCCTGACAGCCGTCGAACATCACCTGGAGCATCGGCCCGGCACCGTTGGCCGGGATGCCATCGGTCCCCGTGGAATCGATGAGCGCGTCCTTCAGCTCGTAGGTCTGGTCGTTGGGCGTGTCGAGGACGTTGGTTCCGGGGGTCGTCGTTGGCATCCGTACCTTCCCCTCCGGGTAGTCGAGGAGCAACGTGAGCCCGCCCACGATCACCCCGGGAGGCGTGGTGAGGTGGAGCGATACGGTCTGGTGGGTGGAGGTGTTGACGGTGCAGCTCTGGATCACGCAGCTCGCTGGACAGGCGTCGCCGTTCACGGTGTTCCCGTCGTCGCATGTCTCGCCCGGATCAACGATGCCGTTCCCGCATCCCGGCGCAACCGGGGGCAGCTGGCTCATGACCGCCTGGATGCAATTGGGGTCGATGATGTTCTGGGCATCGGTGGCCGTACCGGCGCATGGCGTCGATCCGTCCGCCTTGGAGAAGGCCCCTGTCAGCCCTGTATCGGCCTTTCCAAGGCATGCCGTGAACCCCGGATCGGGCATCGAGCCGCTGGTCGGAAGACCCTTCCCCGTCGCCTTGGCCCAGCAGGCCGCCTTGCCCGAAGCATTCTTCCCGGCCGCTTTGAGCTTCGCCGCCGGACATTTGCCGCTGCTCAGTACACAGGTCTCACCGCTGGGGCAGTCGCTCGTCTGGGTGCAGGCCTGCGTCGTCGTCACGCTGCAAAAGCCGGGGGTGAGGACATTGATCAGCTGGGCGATGCAATGATCGATCGTGAACTCGACGTTCGACTCCGTGCCCTCGCAGACCCCCTTCGCGTCCGCCTTCGGGAACGCCGCCATGAACGCAGACTCCGCCTTCATGAGGCAGGCCGTGTCGACGGGGAGTGCCTTGGCAGCGGCCTTGGAATAGCAACCGAGCTTCGCGGCCTCCTTCTTCCCCACGGCCTTCTGCTTCGAGCTTGCGCATTTCTGCGGGATCGTCCCGCCAGTCACCGGCGTCGTGGACGCTAGCGTCCCGGCCACCAGCGCCGCGATCACTACGATGCTCTTGCCCTTCATGGTCGGCCCTTTCCTCCGTATGAGGCCCATGCGATCAGTCGCGCACGTACGAGATGAACTTGAACTGCCCATCCACCTCGGCGATCGAGCCGATCTTCATGGTCGCCTCGGTCCCCTTGTCGTCCTTCAGCGTCAGAACGAGCTGCTTGTACGCAGTGTAATCCGCATACTTCTTCGTGCCCTTCCGGAACTGCTTCTCCGTCACCGTCGCGTGGTGTCCGCCGTAGGACGCGATCAGGTTTGCCTCGACATAGACGCTCTTGCCGTCGAGCATCCCCCAGAGGTAGTCGGCCTCTTCCTGGTTGTACTGCGGCCGGCGCTCGCCGGGCTCGACGCTCCCCGGGAGAATCACCCCGAGGTACTCCTCCTGGCTCACCCGGAGCTGGCGGAGTTTCGCTTTGTCGCTGTCGTTGATGGCCTGGACGAAGTCGTCGATCAGCCTGTCGATCGAAGGAGCGCCATGCTCGAAGCGGGCCGCCGGCGCCGGCTTCCCTGCATCGGATGCCCGCACACCGCGGGGTCCGAAGAACACCGGCGCGCCGAGTATTACGGCGCCAAAGACCAGCAATCTCTCGCATCTCATTTCTCCGGACCTCCGCACATCGACGAGATGACGTCTGGGGACGGCCGGCCGGGGGGAAACAGCACCCCCCGGCCGGTCTTCCGTTCACCGCGTCACTGCAGCTCGAGGCTGATCCATGGGGTCGTGAGCCACGTGGGCTTCGTCGGATCGAACGCGCCGATGTAGTTCGTGGTGTCGAAGAACGGATCGATCGCGTGGCAGTCGGTCGCGAGGCTGTTGATCAGTGGCTGCGTGCCGTCCGGGATGAACTGGCTCAGATCGGTCTGCGAGTCCGGCATCCCGAGCCCGTACTTCAGCGGGATGTGGGGATCCGGGCCGACCTGCGTCGGATCGGACGGGACGACCATCTGCGTCGACGTGATCAGGCCGTAGTACTGCTGAGGGGTGCATGGGCTGGTCCAGTTCCCGGTGACTTGCCCGAGGTGGGGACCACCCGTGGAATCGAAGCCGTTGTCGAAGAGCAACGAGTGGTCGACGAGCAGTCCGCCCGCGTGCAGCGTCGTCGAGTTGTCGCACGCCTGCAACGCCGTCGCGTTGTCGGTGAGGTTCAACCCAGCAGATCGGTTGTGCATACCGATCCAGTTCGTCACGCGACCCGACGTACCGCGACGCAGGGTGGCCGCCCTTTGCGTCTGCCCGCGTCCCACGGAGGGCTGCAGGTTCGTCCCGATTGTCGTGACGTTACAGAGAATCGGGGCATTGCGCGGGAGCAGGTCGAAGCCGTTCTCGTTGTTGTCCCACTCGATGTCCTCGTTCCCCGCGTTCTGAAGATGCGGCTCGTAGTAGGTGCCGATGAGGTACTGGAACCGTCCGACCGTCGCGAGTTGCGTGTCGTGCATGTCGTCGCCGCAGTCCGTGGACACGATGAACTTCTCGTTCACCGTGCCGCCGAACCACTCGTGGCAATCGTCGAAGCAGACGTTCGTCTGCGTGTGGTCCATGATGGTGCCGCGACCGACACCGTTGATCGTGATGCAATTGAGCTCGTTATCCGGTGTCAGCTCCTTGCCAGAGAACTCGAGCCGGAGGTATTCGACGATCCCGCTCGAGTCGTTGGGATCGGGCCCGCCGAACGGAATACCCTGCAACCCCTCCGCGAAGCATTCGCCACCCGGGCAGTTGACGGGGGCATTACCGTTGAGCGTGAGCCCACCCCAGTCGCCGACGCTGCCGTGCCCGCCGTCGAGGTGCTCGCTGCTGGTCATGAAGATCGGCTGCGAGGGCGTGCCCTTAGCGTTGATCTTCGATCCACGTTTGAAAACCAGCGCCGAGGTGTTGCTGCCCGTGGTCGACGGTATACCGGCGACGATCGTGCCCGGCTCCATAGTGACCGTGATGCCGGGCTCGACGAAGACCAGGCCGTCGATGTTGTAGCGGCAGCCGGCCTTCCACGTCTGGGTTGATTGGATGCTGCCGGTGATGTGCTTCTGACCCGTCCAGGACGGGATGTGGTCCGTCGCCTGGAGCATCGACGTCCCCGCGGGCCCGTCCGTGCACGCGATCTGCGGGCCCTTACCCGTGCAGATCGGGAACAGGGTCGGGTTGCCGGCGAGGAAGTTGAGGAAGATGACGACGTCCGCGATAGTGAGCGTCCCGTCGCCGTTCATGTCGCCGCACTGGAGTGCCCCGCCGCCGTTGCAGAGCGTCGGCGCTCCTGGAGGATTCGCGACTGTCTGGAGGAGGATCAGCGCATCGCCGATCTTCGGGAGACCGTCGCCGTTGAGGTCGCCGCAGGCCGCGTTCGCGTGTGCTGACGGTGCCCAGCCCGCGACGCTGACGAGCGCGGCGAGCCCCGCGACCGCTCCCTTCCACATGTTGCCAGCCGTTCTCATGTTGGTCGTCCTTTCCTTGATCGTGGCGCGCATCATGGCGCCTCCATGATGTCGATCGAGCAGGTAACGCCGTCGACCGGCTGTCCGAGATGATTGACCGGGTTGATGAGGGAGCACGACCCGGTGGTGATCTCGTCCTGCTTCACGCAGACGTTGCCGAGCGGGCAGCCGCCGAGCGGACCGTTCGCGGTGCCGTCGCAGCCACCGACCGCCTGCGCGGGGAACGCTCCGGGCTTGCAGATCGGCCCGTTGTAGACGTCGGAACAGCCGAACGTACCGTTGTTGCGGTCGCCGAGCTGCGGGCAGGCCTCGCAGGTCGCGACCGTGAGCGGCGTGCCGCAGTCGTTGTTGATGGAGCAGGCAAGGCCGATCCGGCCCGGATCACCCGCAGTGCAGATGTTGCTGGAGGAGCAGACGCCGGCTGCCGAATCGCAGTCGGAATTCATCGTGCATGCCGAGCCGATCTTCGTCGGTTCGCCGGCAGTGCAGATGTCTGGGGCAGAACAGACCCCGGCGGCCGAGTCGCAGTCGGCGTCCACCGTGCATGGGTTGCCAACTACCGCCGGGTCGCTGCCGGTGCACTTGCCCATCACCGTGTCGCACGTCCCGGGGTCGAAGCAGTCGGCGTCGGCCGTGCAGCTGCCATTCAGCTTGTCCGACCCGCCGGAGGTGCACGTCTTCGTCGTGTTGCAGATCCCGGCGTCGAAGCAGTCGGCGGCCGTCGCGCAGGCGTGGTTCAGCTTGTTGGAGCCGCCGGCGGTGCAGCCATGCCCGCACTTGATCGTGCTCGGCGGGCTCGCGCACGCACCCGCGGTGCAGGGGCAGGGCGGTGTCGTGCAGGAGCCGTGGGCCTCGTTGTAGAACTTGTAGTTGGTCGTGCAATCCGACAGCTGGACGCCCTTGAGCGGCGATCCGCACTGGCAGTCATCGTAGTAGGCGGCGAAGTGCATCGGGTCGTCGATGTGGAGTGCGTCGTCGGCACACGTGTCGAGGTTCGCGAGCGGGCAGCAGCCGATGACGTTCGGGTTCCGGTTGCAGAGGTTCTGGCTGACAGGTACGCACTCGTCGAGCGTCGTCCGGAAGAGCGGGCCCCCGCCGATGAACTCGGTTGTGCTCGCGAGCGCGAAGTGGAAGTCGGTGTCGGTGTCATTCACCGCGAGGAGGCCGCCCGTCGGGAAGACCTGCACCGTCCCCCGCACCACGCTTGAGGCGCCGGTCCCAGGGATGCTCGCCTCGAGCTGGGGGTACGCGAAGTTCACCTGCACGCCCGCGAGGCTTGGGGGCGAGGCCGGAATGCCGCCGAGGCTGACCGTGACGATGCGGTGGCCGGTGATCGTGCCGCCGGCCGTGGTACCGGGGCCGCAGGTCTCGGCCAGCGACTCGCACTTCGCGTTGCAGAGGTCGCCCGGCTGGCCATTGTTGGCACCGTCGTCGCACTGCTCGCCCGACTCGACGATCCCGTTGCCGCACGTGCTCGCCGCGGCCTTCTTGAAGTAGATCGCCTGGACGATGTCCTGCGCGGCCGTGACCGTGTTGCTGGTCGCGCAGTCGGGGAGCGGGCTGCAGGTCCCGATGGCGGCAGGGTCGAGGCCCGTGCACACCTTGTTGATGGCGGCCGTCGCCTTCGGTACCGAATTCGTCCCGGTCAAGAGGCAGCTCGAATCGAGCGGACCGAACGACGACGCGGTCTTGTCCTTGGCCTTCTGGCACTTGGTGCCACCGAGGACGATCTCCTTGACGATCCCCGCCTCGGCCTTGACGATGGCCTCCACGCACTTGACGCGGGCGGCGAGATCGGGCGGGTTGTTCATCGACAGGTTCTCGTTGCCGGCCGTGCCGAGCTGGTTGCCGCTGAGCGCCCCCTCGATCTCCGGGAAGACCGCACCGACAGGGTCGTTGTTGTCGTAGTTGCCGAGCACGGGTTCACCGCTCGGGCACTTCGCGTTGATCGCGGTCATGCCATTCGACTTGGCGCTCGCGTACGAGCCCTTCGGATCGAATCCGGACGACCCCGGCACGTCGCAGGGGCCGGTCGCCTGCCCGGCCTTGTCCGCGGCCTTCCGGCACGCGAGCGAGTCCTTGTAGCCGGTGAGTGTGACCTTCGAGGACGCCTTTGCGATCGCCAGCCGGCATGTGAGCGATTGGTTAGCCGCCCAGCCGGATGCCGCCGCACCGAGCGTCAGGACACAGACGACGAAGGTCGTCGCGGCCCGTGCGCGCCATCTATATCTCCACATATGCTCTCCCTCTGATGGTTGTGGCCGCACGTCATGCGCGGCAAGACGACGGGGGGATACCATTTTGACGTGACAGGAAGATGGCCTGCCTGCGATCATTGTGTGAGCCCGAACGTCGTATGCGCGTGAACAGCCACGGGACGTGACCGCTATCGTCACTACCGGTTCCAGGTTACGAGATCGTTGCAGCTCACGGACGTTTCCGCCGCAGGGGCGATAGTTCTCCGTCCGGTAACCTCGCCGAAACGTGCGCGTCCTAGAACCGCGGCCAATCCGGAGGAGGAACGTCGGGATGCGCGGACCCTGGAAGGGGTTGGGAACCTTCATGCTCGTTGCGGGGCTGCTCGTCCGCCTCGCGGTCGCCCAGCAGCCCGCGGCGCCGGCGCCCGAGACCGGTACGCTCTCGGGCGTGGTCCTCGACAAGACGACCGGCGAGCCGATCATCGAGGCGGGGGTCGAGATCGTCGACCACGGGAAGACCGTGAAGACGGACCTGGACGGGAAATACAGCCTGAAGCTCCCGGCCGGGACGTACCAGGTGCGCTTCTTCGCCCCCCTCTTTCAGGGGGTGCGCATCCAGAACGTCGTGATCAAGCCGAACCAGGTGACCAAGCAGGACGTGAGCCTCGCCGCGTCGAAGGCGAACGTCGAGGTCGTCGAGGTCATCGCGCAGGCGAACAAGGCCGCAGAGGCGACCCAGCTCGCCCGCCGGAAGAAGGCCGACGTCGTCAGCGAGACGGTGAGCGCCGAGACGATCAAGAAGACGCCGGACGCCGACGCCGCGAAGGTGGTCCAGCGCGTGCCGGCGGTCACCGTCAAGGACAACAAGTTCGTCTACATTCGCGGCCTGAACGAGCGCTACAGCAGCGCGCTGCTGAACGGGAGCCGCCTACCGAGCACGGACCCGAACCGCCGCCTGGTGCCTTTGGATCTCTTCCCGGCGGACTTTATCCAGTCGCTGTCGGTGGTGAAGTCCTACAGCGCCGACCTGCCCGGCGACTTCTCGGGGGGGCTGGTCAACGTGGAGCTCCGCGAGTTCCCCGAGGAGCTCCAGTTCTCGACCGGCGTGACGACCGGCGGCAACACGCAGACGACCTTCCAGGACTTCCGCACCTACCGCGGCGGCGATCTCGACTACCTCGGATTCGGCTCGAATTTCCGGAAGCTGCCCGAGGACGTCCCCGATACGCGCACGTTCCAGCGGCTCGGCCCCGGAGCGGCCGACGCCATCGGCAGATCCTTCCGCAACATCTGGAACGTCGACAGCAACTATCAGGCGCCGCCCAACGCCGGGTACAACATCTCGCTCGGCAACACGTTCGGGCAGCTCGGCTTGTCGGTCGCCGGTCTCTACGCGAACGAGTGGGTGACGGACAAGGACGGCATCACCAACCAGTTCGTGAATTCCGCCAATCAGGCGACACAGGTCCAGAGTGCGAAGTTCGACATCAGCACGTTCAAGACCAGGCTCGCCGGACTCTCGACCGCCGAGCTGAAGCTCGACCCGAACAACAAGCTCACCTTCCGCGCCCTCATCGACCGGAACACCTACGACACCGTCGACTTCACCAACGGCTCGAACGTCCAGCGCATCCCCGAGCGGCAGGAGGTGCTCCGCTACACCGAGGACGAGCTCGACTTCGGGCAACTGAGCGGTACGCACAACTTCCCGTGGCTCCGCCTCGAGTGGCGCACCGCCTACGCGCGGACCACCGAGGACGAGCCGGACGTCCGTTTCATCACCTACGAGGGAAAGCCCAAGCGCTTCAACACGGACGACAGCGGCGGCGATCGCATCTTCGACTCCCTCCGGGAGCTCCTGACGGACTCCGCGGTGGACGTCACGGTGCCGTTCAGCATCTGGTCCGGGCTCCAGGCGAAGCTCAAGTTCGGGCCCGCGTACTCGAGGCGCTCGCGAACGTTCGAGCTCCGGCGGTTCGGCCTCGCCCCAACGAGCAATCTCGCCGGCGTCGACACGTTGCAGCCGCCGGAGACCGTGCTCGACCCCGCGAACTTCATTCCCGGCGTCCTCCAGTTGGAGGAGATCACGCGGAAGAGCGACAGCTACGACGTCTCGCAGGAGATCGCGGCCTTCTACGGGCTGATCGATATGCCCCTCTGGAAGGACAAGCTCCGGATCAACGCCGGCGCGCGGCCGGAGTACTCCTACATCGCGCTGAACGGCTTCGCCGAGGGCGGCAACATCGTGAACGGCGCGGGCCCGTTCAAGTCGCTCAAGAACACCTTCGATCCACTGCCGGGCGTGAACCTCGTCTACTCACCGCGCGAGGACATGAACGTCCGGGCGGGCTGGAGCCGGACCGTGTCCCGGCCGGAATTCCGCGAGCTGTCGCCAGTGATCTACCCGAGTCCTCGCTTCCAGCGACCCCTGCTCGGCGATCCGAACCTCATCCAGTCGGACCAGGAGAACTACGACCTCCGCTGGGAATGGTTCCTCAGCCCCCTCGAGCTCGTGTCGGCGAGCTTCTTCTACAAGACGATCGACCGGCCGATCGAGCGCGTGACCCGCAACTTCTCCTCCTTCCTCGTCGACTCGGTGCGGAACGGCGAGCCCGGCGCCAAGGTGGAGGGGTTCGAGCTCGAGGGACGCAAGGACTTCGGATTCCTGGGACCCCGGTTCCAGAGCCTGAGCGCCCTCGCGAACTACACCTGGGTGAACTCTCGCGCGGTCGTCCCCTCGGCCAAGGGTGACGCCGACTTCCGGCCGGGCGGCGGCCGCGCCCGCTCGCTGCAGGGTCAGGCGAAGTATATCGTCAACGGGGCCCTCGAGTACACCCACCCGCGCCTCGGCACGTATCGCGTCCTCTACAACCGCGCCGGACGCCGGATCGACTCGATCGGCATCCTGCTCCCGGACATCATCGAGGAGCCGCGGAACCAGCTCGACGCCATCGTGATCGTCCCCGTGAAGCTCTTCGACCTGCCACTGACGGCCAAGTTCTCCGCCCAGAACCTGCTCGACAGCAAGTACCTCTTCACCCAGGCCAGCAACGTCTACTACCGCTACAACCGCGGCACGACGGTCTCGATCGGCCTGACGTACACCTACTGAGCGGTGGCGGGCGCAGGCGCGGCGATCGCGTTGGTCAGGGTGGCGATCGTGACCGCCCCGCCCTCGCGCGCCTGATCCATCACCTCGACCGTGAAGCCGTACTCGGCCTCGTCGGCGGCGTCGAAGAAGAGCACGTGGTCGTCGCGCGCCGCGAACATGCGCCGCAGGCGCGGGGCGAGCTCCTCGAACGGCACGTCGGCGCCGTTCACCTGCACCGTGCGCCCCGGACCGACGCGGAGCACGAGCGGCGGCGTGGGATCGGCCTCGAGCTGCTGTCGGGTCACCTCCTCCTTGTCCTGCTTGGGGAGGTGCACCCAGAAGTTCTTGGCCAGGAGCGGCGTGATCACCATGAAGATGATGAGCAGGACGAGCACCACGTCGACCAGCGGCGTGACGTTCATCTGCGGGATGACGCCCTTCTGGCCGGGGCCCCCGACGGTCATTGCCATGGTCTAGCCGTCCTGCCGTGCGGGCTTCGGCGCGTCGAGCCGGTGGCGCTCGCCGACCATGAGCGCGACGCCGGGGAATCCCACCTGCTGCGAGCGGAGGAACAGCTCGCGCACGTCCCCGTACCGGAGCTTCGCGTCGGCGCGCAGGACGAGACGGCGCAGCGGGTCGCTCGCGTGGGCGTCGCCGAGGGCGATCATGGCGCCGTCCAGGTCGTACTTCTGCTCGTCGATGTAGTACTCGCCCGCCTTGGCGACCGAGACCTTGAGCGGATCGGTGGTCGCCTCGACCTGGGGATCGGGGTTGAAGATGCCGGGCAGGTCGACCTGGACGTCCTGCTCGAGGCGCGGGGCCACCACCATGAAGATGATGAGCAGGACGAGCACCACGTCGACCAGTGGCGTGACGTTCATGTCCGGGCGGAGGTCGCCCGTCCGGATGCGCTTACGCGACCCGTTCACGACGTGCTTCCGGGCGGTCGGCCTCGCCCCAGCCCTCGATCGCGTCCGCCAGCTCGCCCGCCGAGGTGGCGAGGGCGCGCTCGTCGTTGGCGATCGTGGTGGAGAGGAAGTTGAAGCCGAGGACGGCCGGGATGGCGACCGCGAGACCGAGCGCGGTCTCGACCAGGGCCTCGCTGATGCCGGCGGAGACGGAGGAGAGCCCGCCGGAGCCGCTCGAGGCGATCCCCTGGAAGGCGGAGATGATGCCCACCACGGTGCCGAGGAGACCCACGAACGGCGCCACCGAGCCGACCGAGGCCATGATCGAGAGCCCGCGGCGGAGGTCGGCAGAGAGCTCCTCCAGCGTGCGCTCGAGATGGCGCCGGGCGCGCTCGGCCGCCGAGAGATTCGCATCGTCACCGGTGTTGCGCGCCGCGGTGTAGACCGTGAGCCCAGCGCGCACCAGGCGCGGCAGGTGGCCGCGCGGGTACTTCGCGGCCTCGGTCATCACCGCGTCGATCTGCCCGGCCTGCAGGTCGTCCCCCGCCTCCGCGGCGAAGCGCGCCGACTCCCTGCGCGAGCGCCGGAGCGCGATCAGGCGCTCGATGAAGGCGGTGAGTGACGCGAGTCCCATGGTCAGCAGGAACGCCCCGACGATCTTCGCGGGGAGCCCCATGGTGTGCCACATCTCGAGCAGGCTGAATTGCATACGCGCTCCTTTCTCCTAGGCGGTCAGCTTGAAGGGAATCTGGATGATGCGGTAGACCGCGATCGGCAGCCCCTTGTAGCGTGCCGGCGCGTACTTCCAGTGCTTGACGGTACCGAGGGCCGCGCTGACGAACGGCTCATCGCCGCGCAGGACCTGCACGTCGCCGACGCTCCCGTCGGCGAGGATCACCACCTTGAGGATGACCGTGCCCGTCTTGCCCGCGGCGCGTGCCTCCTGCGGATAGGGCGGGATGGCATTGCTCCCCGCCGGGACGGGAGCGATCCCGTCCTCGGGCAGCGCGATGGCGCCGCCCACCTGCCCGCCCACCACGCCGCCCTGCGTGACGCCGCCCTCGAGCCCGGCCGGATCGCCCTTGTCGCCCTCCCCGAACACGGCTACGCCCTTGTCCTGGCTCGGATCCGCCTCCTGGGGGGCCTCCTTGGGCATCTCCTTGGGCGCCACCATCTCCTTCGGCGGTGGGGGCTTGTCGAGATGGCGGATCTTCTGGTCGGGGCGGACGACCGGCGCCGCCGCGGCAGGGGGCAGCGGTTTCGCCTCCGCGACCGGTGGCGGCGGCGGGGGCGGCTCGTTGACGATCTTCTCGACGAACTTCACCTCGACCGCAGCCTGGCGCACGACCTTCTTCGCCGCCGAGCCGACGACCACGACCCCGATCGCGAGCGCAACGTAGACGACGGAGGACGCCAGGAACGACGCCGCCCAGTCGCGCGGGCTCGTCGCGTCGCGGACGTAGGCACCAAACACACTGCGGGCCTCGGCGCTCATCGGGATCGGGGGGGCGCCGCTGATCATGCCATGGCAGGCATATCGCCGACGTTACCGGCGCATGAAATTCCGTTGGCGACTTGTGCAGTCCGCCGACTCCTGCTCTTCTCGACGAGCGCATGGAACGACGTCTCCCCGGCCTGCTGATCGTCGCAGCGACCTCGCTGGCGCTCGGGTGCCCCGCGCTCCAGCACTCCGTGACCGTTGACCCCGAGGCGACCTTCGCGGCCCACCGAGAGCACGGCGGCATGGTGATCGACCGCCTGGGCCAGGACCGGAGCGGAACGCTCGGGCCCGCAGGTTGGTTCCGACGCCCGGGAGACCCCACCTTCGTGCTTCGCGCCGACGGGGCGGAGGTCGCCGCCTACTGGATCTCGGGCCAGCGCGTCGTCGTCCGCCGCACCACCGAGGAAGGGGCTCCGGCCGTCGGCGAGATCGACCCCGCCTGGGATGACGGGGGCGCGATCCGGCTGAGTTTCAAAGGAACCGAGGGATCAGCGCTCCGCACCGACCCTTTCGCGCGGCAGATGGCGGATACGGGCCCGGCCACCCTCACCCGCGCGAGCCAGACGGTCATCGACGTCCGGGGAACCTACAAGGCCACGCTTCGCGACGCGAAGGGCAAGCCCGTCGGCGGGGTGCGCGTGCGCGTGGGCCCCTACCTGCCCGCGCCGCGCATCTTCGACGGCGCCCTGCCAGCCGCCGTCGATCCGGCGCTGGCCGTCGGCGCCGCGGTCGCGCTCGACGCCGAGATCGACTGGATCGAGTCGCACGCGCTCGACGTCTACCGCGGCGACGGGGGCGGCGCGCTCGAGCGCTCCGTCCCCGTGCGCCGCTGAGCAGACGCTACGGCTTCGTGCCCGCTCCCTCCGGTTCCTCGCCGAGCGCGGCCGCCGTCACGCCGCCGACGGCGCGCAGTAGGGCGACCTGCGCGCCGTCGTAGGCCACGATCGCCGACACGAGATTGACGCGCGCCTCGCTCGCCGCCGCCTGCGCATCCAGAACCTCGAGGCCGATGCCAACCCCACCCCGGAAGCGCACCTGGCTCAGCGCGAGTGCGCCCTCCGCGGCACGGAGGCCACGCTCGGCAGCCGCGATCCGTTCTTCGGCCGTCAGCACCTCCTCGCGCGCCGCGATCACGTCGGCCGCGACCTGCTGGCGGAGCCTTTCCTCGCGGAGCTTCACCTGCTCGACGCGCGCGCCCGCCGCCTGCACATGCCCGATGGAGGCGGGCGAGAGGCGAAAGCCGACGAAGCCGCCGTAGATCTTCCGCTCGCCCAGG
>JACXTT010009648.1_pt1 | contig 13156 bp, 15 predicted proteins | sample 9270951 | NCBI WGS metagenome assembly JACXTT01 (sample SAMN15532306, study PRJNA645909) | rock metagenome | isolation source: weathered quartz diorite | place: Puerto Rico | collected 2017-06-21
CGGACCAGGATGTAGCCCGGGAAGATTCGCTTCTGGACGTGGCGGCGCTTGCCGTCCTTGATCTCGATCTCGTCCTCCATCGGGACGAGCACCTGCAGGATCTTGTCCTGCATGTCCATCGACTCGATCCTCTTCTCGAGGTTCTTCTTGACCTTCTCTTCATGCCCCGAGTACGCGTGGACGACATACCACTGGGCCTCGGCTTCGGCCGCGGCGCGGTCCTGAGCGCTCTTCTCGACTGCCATCAGTGCGCCGCGTACAGAGCGCGCCTGAGGGACTCGGAGATGCCGTAGTCAACGCCGCCGATGAACAGACCGAGCACGATCACGGTGAAGATCACGACCAGCGTGTAGCGATACAGCTCACCCCAGGTCGGCCAGACGACCTTGCGCAGCTCGTCGATGACCTCGCGCAGGAACTGCCCGACGCCGCCGCGCGGTGCCGCGGTCGAGTCGCTGCCCCGGTCGCGATTCTTGGCTGTTACTGCCACGACTTGTTACTTGGTCTCCTTGTGCGGAGTGTGCTTGTGGCACCACCTACAGTACTTGCTGAGCTCGATCCGGTCAGGATCGTTCTTCTTGTTCTTGAGGGTGGTGTAGTTGCGCCTTTTGCAGACGCCGCAAGCGAGCGTGATTACCTCTTCCATGTTTGACTCTTTGGCGGGGGAAAGAAAAAAGCCTAGGTTCCCTAGGCCCTGTCAATAGTAGCAGCAGTCTCCCCAGGCCTGAGTGAGATCAAACCATATGATCCTCCCATGGCGCCAACGGTGGTTGTCCTGCACGGCGACCAGACCGGCGAGGAGCTGCTGCGGGAGGCGAGGCGGCTGCTGGAGAAGGATGTGGTCGGCCTGGAGCTCGTCCAGCGCGAATTCGACCTCTCCCTCGCCAACCGCCGCGAGACCCGCAACGAGGTCGTCCACGAGGCCGCGGCTGCGCTCCGCGAGTGCGGGTTCGGGATCAAGGCCGCCACCATCACCCCCGAAGGCGCGGCCGACGTCGGGAGCCCGAACGCCATCCTCCGCAAGGAGATCGACGGCCGGGTGATCGTCCGGACCGGCCGCCGTATCCCCGGCGTCCGCCCTCTCGCGGGGGTGCACGCGCCGATCTCGGTGATCCGCATGGCGGTGGACGACGCCTATGGCGCCAAGGAGTGGCGCGAGGGCCATGACCTCGACGAGTGGGCCTTCCGCACCGAGCGCATCAGCCGCCAGACCTGCCGCATCGTCGCCGAGTACGCCTTCACCCACGCGCGCCGGTTCGGCGCGAAGGTGTTCGGCGGGCCGAAGTTCACGGTCAGTCCGGTCTACGAGGGCATGTTCAAGGAAGAGATCGACGCCGCGGCCAAGCGGCATGCCGACGTGCGCTACGAGCCGCACCTGATCGACGCCACATACGCGCTGCTGCTCACAACGTCAGGTGAGCCGCTGGTCATTCCTGCCCTCAATCGGGATGGCGACACCCTGTCCGACCTCGTGATGCAGATGTTCGGCACCATCGCCGGCGCCGAGTCGACGCTGCTGGCCTTCAATGAGGACGGCCAGGTGGGGGTGGCCATGACCGAGGCTCCGCACGGCACCGCCCCCACGCTCGAGGGCAAGAACGTGGCCAACCCGATGGCCATGATCCTGGCTGTGGCCTCGCTGCTCGGCTACATGAAAGGTGAGACGCCGCATGTCGCGTCACGCGCCCTGTACGAGTCGGCCCTCGAGGCGGTGTCCGACGGGATCCGCACGGCCGACCTGGGCGGCCACGCGACCACGACCGACTTCACCGACGAGGTGATCCGCCGCGTGCGCACGAAGATCGACGTCTGGAGCGCTCTCTCCGATCTCAAGAGGTAAACCGATCGTCTACCTCGCGCTCGGCGACTCTTATACCATCGGCACCGGCGCGACCCACGAGTCCCGCAACTTCCCCTCACTGCTCGCTGACCGCGTCGAAGACGCAACCCGCCGCCAGGTCGAGCTGGTCAACCCCGCCGTCAACGGCTTCACCACGATCGACCTGATCGCGAAAGAGCTTGGCTACATCAACGACCTGAAGCCAGACCTGGTGAGCGTGCTCATCGGGGTCAACGACCTGGTCCAGGGCCGGTCGGTGGAGCAGTACCGAGAATCGCTCGTCGAGATCTACGACGCGGTGGCGGGCCTCCAACTGCACCTCGGCCGCGCGGTCACAGTGTCGATTCCCAACTGGTCGGTCGTGCCGGCCGCCCGCCACTTCGGTGACCCGATCCGCATCCGTGTGCTGACCGACCAGTTCAACGCCATCGCGCTGGAGGAGGCAGAGAAGCGCAACTTCACGTGGGTGGACATCACGGCCATGAGCACCAGCGCGGTTGGCTCACCCGGCTGGATCGCGGCCGACGACCTGCACCCCGGCGATACCCAGTACGCGGCGTGGGCCGAGGTCATCTGGTCCGCCGTCCGCGAAGACTGGTCTAGACCTTGATCCGCTTGAACGACTCGGCATAGCTGTAGCCGGCCTTCTTGCCGATGTCGCGGTGGCGCTTGCGCACCCACTTGTCGACGTCCCACTCCTGGCCGGGCTTGGCGACCTGGCTCTTGTGCTTGTGCAGGGCAGCCAGCTTCAAATCGATTGTCTTGCTGATGTCGACGAAGTGATCGCCAAGAGTCCAGTAAGGGATCCACACCTCGTCCACCACATGCGGCGCCAAGCCCTGCTTGAGCAGGCCGCGGAAGGCGCGCGGGTTTCGCGAATCGGGATAGACCGCGGCCATCGTCGCCTCCCCGACCGCGATGTGGTCAGGATGCGAGCCACCCATCGGAGCGTCGAGCACGCGGCCCGGAACATGTGTGATCACGAGCTCGGGCTTGTGCTTGCGGATCATGGCCACGATGTCGCGGCGCAGCTTCAAATCCGGCGCGATGTGGCCATCGCGATAGCCGAGGAACTCGACCTTTTTGATGCCGAGGACCTTCGCCGCCGCGCGCTGCTCGCGCTGGCGGATCGCGACCAGGGCCGCGTCACTCTGCTTGGGATCCTCGCCGCCCTGCGAACCGTCGGTGACGATGACGTACGTGACCTCCGCGCCATCTTTGGCCAGCTTGGCCATCGAGCCGCCGGCGCCGAACTCCGGGTCGTCGGGGTGCGCGAACACGGCGAGCACGCGCTTGTACTTGCCGTCTTGCGAGTTGCTTCGACTGTTGCTTCGCGCTGGGGCCCGGCGCGATGCCTTGCGGGTCGCCACGACCTCAGGGTAAGGCTTTCACCTTTTCGACTTTGCCGCGGCGTCAAGCGATGCCAGCGGAATCGCACGCTCGACCGGCTTCCACAACGCATCGAATTCCTGCGCTGACAGCTTGCCCCGCGCCGAGATCGCGCGCGCGCCGTAGATCGCGGTCTTGGCCGCCGCCCAACCCGCGTTGCCGCTGAGTCGCATCGGGATGGTGACGAGCGCCGCCAGCGCCGCCGCTTCCTCGGCGGCCTTTGCACTGCCGTCGATCACGGCCCGCGAGAGGCTGTTGCTGATGTCGTCCGCGAGCATCCAGGGCTCTGCCAGGGCTGTGCACTGGTGCGCGCTCAGGCGGCCGATCGCCGTCAGGTAGCGCTGGACGGGCGGTGCGAACGTCCGCGGCTTGGTCACCGGAGCCGCCGACGCAAACGGCGCGTAGGACACCGCGAACTTGATGGGCGACAGCCGATGCCGGCCGAGGAGCGCGGTCAGCGCAGACCAGGTGACGACCGCGTCGTCATCCGTGCGCTGAACCAGTTGTTCGGCCAGAGCGTCACCCGCATGGATCATCGGCGCGACGGCGTCGGCGTCTGCGGCAGGCGCGACGCTCGCGAGCCGTGTCCACTCCTCAGTGTTGAGTCCTGACAGGCGACCCGCGAACCCGGCGGCGTCGCCTTCTTCGAACGGCACCACCTCGGTGATCACGCCGTAATGGGCGGGCTCGTTGTGGGCGAGGGCGTATCCGGCGCGCTCGACCGCCGCCACCACACGGCAGCGGACGTCGAGCTCCATCGCCCTGGTGGCTGTGATTGCGGCCAGAGTCGCACGCACCACCGCAGCCGGTTCCGCACTGCCCTCGCGCGCGACGCTGGCAACCAGCTGCCGGCGGTCGAGCACCCGAAGCCACTGGATCGCCGTCAGCTCGCGCACCACCTTGATGAACGCGGTCACCTCGGCAGAGTTCGGACCATAAAGCGCTCCACGTTTGCGTGCGGGTGTCTTGACCGCCCGAGGCGTGGCGGCAGCTCGAGGCCTCCCGGCGGCCGGCGCGGTGGTGGTGGCCGGCGGAGCTTCGAGCGAGCGGAGCGGTACCGCGTGCTCGAGCGGCGTCCACAGGGCCTCGAGCTGCCCCGGCGTGAGCTCAGACCTACAGCTCAGCACCCGAGCGGCGTGGACGGCGGTCTTCACCGCGGCCCAGCCCAGGTCACCGGACAGATGCTTCGACACCACGGCCAGCGCGGCCAGGGCCACGACCTCTTCGCTTTCCCGGGCGCCGGCCCGCGCGGCCGCCTGCATCAGGACCGTCGATACTTCGCGGTCGGGCGTCCAGGGCAGCGCCATGAGCTCCCACTGCGATTGGGTCAGCCACTTCAGAGACCTCGCGAAAAGCAGCACGGAGGGCAGCGGCTCGATGGCCTCGACCGGTGGGATGACCGCCGCGAACGGTAGGTAATGGGCGGCGAAGGTAACTGCAGCAAGCTGCCGCCGCCGCACCAGCGCCGACGCCGCAGACCAGGCGGCGGCCACTTCGTCGTCGCTTCGGCCTTTGACGACAGCGCCGAGCGCTGCGGCGAGCGCCGCCATCGGCTCGCCCGCCGTCGGCGCGCCACCGTCGACGCCGTGCAAGAGAGCGCGGAACGCTTCCGCCGACTGGGCGGATCCATCCCGCACCACCTTGGAAACGGCCTGTCGCGTGGAGAGGACCTTGCGCCACTGACCAGGGGTCAGTCGCGCGGCCGCCTGGATGAACTCTTCCACCTCGCCCGAGTTCGGCCCAAATCGCTCACCGGCGGCCGCCGGCTCCGCGCGGAACCCCGGGATCGACACGACCGAAACACTGTAAGAGTTAGCTCGCAACTCCGGGCGCGGATCCGGTCAGGTGACGGTCTCCACTTTGAGCAGGTTGGTCTGGCCGGCCAGGCCGACCGGCACCCCCGCCACGATCACGACCCGATCGCCAGGCCGCACGAAACCACCCTTCACAGCGGCTTCAGTGGCGTTGGCGAACATGTGGTCGGTGTCGCGCCCGTGCTCGACCAGGAGCGGTATCACCCCGGCGTAGAGCTGGGTCTTGCGCAGCACGTCCTCGTTGGGGCTGGCGGCGATGACCGGAACCTGGGGCCTCGCCTTGCTGCACCGGAGGGCGGTGGTGCCCGACTCGGTGAACGCGATGATCACCCGTGCGTTCAGCTCGTTCGCGCTGTCGGCCGCGGCGTGGGCGATGGCGCTGCCGATCTCGCCCGGCTCGCGCCAGATCTGACGCTGCCGCGCGAATTGAGGATGCCGCTGCGCGGCGGCGCAGATGCGCGCCATGGCCCGGACCGCGTCCACCGGGTGGGCGCCGACGGACGTCTCCTGGGACAGCATCACGGCGTCGGTCCCGTCCCAGATCGCGTTCGCGACGTCCGACGCTTCGGCTCGAGTTGGCCGGTTGGACGTGACCATCGACTCGAGCATCTCGGTCGCGGTGATAACCGGCACGCCGGCCCGGTTGGCGCGGTCGATGACCTCCTTCTGGACGGCGGGCAGCTCGCCCAGCGGAACCTCCACGCCGAGATCACCGCGAGCGACCATGACCGCGCCCGCCACCTCGAGGATCTGACCGAGCACCTTGATCGCCTCCAGCTTCTCGAGCTTGGCGATGACCGGAACTCTGCTGCCGAGGGCGGCGAGGCGCCGTCGGCATTCAACGACGTCGTCCGGCTTGCGCACGAAGGAAAGCGCGACGTAGTCGACGCCGAGCTCGACCGCGAGCTTGAGATCGGCAATGTCCTTCTCCGTCAGCGCCGGCAGCGGCGGCGTGCGGCCCGGCACCGAAACCCCCTTGCGCTCACCCAGCAGTCCGCCCCGGATGACCGTGCAGGCGGCGCGTCCGTTGGACTTGTCTTTCACCGCGAGCTCGATGCGGCCGTCGTCGAGCAGCACGCGGTCGCCCGCGCGCACCGTCTCGACGAGCTCGACATGGCTGACCTCGATGTCGCTCGGCTCGATGCGCGCTCCGGCCGTCAGCACCACGCGGCGCCCTCTCACCAATCGCTGAAATGACGAGGTGCCGTCGAAGGTGCCGGTGCGGATCTTCGGTCCCTGCAGGTCGCCAAGCAAGGCGATCGGCCGGCCGATGGCGGCAGCGGCGGCACGCACGTCAGCGGCTGCGCGGCGGTGTGTTTCGGGATCGCCATGCGAGAAGTTCAATCGCGCGACGTCCATGCCCGACTGGATGAGATTCCGCAGGACGGCCGGCGACGAGCTCGACGGTCCGAGGGTGCAGACGATGCGTGTATGCCGAATCATTGGCCGCTCATCTGTACCGCTCAACCGTGCGGCCCATTTCTCTTTCCGCCTCGACGACGCGACGCTCCAGCTCCAGCGCGCTGATCACGGCGGCGCCCATTCCGCGCACGAGGTCGCGCTGGAACCGGTCGGATGTGGCCACAGTGAGAGGATCTTCGCCCGCCGTGACGGCGTACGCCAGGCGCTCGATGGCGTGGTCAGCTGAGTGACCTTTGCGCGTGAATACCACGCGCACTCCCTGGATCCACTGCTCCGAGTTCGCCATCGATGTCGTGCGGTGCGCGTCGAACACGACTGTGACCTCGGCGCCGGTGACCTGCGAGTAGACGGCCAGGCGCTCGATCAGCCGGTCGCGCGCGTCCTCCAGTGAAACGCTCATCATCTGCTTGAGCGAAGGCCACGCGTGAGTCACGTTGTAGCCATCGACGATGAGCCTGTCCATCACTGGCCGAGGCTCGGGTCTCGGAAGCGCATGTGCTCCTGACCGAGGTAGCTGAGCGTCGGGTCGATGCCGAAGATGCCGGCCAGTCCGTCGGTCAGGTTGAAGATCGCGCCGCTGAGCGGCGGCACGTACCAGATGATGAAAAAGACGATGAACAGACCCGCGTAACCCAGGCGGTTCAGCACGCCCTGGACCGAGTACGGCAGCCAGGGCCGAAGGATGCCGTAGCCGTCGAGGGGAGGAATCGGCAGCAGGTTGAGGATCACCGCGAAGGCCTCCAGATACGCGACGAAAGAGAGCGCCTCGAAGAACCCGAGGTTGCCTGAGGTGATCCAGCTCATGCGGTCCGCGAGGAAAAATGCCCCCGCCGCCAGCAGTCCGCATAGCGCCGTGCCCACCGGCCCAGCTAGGGAAACCGCGGAGTCCCACGTTTTGCTGCGCAGGGCCGCGTGGTTGATGTACACCGCGCCACCAGGCAGCCCGATGCCGCCGATGAGGAGCGCCGCGACGGGCACCGCGATGCTCATAACCACGTTCGTGTAGCGCAGCGGGTCGAGCGTCAGGTAACCCGACGCGGCGATTGACCTGTCGCCTCCGATGTACGCGACGAACGCGTGCGCGAACTCGTGCAAGCAGACCGAGACAACCCACGCCGCGACGACGAAGACCAGGGTCAGCGCGTCCCGGTACGGGAGCAGCTGGGTCCAGAGCGCGACGCCCGAGCCGGCCGTGACCGCGAGCAGTCCGAGAAAAATCGGGCTGACGCCGAGCACGCCGCGCATCCTCGGCAGCGGGCGGCGGCGGAGTGCGCGGTCGGGGCTCCGAGCGCCTGCAGGTTTGGCGGATTGCACCGGGTCATCGCGCATCGCCCCGGTCTGCAGGTGGCGACGGACGTCGTACAGCGTGACTCCGGCCTCCTGCAGCGCCAGCGACGTCGATCGCGAGTCGCTGTAGAGGAGGGCGAGCAGTAGATGAACCGCATCCACGCGGAAGTGCGCCAGAACCTGAGCCTCCCGGTTGGCGTTGACCAGGAGCTGGCGCAAGGGCAGCGGCGGCGCCGACCCGTCGGGGCGGAGGGTCGCGGCCACTGCAGCCGAGTCGACACCAAGTGCGCGCATCGCGTCTCCAACGTAGCCCTCGGGCTTCTCCAGCAGCGCGCGCAGCACGTCGACGGGGTCGATGCTGTCCAGGCCGCGGGCGCGAGACGCATCGGCGGCCCGTTCCAGGACGTCGCGCGCGTCGCGGGTCACCGGTATGTCGGCCGTGGCCGTATCTATGTCGCGGTCGCTGATGGCCATCGGGCTTCAGTCTAAGAAGAAGGTCCGCCACCTCTTTGTCGCTGACGCATGACTTCATAGAGCAGCGCCGCGGCGGCCGCCGACGCGTTGTAGCTGCCCACGCGCCCTTTTGCAGGAAGTCGCAGCCGGACGTCGCAGCGCTCCAGCACAAGGCGGTGGACCCCCTGTCCCTCACCGCCGACGACGACGCAGACGGGTTGGCTCAGGTCGAAATCCCATGGCATGGTGTCCCCGCGCACATCCAGCGCGGCGGTCCAGATGCCCGCGCGCTTGACCTCGGCAATCGCCGACGGCATACCCGAGACATGCGCTATGGGCATGAGCTCGCTCGCACCTGAGCTCGCCTTGACCGCGGCGGGTGAGAGCGGCGCGCTGCGGTGCATGGGCAGGATCGCACCTTGCGAGCCGGCGACCTCAGCGCTCCGCAGAATCGCGCCGAGATTCTGTGGATCCATGATCGAGTCGAGCGCCACGAGCAGATCAGGCTTGGTGGCAAGCAGCTCTCTCAGCGTCCACTCGCGCCGTGGCTTGAGCTCCGCAGCCACACCCTGATGGACGCCCTTGGCGATGGCATCCAACCGCTCCGGCGGCACGACCTCGACCCGAGCCAGCTTGCCCAGCTCCTCCAGCCTCGGGTCGTGTCCGAGTCCCGACGCGACGTACGCCTTTACGACACGCCCGGCGCGCGCGGCTTCGAGCACTGCGTTGCGTCCGTGTATGACGATCGCCATCTATCCTTGCCGCATGGTTGCAGACTTCATGGCGCGGGCACGCGAGCTGCTCGCCGGAGGCGCGGACGAGGCGAGCCGCGATGCGGTCGGCAAGATGCTCGCCGAGGAGTCACGCCGGCCAGGCTTCGTGCCCGACGCGGAGATGCGAAGCCTCCACGGCAGCGACTCGACGTTCACCATCCTGCAGACCGACGAGGACGGCCTGACGCTGATGCTGGGGAAGTTTTCTCCGCTCGAAGAGACGCCGGTCCACGACCACGGTTCGTGGGGCATCGCTTGCGTCATCAAGGGCCGGGACCGCTACCGTCACTTTCGCAACGACGGCGGCAAGATCGCCCTTCTGTATGAGAGGGAGCTCGCGCCCGGCACCTTTGTCACATGGCCCGATCCGCCGCACGATGTCCACAGCCAGCAGGGGATCGGGGAAGCGGCCTGGGAGCTCGTCCTCTTCGGCAAGGACGTGACGCGCATCCCGCGGCACTATCACGACCTGGATACCGGGAAGGTCAGGACCGCCCTCCCGGCGTAAGCCTCTTCCACCGCACGCCTTCTTTGGAATCCTCGAGCGCTATCCCGCGCTCCCGCAGCTCCTCCCGGATGCGGTCTGAGCGAGCAAAGTCTTTGGCCTGGCGCGCGGCCTCGCGCTCGGCAATGAGGTTCTCGATCTCCGCGTCGAGGCTGGATTCGTCCGCGAACATGTCGAGATGGGCATCGACGTCGCGCAGCAGGCCGAGCGATGCGGCCACCCCCTCGGCGCTCAGTGCGTCGCGGTCCAGTGCGCTGTTGACCTCGCGGACGAAGTCGAACACATGCCCAAGGCCACGCGGCAGGTTCAGGTCGTCGTCGAGCGCCTGGCGGTAGAGAGCGCGGGTCTGCCCGGCGCCCTCTATCAGGTCCTGGCTGTCGGCCGCGGCCGGCCGGGTTGCGCCCAGCCGCTGATGCAGCTCGCGCAGGCGTCGCACCTGCTCGGCGGCTGAGTGCAGGGCCTCCTCTGACAGCCGCAGGCGCTGGCGGTAGTGGGCATTCGCGATCAGGAAGTAGCGGACCGCGATCGGGTCGTGGCCTGCGGCCACCAGATCGCGCAAGGTCGTGAAGCCGCCCCCGCTCTTTGACATCTTGGCGCCGGTCGCGTCCGCGAGATGCTCGGAATGCAGCCAGACACGGGAGAACTTCTTCCCGTTCGCGGCTTCCGACTGAGCGATCTCGTTCTCGTGGTGCGGGAACATCAGGTCGACGCCACCGGCGTGGAGGTCTAGCGTCTCGCCGAGGTAGCGCTTGCTCATCGCCGAGCATTCGATGTGCCAGCCGGGTCGGCCCTTGCCGAACGGCGAGTCCCACGCGGCGCCACGCTCCTGGTCTCCGGGGTGCGCGTTCTTCCACAGCGCGAAGTCGCTGACCGATTCCTTTTCGTATTTGTCAGCTGCAACGCGCACGCCGGCACGCAGTCCGGCGCGGTCCAGGTGTGACAGCTCGCCATAGTGCGGGAAGCTGTCGATGCGGAAATACACATCACCGTCCGCGACATATGCGTATTCGTGCTCGAGCAGGGTGGTGATCATCGCGACCATTTCGGGGATGTGCTCGGTGGCGCGCGGGTAGTATTCGGCCGGCTGGGCGCGTAGCGAACGCATGTCTTCGAAGAAGGCCTCTGCGTACGGCCGCGTGTACTCCGCGATCGTCGTGTTGTGATGCATCGCCTCGTCAAGGATGCGGTCGTCGATGTCAGTGAGGTTCATCACGTGCGTGACGCGATGCCCGGCAACCTGGAGGTGGCGGCGCAGCACGTCGTAGAAGAGGAACGCGCGCAAGTTGCCCACGTGTGCGAAGTTCCACACCGTCGGGCCGCAGGTGTACATGCGGACGTGGCCCGATTCCATCGGCTCGAAGACTTCCTTCGTGCCGGTCAATGTGTTGTGGAGCCTCAGCGTCAAGACCCTTCTATTAGAGCGACTGCCTGGGCTGCGATGCCCGCGCCGCGGCCGAGCGCACCAAGCTGCTCGGGCGAAGTGGCCTTCACGCTCACTGCCCCGCGTTCGAGGCCGAGGCAACGAGCGATGTTCCCGCTCATCTCCTCGAGGTGAGGCCGCAGGCGGGGCGCCTGTGCGACAACCGTGCTGTCGATGTTCACCACGCGATAACCGGCGTTGGCGACCACGCGCGCGGCTTCCGCCAGGAGGTCGATGCTCGACGCGTCCCGGTAGCGCGAGTCGTCGGGCGGAAAGTGCGCGCCGATGTCGCCGAGGCCGGCGGCGCCGAGGATCGCATCGATTACCGCATGTGTCAGCACGTCGGCGTCGGAGTGGCCGTCGAGGCCGGTCGGATGGTCGATGCGCACCCCGCCGATCACGAGCCGGCGCCCCTCCTTCAGAGGGTGAAGGTCGAAGCCGATTCCCACCCTCAAGCGGTGGTGGCCTCTTGTTCCTTGATCAGCGCCTCGACCACGCCGAAATCTTCGGGCGTCGTCAGTTTGATGTTCGCCGGCTCGCCTTCGACCACCGTCACCGCATGTCCGGTCGCGGCCACCAGCTGTGCGTCGTCGTCCCCGACCAACCCTGCGTCCGCGGCCTCGCGATGGGCACGCGCGAGCAGCGAGTAGGCGAAGCCCTGCGGCGTCTGCGCCAGCACGATGCGCGACCGGTCGAGGCTCTCGACGAGGCGATTGCCTTCGACGCGCTTCACCGCATCGCGGGGCGCAATCGCTGGAAATGCGGCCCCCGATTCCATCGCCGCCGCCAGTACCCTGCGCACGAGCGCCGGCGACGCGAGCGGGCGGGCCGCGTCGTGCACGAGAACGTAGTCGCACTCGCCGAGCGCACCGATCCCCGCCCGGACCGACGCTTGCCGGCTTTCTCCGCCAGGCCGAACCATGACCGGTTTGCGCGGATGCAGGGATGACACCTCGAGCTCGGCCGTCTCCAGCCGGCCCGGCGGACCGACCACGACGATGCGGTCGACCTCGTCGAGCGCCAAGAACAGCTCGAGCACGCGCGCCAGCGTGGTGCGGCCGTTGAGCCGCACCAGCGCCTTGCTGCCGCGGCCCAAGCGCGAGCCCGACCCCGCCGCAGCGACGATCACGCCGACCGACGCCATCAGCTGCCCGAAGGCTCCACCGTGCGGCTGCGGCCGGATGGCCTCCGACCGTTCTCGCCAAGCGGCTCAGCGAAGATCATCCGTCCCGCGGACGTCTGGATCACTGACGTGACGACCGCGCTGATCGTCTGGTTGATCAGGCGCCGGCCGTTCTGGATCACCACCATCGTGCCGTCGTCCAGGCTGCCCACGCCCTGGCCGGGCTCTTTGCCTTCACGCGCGACCGTGACCATGATCTCCTCGCCCGGGATGGCGACCGGGCGCATTGCCTGGGCCAGCTCGTTGAGGTTCAGGACGCCAACGCCCTCGAGGCGCGCGATGCGGTTGAGGTTGAAATCGTTGGTCATGATGGCCCAGCCCCGGCGCTTGGCGGTGCGCACGAGGTGGGCGTCGATCTCGGTGCTCGGGGTTGCGTCGTCGTCAACGACCTCGAGCGTGATCGATGTTTCCTTCTGCATCTCGGTGAGCACGTCGAGGCCACGCCGGCCTCGACGGCGCCGCATCGCGTCCGCGGAATCGGCGACGAGCTGCAGCTCCCTCAGCACGGAGCTGAGGATCACGAGTGGCATATCGACAAAACCGGTCTTGGCGATGTCGAGGATGCGGCCGTCGATGATCACCGACGTGTCGAGCAGGACTTTGGTCAGCCGGTGGCTGGACTGGTCGGTGGCACCGCCGAAGAAGATGGCCGCCAGCTCGGAGCGCCGGGTGACGCCGACCGAGGCGCCGAGGGCGGCGAGCAGGAAGGCAAGGATGAACGAGAGCAGGTAACCGAACGGCAGCTCACGGACGAAGACGCCGACCAGGACGGCGATCACGAGACCGACCACCATGCCTAGCAGGCCGCTGAGCAGGTCGGGCAACGGAGTGTTGGTGAGGCCTCGGTTGAACCCCCGCCAGCCGCCCAGCACGTATGGCGTGCCCAGGTAGGCGAAGACCAGGCCTTCGAGCGTCGTCAAGGTGATCAACACCCAACCCTGGTGCTGAATTCCCGACAGGCGGACCAGGCTGTAGCCCAGCACGAAGCCACCAACGACCCCGATCCCCAGCCCCACCCTGAGGGCGAGGGCATCGGAACGTCTCACGAGAACCTCCTCAGGAGACCGAGA
>JACXTT010009649.1_pt1 | contig 13156 bp, 14 predicted proteins | sample 9270951 | NCBI WGS metagenome assembly JACXTT01 (sample SAMN15532306, study PRJNA645909) | rock metagenome | isolation source: weathered quartz diorite | place: Puerto Rico | collected 2017-06-21
CGGTCCAACTCGAATAATGATCACAGATCTAGTCGTACTCGAACTTGAACGACTGGCTCGGCGAGGGAGTTCAAGTGTTAAGTCATTGGCAAGTTCGGCCCTTGCTCTCCTGTCAAAGCGCAGCTTCACAGTCTTGGAGAACCAGGTGGGTTCCACCGACGTGGACACATCTCTTATTCAAGTCGCATTGTCTGAAAGGACAAGCACTGTCATTGCCACAATAGACCGACAATTGCGGGCTGCGCTTGGATCGTTCGGGCTACCCGCAATTTTACCTAGATCAAAGAGTGGCCTTATCGCGACTCGATTCCATCACGAGCCACGTTAATAAGAGAGTGACCGGAACAGCGCGAAGGAAGACGGCGTAGACTGCATGGCACGGCTCTACTCGCGGAAGAGAGGAAGTTCGGGCTCCACGAGGCCAGTCACTAGACGACCTCCCTCCTGGTTCAAGTATGAACCTGAGGAGATCGAAGCGTTGGTTCAGAAGTTATCCAAGGAAGGAAACCCACCCAGCATTATAGGGCAAGTACTACGCGACAGATATGGAGTTCCGCTCGTCTCTCAAATTGTGAGCAAGCGACTCGTGAACCTGATACCGCAGGAATCACGACCAAGGATACCTGAGGATCTCGAGGCTCTGGTCAAGCGAGCCAGCAGTGCGGCACGCCATCTACAAAAGAATAGGAAAGACTATCCGAACAAAAGAGACCTAGCACTCATAGAGTCTAAGATTCACAGGCTGTCAAGTTACTATAGGGAAATGGGCAAAATTCCCAAGGAGTGGCAATACAAGCCTGTTGCAGCCTCCCTTCGCTAACGATAGCGACAAACACCTCGCATTAAGCAATCAAGCGACTCAAACGGCAGCTCTCATCAAAGATAAAGCCAAAGAAGATTCTGTTCTTCTCGCAACGCACTTCGATGCGGACGGGATCAGCGCAGGCAGCATCATGCTCAACGCTATCACTCGCCTAGGCGCTCTAACGACGCTAAGAGTCATCGACAGAATTGATGACAAAATCCTTGAAGACTTGGAGGAAATCGAGTCCAGTCTAGTAATTTTCTCCGACATCGGGAGCGGATACCTCGATCAGATCTCAAAGATTCTGAGAAATCGAGATATTGTAATCGCCGATCATCACCAGCCATTGGGGGAACCCAATGGGATTCACCATTTCAATACTCATGTTCTTGGATTCAATGGGTCTGAAGAAATTAGCGGAGCAGGCACTGCCTATCTGCTTGCCAGAGCATTGGATCCCAGAAACATTGACTTATCCATAATGGCTATCGTGGGCGCCCTCGGAGATCAACAAGACAAAGGGGACAAGCGCGGATTCAAGGGCTTGAATTCAGAGATTCTGAAAGACGCAGTTGACTCAAAACTCCTCGAAGTGAAACAGGACCTGATCTTTTTCGGACGACAAACGCGACCCATTCACAGGGCGATCGCGTCTACCACAGACCCATTCCTTCCCGGACTCAGCGGCGAAGAAGATCGGTGCCTAGCACTTCTCGACTCCGCAAAGGTTCCCACCAAATCAGAGGACAGGTGGAGGACAATCGCCGACCTCTCGTTAGAAGAGAAGCAGAGAATAGTTGAGAAGATCATTGCCCACCAAGTCTCGTTAAACCTGAAGGGAGAAGTCGTGATGGACCTCATCGGATCAGTGTATACACTGCTCAAGGAGGATCCAGGCACACCGCTACGGGACGGCAGAGAGTTTGCGACACTCTTGAATTCTTGCGGACGCATGAACCGAGCAAGCCTCGGAATTGCCATCGGCGTGGGAGATCGCGGAGAATCCTACAGGACCGCACAAGAAGTCTACACCCAATACAAGGCCACACTCTCGAAATACATGAACTGGGTGGCCACGACGCCGAGTGCCACGAAAAGGGGACGTCACACTGTAGTCGTGAACGGAAAAGGAGTAATCGACGAGAACATGACCGGCGCCGTCTCTTCTCTAGTATCGTCCTCAAGTCTTTTTGGAGAAAAAGTCACAATTGTCACGACTCTGACCACCACTGCTGAAGCAAAGATCTCCACTAGAGCAACCGAACATCTGGTCGACAAGGGAGTCAATCTCGGCAAGATTCTCCAAACTCTGTCAGCCAAATTCAACGGTGTCGGCGGTGGACACGCGATCGCGGCAGGGGCAACTGTTCCCGCCAGCCGATTGGATAATTTCTTGATCGAATTCGAAGCGTCAATTGATGTGCTCCTTGGATGATAAAGGCAAAGATAATCATTCAAACACCAAGCCAGCGCGTCTCAAGGTCAATCGTCAAATGCGTTGAACCGGACAACATGAGGATGAAGGGACTCCTGATAACGTCTAGAGCCTCACCAGACAGTGCCCTATTCCAGATCAAGTGCGAGGGCCGAATTGAAACCTTCATATCCACCTTGGACGATTTGCTTCGCTGCGTTCAAGCCGCGAATGCAACACTAGGAATAATCAGGAATAACCAGGCAAGCTAGCCAAATGTCGAAAGCTACAAAGAAAGTCCGAGACAAATGGAGAGTAAAGGAGTGGTACGCAGTCTACACTCCATCTTACTTCGGGGAACAGAATGTGGCACAGATTCCAGTTGAAGATCCGAAGAAACTCATCGGAAGAGTCGTCGAGACTACTTTGTATGACATCACTAGTGACTTTTCTCATCAGTCAACCAAACTCTACTTCCTTGTGGTATCCGTAACAGGAGATCGAGCGGAGACCATATTGAAGAGCCACGAATACTCGACCGACTATCTGCGCAGCCTCGTCAGAAGAGGTAGCACTAGAATTGACGGAATATTCACAGCCAAGACCATCGATAACTACCTTACCCGAGTCTACATCGTGTCGTTCAGTCATGGCCGAATCAAGGGGTCGCAGGAGCACGCCGTCAGGCAGGTAATGGGCAAAGTGGTCGCGGAGAAAGCATCCAAGCTAACCTACTCCCAGATTTGCCATGAAATGGTTCTCGGAAAAATGGGGTCCGACGTTTACAACGAGGCGAAGAAAGTCTGCCCGCTGAGACATGTCGGCGTTCGCAAATCGAAATTGCTGTCGATGCCTTTGAGCCTTGGCGAGCCCGAGCCCGAGAAGACGGTAGCTGAGGAAGAAATCCCAGCCCCCGTTCCAGAAGCCGTTTCTGAATAGGTCGTTTTGTCACTACAGTTCGGAAGCTCAGGCATTCGTGGAAAATACGGCGACACGGTTAAGCCAGAAACCGCGTTCGAACTGGGTAGAATACTCAGCAGCGTTCTTGGCCCGAATCTTGCACTTGCCAGAGATCCCCGTCGATCTGGGCATGTCTTAAGATCAGCTTTCCTTTCGTCGGCTCTTCAAGCCGGCTCAAGTGTGACCGACTATGGAATTGTTCCAACACCGGCCCTTGCATATCAGAGCCGAATCAGCGGATTCAGTGGGGGAGTCATGATAACCGCTAGCCACAATCCGGCAGAGTATAACGGCTTCAAAATCTTCAATTCGAAAGGTGAATCCCTTGAAGACTCAAGCATTCTCGCACACACAAAAAAAGACGCAATAAAAAAAATTCCTTCAAAACTGGGAACCGCCTACGAAGGAGAACCCTATGCCTACTCAAAGCTCCTGAAATCAATATCAATCAAAAAATCGTGGCGCCTAGTCCTCGACACGGGGAACGGGGCAACTTGTCGGCTTGCTCCCGAGATCTATCAAACTATAGCAGGGAAAGTGACAGCGATCAATTCGAATCCGGATGGAACCTTTTCGGGTCGAGGATCCGAGCCTACGAGGGAAAGCCTTCGTACACTCTCTAAGTTTGTTAGCGAGTCAAAAGCTGACATGGGAATCGGGTTCGACGGTGATGGAGACCGTTTCGTTATGATCGATGAAAAAGGTAATTGTCCTCTGCAGGATAGAATTCTAGGCTCTTATCTTTCATTTCTTGCACAAGAATCGAAGGGCCCATATTTGGTCCCTGTAGATGCGTCAATGGCCGTGGACGATGCAATAGCCCCCTATGGCGTGAAGCTGATTCGGGGCCCCGTGGGGGATGCGAAGCTGCTTGCAGAGATGAAGCGGGAGGGTGCCTCTTTTGCAGGAGAACCATCAGGCGCATGGATCCATGGACAATATCATCTCTGCCCAGACGGGCTCCTATCTGGTCTCCTTTACATCAGACAACTCGAGAAGCATGATCTTAGTGTTTCCCAAGCTGTTGAAGCCGTTCCCGAATATCAAATGGTCCGAAAAAGCGTGACTCTTGCGAAAGATTCAGGTGCCATCAATACGGAACAACTCACTAAAGGGCTTGAATCAATTATCGGAACAGGTGCCTCTGTTGATTCGAAATTCGGGCTTAGAATTAGTTCAGCAGACTCATGGGTATTGGTCAGAGAGAGCGGCACCGAACCCGTTCTCCGTGTGACCGCTGAGTCGAAGAAGCCATTCGTTGCAAATCGAATAGTGTCAGAGACTCTTGTTTTGATAGGCCGGGTTTTCAGAGGTAGGGTCTGACTTGAAAGCCGTTGTCTTGGCGGCGGGCAAAGGAGAAAGGCTATGGCCGCTAACAGAGACAAGGCCTAAGCCGCTTCTTCCAATCGCAAACAAGCCAATCCTACAGCACACAATCGAAGGCCTTGTGGGCGCAGGCATCCGCCAAATCATTGTCGTGACCAATTACAAGGCAGAACTCATTCGAGAAGCTTTTGGGGATGGGGGTTCATTCAATTGTGAAATAGAATACGTGAAGCAAAAGACGCCGCGAGGAACAGCTGATGCTGTTCTCGCAGCCGGAGAGCTTCTAGCCAGGGAGGATCGTTTTGTAGTCGTGTATGGAGACGATTATTTCGAGAGTCAGGCTGTAAAGGATTTTCTCAATAGAGCTGGAGAGAACAATGACATAACGTTGTCATCGGCTGAGGTCGACGACGCATCCCAGTTCGGTTTGGTCGAAACGGCCAATAACCAGGTAACTCGTATCCAGGAAAAGTCTCCAAGACATCTTTCGGGAAAGGTTAACGCAGGACTCTATGTGATGACCAGGTCAATTCTTTCTGCAATCAAAAGGACCATGCGTTCCAGACGGGGTGAATTCGAGCTGACTGACTCACTGAAAATCCTGATCGACAGAAACGAGACGGTTAGGGCTCACGCTTTGGGGGATCGGGCGTGGCTTGGGATCAGCTATGCATGGGACTTGCTTGAAGCCAATCAGAGAGCTGTGAATTCCGAGATGCCCAGTTCAGTGCGTGGGACCCTGGAGGAAGGAGTACACGTTGATGGCCCGGTCGTCGTGGAAGAAGGTTCTCTTGTAAAGGCGGGCTCAAGAATCGAGGGACCCGTTCACATCGGTAGGAATTGCGAAGTCGGTCCCAATTCCTACCTGAGATCATACACAACCTTAGGGAACCATGTCAAGGTCGGGGGCGCCTGCGAGGTAAAGAATAGCATTATCATGTCGAAGACAAAGATTCCTCATCTCTCTTACGTCGGTGACAGTATTCTTGGCGAGGAATGTTCGCTCGGAGCTGGGACGATCACGGCAAATTTGAGATTTGACGAGGCAGTTGTCAAATCCAGAGTGCGAGGTCGGTTAGTTAGTAGCGGAAGAAAGAAGCTGGGGGCAATTCTGGGGGACAAGGTCCGCACCGGAATCAACGTGTCAATTTTTCCAGGGGTAAAGATTGGATCCGCTAGCTGGGTTGGACCAGGCGCGACGGTGAAGAAGGACCTTGAATCAAGCTCGAGATACGAATAGTTTGATTGATGGCTCGAGCTAACCACTAGGCTCTATGACTGGTACCGTCACCGAGATATTTCACGGTCAAAGTTCTACCGCACTGTAGGCCGGTCGTCTTCTTGGGTAAGCATTCAAAGCCAAATCACCATCACAAGCCTGCAATCGAAAGAACTGTACCGATAGAGCGGATAATCGGACTATTCTCTCAACGGTTTGACGATCCATATCTGAATCCTAGTGCCGAACTAACCCTTGAAGATCTGACCTCTGGACTCGCAGACCTGCCGAGAACAGAACTCGAAGAGGCTCTAGCGCACTGGACAAGCCATTCAGGCGAGCGACTCCTACAGACAAAGACACTCAAGGAAGGACAGGAAGACACTCGAGTATGGTATCTTCACGGGCTTATGAGACCCCACATCCAGTGGTCGGATATCGGCTCGACCCACCTCCAGTCCACAAATTGACCGCAGAAGCCCCGAGTCGGCTCAATTTCTTCCGGCAGCCTGGGCGTTCAAACCGGCCGAAACAAGCCTTGAATCGTGATTGGGTGAAACTCGGCCTTAACCTGCCTCCAACGAGCCGGTTTCCATGAACATTCTGAAAACCCAGGAACAACCTATTCTCAGTCCTGAACATTCCATCTCACCCAGAAACACACTTAGATCAGCACCTCTCAACTCTCTCTATTGAAAAAAGCAGTTGATCCTCGAGACACAAAGTGCAAGATGTGATTGGCTGGTATAGTAAGTCGATGCGATAGGCACCGATTAGCTGTGCGTGATGCTTTATTTCTTGTAAGGTTCAGTAGGAGACTAGGTCATGTTAACTTGTCGTGGGGTGGGAAGGTTTTTTGGTTTCGCTCGCGTCTATTCGTTATCCAGATGTTCTCCATGTACTCTCTGTGTCGTCGTGTATGAGTACTCGTGCATCGAAACGTCCAGATGGCCTGTAAGGGCTTGTGAAAGTATGGTTCCGGGTGTGATAGGGGCTTCGCAAGCTCGAGACATTCCAGAATAGCGGTTCTGGGCGGTTGAGGTTCGACCGTTCCAGGTCGAGAAGAAGCCCTATGCGGCTTCTGAGGGCAGAAGGGCTCTCAGGTGAAGCAGTGAGGGGGAACCCGACGACGACGGTAATCCTCAGAGTCGATGAGAGCAAGTTGCTTTATCCCACGATAAGTTAACAGAACCGGAGACTAGATGTGATTTAAGGCGTCGTTATGCCGTACTGACTATACTTACAATGTCGCCGTTGTTTAGGACGTATGATTCTCCGAGTCTCATCTTGTTCCTAGCGTTGATCCCGTAGAGCATGTGTTCGCCCAGATCAGTGTGGATCTTCATGCCAAGATCTTTTAGCGTCGATCCTTTCTGGATCAGAATGGCATCGGGCAGAACATTGCCTGAATGGTCCGTCAGGCGTTCCGGGTCCTCAACCGGATAGACAACGATCATGTTTAACAGCTTGAAAAAAGCAGAATTGATCGATTCTTGGACGCCCGTGGCTCCCTCAGGACCGAGAACTTGTTTTCTTATCATCTCGAGCGCGGCGCGTTGCTGATCGCTCAGTTTCGAACTATCTTTGATCGAAAAATCGTTGTCGCCCGGTTTGTACTCAATCAAGCCTTTCTCCCCAGCCCTTCTCAAGGCAAGCTCTGCCTCTGCAGACACCGGAACAGTCAAAAAGCCGCTTTCCTTCAACCTGGCAAGGTTGCTCCTTGACGCTGGAAGATCTATCTTGTTGGCTCCGAGCAGCATTGGCTTCGACGCCTTCCTCAGAAAGCTCGCAAGACGAGCAATGTCCTCGCGGGACCATGAACCAGGCTTTCCTTTGAGAGCTGCAGACCTCAATCCTTCTTCCACTTGGAATTTCTTGAGGCCCAATCCGCTCATCCTGTCAGCAATCAACTGAACCACATCATCGCTCGACAGGTTCGGATTATGCGAGATCTTCTCCCAGTCCTTATGGAGAATCTGAAACATCCACGCCTCGAGCTCCTTCTCGAGAAAACCGACATCTTCTATGGGATCATGGCCGCCCGCCTCAGCCGGCTTACCTTCTAGGTCAGTCGTTCCCGAAGCATCAACAACATGGATTAGCGCGTCAGCTTTTCGGAGGTCGTCGAGAAACTGATTACCTAGACCCCTACCGGTGGACGCTCCGGGCACGAGTCCCGGACAGTCGACCAGCTCAACCGGAATGAACCGTTCACCGTCAACACAGCGCGAATTCTTTGGCCGGTCCGTCACACCAAGGTCCTTGCAGACACACTTTGTCCGGAGGTATGAGATTCCCTTGTTAGGTTTGATTGTCGTGAAAGGATAGTTTGCAATAGGTACAATAGTCAGAGTTGCGGCGCTAAAGAACGTGCTCTTGCCTGCGTTTGGCTTGCCGACTATTCCAACCTGCACCTAATATCACAAAATCTCAGTTCTTGGAATGAATGCCTGTTACTCTTAGTCCCGCGTTCTTGATTCCATTACGGATGTTCAGTGACACTAGTAACGCGGTCAATTGCTCCACTGTTCTAGAGTTCTCGATTGGACCCGCGTCGATTCCTCTGACTCCTGGGATCGCCTTCGCGAGGTCGATCACGGCTTTCTTGGCGTCAGTGTCTCCCCCACAGATCAACACATCGCAGTCAACGTCTTTCGAGAGATCATTCAACATTTCAGCGCTCACATTGTTAAAGGCCGAAACCAGCCGGACTTCTCGAGGCAACAGTCTTGTTGCAAGTTCTCCGGCAGATCCGTCCCACACTTCGACAGTCCGGGTGGCAGACCCGCCCACGGCTGTTTCTAGCGGAACAGTGACGTTGACAACAATCTGCCCTGGTCTCAGGGAGGGCCGAATCGATTTGATCGTATCATACAAGGCCATAAACGGGACAGTGACAACCACGATGTCCGCCGCCATTGCGGCTTCATTATTGACTGCCCCGGTTACCTTTGAGTTCACGCCGAGGATGCCCTGGATCTTGATCGCTGCAGCCTTTGCCTTCTCCGAGTCTCGAGATCCTACAATTACTTCGTAGCCGTGCTTCGCCCATCGCAACGCAAGACCATAACCTTCATTGCCTGTCGCGCCGATTACAGCTACCTTTAGGCCCGTCGTGTCTCTCCGCCTCTCGAAGTCTTAACCGGAAAGCCTTTGATGAGTCCTCTCCGCATCATCATTTTTGTCGATTTTCGGGCATGGCTGATTATCTCGGTTGCCTTTTCGTACAGCTGTCTTTTTGACATTTTTATTTTAGCAATGCCCTCCTTCACCGCTTCCGCTCCTACCGCCGCGGCCTCGCGCGGGAAGAGCTCCCATTCACTCATGTTCGGAATTATCTTGTCCTCATCAAGTCCATTCTCTTCAGCAATCTTTGCTATCTCCTCGGCTGCAGCGATGCACATCTCATCACTGATCATCTTAGCTCGAACATCTAGAGTTCCCCTGAATATCGCCGGGAAGCCTATCGAGTTGTTCACTTGGTTCGGAAAGTCTGACCTGCCAGTCGCAACAACCTTGGCACCTGCCTCTTTCGCTTCCCATGGCCAAATCTCAGGAATCGGGTTAGCGCAAGCGAAGACGATGGCATCGTCATTCATGGTTTCAATTATCCAGCTTGGAACAGTTCCGGGGCCCGGAGTTGACATAGCGAGCAGTGCGTCGGCACCCTTCGCCGCTTCAGCTAGACCTCCAGTCCGGACTTCACCATTAGTCTTCAAAGCCATGTCCCACTTTGCTCTGAACTTTCCACTCAGGTCAGTCCGCTGGCGATTGAGGATTCCCTTGCTGTCCACCATGATAATATTCTCAGGGGATATGCCTGCTTCCATTATTAATCTAGCAACGGCGATATTTGCTGCTCCCGCGCCGAGCATGCAAACGACGGCATCTTTCCTCTTCTTTCCGACTATTTTCAACGAGTTAATGAGCCCTGCACAGACTACGGTACCAGTTCCCTGCTGATCATCATGCCACACTGGAATCCCAAGATCATTCCTCAACGAGTCGAGAATGTCGAAACATTTTGGTTGAGAGATGTCCTCAAGGTTGATGCCTCCGAAGGACGGTTGAAGCCAGCGAACTGCGTTCTCAATTTCTATCGGATCCTTCGTGCCTAGGCAGATCGGAAAAGCATCGACGCCTCCTAGGTACTTGAAGAGAAGGCTCTTTCCTTCCATTACTGGAAGCCCTGCTTCGGGACCGATATCACCGAGGCCTAACACTCGAGTACCGTCCGTAACAATTGCCACACTGTTCGACTTGTTCGTGTAGTCGAAGACTCGCTCGGGATCACGATGAATTTCCTTACAAGGATCAGCAACGCCCGGCGTGTACCAGATTGCAAAATCTTCATACGAGTTTACAGGTACTTTCGCGGCGATCTCTATCTTCCCATGATAGTATGGATGATATTTCATCGCAAGTTTCGCTGGAACATAGGCTTTTTTCAGAAGCTGAGCGTCTTCAGTCATTATCCGTAGCACCCGTCTCGACGAGAAATCTCGCTACAGATTTAACCGTGTTGAGAAACCCTGTTCGAGTAAACCCTTATCAGACATGTCTTGTAACTGGACCAAAACTGAGGATAATCCATGGCATATTCGTACATAGCAGAGTGGTGGCAGGGTGGAACACCAGAATTCAAAGACTGGCTGAGAAAATCTGCCATAACTTGGAGACGAGAACCTGTCATCAAACGAATCCCTCGACCGACTAATCTTCCTACAGCTCGACGACTGGGCTACAAAGCAAAGCCGGGAATTGTGATGGTCAGAGTCAGACTCCGACGAGGCGGTGCGCGAAAACCAAGACCCGTTTCAGGAAGACGACAGAAGGCTATGGGAGTATCAAAATTTACGAGGTCCATCTCTCTTCAACGAGTTGCGGAGAAACGTGTGGGCAGGCGATATCCGAATATGAAAATCGCTAACTCATATTATCTGTTCTCGGACGGCGTCAGCCATTGGTTCGAAGTGATCTTAACGGACTCGGCCCGCCACGAGTTGCAATAGATTCCAAAGACGAACAAGATTTCGAACAGCTCGGTTCGTAATTCGGCTTCCGGTATAACAAGCAGGATTCTGTTTGAATCAAGAAAATCTTGAGAAAATTGTCCGTCTTGGTCGACGAGTGGATCCGACCATTATCCGCGCCCTGGCACAGGGGTCTGCCAAAGAATTCAGGCCCTGGTTAGATTATCACTTCGAAGCAGGCGGTAAACGGATGAGAGCTGCAATGGTATTGCTTTGCTGTGGCGCAGCTGGGGGACGCCCGGAAATGGCCATCAACCATGCGGCGGTGATTGAACTCATCCACAACTACTCGCTCGTCATGGACGATCTGATCGACAGGGGAGAAGTGCGAAGAAATAGGCCGACGGTTCGGGCGGCCTTCGGAGATTCTGTTGCGCTCCTCATCGCAATGTTCTATCGCGAGGCCCTAGACGATTTGGTTCAGAAATGCGATAACGCGACGGCTGTGCGAGAGGTCGCGGTTCGGTCAATGAAAGAAATTATCGAAGGGGAACGATTGGATCTTCTCTTGGAGCAGGCTGGGCGCACGGATCCATATCTTATCGAAAATCGAATCGTCAAACCTAGCTTCGAAAAGTACATTGGCATGATCGGAAAAAAGACTGCCGCCCTTTTCAAAGCAGCCGCACAGATCGGGAGTATTGCGGCTAGCGCTGAGGGACATGTGTCGGATGGACTCGGCCTTTTTGGCTGGAAGGCAGGACTTGCCTTTCAGATTATGGATGATGTGCTGGACATTTTCGCGGGCCAAACTGGCAAGCAGCGGGCTAAAGACGTGGTTGAGCATAAGCTAGGAAACGCGGCAGTTCTTGTAGCTCTTAGATTCCTTACGAAGGCGAAGCGGACCGAGCTTCTTGGTATCCTTCGCTCAGAACGAGTCTCTAAGAGTATGGTGAACCGGGCAAGGTCACTTGTCAGTGAAACCCCGGCGGAGTCTGACTGTCGTGAGATCGTATTGGATTATCTTGAAGAGGCTAAGAAACATTTGGGAGTCGTTAGGGCATCCTCCTACCGTGAGCAGCTATCGGTCTTAGCCGATGATATTGTAGGTAGGTCTTACTAGCCAGTTATTGCCATGGGACAAATCTCGAACCTACAGTTGAGTCTCCATCCAGAAGAAGCTTGAGGTTCATCGGATTCCGCAGATTGAAAATGAACGTCTCGACGCCAATTTTCGCGAGTCTGATTGCTTCCATCATCTTTCCGTGCATTCCACCTGTCGCATCCGAGCCCGAGTCGTGAATTCGTTTCAAAATGGACTCGTAATTTTGTTCTGTAACCTCTTTCACAACGTGCTGCTTAGACTCTTTCTCGAAGACGCCGTCTACATCGCAGCCGAAAAGAACTCGAGAGATAGTTAGCTCCTCTCCCAACAAAGAGGCTATTCGGTCTGCAGACAATATTCCAAAACCTTTCACTTCATCAAGGCATATGTCGCCGTGGATGACGGGGACCATGCCACTTCGAAGCGCTAGAGTCAAAGGGAGAAGGAAGTGCTTGTTTACCTCGCCGTTTCGAAGAGTAATGAAGCTCATCGGTCTTATCGGAACGAACGGCCTCCCCCGCAGTAACATGCCCACTCCAATGATTCTGGTCAGTTGTTCTAGGTTCAACTCGATTTCCGAAACGGTCCTCAAACCAACAGTGCTTCTGAATCCGTTGCTTGCGAGTTTCTTTCTCACAAAAGGATGAGCGTACGATCCTCCGCCGTGAAGCAGAATTATTGGCTTTGATGTTTTAGCGATCTCGTCAACTGCTCTACTGATCACATCAACCCGGGGAGTGCAGATTTTCGCCTTATCAGTAATGGCAGATCCGCCCAGCTTGAGTACTATGGAAGATTGCATCATCCTTCAGCGAATGAATTGGGCATTTAGCCGCTTCGGGATGACTAGTATACTACTGTCTGAGTAACATGTAACTTATGATAATCAGCTACGGCTGTTTGAACTGGCAGTCAAAATTGACAGCCAGGGTTGATTTCGAAGATGGTCACTTAGACCTCATTGAGGATAAGATAGTCAGCTCCTTAGGCGAGAGGCCAGGGAGCTCGATCGGGGAAATCGCGAAGGACTTGCGCGTTAATAGGTCAACCGCCTCAAAGTATCTGCACGTTTTGAAGGCTAAGAAGAGGGTTACATTTCGACAGGTTGGACCGGTAAAGTTGTGGTCATTGGAGGGGTCAAAATAATGGAAACTCGAAGAGCATCATATTCAACTCTTCAACAGTCCGACGATCGACTTCAAACGGGAATCCCAAGCCTTGACAAGCTGATCGAAGGCGGACTGGTTAGGGGAGACACGACAATCGTTGCCGGCCAACCCGGAACCGGCAAGACAACCCTAGGACTACAGTTCCTCGTCTATGGTGCCACTAAGTGCGGAGAGAGCGGAGTGTA
>JACXTT010009650.1_pt1 | contig 13155 bp, 10 predicted proteins | sample 9270951 | NCBI WGS metagenome assembly JACXTT01 (sample SAMN15532306, study PRJNA645909) | rock metagenome | isolation source: weathered quartz diorite | place: Puerto Rico | collected 2017-06-21
CAACATTCAACATTCCTCGTCTCCCCGTTCCCCCTTCCATATAATTCGTCCCTCCACAATGCCTTCTTCTCTGGTCATCTATCTGGCCTCCCGCCCCGACAGCGCCACGTTCCTGGTGCCGTCGGAGCTGCAGCGGAACGTGCAGGAGCTCTTTCCGCGCGCGGAGACGCTGCTGCCGCAGCCGTACAAGATCTACCCGGCCGACGAGACGCAGCCGCCGGTGTTCGGCTTTCCGCTGGCGGACACGCCGGTCATGCGCGACCTCGACGCGCGGCTCGATCGCTGGCTGGCGGACGAGGTGATCTGGCAGGTCGGCCGCCACACCTCGGCCAAAGAGAAGGCGCAGCTCTCGCTCGCCGCCTACCTCGGACCGCTGATGCGCGCGGCGGAGAACGCGCTGGTGTCGAACCTCCTCAACGACTACCACGCCATCTTCTGGCTAGCGCACTCCTTCGACCTGGCGCGGCAGTTCTCCTCCATCCCGCGGCGCGTCGGCGCGCTCGGCACGCAGGCCGCGCGCACGCAGGGCGATGCGCTGAAGTACCGCATCTACTCGCGCTGGGCCGCCGAGACGCGCGACCAGATGACGCAGCTCGCGTCGAAGGTGTCGTCCATCCTGGACGGCGAGGAGCAGCGCGGCCTGCAGTTCTTCCGCCTGCTGCAGGACGACGTCCTGATCTTGACCGAGGAGTTCATCGGGCCGGATCTGCGCGAGTTGCGGTCGTTCGTCACCGGCTACCTCCACCGCGACTTCCAGGCCTTCCGCGACAGCATGGAACGGATGCGCGAGATCGCCGCTGATCTGCTGGCGCGCGACCGCACCTTCAAAGGCGCGCTGCCGTTGTTCGGCGTGCCGATCGAGCAGGGGGTGACCATCGCTCTGTTGCTCGACACGCGCTTTCAGACCTTCATCTTCGAGCAGACGGCGATGCAGAACGGCGTCACGCGCGAAGACCGCGAGCAGTTCCAGCTCATCGCGCGGCGGCTGCGTGAGTTCGCGGTGCTCAGCCAGCTCCGGCGCGGCATCACCTGGATGACCGTGTCGCACAACGGGCAGATCGTCTCCACCGACAAGCGCTCGAGCATGACCTACTCGCGCTCCACGCGGCCGCTCGACTTCGGCCGCCCCGGCGTGGTCGATCCGATGGTGCACCGCTTCGGCCTGATCTACGACATCTCCAACTTCACGGAGACTTTGGGAGACATCCGGCGCGGCGGACGGAAGGAGGAGATCAACTCCTACCGGCAGATGCTGCTCTTCCAGCGCAAGCTGGAGACCATCGCCGACCGCAATCTGCTGCAGTTCGAGAAGTTCCTGGGCGACGGCGCGTTCTACACCACCCGCCGCGCCCTGCGCCTGGTGCGCGCCGCGGCGGAGATCCAGCGCTTCTACTCCGAGATGCGGCAGAAGGGCTTCGCCTTCAACAAGGGGCTGCGCATCGCGCTGAACTTCGGCTATTACCGCCTGCTGCCGATGAAGGGGACGGCCAACAACGAGCGCATCACCGAGTTCTACGGACCGGGCATCGTGGAGCTGTCGCGGCTGACCACCGGGAAGGCGAACAAGGAGATCGAGGAGTTCGCCGCCTTCCTCATCGCGCACGGCTACGACCAGATGAAGGTGCAGAACTTCTTCGCGCCGCTGGCGCGGGGAGTCGACGTCATCGACCACGCACAGCACGCGCGCGAGTTTTACGCCTATGTCAATATCAGCGGGCATCTGGTCAACGAAGGGATCGTGGCCTCCATGTCGCTGCTGGCCGAGCTGTCGAATGAGCTGTCGCTCGAGGCACAGCCGCTGATGAAGCTGCGGACGGCGTGGGGGCAGTACGTCGGCTTCGCCCCCGCCATCGTCGGGCTGGAGTGGCTCGGCATCCGCTTGATCGGCATGGTCTCGCTCAAAGGGCTCGATCAGATCGAGGTCGGCGAGATCGTGCCCTTCGCGCCGGGGGAGGCGGAGGCGACGCCGATCGACCTCGGCGAATCGCTGGTCACGCTGCTGCGCTCCATGTATCACCAGGCCGGCGACGACCTGGCCGCCAGTGTGCCGGCGGTGACCACGCACGAGCGCCACGTGCCGAACGAGATCGTGATCTGCGCGCCCCCCGCGGCGGGGGCGGACGACGAAGTGCTCATCGGAATTTGGGACCCCGTCTCCGACGACGTGCACAACCCCGTGCGCATCCCCCGCGGCGACTTCCAGCGCCTCTTCTCGCTGAGCGGCGAGCTGACCCCCGAGTCGCTCGACGTCCGCAAGGACACCGTCCGCGACATCTACCAACGCCTCTCCGACCGCACCCCCTCCCCCACCCTGCAGCTCTCCGATTACCGCGAAAAGAACGAGTCCGAGGCGTTCGTATTGGGCGAGGTGGTGGAAAAGTTATGAGCGATTGAGTCTACGAGCTGTGGAGGGGTCTGACCCCATTTGACAAGCGCGGGCGGATTCTTCTCGTTCCCCATCACTCATTACTCATCACTGCTACCATCGTCGCGATGCGCATCAATCACGACCAGCGCGAGATTGTGTGTAGCGTCGGTGACCTGGTCTACGAGTCGACCTACCGCCGCATCGGGGTGGAGCGCGGCGACGGGTTCCGGCGGATGTGGATCGGGCAGGACATCCACAGCCGCCGCGCGGAGTTGCGCGCGTCGGAAGACTCCAACTATCGCGCCGAAGTGCACGTGGTGCATCGGGTGGAGCGGCGGGGGTGGGCGGTCACGGTCACCGGGCGCATCGACGGGCTTTCAGTCGACAGCGACGCGCAGGTGGTCTCCATCGAGGAAGTGAAGTCCATCCACTTCGATCTCGAACTCGAAGCGCTCTACAGGTCGGAGAAACTACAGCGCAATCTCTTTCAACTCCTCCTCTACTCGCTCTTCCTCTCCGAGCAGCCGGACTTCGCCGGATTCACCTTCGCGCCGCAACTGGTGCTCATCGATCTGATCAGCGGCGACACGCGCTCGATCGACGCGGAATTCGACCGGCACCGCGTCACGAGCGCGCTCGATGACGCGATCGACGAGCTGATCGACGCGATCGAGTCGGCGCACGCGCTGCTCGAGGCGAAGAAGGCCTTCGCGGACACGCTCACCTTCCCGTACGAGCGCATGCGCCCCTTCCAGCCGGAGATGGTGGACGCCGTCGCGCGCGCCGTGCGGCAGTGCGAGGCGCTGCTCGTCTCCGCCCCCACCGGCGTCGGCAAGACCATCGCCGCGCTCTACCCGGCCGTGCGCGAATCGCTGCGCGCGGGGAAGAAGCTCTTCTACCTCACGTCCAAGACGCTGCAGCAGGACGCGGCTATCGAGGCGCTGCGCATGCTCAACGACGGCGGTGCCTTCCGCGTCCTGCGCATCCGCTCCAAGCAGAAGATGTGCGCGCACACGGAGATGATCTGCCACGAGGACTTCTGCCCCTTCGCCGCCGCCTACTCGGAAAAGATGAAGGCCTCGGGGCTGCTCTCGCATCTGGCGACCACGATGTCGTACTTCGATCCCGACATCACTTTCGAGCTTTCGCGATCGCACGAGGTCTGCCCCTTCGAAGTCTCGCTCGAGCTGATCGAGCAGGCGGACGTGGTGGTCTGCGACTACAACTACATCTTCGACCCCTACGTCGGCCTCAAGGCATATCAACAGGAGAGCGACTACGGCGACTGCGTGCTCATCGTCGACGAGGCGCACAACCTGGTCGACCGCGGCCGCGGCTACTATTCTCCCGAGCTGCACGAGAAGCTGCTCGACTCCGTCCGCAACCACCTCGCCTCGCGCAACTGCTGGGTGGAGGGGTGGGAGGAGCTTCTCGAGCTCCTGCGCGATCACCTCGGCGCGCTGGCCGAGGCGCTGGAAGATGACGTGAAGCAGGCGCTCTGCGAGCCCGACCGCGAGCTCTTCGTCGAGCAGCGCGTGGAGTGGGAGCGCATCGTCATGAGCTACATCGGCTGGAAGATCGAGAACCGCATCGTGGAGGAAGACGATCCGGTCATCGACTTCTACTTCAAGCTGGTGAAGTTCACCAACCTCCTGAGCGAAGAAGGCGAGGAGTTCTCGCACCTCATCGAGAAGACGCCCGACGGCCAGCGCCTGAAGATCTTCTGCAAGGACCCGTCGCGTTTCCTCGGTCCCATCTTCGATTCCGCGCACGCCACCATCGCGCTCTCCGCGACGCTCGAGCCGTTCGACTTCTACCGCAAGACCCTCGGCCTCCCCGAGAGGCGCGTCTCCGAGCTGTCGCTGCCGTCGCCGTTCCCGCGCCACAACCGCAAGATCGTGGTGGTCGCCGAGGTCGACACCACGTACAAGCAGCGGGCGAATCACTACGACCGCATCGCCAAGACCGTCGCCGACATCGCCGAGGCGGGCGACGGCAACTTCCTGGCGCTCTTTCCGAGCTATGCCTTCCTGCGCGAGGTCTCCGAGCGCATGCCGCCCATCGCCAAGCGCGTCATCGCGCAACGGACGGACATGACCGACTACGAGCGCAACGCCATCCTCGACATCCTGCGCGACCGCCCCGCACGCGGGAACCTCGTCCTCGCCGTCTCCGGCGGCATGTACGCCGAGGGCGTGGACTATCGCGGCGACATGCTCTCGGGCGTGATGGTGGTGGGGCCGGCGCTGCCGCAGGTGAGCTTCGAGCAGGAGCTGCTCAAGCGCTACTACGACGACCAGTACGGCGCCGGCTTCGAGTTCGCCTATCTCATTCCCGGCATGACGCGCGTGGTGCAGTCGGCCGGCCGCGTCATCCGCAGCGAGAGCGACGTCGGCGTCATCGCCCTCCTCTGCCGCCGCTTCACTCAGGAGACGTACACGCGCTTTTTTCCCAGCGACTGGTACGACCATTCGCCGCGCGAGCTGATCTCGCGCCAGCCCGCCAGCGAGATTCGCGCGTTCTTCGAGGCGAAGCACACGCCGCAGTTGCGATTGGTATGAATGAGGAACGAGGAACACGGAACGAGGAACAGCCGTGGCGCCGCCGGCTTCTGCTCCTCGTTCCTCGTTCCTTGTTCCTCGTTCTCCTGGCCTGCGCCACCACCCCTCCTCCGCCGCCCGCCCCCAAGTGGACCGAGGTGCCGCGCGGCGTGCTCGACGTGTTCTGCGCGAACCTTCGCGACGAGGGGATCTCCGCGGAGACGACCATGGACGTAGTGAAGACGACGCAGCCGCTGATCACGCCGCAGTCGATGTCCGGGCTGGCGGAGGCGGCGTTCTACGCGAGGAGCTTCGATCCTGCGGCGATGGCGGAAGCAGCGAATCGCCAGGCGCCGCCGATTCCGGTGGCGGTGCCGCGCGGGCCGTGCGCGTGGCGCGCGGTCGACGACAACTCGCGGCTGTCGGGCGATGTGATGACGGTCGAGCTTTCGTCGCCCTTCCGCAATCCATTCGAGCGCAAATCATTCGGCCTCTTCGCGCGCATCTCGCTGGCGCGCGACTCGGCCAACTGGTATTGGGTGCCGCTGGCGGAGCGCGGCGGCCGGTGGATCGTCGGAAGGCCGACGCTGATGGGGATGAGGTGAGCATATGGAACCGGTGATCGTTCGTTGGGCGGGAGGTTTCCGCAACGAGATTCTGGCCGGGCCGCATCGCATGACCGCGGATGAGCCCGTCGACGCCGGCGGCACGGGCGCGGGTCCCACGCCGTACGACTTCCTCGCAGCCGGGCTCGGCGTTTGTACGTCGATGACCATTCATGTCGTTGCCGGGCGCGAGAACATCCCGGTCGAGGCGCTGGAGGTTCGGGTCACCAACGATCGCATGTACGCGAAAGACTGCGCCGACTGCCTCAGCACGAGCGGCTACATCCACCGATTCACGGTGGGCATCAAGGTCAGCGGGAACCTCACGCCGGAGCAGCGCAACCGGATCCTGGTCGTCGCCGGCCGTTGTCCGGTGGCAAAGACGCTGATGTCCGAGATCCGTGTGGAGGACGTGCTCATCGACTGAGGGGACGGCATGAATCTTTAATCAACAACACACGACAAAGGTTGTTGCAGCCATGGTTCACCATCCAAGAGCTCTCATTGCCGATGACGATCAGTCCATCCGGCCGCTTCTGTCGACCATCATCCAGCGCGAAGGCTTCGCCGTCGACGCCGTCGCCGACGGGTGGAGGCCATCGAGCGCCTGAAGAGGCACGACTACACGGTCATCCTTCTCGATCTGATGGTCCCGCGCCTCGACGGCTTCGAGGTCATCGAATACCTCAAGAACCATCACCGCCGGAGTAAGCCGGTGGCCCTGGTGATCACCGCGTACGCCGACCAGCGATTCAAGCAGGTCGATCCCGACGTGGTAGCGGCGTGATCCGCAAGCCGTTCGAGATCGCCGAGCTGGGCAGCACGATCCGCCTCTGCATCAAAGGGATCGACGAGGAGATGTCGCCAAGGCTGTACTACTCGAGCGATCGCGCCATCCGCGAGCTCGCCGCGCGGGATGGGCCGGACAGAGGCGACTCGTAGACGTTCTCTCGCCAGTACTGGAGCATGATCACAGCCCAGAGCGGCTTGGCGTGATTGGCCCGTCCGCTGCGATGCTCCCGGAGAAGGCGTGCCACGTACTGCTCGTTGACCATTCCCTCCGCGCCGAGGCGCTTCGGATCGAGCAGGCGATCCACTTCCGATCGCAGCCCGCCGTTGATCCAACTGGCGATCGGCACCGAGAGGCCGCGCTTCCGCCGGTAGATCACCTCCTTCGGCAGCCACGCCGCGGCAGCCTTCTTCAGCACCCACTTCGTCTCCAGCCGCCGGACGCGGATGTCTGCCGGCAGCGAGAGAGCGAAACGGGTGACGTCGCGATCGAGGTACGGCGCGCGCGCCTCGACTGACGAGAGCATCGTGGCGCGGTCCACCTTGACCAGCAGGTTGTCGCGCAGGTAGCTCAGGTAGTCGAGCAACATCGCCCCCGTCAGCGCACCACCCTCTCCACCACCCGTGGAGGGGTCTGACCCCAAAGAGGGGGGCGGCAGAGGGGAGGCGAAGATTTCGCTTGACAGGCCGGTGCCGAACCAGGCGAGGTGCCGCTCCCGCCACGGCTTCTCGGCGTCGGAGACGAAACGCTTCAGGAGGAACTCGAGCGTGACCTTTCTCGTCGACGGCGGCACGCGCTGCACGATCCGCCGCAGCGCGGCGCGCGCGAAGGACGGCAGCGCATGATAGAGCGGCGCGAGCTTGTGCCCGAGGTATGTGGGGTAGCCGCCGAACAGCTCGTCCGCCCCCTCGCCGCTGAGGATGACCTTCACCCGCTCGCGAGCGGCGCGGGCCAGAAGAAACGTGGGCAGGATGGCGGGATCGGCGAGCGGCTCGGCCACGCCGCGCACTACGTGCTGCAGCGCGTCGAGGAGCGTCTCGTCGTCGGTGCGCACGGGAACGTGGCGCGTCTGGATGCGCGCAGCGAGCACCGCGGCCGCCTCGCTCTCGTCATACGACGACTCGGCGAACTTGGCGGAGAAGGTATGCACTTTGTCCACGCCGATGAACTTCGCGGCGAGCGTGGCCAGGATGGAAGAGTCCATGCCGCCGCTGATGAAGACGCCGACGGGAACGTCGGACATGACCTGCTTCTCCACCGCGCGCTCGATCAGCCGGCGCGTCTCGCGCACGGCGTCGCGCGCGGAGATCGGCTCGATCGGGAAAGACCGCGGGTCCCAATAGCGCACGGTCCGCTGCCCCACCTGGCCGAAGATCGTGTACGTGCCGGCCTCGATGCGGCGGACGTCGCGGAACATGGTGCGCGGCTCGGGGACGTAACCGAGCCTGAGGTACTCCTCCACCGCCACCGGATCGAGTTCGCGGCTGACCTCGGGGTGCCGCAGGATGCACTGCAGCTCGGAGGCGAAGAGGACCTCCTCCCCCACGCGCGCGCAAAAGAGCGGCTTCTCTCCCGCGCGGTCGCGCGCCAGGAGCAGCGCGCGCGTGCGGCTGTCCCAAATGGCCAGCCCGAACATGCCGTCGAGCTGCTCGACCGCGGCGGGACCGTGCTCGAGGTAGAGCGGGATGATGGTCTCCACGTCCGAGCGCGAGCGATACGGGTAGTCCGGATAGCGCGCGCGGATCTCCGCGGCGTTGTAGATCTCGCCGTTGCACTCCAGCCAAACCTGCATGCCGGGCGCGGCGAACGGCTGATCGGCGCGCTCGTGGATGTCGATGATGCGCATCCGCTCGGTGCCGATGACCGCGTCAGGATTGGTGAACACGGCGTGGCCGTCGGGGCCGCGATGCCGCAGCAACTCCCCCATGAAGTCGAGGACTTCCGGGTAGCGCAGCGCCGCGCCGCGCTCCGACACCATGCCGTAGATGCCGCACATCGTCAGCGCATTCTACGGGCGTAGCCGACGTAGCGCGCGCTGGTGGCGATCATGCGCAGGCCGCGCTGCTCGAGCTGCGCGCGATGCGCCTTGTCGTCCGCGCGGACCACGAAGATGCGATCGGCATTCGCATCGCCGAGCGCGGAAGCGAGCCACGCCGGCGGCTGCAGCGTCGGCGAGCCGGCGAAGCGGCTGTAGTGGCGGATGATGTAGTTGCTGGTGAATTCCTCGCCGTCCGGCGTGACCACCACGATCGGCCGCCGCAGATAAAAGGACATCGACCCGCTGTACGCCTGCACGCCGACGATCTCCGTCTCGCTGCCCAGCCGCGGCCGCAGTTGCGCGGCGAACGCCGCCGCCGAGCGGCGCGTGGCGATGGCGTTGATCACCGGATTGGCCACCATGGGGATGGCCAGCACCGGGATGGTCAGCCCCGCCAGCGCGACGTAGCGCCACGGCACGAGCGCCAGCGCGCCGCCGGCGATCACGGCGACGCCGAGGAGCAGCGCGCACGATTGGATGGCGCCGGCGTACTCCGAGCGGAGATGCGCGAAATGCGGCGCGGCAACGAGCAGCGCGCCGAAGGCCATCATCACCGCGCCTGCCACCCGCCTCCCGCGCGGCGACTCGCACCAGACACGCGACGTCAGCAGCGCGATGGCCGGCATCAGCGGCAGGATGTACTGCGGCCGCTTCGACTGCGAGAGCGAGAAGAAGAGCAGTGGCACGAGCACCCAGAGGATGAGGAAGAGGTTCGTCTTCTCGCGTTTCTCCCATTTCGCGCCGAGCACCACGACCGACCACGGCAGCGCGCCGCCGATGAGGAAGGGGAGGAAGTACCACGGCGGCCCGGTGCGTTTGAGCGCCTTCGTGGCCAGCCGCTCCGCGGTCTCGGTGACCAGGACGTAATTGAGAAAGTCCGGGACGGCGCGCGAGATCGCCCACACCCACGGCGCAATGACCAGGGCGAAGACCGCGATGCCGGCGAAAGACCAGAGCGCGCCGGATCGCTTGCGCCAGATCGCGTACGGGATTGCCACCAGCAGCGGGACGGCGATGGCCACGGGGCCCTTGGTGATGACGCCGAGGCCGATGGCGGCCCAGGCGAGCGTCGCGTAGAGCGCGGCGGCGTCTCGCCGCCGGGACGGCGGCGGGCCAGCCGGCGAGGACGCCGGCGCGCCCTCCACCGCGAGATAAAAGCAACCGATGGCCACCGTGATGAAAAACGCCAGCGCGCTGTCGAAGATCACCGTGCGCGAGAAGGCGATCGTCAGCGGCGTGGCCAGCGTCACGATCGCCGCGATCATCGCTTCGTTTGCCGTCCACAGCCGCCGCGCGAACCAGTAGACGAACGCGGCGGTGGCAAAAGTGAAGAGCAACGCCGGCAGCCGCGCGGCCGTCTCGGTGGGTCCGAGAACTTCCATGGCCGCCGCTTCCGCGGCGAAATAGACGATGGGCTTGTCGAGATACGGCAGCGCGTCGAGGCGCGGCATGACGTAGTCGTTCGTCAGCGCCATCTCGCGTCCCACCTCGGCGTTGCGCCCTTCGTCGGGATCGAGAAGGGGGAACGCGCCGAGGCCGATCGAGAGGACGACGATGACGACGAAGAGCCAAAGAGTGAGAAAACGCAAGGCGCGCGAAGGCTACACTACACGCCATGCTTCGTCGATTTCTCCTCCTCGCGCTCGCACTTCCCGCCGCGGCGCAGCAGATCTCGCCGCACGCCATCGCCGCGCACATCCGCTTTCTGGCCGACGACGCGCTGGAAGGGCGCGAGCCGGGCACGCGCGGCTTCGAAGTGGCCGCCGAGTACGTGCGCGCACAGTTCGCCGCCGCCGGCCTGGAAGTCTCCTACCAGCCGGTTCCACTCCGCGCGGCGACGCTCGATGAGAGCGCGTCGTCGCTGTCGGTCGACGGCAAGCTGCTCGCCGACCGCAAGGACTTTCTGCTGCGCCCCGACTTCGCGCGCCCGAGCGTCGACGTCAGCGCGCCCGTGGTGCTGGCCGGCTTCGGCGTCACTGCGCCGGAGCTGGCGTACGACGACTACCGCGGCATCGACGCGCGCGGCAAGATCGTGCTGCTCATCAGCGGCGCGCCGAAGACCTTCCCCACCGACCAGCGCGCGTACTACTCCGGAGGCGACATCAAGCGCCGCAACGCCGCCGCGCACGGCGCCGCCGGCATCCTCTCCCTCTCGTCGATCACCGATGAGGCGCGCTACCCGTTCGAGAAGCGCGCGCAGCAGAGCGCCATCACGCCGATGACCTACGTCGATCCGAGCGGCAAGCCGGCGGACGTGATCGACGCCCTGCGCCTGGCGGCGACGCTCAGCCGCGCCGCCGCCGATGGGCTCTTCACTGGCGCGCCGATGACGCTCGACGCCGTCCTCGCCGACGCGGAGAAGGGCACCGGCCATTCGTTCGCGCTCAATGCGACCGTCGCCGCGCATACCGTCAGCAGCTTTGCCGACGTGAAGAGCGAGAACGTCGTCGGCACGCTGCGCGGCAACGACGAAGTCGTCGTCGTCTCCGCGCACCTCGACCATCTCGGCAACCACCCGCCGAGTGGAGCGGCGGCCGCTTCGGCCGCCGACAGCATCTACAACGGCGCGTACGACAACGGCTCGGGCATCGCCTGCCTCATCGAGATCGCCAAGGCCATGGCGCGTGGGTCGCGGCCGAGACGCTCGGTGATGTTCGTCGCGCTCACCGGCGAGGAGAAGGGGGAGCAGGGATCGCGCTACTTCGCGCACTTCCCGCCCCTGCCGCGGCGCAATCTCGTCGCGGACATCAACATGGACATGTTCCTCATGCTCTATCCCGTCGCCGACCTCGTGCTCCTGGGCGGCGAGCACAGCACGCTCGGGCCGCTGGCCACGGCCGCGGCGAAGGCCAGCGGCTTCGCGGTCAGTCCCGATCCCTATCCGGAGGAGGTGCGCTTCATCCGCAGCGATCAGTACGCGTTCGTAGAGGAGGGCATCCCCGCCATCCACATCAAACCGGGGAACAAGAGCCGCGACGCGTCGATCGACGGCGAGAAAGTGACGCGCGAGTGGCTGCGCAAGATCTACCACTCCCTGCATGACGACATGGCGCAACCGTTCGACTTGGCCTCCGGCGCGCGCTACGCGGAGACCAACCTCCGCCTGGCCCGCGCCGTCGCCGACGGCCCGCGCCCGGAGTGGACGGCCAACGACTTCTTCGCCAAGACGTTCGCCGCGGACGGAGCGAAAGCGCGAATCGTTCTGCGGACGCCATGATGAATCCGGAGCAGCCCAGATGTAGGACGGGTTCTCAACCCGTCCGCCGCCCGAAGGGCGGCCACTCACGCGGCCGCGGACGTGAGAACCAGTGCTGTCCAAATTGCGAGAGCATCGCCGATACGACTGCCCTCATCCGCCCTTCGGGCACCTTCTCCCGCTCGCGCGGGAGAAGGCCCCTATACGCCCTCTCCCGCGTGAGCGGGAGAGGGTGGCCCTGACCCAGAGCAAAGCGAGGGGAAGGGCCGGGTGAGGGTTCGTCAATACACGTCAAGAGTTTGAAGCCAATCGGTCAGAACAATTTGGACAAGTCTGGTTGAGAACCCGTCCCACATCGATCTGCCGTGATCTTCCGTGACGTCCTCGGCCGCGAATTCGATTTCGCCGCGCCGCCGCGGCGGGTGGTCTCGCTCGTGCCGTCGCTCACCGAGACGCTCTTCGACATCGGCGCCGGCGAGGCGGTGGTGGGCGTGACCGACTTCTGCATCTTCCCCGAGGGGCTCGACCGGCCGCGGGTGGGAGGGACGAAGAGCCCGCACGTGGAGACCATTCGCGCGCTGGCGCCGGACCTCGTCTACGTCAACCTCGAGGAGAACCTCGCGAGGCACGCGAAGCAGATCGAAGAGCTCGCGCCGGTGTTCGCCACCGAGCCGAAAACGGTCGGCGACGTCGTCGCGCTGATCGAGACGCTCGGCGCGATTCACCGCCGCGACGTAACGAAATGGGTCGACGGGCTGAAGCCCGTCCTACATCGGCCGGCTTTCACCTTCCTCTGTCCGATCTGGAAGAGGCCGTGGATGTGGTGCGGCGGCGACACGTACGTCTCGAACCTGATCGAGAGCGTGGGCGGAACGAACTTGCTGCGAAACCGCGAGCGCTATCCGTCGATGGATCTCGACTGCGCCCTCGCGCTGGAGCCTGAGGTGGTGTTCCTGCCGGACGAGCCGTTCGTCTTCACCGGCGATGACGCGGCGGCGATCCGCAGCGCCTCGAACGCGCGCATCGTCGGCCCGTTCCCCGGCCATCTGGTGACGTGGCACGGCACGCGCACGATCAAGGGCTTGAATTTTCTGTACGAGCTCATCTCACGCTCTTGATAGTCGCCGTCCTCGCCGGCGGCGGTGGGAGGCGGCGGGCCGGGGAGCGGGCGGGCCGGGGCAACGATCACCGGCGGTGCGCAGTAATTCTGCGCCTCCCCATTGCCTTTTATGGCGAAATAGCATAGAGTGCCCCACGTTGACTCGCGCCGCCCCGGCGCTCCTCCTTGCGAGCTCCTCCTGTTGACGCTACGCCGGGGCGACGCGCTATTACCCTCTCGCACCCGCCACTTGCAAGAAAAGAAGAAGTTCGAGGTCCGTATATCCAGCTGTCAACCAAGCCGTTCGGATGATCCGTGCGGATGAGTTGGTAGAGCGTGTCGTAGCGATACTTCGTGGTGCCGACTTCGAGATTCGTTCCCGGCGGTGCGCCAACAGTGATGCCAACGATCGTGAGAAATTGACCCCCTAACGATCGCGAGAAATTGACCCCTCCGTCGGTCTCTCGTCTTCGATTCCCTTCTTTTCGGTAGCAGAGGCTGTGGGAGCTGTGGGAAACG
>JACXTT010009651.1_pt1 | contig 13154 bp, 11 predicted proteins | sample 9270951 | NCBI WGS metagenome assembly JACXTT01 (sample SAMN15532306, study PRJNA645909) | rock metagenome | isolation source: weathered quartz diorite | place: Puerto Rico | collected 2017-06-21
ACACAGCGTGGCCTGGTTGAACACTTCCGTGTCGATGCCAATCACAGCAATGCATTTACCGCGTGGAAAGAAATCGGATCACCGCAATCGCCCACGGCGGATCAATACCAGCAGCTGGAACGCGCGGGCGGATTGCAGCTCCTTGATTCTCCTGCTTGGGCACCAATCCATGAGGGCACGGCGAACCTGAAACTGACGCTACCGAGGCAAGGGATTTCGTTGCTGAGGATCGCCTGGGAATAACTACAAAATTAACCTGACTGCAGCGCTTTGACTACGGCGGAGAAATCTTCGTCGCCATGGCCCTTCGCAACCCCTTGTTTGAACACTTCGAGAGCGGAACGGGCAGTCTGCAAGGAGAGGCCTCGCTCCGACGCTTCGTGAATCGCGTAGCCCAGATCTTTTGCCATCAAGCGCAAGGGAAAATTCGGAGTGAAGTCGTTGGCGGCCGCGCTCGCTGCCGCTCTCTTGACGATGCCGCTTCCCGGAGCACCGCCGGTGAGAATGGCCTCGGCTTTTGCGCGGTCCAGTCCGCCCGCTTTGATCAGGGACACAGCCTCCGCGAATGAAGCCGCTTGCACGCCGCACATGAAATTGTTGATCAGTTTGAGCAAGGCCCCGCTTCCGACGGGCCCCAGATGCACGGTTTCACGACCAAGCGCGGATAGGACCGGCTTCGCGGCCGCCAGAGCCGAAGGGGAGCCGCCTACCAGGAAAAGAAGTTCGCCCGACGACGCATGTGGCTTGGTGCCTGTGACCGGCGCATCGAGAAAGTCCAAGCCTCGCTCTGCAGCCTCCGCCGATAGTTCTTTGATCCAACCGACCGTAAGAGTGCTGGACTCGATCAACACCGATCCGCGAGTGGCACCGGCGAGCGCGCCGTTTTCGCCGAGCCACACGCTTCTGGAGGCTGCGTCATCTGCGACCATGCTGACGACGACGTCAGCCCGGGATGCGGCCTCGCGCGGGGAACCAGCGACGAATGCGCCGGTAGTAGCATAGGGCACAGCTCTGTCGGGATTGCGGTTGTAAACCGTGACCGCAAAGCCCTGGTTGAGCAAGCGCCTCGCCATTCCGCCGCCCATGATTCCCAGTCCCAGAATTGCCACACGTGGTTTTGACATTCAGTCCCTTACCCAATTTATTCGACGACTTCGAATTGTTCGAGCGCCGCTTCGTTGATGGTTAGACCCAGGCCTGGAACCTGATCCTGGAGATCGATGAATCCGTCTTTCGCCTTCGGCTCACCGGCAAAAATGTACCAAAACAGCTCGTTACCCACTTCGACATCGACGACCGGAAAAAACTCAGCTATCGGGGAGTTCAGGCTGGCCATGACCACGTGATAGTTGTGCATCTGGCCGGCGTGAGGAATCACCGGAATCGAATAGGCCTCAGCCATGGCGGCAATCTTGCGTGCCTGGGTGATGCCGCCGACGCGATTGGTATCGAATTGGATATAGTCTAACGCGCGGGCTTCGAGCAGGTCGCGAAAACCGTACGCGGTGAACTCGTGTTCGCCGCCGGCGATCGGAATTCGTCCGGCCGACTTCAACTCGGCGTAGCCGTGCAGGTCGTCGGGGATGACAGGCTCTTCCAACCATCTCAGGTGAAAGGGCTCTAGAAGCGGTAACATACGTTTTGCGTAATCAAGGGTCCAACCCATGTAGGCATCAGCCATAACGTCAACGCCGTCACCTACCGCCTCGCGCACCGTGCGAATCAATGCCAGATTGCGATGCATGCCGCCGGCGCCATCGGATGGCCCCCAACCGAAGCGCAGTTTCATTGCCTTGTAGCCGTCTTTTTGGTAGCGTTTCGCCTCGGCTTCCAGTTCGCTCAGTTCGACGCTATACAAGCGGCTGGCATAGACCGGAATCCGCGGCTTGGTCCGGCCTCCAAGGAGGCGGTAGACGGGCTGCTTGGCTGACTTGCCCAGAATGTCCCATAACGCGATATCGACTGCGCTGATGGCAACCATTCCGATCCCCTTGCGGCCGAAAGCCATGGTTCTTCGATACATGTGCTGCCAGAGAAATTCGAGATCCCACGGGTCGCGGCCGATCAACAGAGGCTTGAGATAGAGGTCGATCACCTGTTTCGTCACCTGAGGAGCCAATGCTGCATTGCCGATTCCCACCAGTCCGTCGTCGGTGAAGACCTCGACCACCAGCCATCCATGGAAGGTAAACGTTTGCATGGAAGCTTCCGGCAGTTCGAGCAGGTCCATGGGATTAGTGCAAAAATGAGGCGGCAGAGGAACCGTCTTTCCGCGCCAGCGAACCACCCTGGTACGAATGTCTTTAATCTTCATCGAGAGTTCTCATCGAGCTTCCACATAATTCAGTTTCCGTTGCACCGTCAAAGACGGGATTGCGGGAATCGTCGCCAAAATGATAAAGAAAGCCGCGACATGAAAAGTTCCCGCCAGCGTGAACACCACAGCGTAGTCGAAGCCGTGGTCCAATAGATATCCCACCAGTTGCCCGAACGCTACTCCCCCCATCGCACCGCCAAAGCCTACCAGGCCGGCGACTGAACCGACTACCCTGGCAGGGAAGAGATCGGTGGGCAGCACCATCACCAGCGTCGACCAGGATTGTTGTCCAAAGTACGCCAGACTGAATATCACAAGAGCCCAACCTGCCGGAAGTCGTGGAACCAGGAGAATAGACGGCATCACTGTCGCACTCAATCCAAGCGTTAGTTTCCTGGCGACGCTGAGGGAGCACCCCCGACGTAGCAGATAACTTGAAAACCAGCCGCCCAGGAGGCAGCCGACACCGGCCGCGGCGTAAGGAATCCAGGCAAAGGTGCCTACCGCCTTAACGTCGAAACCACGGGCATCGTAAAGGTATTTTGGCAGCCAGAAAAGGTAGAAGTACCAGGCGGCATCGCTCAGAAACTTGGCGCTCGCCAGCCCCCATGACTCACGAATCCGAAGTAGATCTGTCCAGCGGCTGGATTGCGAGGAGGACGACCCAGCCGATCGCGTGACCTGTTCACGCTCGCCTGGGGCGAGGGAGGCTTGATCCTGGGGCGAAGGGTAGGATCGGGCCCACCACCACACCCAGAGCAACCCGATTCCGCCCGTGACCAGGAAGATCGATCGCCAGTTTGAACGGATCAGGATGAATGCGATCAAGGGCGGCGCAATGACCCCGCCGACCGCAGTGCCTGTATTGATGAGGCCCATCGCGGTGGCGCGATCTTTCGCGGGGAACCATTCCGCCACCGCACGAGTGGCGGCGGGAAAGCCTCCGCCTTCTCCCATGCCCAGCAGAAAACGACTTCCCATGAGCATGGCGAAACTGGTGGCCAGGGCATGGCTGGCATTTGCCAGCGACCAGAAAATCATGATTACGGCGAATCCTCGCCTCGTGCCGAGGGCGTCCGCCAGCCTCCCGCCGCCGGCATACATCAGGGCATACGACAACAAGAACGCCGACTGCAGTGCTGAAAATTGCTGATTGGAAAGCGGAATATCCTTCCCGATGGCATGAACCGCAACCGGAAGAGTCTGGCGGTCGAGATAGCTGATTGCGATGGCAACGCTAACTAGAATGGCGATGCGCCAGCGGAGCAATGCGTTCGTCCTCGATTCAGTTGTCTTGTGTCAGAAAATCCGCCACAGACCTGGATAACTCGCGCTTCACGGCGCAGGGCAGAGAACCTGAGAAAAACGTATCTTACCCGGCTTCGTTCTTTCTGTTCCAACCGGGATCAAGTGCGGCAGTGCGGGTTCAAATTGTCCAGCCGCCATCGATGATGTGGGTCTGGCCGGTGGTAAAGGCCGATTCGTCCGACGCCAAATAAACGGCCAGAGCCGCCACCTCTTCGGGCCGTCCCAAACGCCCCATCGGCTGACGCGCGACAAATTCGGCATGGGTCTTTTCCGCGTTGCCCTGGGCGGCGATTCGCTGATCGAGGGATGGAGAATGAATGGTTCCCGGGCAGATGGCATTGCACCGAACGCCCTGGCGAACGAAGTCGGCAGCGATGGCTTTCGTCAGCCCGATCACGGCCGCCTTGGTACTTCCATAGACAAAGCGGTTGGGCGCGCCTCGAAGGCTGGAGGCGACCGACGACATGTTAATGATGCTGCCCTTTCCCGCCTGCACCATGGCGGGCAGAAACGCGCGGCACGTGCGATACATGGACTTCACGTTCAAGTCGAAGGAGAAGTCCCAGTCTTCTTCCCTGCAGTCGAGAAGGCTTCCGTGATGAACGAAGCCGGCACAGTTGAACAAGACGTCGAGCCTTCCCAATTGTGCCGCCACCCTGTCGACATCTTGCGATCTGCGGACATCGAGCCTTTGTACTCGAATCGCGGGGTGTTCCTTGTGCAGGGTCTCCAGCCCCGCATCGTTGATGTCGGTAGCCCACACCGCTGCTCCCTCGCCGGCGAACGCCACCGCGGTTGCGCGTCCGATACCCTGGGCTGCTGCAGTCACTAACGCGATTTTTCCTACGAGTCTCCCACTCATTTGATGTTCACCTTTTTAGAGCGATCGTAATCTCCCGGATCCAACGGCAGGTTAGCCCAGAACCAACTGTAGCAGACGAAGGGGGCGCCACCGGCGTGGACAAATTCTAACAATGCAACAGAATAGGAAGGAGCGGCCATCCGAAACTAGCGGCTAGACCGGACGCTCAGGCTCCGAAGGCGGAGTCGGAGATGGCAGACGCACCCGAGCGCACCGCGGCGGTTGGGTTCGGCCCCTGTCGAAAATTCCACCGCTTGGAGTGAGAGCATCCCGAGAGGGCGCTGGTTATTTGCGCGAGCCAGTTTTTGACCGGCCGGACAAAAGAGTCATGAGGGCTTGATGCGACTCTTTCTTGATTTCGCGTGTCTGCGCGGTCAGGTCCACGCCCCAGAAACTGGTCTGCGGCTGCAGAGACTCGATGCCGGCCTGCAGTTCATTGGGCGCCAGCTGCCGAACCCAGGCAATCTGAAATTTTGCCCGCTGCGATCCGCGTTGCAAACTGATGACGGTTCCCGGTTGCAATCTCGTACGCAGGGCGCCGAGCCGAGCGCCGTTTTCGGTAATGTCGACGGTATGCGCGAGATGAGTGTCCTGATCGATGAAGACCTTCACGGGCAACACCATTTTCCTGCGTGGCGATTTCCGTTTATCCAGCATGACCAGACTATTATGGTGGGTCGCCGGGGTGTCGCGAAGTTACCGCAGTAATGAGGTCGGTGTTATTGGTCAGAATCTCGGTCGTCGAGAACGGTGCGCACCTTGCGCGCCAAGGCATCCAACAGGAACGGCTTCAGCAAGACGGGCGCGTTCCGTTCAACCGTCTCGTCGCCCAGGCTGGAGTGCTCCGGATAGCCGGACATGAACAGGACTTTCATCCCCGGACGAAGGGGAGCAAGGCGCCGAGCCAGTTCGCGCCCTCCGAGATTAGGCATGACCATATCCGTGATCAGCAGATGGATCTGCTCATGGTGTGCGGTTGCAAGTCGCAGCGCATCATCACCATCCACCGCCAGCAGGACGTTGTACCCCTTCCGCTGCAGGAATTCGCGGGCGAGGTCACGGATGCCTTCCTGGTCTTCTACTAGCAGAACGGTTTCCGCCCCTCCTGGGGCGGCTGCCAGTGAGGTTCTTATGGCGGAACCGACGGCATCTTCCGCCCCCCCGTTTTGTTTGATGCGGGGAAGATAAATCTCGAATGTTGTTCCCTTTCCAGGTTCGCTACGTACGCTGATGGCGCCGTCCATCTGTTTCACCACTCCGTAGACCGTCGCCAGGCCTAACCCGGTGCCCTTCCCAGGCTCCTTGGTCGTGAAAAATGGCTCAAACATATGAGCCTGAGTCTCACTGTCCATGCCAATACCGGTATCGGTTACTGCGAACATGACGTATTGGCCATTCGACAGACCATCAGGGCGCCGATCGCCGTTGTCGTCCACTTGTACATTGCTGGTCTCGATCATCAGGTGCCCACCTCGAGGCATCGCGTCGCGAGCGTTGACAGCGAGGTTCAGAACGACTTGTTCGATTTGTCCGGGGTCTGCTTTGACGCATCCGAGTTCGGGGGACAGTAGGAGGCTTACTTCGATGTGGTTTGCCATCAGGCTGTCGAGCATTCTCACTACTTCGCTTACAACCGTGTTCAAGTCCAGGATCTTGGTCTTGAGGACTTGCTTGCGGCCAAGGGCCAGCAACTGCCGGATCAGCGAAGCGGCCCGGCTCACGGCGCCCTCGATCTCAAGCGAATCCTGGTACGCCGGATCGCCGGGGGCGAACCGGTTTCGCAGGCGCTGACTGTGAGCCTGGATGAGCATCAGAAGGTTGTTGAAATCGTGTGCGACTCCGCCCGCCAACTGACCTACTGCTTCCATCTTCTGTGAGTGGCGAAGGCGGTCCTCGAGGCGCTTATGCTCGGTCATGTCGTAGAGCACGCCCTGCATCAGAAGTGGGCCGCCCTCCGTGTGATTCAACATGACCGCCTCGTCGCGGAACCACAAGACCCTACCGTCGCGTGCCAGCATGCGGTACTCCGCTTGAAATAAAAGTTGTGTCTGCCGGAAGCGACTTTCCGCGGCCAGGGCAGTTTCACGGTCATCCTTATGAATGCGATTCATCCAGTTCATGGGATCCGCGAGCCATTCGGAGGGCGAGAAGCCCAGAATGGATTCGATCTGGGGGCTGACGTAGTGCCAGGGGCCGTCAGCACCGAGTTCGGCTATGTAAGTGATCGCCGGAAGGCGCTCCACCAGCGTGCGGTAGCGATCTTCGGCGGCGCGCAGTTGCAGATTCGCGCGATCGTGTTCAATGGCCACGAGCGCGAGGTGGGTGGCGTGCGCGATGATTTTCAGATGGGTAGCGTCTGGGGTGCGCGATTCACGGTAGTACACGGCGAAGGTCCCGAGAGTTGTACCGTCCTGGGTTGCGATAGGCGTGGACCAGCATGCGCGCAGGCCGTGCGGCAGCGCCAAATGGCGATAGTCGGCCCAGAGCGGGTCGGTGGCGATGTCGGAAACCACCACCGGCTGTTTCCGGTGTGCCGCGGTGCCGCAGGAACCCATGCTCGGGCCAATCCGTGCACCATCGATCGCCCGAGTGTATTCCACAGGGAGACTGGGAGCCGCCGCCCCGCGCAGCGTCACGCCGTCGGCCTCGAGAAGAAGAACCGAGCAGAGAAGGCCTGGCTGCTGCTTCTCGATTTCCTTGCACAGGGTACTCAGAATCTTCGGCAAGGCGGCCCGCGCCATGATCATGGCGAGCACAGTCTCGTCCAGCCGCGACAATCCCTCAGCGGGGCTCGGCGTGCCGGTAGCCGGTGCTCTGCCAACTCCCCCAAACATGCAGCCTCCGGGCTTCGTGAACAGACGTTGCGCTCTGGCATCTGTTCCGACAAATCACCAGGACTGTCATTATCGGCACCGGCAACGGGAACGGCCACGTTACTAGCGTAATCAGGGGAAATCGGATTTTTGCCCCGACGATGTTGATTTTGGGGCTGGAGGCGAAGCCAACACTGGCCGCGTCCACCTCACGCGATCACAGGAAGATTGCTGACTCCATCGGTGCCGAACACGCGACGATAGCGTTCGACCTCGGGCACAGGACCCATGGCTTTGGCATAGTTGTCGGAGAGCTTCACGGCTGGTCGACCTTCCACGTCGGACACCTTGCAGATCAGGCTGATCGGATCGAATCCGCTATCACCTCCGGGGTCGCAACCCCGGAAATCATTGGTCAGCAACGTGCCCCAACCGGCGCTGAACCGGATGCGACGGCCCGGGGTCCACTTCTGTCGGTCCAGGAAGTCGGCAGCGCTCCGAAAATCGGCAGCCGTGGTGCCGTCGGCCAACGCTCCACCAAAGTGCGCATGCAAGCCGAGAATCTGATCGACGTCCAATGCGTCGGACGCAATGAGCAACTTGTTACGAGGCTCCCGACCGCGTGCCTTCAGCCATTCGATGTACTCATCACCGGCGACACAAGGGTTCTTGCTGTCGCAACGCTGACCGGTCCAATTTGCAGCCCAGTCCGGTGCATCACGCAGGAACTGCGTCGTGCCAAACGTGTCCGGAAGCATGATCAGCAGCGCTCCCTCGTAGGTGCTCTGCCAAAGCTCGAGCACGCGGTACTGGGAAGCCTTCAGCGCCTCATCATCCGGTGCGAGCGCCGCCAGCACCATTGGAATCTCATGTGCATTTGTACCAATCGCCTCCAGATCATGCTTGTGGGCGAGGAAGGCGTTGGAGGTTCCCGTGAAACTGCCGCCCAGATTCTCTGACATCGCCTCCACTACATACTCCTGCCACAGAAAGCTGTGACGGCGCCGGGTTCCGAAGTCTGCCACTCTTAGGTCGGGAACACCGCGCAGTTGTTCGATCTTCCCCCACAGTTTCGTCTTTGCACGGGCGTACAGGATGTCAAGGCCGAATTCACTCAATCGCTTTAGATTGGCACGAGTCTTTAATTCGTCCAGGATCGAAAGGGCATAGAGTTCCCACATCGTGGTATCGGTCCACAGGCCGTCAAACGAGAGCTGGAATTGCCCGTCCTTCACCGACAACTCGTAGTCCGACAATCGAAAATCGCGCTCTAGCCATGCCAGGAATGCGGGTTCAAAGATTCCGCGCTGACCGTAGAAAGTATTGCCCGCCAGCCAAACCAGTTCGGATCTGCGAAAGCGCAGCCCTCGGACGTGTTCCATCTGCGCCGACAGTTCCTCAAGCGCGAACATGTCGGCCAGGCGTACCGAAGAAGTTCGATTGAAGAGCGAGAAGGATACATGGGTCTTGGGGTAGTGCTTCCAGATGAACTGCAGCATTAACAGCTTGTAGAAATCTGTGTCGAGCAGGGATCGCGTAACCGGATCGAGCTCCCAGTTGTGGTTGTGCGCCCGCTCGGCAAAATTTACGATCATTGGGAAAGCAATCCCTTTCTGGTGTTGATCAATCCACTGTAACAGGCTCGATAAGGACTCATGATAGACGGAGGCAACGCGTAGCCACCTAGATTAAAGAGTCGAAGAGTGGCGGGTGTCGTACGCCGGTAGCGACCAAATCTGCAATTTTCTCAACCGCCTGGATGCCTCCGCGCGCGCCCAGCGCGGTGCAGTTTCTGGCCGCCGCCGCACAGGCGAACTCAAGTTGGCGCGGCAGCGGCCAACCTTGCAGAAGTCCGTAGATAAATCCGGCGTGGAAAATGTCACCGGCCCCGGTTGTGTCAACAGTCTTCACCTGGAAGGCGGGAGCATAGTGGAATCGCAATCCATCCCATGCCAGCACTCCTTCGTGGCCAAGGGTGGCGGCAGCGAGGCGGCAGCCAAACCGGTTCCGGACGGCGGGCAGGGATCGATGCAAATCGGGTTCGCCCGATAGTCGTCCCGGGATGTCGCGGCTCGTAATCAAGTAGTCGACTTTCGACAAGAGCGATTCCACGCCAGGATAAAGATCATCTAGATCGGCGATCACGGGCACAGCGGCTCCCCGGGCCCAGTCGGCGGCCGTGACCGCAGCTGCGGTATCGTGTCCATCCACATGTAGTGCGCTGGCATTGACCACCCATTCGCGCCGGAGTTCATCCGGTTGCAGGGTCAAACCATTATCGCGTTTCCAAAGAACCGTGCGTTCGCCGGTGTCGTCCACCAGGATGACGGCTTGCTGGCTGCCGCAGCCTGTGGCCGTAATCAGATGGGCCTCGACGCCCAGCCTTTCGAACTCTGTCCGGTGAAGTACCCCGGCGGAGTCGTCTCCCACCTTGCCGACGTAGCGGGTTCGCAGACCCCATTGTTGGCACGCCGCGATCGCGGTCGCGACTTGGCCACCAGGCAGGATCTCGGCCGAGCGAAATTCGACCTTCGATCCGCGCGCGGGGTGGCGGGGAAGCTGAATGAGCGTGTCGGTAGCATTGAGACCGACGCCGACCACGTCAACCTGAGGAGATCTCATCACGATTCAGTGAAAGCGCGTAGTTCGCCAAAGCGTGCGCCCGCTGACGGCAAGGATTGCCATGTTGGCTGCGATCAAGAGCACGGCCGGCATCCGGTGGAATGGCATTGCCGGAGCTCGCGCTTTCATTGCACATGCCATGAATATGGCGGTAGCGCCGGCAACCAGCAGCCAGTCCCAACCACTGCGGGGAGGCGTGATCTCACTTGCCATTGGCATTCCCTTCATGCGGGCTTCCACATAGTCAGGTGCGATGCTGTAACGCTGCGATTCGCGCCGTGCCGCCTCTTTCCATTGATCCTGTTCGTGGCCGGTTGCGGAAGAAAAAGCAATGGCGCCCACTCCCAGCATCATCAGCAAGGAACCACCCACGACCTGCGCATAAGTGGCGGTACCGCTGCCGCGCAGTTCGCCGAAAACGAAAAGCCCCCAGAGCAGTCCCCAGAGTTGATTGGTATTGGAGAGTGGAATGCCCCGGCTGATGCCCGAGTACTTGGCGGCATATTGCTGGAACACATCGCCAATGACCCAGATGAAGCCGCCAAACATCAACCAGAATAGAACGTCTCGTGCCTGCATCAGCTGTTGCCAAAGTGAAACGAGGCCAAGATAACCGATCGCGAGGGTGGACATCATGCCGAGCTCGCCGAAGGTGAAAAATGTCACAAAAGAAAGCGGGTTCATTCCTGAAAGGTAGGCCTTGCGATAGGGCACGTACATCGTTCCCCAAAGGACGCCAGCTCCGAGAGCAGCCCAAACCCCGCGCATTGAATGCCCAGCGGGTGCCTGGCTTGAAGATGCGACCGCCAACAAGGTGCCTCCGACGCACATGGTCACCGCGCCACCCACCACGCCTGCCCAGCGGCGCCAGCCTGCCTGGCGTAGCTCGGCGAAGAAAATTACACCCCAAAATATGCCCAGGAGACTATTTGAATTCCACAGAGGGAACGCGACGCTCAATCCGATGTCGCGGACAGCGAAAATCGTCAGCGTGTTCGCCACCGCCCACATGCATCCGGCCAGCAGGGCCCAGACGAGGAGATGGGGTGCGCGGCGGAGGTCGGCGCGGATGGATGACGTTCCCAGAATGAGTGCGGGCAAACTCCAGCGTGCCAGAAAGACGCCGATGACCATGACCAGTGAAATCAACAGCGGGGATAACCCGACCACAACCAGTTTCGTCGGAGCCTCCGCTGCGCCCAGCCACGCCCCAGCCGTGAGGCCGCAAAGAATGCCGAGCGTCTGTAGCCTCCGCGCACGCGAAACCTCCGGCGCGGATGGAGATTCCTTGGATGTCATCGCAGGTTGCATGTTCAGTTGACCCTGGGGCCTAGCGAACCCATTCCAACAGCAGCAGCCCGCCGGTCAGGACCGCAAAGGGAACCCAAAAATGCGCGTCGGTCAGTATGCGCATCATCTTCCCACGAGCTTGGTCGTTTTTTTTGGCGGTACCTTGCATATCGGCTTGCCGGTGCAAACCGAAAGATTACGGGAGATGGAGAGATTTCACAAATGGAGTCCACTTTCGTCGTGCCATGACTTCCAGGCCAAGGCTTGGTGCTACAGGTGAGTAAGAGTGCCCGTGATCTTGGTTTGGCGTAATGCCCAAGCAAAGATCCAGCCTGAAAGTGGCAACAGGACTACCGCGAAAAGGAGGAGAGCGCGTACCGAGGGCCAAAGCTGGCTCAAACTAGCTCCGGCAAGCAGGGCTTGCCGCATTCCTTGAAGCGAGTAGGTCACCGGAATCAGCCGCGCTACCCACTGCAGTGGCGCGGGCAAGACCGACACGGGGTACATGATTCCCCCCAGCAGGCTGGAAGCGCCCACAATCAGCCAACGGGCGGGATTTCCACGCTTGAAAAGCAACAGGTAGCTGGTGGAAATGATGCCCAAGCCGGCGAATGCCAGAATTGAAGTAATGAGAATTATTGCTGCCCCCAGCCAATTGGCTTTGCCGACGGGGAATTGAAACAGCAACATTCCCCAAGCCAGGTAGATCACTGTCCGTAGCGCCAGCAGGACAAACGGATATGCGGCCGAAGCCACGACAATCATGGTCAGGGGAGTTTCGGTGACCAGCATGGCCTCCAGCGTGCCGTTCTGCTGCGCCTCCACGATGGTGTTGTCGAAGGCGCTGAGCGATACGGTGAGGTAGTCGAAGAACGCGAAGCCTACCAGGGCAAAACCAAAATAATCGCTGCCCGCAGGCAGAACCAGCGACAATTGGTCGTTCGAAACGAACTGGGAAAGGTAATAAAAAGTCGCGACGCCGAAAAAGGCTTCCAGGATCTCAAGCGCGAAAGCCACGCGATAACTGCGGGCAATGGCGACATCGCGCCGGAAAAAAGCCAGAACCTTGCGTAGCATCGAGGGTGGAGTGGAGGGGGAATTCATGCCAACACCTCGTCCCGAGATCCGGGCGGAGTGAGGCGTTCGAGGGCCTCTTCCAGGGTGGCCGAACCTGTTTTTTCGCGCAGGCTGCGCGGGGAGTCGCAGGCAATCAGGCGTCCCCGGTTTAGCAGGATTACGCGGTTTGCCAGTTGCTCGACTTCGGCCAGGGTGTGGGAGGCGAACAGCACCGTGGTCCCATAGCGCTCCACGAGTTGGGATTTGAGAAAACGCCTGAATTCTGCCGCCGCTATAGGATCCAGACTGCGCGTCGGTTCATCCAGCAGCAGGACGCTGGGGCGGTGGATCATCGCGCGCGCCAGCCCGAGACGGTGCACCTGTCCGGTCGAGAGCGTCCGGACCTGGCTGCCGAGAAACTCCTCCATACCCATTAACTCGGTCAATTCGTCGAGGCGCCGGGCCGCTTCCGCTTGAAAAAGACCGTTCATTGCAGCAAAAAAAATGAGGTTTTCGCGCGCGGTCAGCCGGCTGTAGAAGCCGCCATCGGTAGCCGAGTGAAATCCAAGGTGCGTCCGTACCTGGGATGCCTGCCTCTCCACATCGTGTCCCGCCACGCGAGCACTCCCGCGTGTCGGCACCAGTAATGTAGCCAGGATTCGTAACAGGGTCGATTTGCCCGAACCGTTGGCACCGATCAGGCCCGCGACTTCTCCCGCTCCTACCTGGAAGGACACTCCCAATAGAGCGGGATGAGTCAGTGGTGCGAAGGGATTGAGAAACGCCCGTATTCCGGCTTGGGGAACAGGAAAATACTTTTCGATCTGTTCGACTGCCAGGGCGCTTCCTGCCATGCGTTATCGTATACCTTGAACCGGCAAAAAGT
>JACXTT010009652.1_pt1 | contig 13152 bp, 10 predicted proteins | sample 9270951 | NCBI WGS metagenome assembly JACXTT01 (sample SAMN15532306, study PRJNA645909) | rock metagenome | isolation source: weathered quartz diorite | place: Puerto Rico | collected 2017-06-21
CTATGGTGATTTCGCGCCAAGAGCCGGTTTCGCGGCCTCCCTCGGCCACGGTATGGTGCTGCGCGGAGGCTTTGGCCTCAGCTTCTTCCCGATGGACTACACCTCGGGCGTGGCGCTCAAGAACCCGCCGTTTACGGGTACTTTCAGTTGCGGCTCCTCCACCACGGGCAGCATGATCAATACCGGCTGCCCGGCTGGAATTGGCACCTTATCCCAGGGAATCCCCAACGCCCTTCAAGTCACCGACTTCCCAACCACCTCCAACGGCAATTTGGATTTGACCAAGATCGTGCCGAGCAGCCTGGCAGCCGTTGACACTGACATGAAGCCCAGTCTAAACATGCAATTCAACGTACTTCTGGAGAAACAGTTCGGAAGCAACGTGCTTGGAGTCGGCTATGTCGGGATGCGTGGCCGCGACCTGATGATGGCGCTCGGCGATATCAATCGCGCCTTGCCCACTGGGACGGCGACACCGGCTCCCCGGCCCTACGCTAGCGTTGCGCCACGGATAACCGGTATCGGCTACTACACCACTCAGGGCGTTTCTCAATACAATGCTCTGCAAGTTACCCTGAATCGCAGGCTCGCCAAAGGGCTCAGCTTTACTTCCGGTTTCACGTACGCGGACAGCCAGGACGACATCACCGGACTCGGTACCAGCACTGGGGGCTACAGCAATCTTAGCGGGGGTGTGGCCAGCGTAGTAGCCAACGTCCGTAGGTACGATTGGGCTACCAGCGACTTTAACATCAAGTATCGCTTCTCGTTTGGAGCCAACTATGAGCTGCCGTTTTTTAAGTCGATGAAAGGTCCCGGCGGGTTTGTGCTGGCCGGCTGGCAATTCAATGGCGCCCTGGTTTGGCAGACCGGCCTGCCATTCACAGTTACCGATTCCACTGCGGTCAGCGGCGTGGTCGGACTGGGTACAGAACGTCCCAACTTGACCGGCGCCAGCATCTTCACCACTAGCAAAACGGTTGGGAGCCAGGGTCTGTACTTAAATCCGGCAGCCTTCGCGCTTCCGGCTTCCTCTGCGTCCGGTAGTACGGTGCTCGGCAATGAACCGCGCAATGTCGAATACGGACCCCGCCAGAGTGTGATCAATATGTCGATCTTCAAGAGCTTCCGCTTAACCGAAATGTTCAACCTTCAGTTCCGCACCGAAGTTTTCAATCTGCCGAATCATCCGGTTTTCGGCAATCCGAATACGACCTTCGGCAATGCCAATTTCGGCACCATCACACAGTTGGCCGGACCGTATACACCGCGGCAAATTCAGTTTGCCCTGAAGCTATTGTTCTAGTAGTCAACAGTTTTAGTAGTCGAGCGTGCTCCGAGCGGCTGCGGCCGCTCGGATTGAGTCAAAATGGAGTAATGAGCGTGTACACCAGACGTGATTTCGGAAAAATCGCAATGGCCGGACTGCCGCTTGCGACGGCATTGGCCAAGATCAATTCCAAAGTGAACGGCGTCCAAATTGGCGCGCAATCGTACAGCTATCGCGACCGTTCGCTGGACGCTGCCATCAAGGCCATGGTGGAGGACGGCATCGGCGAGTGCGAGCTGTTTTCGCCACACTTTGAACCAGGAAGCCTTCCCCGGCCTGAAGGCGGCGGCCGTGGACGCGGTGGCGACGAAGCGCGCAAGAAGGCTCGCGAAGACCTCCGCAATTGGCGCCTGACCGTTCCCATGGACGAAATCAAGGCCGTTCGCAAGAAGTTCGACGGTGCCGGCATCTCGCTCTTCGCCGTCAACATCAGCTTTCGCGACGATTTCGTTGACGAAGAAATCGACCGTGGATTCCAGATGGCCGAAGCGCTCGGCGTGAGAGTGATCACCGCATCATCAACTATTAGCGTGATGCCGCGCGTCGTTCCTTTCGCCGAAAGGTACAAGATCACGGTCGGTGTGCATGGCCACAGCAATACCAAGGATCCAAACGAATTCGCGACGCCGGAAACTTTTGCCAAAGCGATGGCGATGTCCAAGTTAATCAGCGTCAATCTCGATATCGGCCACTTCACCGCCGCCGGCTACGATCCTGTCGCCTACATTCAAGAGCACCACGACCGCATCACCAATTTGCACATCAAAGATCGCAAGAAGAACGACGGGCCCAACGTGCCATTCGGGGAAGGCGACACCCCCATCAAGCAAGTTCTTCAGCTCTTGAAGAATAAGAAATACAACATTCCCGCCAACATCGAATACGAGTACAAAGGCGCCAACGACGCTGCCGTGGAAGTCAAGAAATGCTTCGAGTATTGTAAAGAGGCTCTCGCGTGAGGCCCCGCGTTTTGTCTATCCTGGCCGCCACGATCCTGCCACTGATGGCGCAAGCCCCTCGGCCCGCACAGTCCGCGGGCGGACCGGGCCGCGGCGGCAGAAATTTTCTGATTAGCCGCGATGTTCCCGATCCCGCAGCCGTGGAACGAGGAAAGACCAACTTCGTCGCCAAGTGCGGCTTCTGTCACGGATCGAACGCCAACGGCGGCGAGAGCGGGCCGGACCTGATCCGCTCCGTGCTAGCGCTCGACGATGAAGGCGGCGACAAGATCGGCCCTGTGATTCGCACCGGTAGGACCGACAAGGGTATGCCCGCTTTCCCGATGTCCGACGACCAGATCAAAGACATCGCTTCGTTCTTGCGTTCGCGCCAACAAGCTGCCATCGATCGCGGCGCTTACACGATTCAAAACATCGTGACCGGCGATGCCAAAAAGGGGCAAGCCTACTTCAATGGCGCAGGCCGCTGCAATACCTGTCACTCGCCGACCGGTGATCTCGCCGGTCTGGCGGCCAAGTACGATCCCGTCGCACTGCAATCGCGGTTTTTATACCCCGGCGCCCGCAGGCAACGTCGCGGCGAAGGCCCTCCGCAAAGAACACCCGTGTCGCCAGTCACCGTGACGCTCGCCTCAGGCCAAACCGTTTCAGGAACGCTTGAGTACCTGGATGACTTCGATGTTGCGCTGCGGGATGCGTCCGGAAATTACCGCTCCTTCTCGCGCGGCGCAGGCGTGAAGGTGGATGTGCGCGACCCCTTGGCCGCTCACGAAGAGCTGCTCAAGAAATATACCGACGAGGAGATGCACAATCTCGTTGCTTACCTGGTGACCCTGAAATGAAGCTCCATCCACCTCTCCTTTTCACATTTGTCGCACTCGCCTCCCTCTCCGCTCAGGGCCTGGATCCAGCGAAGCTGTTGAAGCTTCCGGCCGACACGTGGCCGACTTATAACGGCGACTATTCGGGCCGCCGCTTCAGCCCGCTCTCACGCATCAATGCTTCCAATGTCACTGCCATGACGCTGGCTTGGGAATACAGGATCAACCTGGGACCCTCGGCTGGTGAAACTCCCCAGATCAAGTCCACGCCGCTTGAAGTCAATGGCGTTCTGTATTTCACCGTTCCCGATCATGCCTGGGCGGTCGACGCTCGCACCGGCCACGAACTCTGGCACTACAAGTGGGAGACCCATGGCGGCATTCACATCGGCAATCGCGGCTTCGGGATGTACGGCGACTGGCTGTATTTCGAAACCCCCGACAATTACCTGATCTCCCTAAATGCCAAAGACGGCACCGAGCGATGGCACGTCGAGATCGCCGACGTGAAGCAGGAATACTTCTCGACTCCGGCGCCGATCGTCGTGCGCAATCACATCATCGTCGGCGTGGGCGGCGATTCGCTCGACGTGCCCGGATATCTCGAATCGCGCGACCCCGAGACTGGAAAACTCCAGTGGCGCTGGAACACGACGCCGCGCAAAGGCGAACCCGGCGCCGAAACCTGGCCGAATAAAGACGCCATGGAACACGGTGGCGGCATGACCTGGGTGCCGGGCACTTACGATCCGGAGTTGAATCTTTATTACCTCGGCACCGGCAATCCAAATCCGGTCATGGCCGGACAAGGGCGCAAAGGTTCGAATCTGTGGACCTGCTCGATCGTCGCGCTGAATCCGGACACTGGAAAACTGGCTTGGTATTTCCAGGCCTCGCCGCACGACACACACGACTGGGACGCCGCGCAGACTCCCGTGCTGATCGACGGACAGGTCAACGGACAGCCGCGCAAATTGATCGCGCAGGCCAGCCGCAACGGATATTTCTTTGTCCTCGATCGAACCAATGGCAAGAACCTGCTGTCCAAGCCTTTCATTGAGCTGAACTGGTCGAAGGGAGTCGACCCGAAAGGCGAGCCCGTTCCTGACCCGAAGAAGGAGCCGCACACCGATGGAACATTGGTGATCCCGGCCTCCGGCGGCGCGAGCAACTGGCCGTCTCCCAGCTTCAATCCCGAGACTGGGCTGTTCTACGTGAATTCGACATCTTCGTACAGCCTCTTCTATCTCACCGATACTGACGACAAGCCGGAAGGCTACGGGGGGCGCGACTCGGGTGTCTGGTCGAAATCAACGCTGAAGGCGCTCGATTATCGCAACGGCGAAGTTCGATGGAGTCACGAATACCCCGGCCGCGGCGGCGTCAATTCGGGCATCTTGAACACTGCTGGAAAGCTGCTGTTTACAGGCGATCCGTACGGGAACCTGATTGCTTACGATCCGGCCAACGGCAATATCTTGTGGCACGCGAAGCTGGCCTCGAATGTGAGCAACGGTCCAATGACCTACGAACTGGACGGCCGCCAATACCTGATCGTTGGCGCGGGCGACACGCTGTACGGATTCACCGTGTTGCGCTAGACATTCCGCGTGGCAAAGCCCACACACAATCGAGTACGACGCCGCTCTAACCTGTTGCCGGAATTCAATCGATAATCCTGGACCATCAGCTGCCCTGATGTTGGGCGGAACCGGAAATCCGGTATCTGCTCAAAGGAGGAGCAATATGTTTGGAAATGACGTTGACAAATCCCCCGAGACGCCTCAGGGCAAGTCCCGCACGGGCGTCATCTGGTTGCTTTTTTGTGGTTTGGTCCTTACTGCCGCTGGAAATCTGTATCAGTTGGTTCGCAGCGACAACCTGGCGCGCGACGTTGCGCTGGTGCGGCTCAGCACGCAACGAGATATCGCGAAGCTCACCAACGACGGGGTTGCGGCCGTCGCCGATAGCCAGCAGCGTTTCGATTATCTGAAGAATCAGATCGACGGAGTTACCGATACGACCATGCGCCAGGCGCGCTTCGAGTTTAAGCGCAGCGACTTGCAATTGGCGCAGAACGTCGAGAAGAAACAACAGGAAGTTTCGGGCCAGCTTGCCGACCTGAAAGTCGACACCAGCGCGAAGCTTGGCCTTCTGGTAGGCGATCTCGAGAAAACCGGCTCGGACGTAAAGCGCGTGGAAGGGAACGTCGAGGCGATCGGCTCCGATGTGAAGCGAGTCGCGGGCGGCCTCGGCGTGGTGAGCAGCCAGGTAGCAACCAACGCGCAAGAGCTGGCGGCGTTGAAGGAACTCGGTGAACGCGACTATTACGATTTCCGGCTCACCAAGACAAAAGCGCCGCAAAAGTTCGGCGACATCCGGCTGGCTTTGAAGAAGGCCGACCCGAAGCACAACCGCTACACGGTGCAAGTCACGGCCGATGACAAGCTGGTCGAGAAGAACGACCGGACCATCAACGAGCCAGTTCAGCTTTATGTTTCAGGCTGTCGACAACCCTACGAAATCGTCGTCAACCAGGTGAAGAAAGACGAGGTGATTGGATACGTGGCCTCGCCGAAACTGAAGACCCAGAGAACGCACTCAGTGAGCGCAAGCTTGTAATGCGGTGCTACTTCATCGCGGGCGGCGGGATCAGCAACCGGATCTTGCCGTCCGCGCCGTAATAGGTGAGCTCCCACACCGCGTTCTTCAACTTGCCTGAGGGCCGGGGAAAGAACAAGTAGCCAGCCACGGCGTGCGTCGTTTTTCCTTCCGGCAATGCTTTGTCTTCGAGCTCCTGCTGCATCGTCGCGCGGTCGCGATCCGTGGATGCCGGCCTCGGCGGACCTGCGGGCCCTTGTCCTCCTGTTGCCACACCGACACCGACACCCGTATACACTCCACCCTGCCGGCGGCCTCCCGTAACAGGATCGTATCCACCGCCGGATTCGTAACCGACGGTCGCGGTCGGATAAATCGTGACATCGCTCGCGCTCTGCTGCTTTGGCGCGTTCTTATCCTGAAGCGCGGTCGCGATAGCGCGGGCGCTCGCCGGCCGCATCGTCAGCAATTCGGAACCGATCTGCAACATGAAATCGCCGGTCAACAGATTGACTTCGCTGCCTTGCTCGGGATAGACAGCTACTTCAACTACCAAGTACCCGCCGCGATTTAGGTCGGTCGCAAACAGTTTCCGAACCTGATCGGCCGGGATTGCAACCGCACCGACCGTCACTCCACTGGTCGTTTCATGCACCGGATAATCGTTGCTTGCTCCGCGCGGCCGGATTCCACCGCCGCCGTCACGAGCCAATAGCACGCTCGCCACCAAGGAGAACCAAGCGAGGCCTCTCACGGCTGCTGCCCTTCCTTTGTCAGCATTTCGGGAGTGACCTTCAGCGTCTTCCCGCTAAGCACGTAAATGCGTTGGGAACGACGGTCGCTCCCGTCCCGTACTTCGAGATTGTAAGCGCCGGGCTCGAGCCACATGTCTTTCAATTTATCCACTCGACCCGCGAGCGCGCCATCGAGATAAACCCACGCGGCCTTGTTCGCCGCTTGAATCTTTACGTCACCCATGTCGGGACGATACGAAAAGCCCGAATAGAATCCAGGGTGAGCGTAACCGAACAGGAACGGATCGTAATAATAGGGCCCGTACGGCCAAAGCGTGGGATAAAAACCGTAGTATGGATAGCCGCGAGAGAAGTGCGTGTAACCGGCGCCGATCATAATTCCGCCCAATCGCACTCGGGGGTGCGATTTTTGCGTATCCGCCTTTGCAGGAACCGCCGCCGCAGCGGATTGTGAAGGGATTGCTGGCTGATCGGAGGCCAACGCCAACGCCGCTACAACGAAGATTGAAAGACCGGCGAATCGTAAGGCCATCCGGCACCTCCAGTTTCATTGTATGACGTGCCGGCGGCGCGCAGGTTGCGAGAAATGAATTACGGCGTCACTTCCGGCAGATTGGCCTGCTTCAATTGCGAATTCAGGCTCGTGAGATCCTGCGATTTCATCGCGCTCCAGCGTTGCAGCAAGCCAGCCATCGCTTTACGGCGGTCGGCCGCAGCCGCGACCGCTTGCGTAGTCGGCGCAACGTCGGCGCCTTGAATCAGGCGCAGCAGAAGCGCCAGCGATACATTAACGCTGGTGATCGTATCCGGCCCGCCGGCCACACCCCGGCCGCCACCGCCTCCTCGCCCTCCACCCCCGGCGCCTTCGAGTACGGCCAGCTTCTGATCAAGCGCGGAGATCGCGTCCGATGCAGCGCCCGATCCTGCGCGCTCTCGTACCTGGCTCAATTTCTCGCGCAACGCGCGCATCTGATCGAGCGCCTTCGATGCAGCAACGACATCGTCGTGAAGCTGTCTCGACACCGTGAACTGCTGCAAAAGCTCCGCGGCAGGAGTGTGCACTCGCGGATCCATTTTGACCGCAAGCGGCTGCGAATAACTGCGTCCGTTCACCGTAAGTTTCACGGTGTAGTTTCCCGGCATCGCCCAAGGCGAGCTCGGCGCGGGTGCGGTGTCACGCAAAATCGCCTGCATCGGATAGTTGGGCCGTTCTCCCGGCACCGGCGAATAATGAATGTCCCAAAGGAAACGATGCATGCCCGGCTGATTCGACAGCATCTGCGGCGGCCGCACCCAGTAGCGCGGGATGGCAAGCAGCGGGTCCATCGGTTGCACAGAATCGTCGCTCGAATAGCGCCGCACCAGTTTGCCCGCGCCATCTGCAATCTCGAGCGTCACTGTGCCGGTCGTCGCCGGGCCTAAATAATAATTGACGATCGCTCCGTCCGGCGGATTCTGTCCACCCGGTTCATCGGGCGGCAGCGGTGTATCTGTGTTCATGTTCCAACGCACGCGAATCGCGGTCTGCGGACGAAAGAGAAACGCAGCCGACTCAGCGACTGCCGGCGTGAGTTGCCGTAGCGGAGTGATGTCGTCCAGAATCCAAAACCCACGGCCATGCGTTGCAGCCACCAGGTCATCATCTTTGACGATGATGTCGCGCACCGACGACGCCGGCATGTTCCCCCGCAACGACTGCCAGTGATCGCCGTCGTCGAACGAGACATGAACTTCCCGCTCAGTCCCTGCGAACAACAGACCTTTGCGCTTGGGATCTTCGCGAACCGCATCAACAGGGGCATCGGGTGGAAGACCGTTGACAATCTCAGCCCAGGTCTTCCCGCTGTCGTGCGTCCGATAAATGTGCGGCCGCATATCGTCCAGCCGCAAAGTGTTGATGGCCGCATAAGCTGTCTGCGCATCGAAATGTCCAGCGTCGAGAATGGCAACCTTGGCGAACGGAACAAGTTGCGATGGTGTGACGTCTTTCCAGTGCAGCCCGCCGTCGACAGTCAAATGAATCAGCCCGTCATCGGTCCCCGCCCAGATGCGATTAATATCGAGCGGCGACGGAGCGACCGCATAAATCACGCCGCGCTGTGACGGCTTGGCAGTGGCCTCCCCTCGATATTTGCCGACATTCGCTGGAATTTCCCAATCTTTGCGAGTCAGGTCAGGGCTAATCTGCTGCCAATTGTGCCCCCCGTCGCGCGTCTTCCACAGCGTATTCGCGGCGAAGTAGAGAGTGTGCGGATCAACCGTTGAGAACAGCACCGGCGCCGTGCGTAGCACCCGAAAATCCGCGGGCCGGATCGGCTTCGGCGCGACGTTCTCCACTTGCCCGGTGCGGCGATCGTAGCGCGTAAGCTTGCCGCCGTAGATAACATCTGGATTCAGCGGGTCAGGCGCGGCGTAGCCGTATTCCTCCACACCCACCGGATGCCACTCGCGGAACGTGACCTGGCCGTCGTTGCCCCGGCTCGCGACACAGGCCGAACCACTGTCCTGCTGGCCACTGCACAGGCGATACGGAAACGCATTGTCCGCGGCAACGTGATACATGGCCGCGGTCGGCTGGTTGTACCACGAGCTCCAGGTCTCGCCACCGTTCACTGTAATGATGGCGCCCTGGTCGCTCGCGATCAGAATAATTTCCGGATTATTCGGATTGATCCAGATTTTCTGATAATCGTCTCCGCCCGGCGCTCCTCGAATTCCGGTCCAGGTCTTACCGCCATCGGTCGACTTCCACGTCACAACACTCGCGCTATAAACTACGTCGGGATTCTTCGGATCCACCGCCGGTACCGGAAGGTCGCCGCCGCCGATGCGCGCAGCCGGCCGCGTATCAGTCGTAATGCGCGACCAGCTTTCACCCGCATCATCCGATCGAAAAAGCCCGGTACCGCGCGGCGTCGCAACTGCAGCGTAGATGCGATTCGTGCGGCTCGGTGCGATCGCGAAAACAGCCTGCGTTACGCCTTCCTCCGGCAAGCCCTTCGTCAACGGATGCCAGGTTCGGCCGCCGTCCGTCGATTTGAACATCCCGCCGTTCGTGCCGCTCCACGCGCCGTTCTCCCACGGACCTTGCCGCGCCTCCCACAGTGAAGCGTATACATGATCCGGATTCGCGGGATCAATCGCCACATCCGCGCCACCTGTGTTTTCGTCCTTGTAGAGAACCTTCTGGAAAGTTTGTCCGCCGTCCGCGGATCGGAAAATACCACGCTCTTCGTTGGCGCCGTACGGATGCCCCAGCACCGCTACGAACAACCGGTTCGGATTGCGAGGATCGATCGCAATCTGAGGAATCTGTTGCCCATCGCGCAGGCCAAGGTGAGTCCACGTCTTCCCCGCATCGGTCGATTTGTAGACTCCGTCGCCCACCGAAAGGTCGGGCCGCTGCAATCCTTCGCCGCTGCCGACATACACGATGTTGGGATTGGACGGCGCCGCCGCGATTGCCCCGATCGACCCGGTCGGCTGATCGTCGAAGATCGGCTTCCAGGTGCGGCCGTAGTCGTCGGTCTTCCAAACGCCGCCATTCACCGCTCCAATGTAAAAGACATTTGGCTGATTCGGGACACCGGCACAGGCCCGGGTCCGGCCCCCGCGATAGGGTCCTATGGCGCGCCAGGTCATTGCCGAAAAAAGGCGGCCGTCGAAAGGTTGAGCTGTGGCGACTAAGGTCATACTTAGGAAAACACTCACTAGCAAGGAGATGCAGGGATTCATGTGGATCTGCCTACCTGCGGAAGTATATCAAGTCGGCACCCGGCCACCCAAGGACTTCCTATGTTAGGCGAGGTTACAATGCTCGTATACTATACATTTAAATAGCCTTATATTCCAAAATCGCTTTCTTCGCCGGGCGCGGAGTACCGGTACCGGGCCCCGTACCAACTAAGAGGGACGGAATCAAAAGACTCCTTGAAATACCCTAGGACCGATGCTACACTGAATGAGCATTGAAGGGCCGAAACGGTGAACGCGCCGTACGCTCGATAAATGTTGTTCGATCGGAGGATTGTAACAATGAAGAAGTTCTTGCTCGTTTTGATGGGTGTCGCACTGACGACCTCTATCGCTCTTGCTAGCCCCACCACTTGCCTTTTACCGAACGCTCCCTATTCGGCTTACATCGTTTCCGGTTTTTCGTGTGTAACCGGGAACCTGATGTTTAGCGGCTTTCAGTACTCGGCTACCGCCGGCTCGCCCAGTGCTGCCCAAATCACCGTGACGCCAATTACCACGGACTTCAATGAAGGTTTCCAGTTCAACGGTAATTGGAGTGGAAACATGGACAGTTTGCTGGTTTTCACGATCACCGCTGTCAGGGGCACGATTACGGATCTCCACCTTTCCTTTAACGGCATCGCATCCGGTGCTGGTAGCAGCGCGAATGTCGCTGAAAACTTCTGCCTTGACGGCGCTCTCGCGACTTGCCCGGTCGCACAGTCTGGGCAACTCAGTGTGACCAACCCACCGGCGAAGTTCAACGATGTGGTTTTCTTCGCTGGGGCGCACTCGATCCAGGTATCCAAGGATATTTCGGTCTTCGCTGGTCCCAATGGAACGGCTTCGATTTCTCAGGTCACCAACTCCTTCTCGCAGCCGGCTCCCGAGCCTCTGTCGCTGGTGCTCTTCGGTTCAGGGCTTCTCGCTCTCGGACTGATCCGGCATCGCGCGAAGAAGTAAGATCGCTTTAAGCACTTCAAAGCGCGGATCGCGGGCAACTGCGGTTCGCGCTTTTTCCTTTTCTAGAGGCTGCGTAGCGCATCCAGCACCGACCTCGGAATATTCAAGCTCCCGTTAACCCCGGAACCGAGTGCAACTCTTGGCTTTGCGTCTCCGTGAAAATCGGAACCCCCTGTGACCGCTAAGCCGAACTTCTGCCCGAGCCATCGATAACGAGCCGTGTCTGATTCGTCCTGGTCGGAATGGTAAATCTCGATTCCCTTGAGTCCCGCGGCGCGGAGTTCATCGATCAACTTTTCTTCCTCGGCCGAATCCCGGACTCCGAGCCGTACCGGATGCGCGACCACGGGCAATCCACCGGCGTCGATGATTCGCTGAATCCCAGTCGCGGCATCAGGCGAGTCACGCTCCACAAAGGCTGGAGCTAATTCCCCCAGGTATCGACGGAAGGCATCTTCCGAATTGACCGCGTACCCTTTGTGCACCAAAACTCGCGCGAAGTGCGGACGCCCAGTCAGTGTTCTTCCTAGACGCTCGACTTCTTCCAGCTCGATCTTGACACCCAACGACTGCAGCTTCTCCACCAGCCGCAGGTTCCGTTCACGGCGCGCTGCCTGCAATTCATCTAGCCACGCGCGGAACTCGAGTGAAGGCGGCTGGTGCAGGAAGTATCCGAGTAGGTGAACCGCTCGATGCTTGGCGCCATCTCGATCGAATCGTGTGCTCAATTCGATTCCACAAACCAGGTCCAGCCCATAGGACCGCGCTGGTTGCACCGCTTGATCGTATCCAGCGAAGGTGTCGTGATCGGATATCGCGAGCGCCTCCAAACCCATGGCGAGCGCTCGATCCACCAACTCGAGCGGAGTGCAGCTGCCGTCCGACTCGTTGGTGTGAGTGTGAAGATCGATCACAGCGCCAGCTTTCTCAACCGCAGCGCATTGGCGATCACGGAGACCGAGCTGAACGTCATTGCCGCGCTGGCGATCATCGGGCTCAGCAGCACGCCGAAGACCGGGTAGAGGACACCGGCCGCTAGCGGAACACCGATCGTGTTATATAAGAACGCGAAGAAAAGGTTCTGGCGGATGTTGCGCATGGTGGCCTTGCTTAACGCGAGCGCGCGAACGATCCCGCGCAGATCGCCTTTCACCAACGTAATCCCCGCGCTCTCCATCGCGATGTCGGTTCCTGTTCCCATCGCAATGCCTACCTGCGCACGGGCCAAAGCCGGTGCGTCGTTTATACCGTCGCCGGCCATCGCGACTGTGTGGCCTTGCGACTGCAGCTCCGCGACCACCTCCGCCTTCGCATCGGGCAACACTTCAGCGCGCACTTCATCGATTCCTAGCTTGCGCGCCACCAGTTCCGACGCGGCCCGATGGTCGCCGGTCAGCATTACGATGCGAATCCCGTCGCGATGCAGTCTCTCGATCGCTTCCCGGGCCGAGGTCTTGATCGTGTCAGCGATGCCGAGCAAGCCCGCGGGCCGCCCGTCGATGGTCACGTACACTACCGTCTGGCCTTGCTGAAGCAGCGGTGCGGCTTGATCGCGCAATTCCGATGGAGCAGCATTTCCGATCTCGATACGCCTGCCGTCTACGATTCCAGCGACGCCGCGGCCAGGCGTAGAGCGAAACTCGTCGACCTTGGGCAAAGCGAGCCCTTGCTCGATCGCCCCCGCCACGATCGCCGTGGCAAGGGGATGCTCGCTCATCTTCTCGACACTCGCAGCCAGCCGCAGCGCTTCAGTATCGCTGGCGGTCACGAGCCTCGGTTTCCCTTCGGTCAGCGTGCCGGTCTTGTCGATTACCAGCGTATCGACACTTGCAAGCGCCTCTAGAGCTTCAGCATCGCGAATTAACACGCCCGCGGTGGCAGCGCGCCCCGTGCCGACCATGATCGACATCGGCGTCGCCAGACCGAGCGCGCATGGACAAGCGATGATCAGCACCGCAATCGCGTTCAGCAAAGCATAAGCCAAGCGC
>JACXTT010009653.1_pt1 | contig 13151 bp, 12 predicted proteins | sample 9270951 | NCBI WGS metagenome assembly JACXTT01 (sample SAMN15532306, study PRJNA645909) | rock metagenome | isolation source: weathered quartz diorite | place: Puerto Rico | collected 2017-06-21
CCCGGTGCCGGCATCACATTCAGTCCGGTGAGCGACTTGAATCTGTATTTCGGTTTCACGGAAGCAAGCCGTACACCGACGTCCATCGAATTGGGCTGCAGCGATCCCGAACAGCCGTGCAAGCTCCCAAACGCGATGACCGGAGATCCACCTCTCGATCAGGTGGTGGCGAGGACGTGGGAACTCGGCGTTCGCGGCCTGGACGAACGTCCGGCAACCTGGAGTTTCGGCATGTTTCGCGATGACAACAGAAACGACATCCTGTTCGTCTCGTCGGAACAGACCGGCTTCGGTTACTTCAAAAACTTCGGCAGGACGCGCCGCCAGGGATTCCAGGTCGACGCGAAGACAAAGATCTCGCGGCATGTCTTCGGAGCCGGGTACACGTTTCTGGATGCGACCTATCAAAGTCAGGAGACCACGAACGGCTCGAGCAACAGCAGCAACGAGACCGCAACGGAGGTCGCGCCCGGACTTCAGGGCACTCAACGGATCGAACCGGGTGACCGGATTCCCCTTACTCCACGTCACATGCTGAAGGCGTTTGCGGATTTCCGCGTCAATTCGAAAATCACCGTCGACCTCGGGATGACCTCCTTCTCGAGTTCCTACGCACGTGGAAACGAAAACAACAGGCACGAACCCGACGGCCTCTATTACCTGGGCCCGGGAACGGTCCCGCGTTACGCGGTGTTCGACGCGGGAGGAAGTTATCAAGTAATCCCGCACGTTCAACTCTTCGGCGAGATCAACAATCTCTTCGATCGGAAGTATTACTCCGCCGCGCAGCTCGGACCGACAGGTTTCACCGAAACCGGAACATTCATCGCCCGCCCGTTCCCTTCCATCGGCGGACAGTTTCCTGTACGTCACGCCACGTTCTATGCGCCGGGAGCTCCCAGAAGCGCATGGGGCGGCTTGCGCTTCAACTTCTGAGGTCACCGAAGCGGCTTCTCGTTACATTTTTGTGAGATTTTCGAAGTAGCGGGCGAACATGCGCATGCCGCCGGACGCCTGTTCCCAGTCGAAGTTTTCGTTGGGCGCGTGATAGCCGTGTTCGGGCAGACTCAGGCCGAGGAAGACGATCGGACACCGGAGGTATTTCTGCATCGTGACAACCGCTCCGATCGATCCACCTTCACGAACGAATGCGGGATCCCTGCCGAAAGCGGTGCGCATCGCATCGCGGGCGGCGTCGGCGTAAGGCCCGGTATTCGGACCAATGAAAGGCTTCAGGAAAGACTCTGCAAAGATCTGCACGTCGGGATGCCTATCCTTGATGAACGACTTGACCAGCTTGAAAATGTGATCCGGATTCTGATTCGGCACCAGGCGCATGCTGATTTTGGCTTCTGCTTTGGGCGCGATGGCTGTTTTGACTCCCGGTCCGGTGTATCCGCCAACCATGCCGTGAACTTCGAATGTCGGCATGGTCCAGATGCGTCGAACCACATCGTCGACGTCGTCGCTGCGAATTTTCTTCAGCTCGTGGGCGGTTTTAAATTTCTTCACATTGAAGCCGGACGCGAGGAAACTTTCGATTTCGACTTTGCTGATTTTTGCGACGTGGTCGTAGAAGCCGGGAATTCGGACTTTGCCGGTGCGCGCGTCGTAGCATTCCGCAATAACCTGGCACAATTCGCCGATCGGATTCCGGGCCGCTCCACCCGTCAGACCGGAATGCACGTCTTTGGTTCCGGTCTCGAGCACGAGCCGCATCGGTGCCAACCCGCGCAGGCCGTACGCCACCGCGGGTTTGCCGCGTGCGATCCAGATGGTATCCGAGACAACAACGGAATCCGTGCGAATGCGCGAAACGTTTTCCTTCGTGAAGTACTCGAAATTCGGACTGCCGATTTCTTCTTCGAGTTCCCAGATGAACTGAATGTTGATGGGAGTTCCCTGCTCGATCGCGTATCGAGCTCCGAACAGCGCCGTCAGCGCGGGTCCTTTGTCATCGGTGGCTCCGCGGCCAATGTATCGATCGCCTTCCTTGTGAAATACGAATGGAGAGCGCGTCCATTGCGGCTCGTTGGCGGGCTGTACGTCCAGATGGTTGTACACCGTGACCGTTTTTCTGCTCGATCCGGTCGCAAACCTTCCGACCACCACGGGATTGCCCGGCGTCGAAATCGCTTCGGCGTCGGCGCCGAGCGACCGCAAGTATGAAACAGCCGCATCGGCGCAGCGCCGGATGTCCGGTTTGTGATCGGGCTCAGCGCTGATCGTCGGTATCTCGACCCATTCCTGAAGCTTCGATTCAAATTCCGCTTTCGACGAACCAACGAAGCTATCGATATTGCCCATGATGCTCCCATTGCACGACGCGATCCGAATTACTGTATCATCCGCTTTGATGTGGCGTGAACAGACGCAATCTTATTTCAAAAACCTTCAGGACAAAATAACTGCGGCGCTGGAAAAGCTCGACGGCATGCGTTTTCGCGAGGACAACTGGTCGCGCGACGGAGGCGGGGACGGACGAACGCGCGTGCTGGAGGATGGCAACGTTTTTGAAAAAGCCGGAGTCAACTTCTCCGCGGTTCACGGCAATCTGCCGGAAGAGTTTGCGTCGAAGATTCCGCTTGGAACGGGAACGGAATTTTTTGCCACCGGCGTGTCTCTCGTTTTTCACGCGCGTAGTCCGATGATTCCGGCAGTCCATGCGAACTTCCGCTATCTCGAAAAAGGCGACGCCGCCTGGTTCGGCGGCGGGATGGACTTGACGCCGTTTTATCCATTTCCCGAGGATGCGATTCATTTTCATCGGACGATCAAGGCGGCATGCGATCGTCATGACGACGGCTACTATTCGCGCTTCAAGAAATGGTGTGACGAATATTTCTATTTGAAGCATCGAGGTGAGATGCGCGGCATCGGCGGCGTTTTCTTCGACTATCTGAAAGACGACACGGAAAAGACTTTTGATTTTGTCCGCGACCTCGGTGATACGTTTGTCGACGCCTACATTCCGATCGTCCAGCGGCGAATGAAAGAGCCGTTCACGGAGGATCACCGTCACTTTCAACTCTACCGCCGCGGGCGTTACGTCGAGTTTAATCTGCTGTACGATCGCGGCACGATTTTCGGTCTCGAGACGCGGGGCCGTACCGAGTCCATTTTGATGAGCCTGCCGCCGTTTGTGTGCTGGGTCTACGACTACAAACCGGAGCCGGGCTCGGCTGAAGCTAAAGCGCTGGAATTCTTTCAGCCCAGGAATTGGGTCGTTTAATGTTTTGCCGGTATTGCGGCGCGGCGATTGCCGCCGACAGTTTGTTTTGTCCGAAATGCGGAAAGCGGTTGGACACTTCCGGAAACCCGCGCGTCGACCGGATCGTCCAGAAACTGCGGCTGAAAACGCCTTACCCCTATTTCGCCGTTCTCCTGGTTTCGTTCGTCACGTGGGCGGCATGGCCGAAAGGGACTTCGGCGGCGTATGCGCAGGTCAAGTGGTCGATCGAACAGGATAAGGTTCTGGATCTTCCGCAGGACAATCTGTTCCAGCAAAGCCTCTCGCTCGTTCTCGAAAACAAGGGCAACGGCCCATTTCGAAACATTCCGGTCGATCTCGTTGCCAGGATCGAGCCGCAGAAGACGGCCGAGATCATCGCCGGATTCCTGGGTCGGCGACTGGTTGTCATGCAGGCCGGACAACCGCTGCCTTTGACGATCATCCTGGCAGACCCGATCGATCCCGGTTCGAAGCGCCGGTACCTGCTGGAAGGCGCGATCACGGCAAAGCCGCCTTTTAAAGTGACGTACGAAGTGCGCGAAGAAGGACGCCCCGACGTTTTGGCCAGGTACGTCGTCGAGAAATGAGAGACAGAAAGGGAATTCAAAAATGGACGATGTGGAATGCCAATCCGAAATCCGGAAAACTCAAATTGAACCGGCGCCCACTGAGTTCAATTTCGGTTTTGTGTTTTCGGATTGGCATTTCACTTCGTTCACTTTCAAATTCTCCTCAATAGGTGCCGACTCTTGAAAGAATTTCTAATTCGTTGGACAAAGCGTCTCCTCATCGCATTAGCGATCTTCATAGCCGTGCTTCTTTTCGTGGTACTGCCGGTGGGTGCTTCGTACCTGATCACCAATCGACGATTTCAGTACAACGAGCGAGGACCGCAAACTCCAAGCCAGGTGGGCATGGACGTGACGGCCGTCAACTTCTTCGCCTCGGACGGCGTCGAATTGCGCGGCTGGTGGAGTCCCGGAGACCGGACCAAGCCTGTCATCATCTTTTCTCACGGCCTGAACCGTTCGCGACTGGAACTGCTCGATCGCGCCGGGGAGGCGAGCCGCCGCGGCTACGGAGTTCTGTTGTTCGATTTGAGAAATCACGGGCAGAGCGCGCAAACTTACACGACGCTCGGTATCGAGGAGAGCAAGGATATTTGCGCCGCAAGCCAGACCGTTCGCGAGCGGGCGCCGCGCCGGCAGCAGGTATTGTGGGGTGTGTCGATGGGCGCGTCGACAGCCATTCTTGGCGCCAAGCGGTGTCCGGCGTTTCGCGCGATCATATCGGACAGTTCGTTTCTGTCGTTCCGGGAAACAATTTCTCATCACATCAACCTGATGCATTTGCCGTCGTTCCCCATTGCCAACATCATCGTGGGCCTCACAGCCTATCGAATGCATATGAATCCGGACGACGGCGATGTGGAAGCCGCGGTGGAATCCCTGCGAAACGTACCGATCCTCTTTATTGCAGGCGGAAACGACCTCCGGATGCCGCCGGCTTTGGCGGAACGTTTGCGCCGCGCCTCCACAAATCCGAAGTCGGAAATGCTGCTGGTTCCGGGTGCGAGTCACGGCGAGGCTTATACCGTCAATAAGGACCTTTACCTCGAGACCGTATTCGGATTTCTGGCGCGGGCGCTGTAGAGTCTTCTGCCGAAGGGCGCCAGCTTTCAGCGGATTGCTACAATACTGTCGTGCATTACACCGTGCTGGCCGGAGGAACGGGCGCCGCAAAATTCCTCATGGGGCTGGTCCAAGTCGTGCCGCAGGAACAGATCCACGTGGTCGTGAATGTTGGTGACGACGCGGAGGTGTGGGGGCTTCACGTCAGTCCGGACATCGACAGCATTCTCTACTCGCTCGCCGGACGGCTGGACACCATTCGCGGATGGGGTCTTCGCGACGAAACGTTTCGCTGCCTGGCCGAGATCCAACGCATCGGTATGCCCGGGTGGTTTCAACTCGGCGATGCGGATCTGGCGACACATCTCGCTCGAACGGAAATGTTGCGGCACCTGCCGCTCGATGCCGTCACTCAGCGTCTCGCCGAATCTCTTGGTGTCGCCGCCGAAGTTTTCCCCGCGACGAACGATCGACTGCGAACGCGAATCGAAACGCCGGATGGAGTGCTCGACTTTCAGGAATTCTTCGTCCGCGAACGATGCCAGCCGGAAATTCGATCGGTCACGTACGCCGGCGCAACCGAGGCTCAGCCGCCGGACGCCGTCGTTCATTCCATCCGCGACGCGGAGCTGGTGATCGTCGCGCCGAGCAATCCGATTACGAGCATTGGGCCCATTCTCGCCATTCATGGAATTCGCGATGCACTTCGATGCACTCGAGCGGAGGTTGTGGCGATCAGCCCCATCATCGGAAACAAAGCCGTCAGCGGTCCTGCGGGAAAATTGATGGAAGCCTGCGGATACGATGTCAGTCCGGCCGGTGTCGCCCGCTGCTACCACGATTTCCTGAATGACCTGATCGTGGATGTCACCGATGCCGGCATCGCTCCGGACATCCGGCTGGACACTATCGGCGTGCAGATCACGAGTATTCTGATGTCCACTCCGGAGGACGCGCGCCGTCTCGCGCAGTTTGTAGTTCATGAAAACCGTACTGCTCCCCGTTAAAGACTTCGCCATAGCCAAGCAGCGTCTCGCGACAGCGCTCCATCCGGCGCGCCGGGCCGGACTGGCTCGCGCGATGTTATCGGACGTTCTCCGCTCGATTGCGAATGCCCGCAAACCTGACAGGGTTGTGGTATACACGGGCAGCGAAGCCGTCGCCGAACTGGTGCGGCCGTATTCGTTCGACATTGTGGAGGAGCTTTTGGTGGCGGGCCACAGCGCAGCGGTCAATCGCATGGTCGACGATCTTGCGGATCACGCTTCGGAGATTCTGTCGATTGCGGCCGACCTCCCGACACTCACGGGCGCCGACGTGGACCGGGTTTTCGAAAGCGCATCCGCGGCGATCAACCTGATCGGTTCGCGGGACGGCACGGGGACGAACGCTGCGCTTTTTGTGATGCCCGCACGAATCCGGATGCAGTACGGCGACGGCAGTCTGAATCGTCATCTGGAGACCGCGAAAGTTGCCGGGTTGAAAGCGGACGTGCTGCGTATTCCCGGCATCGAATTCGACCTCGATACGCCCGACGACCTTCGGGCATACCTGCGACGCGGTCCCGACGCGTCGCAGACGTGGCAGTTTCTCAAATGAGCATCGTGGTTTCCGCAATCGATCATGTACCCGAAATCGAACCGGGCGCCGCGCTTGGCCGGCTGCTGCTCGCCGCAGCCGAACAATCGGGGATCCGATTCGAAGCGAAGGACATCGTTGCGGTGACGCAGAAGATCATCTCGAAAGCCGAGGGAAGGATCGTTCGTTTGAGCGATGTCGTTCCTTCATCCCAAGCCGATGCGATTGCGCGTCAATCCGGGAAAGACCCCAGACTTGTCGAGGTCGTTCTTCAGGAAACCCGGCGGATCGTTCGAATCCGCGGCGACGTCATGATCTGCGAAACGCATCATGGTTTCATTTGTGCGAATGCCGGAGTCGACCGGTCCAACGTGAACGGAGGTGATGCCGTCACGCTTTTGCCGCGGGATCCGGATCGCTCGGCTCGACAACTCGCCCGCCAGCTTGGTTGCGGCGTGATCGTCACCGACACGTTCGGCCGGCCCTGGCGCGAAGGACTCCTGGACGTGGCGATTGGAGTCGCCGGTGTCCCGCTCTTTGTCGATTTTCGTGGAACGCCGGATACCAAGGGCTATCCGCTGCAGGCCACCAATCTCGCTGCCGTCGACGCACTGGCCGCGGCAGCCGGACTGGTCATGGGAAAGACATCTCAAACACCCTTCGCACTCATTCGGGGATTCGACTGGGAACCGGGCAATCCGGCCATCGCGTCGATCCTGAGAAAACCGGAGAAGGACTTGTTCTTATGAAAATAGCGATCATTGGTGGGACCGGTAAACTTGGCCTCGGTTTCGTTTCGAGACTCCGGCATACGTCACATGAGTGTGCGATCGGCTCACGGGATCTCGCCAAAGCGGAGGCGGCCGTCGCATCGATCGAAAACAGCGCGAAGGCCATGACCAATACCGATGCGGCGGCGTGGTGCGATGTGGCGGTCCTGACAATCCCATATTCCGCTCACTGCGCTATCCTCGAACCCTTAAGAACTGGGCTTCGAGGCAAAATCGTCATCGATGCGACGGTTCCCCTCAATCCACAAAATCTTTTTCGGATGGCGACCGAGTCTGGCACTTCGGCTGCTGAGGAAACACTCACGCTGCTGGATGGCGCCATGGTATTTGCATCGTTTCATACGATTTCTCACCGGATTCTTCGCAAGGCGGACGACGTCGAAGACGTTTTGGTCGCCGGGCCCGCGGAGCGAAAACCGGACGTGCTGGAGCTGATTCGCGAGATGAACCTGCATCCGATCGATGCCGGACCGGTCGAGGCGGCGCGTCTTCTCGAAAACATGACGGCGCTGTTGATCTCGATCAACAAACAGAACAAAGTCAAAGAAAGCGGATTGAAGATTACCGGGATTCCCTAATGGCTCGTTCTCGATTCATACCTGGACGCCACGGCATTCGCGTCCAGATGATGTTCTGGACCTCCGCGCTGCTCGTCATCGCGATCGCAGGCCCGCTGGAATTGCGGCTGCGAGTAGCCTCTGGCTACGTGCAGCAGGACTTGATCGATCGATCTCGAGAGGTGGTCAACGATCTCGCCGCCGACCTCGGAGGTACGGAGTTTCTGGAAACCGAGCCCGTCCAGACCCAGTTCCTGGCGGAGATCCCGCGGTTTCCCTCCATTGTGGAACTGTCGTTGTTCGAACTTTCCGCCACCGGCAGTACCGTTTTCGCGAGCACCGTTACGCCTCCTGACGTTACTCCCGAAATCCTCGGCACACCGACGTCGGAACCCAAACCGCTCGTCGGCTCGCGCGGTGAACGTTTGCTGGCGGTCAGCCGGATGGTTCCGAATCATCCCGGCTTCATGATCATCTCGGTGACGACGATGGAAGAACTGGACCGCTTCGGCTCCATCAACCGCCGCTCCGCGTTCCTGTTCACGTTCGGCGGAATTGCCGCGGCCGTGCTGCTTCTGAACTACATCTTCCAGCGAAAGATCGGGCGTCCGCTGGATGAGATCCTGTCGGTCATGGAGAAGGCGCACGTCGGCGATTACAACGAACGGGTTCCGGAAGTGCGCGAAGACGAGATCGGGAAAGTCGCAACAACTCTGAACGAATTGATGGGCCGCGTTGAAGTGCGAACGGAGGAAAAGAACAGGTTGATTGCTGAAGCCACGCAAAGCATGGTCGAGTCACAGAACCGATTGATTCAAGCCGAGCGTCTCGCGATGGCGGGCCAGATGGCCGCTACTTTTGCGCATGAGATCGGGTCGCCGCTGACGTCATTGTCCGCTCACGCGGAACTCCTGATGGAGGACTCCGACACGACCGCGCATCAACGGGAAGCCATCGCGCTCATGCACAAACAGATTCGGCGCGTGACGCAGATCGTCGACGATCTCATGCGATCCGCGCGGCGCGGACCGGAAGATTTCGTGCCTGTCAACGTGGTGGAGATTGTGAATGATGTGTTGAGCCTCGTTCTGCCGCGGTTGCAGGCGCAGAACGTCATGGTGACGAATCGGCTGCCGGAGACGCTTCAGGTTCGCGGTTATCCGCTCTATCTGCAGGAGGTCTTTTTGAATCTCATCAACAATGCCGCCGAAGCCATCGATCGAAACGGGGCGATCGAGATCCGCGGTGGAGCCGATAGCGGAAAGATCTGGATTGAAGTGGCCGACAACGGACCCGGCATCGACCCGAAGATTCTCGACGATGTCTGGAAACAGTTCGTCACAACGAAAGCCATACGAAAGGGCACGGGCCTTGGGCTCGCCGTGGTCCGCGACATCGTCAAACAGCATGGCGGTGAAACCAGCCTGCAGAGCTCGCCGGCGGGCACATGCATTCGAGTCCTCTTGCCGGCGCTAAAGAACAGTATGGTGCCGGTATGAGTGCCAGGATTCTCGTTGTCGACGACGACGCGGACGCCAGAACAGCGCTGGTTCGAGTTCTCGAAAAAGAAGGCTACGCGGTCACAGGCGCGCCGACGGCCGACGATGCGTTGCGTCGGTTCGAGGCGTCGAACTTCGATCTCGTTGTAACCGACATGCGCATGGAAGGCATGGACGGCATCGAGCTTCTTCGCGCGATCAAGGCCCGCCGCAGCGATGTTCCCGTGATCATCATGACCGCGTTCGCTTCGATCGATACGGCCGTCCAGGCCATTGATGAGCGTGCTTACGACTATTTGCGGAAACCGTATCAACTGGCGGAGATCCGCGCCACGGTGAGGCGCGCCATCGACCACGCTTCCCTCACGCGCGAGAATCGCGAATTGAAACAGGATCTGGTTCGGGAAACCTCCACCGACAGAATCGTGGGTACCAGTCCGGGCATGGTCGAGGTCTACAAAGTGATCGCTCGAGTCGCGAAAAGCGACACGACGATCCTGATCACAGGCGAAAGCGGAACCGGCAAGGAGATGGTCGCGCGCGCCGTCCATCGCAACAGCCTTCGCGGGACAGGTCCTTTTCTGGCCGTGAACTGTGGCGCTCTCAGCGAGACGCTGCTCGAAAGCGAGTTGTTCGGCCATATGAAGGGCGCGTTCACCGGCGCCACCGCGAGCCGCAAAGGCTTGTTCGAATCCGCGCAGGCCGGCACGGTTTTTCTCGACGAGATCAGCGAGACGAGCCCTTCAATGCAAACGAAACTCCTGCGGGTGTTGGAAGAGCGCGAGATCACGCGAGTCGGCAGCATGGAGGCCATTAAAGTCGATGTGCGGATCATCGCGGCGACCAATCGATCGCTGCTGGCGCTGGTGAAAGAGAGCAAGTTTCGCGAGGATCTCTTCTATCGGCTCCACGTTGTGGAGATACTCCTTCCACCGCTGCGCGAGCGCACATCGGATCTGCCGTTGCTGTTCGATTATTTCCTCGATAAGTACAGCCGCAAACTCGGCAAGACCCTCGCGGTGGCTCCGGGGCTGACGGAAACGCTCGTGAAATATCGCTGGCCCGGCAACGTGCGTGAACTCGAAAACATCGTCGAACGTGCCGTGACGCTGAATCACACCGGCATTCTCAATCTCGAGGATCTGTCGATCGAGGTACGGACTGCGCAAGAGCAACCGCCGGGAGAAGACAAGAAGCTTGTGTCTCTCGATGAGATGGAAGCTCAGTATGTGAAGCGCGTCATCGCCGCCGTCGACGGCAACATGTCGCGCGCGGCCGAGGTCCTCAAGGTGGATCGCCGAACGTTGTACCGTATGGTGGATCGGTTCAACCTCTGGAACGACCGCCTCCGCAAAAGCGAAACCCCCGAAGAATAGAGCCGTTTCCATCCGGGATTCGCGATTCAGCCAATGAAAATGAGGCAATTCTGCAAAACCGCCGCACAAAAGGGGCTCCATCGATCACTCGACGAAGTCTGCAAGGGCTTGGTTGTGTGGGGATTTTCAGCGACCGGGCGTTTGGTCCCTTGCATGCCTATAGAACACTGCTGACAACAGCGAGAGACCAACTACCCCAACGGAGAAATGAGATAGACATGAAACGTTTAAGCTATTTTGCGCTTACCGCACTTCTGACTGCCGGTTTGTCAATGCCGGCCTTCTCGCAGGCGACGAAGGGCAGCGATCCCTGCTCCCAGTTCAAGACTGCTCCGAAGAACGAAAGCGCGGCCGACAAGAAAAAGAGACAGGCGGACCTGAAGTCCTGCATGGACAAAGTCAAGGCGGACAAAGCTGCAGCCAAACAGCAGTCCAGTCCGGCAAAGAAGTCCGCCGGCAAGAAAAAGCCCAGCAAATAGCCCAGAATTCCACGCAATTCGGGGTGCGGCTGCTGGCGACTGAATCTTAAGTACCCCTCCTGAGATTCAGCAAGCGGCACTCGCAATCCGCACTCCGAATCCAATCCTCAAGTCCTACCCTAAAAACAGGCGATAATGAGGGAGCGGGACGAGTCAATCCCGACTCGTCCCGTCCGATTCCCGGAACATGGAATTCCTGCTTCTCAAATACGGGTACCTGATCATGTTCCTTGGCGTCTTCCTGGAGGGTGAGGCATTCCTTCTGGCGGGCGCATTCCTCTGCAATGGCGGTTACTTCAGTCTTCCGCTCGTTATGCTCGTCGCGCTTGCGGCCAATACGCTGGGCGGCCAGTTCTACTACCTCGCCGCGCGAGTCCGCGGACGTCAATGGTTTGAGAGTCGTTTCGGGTCAAGCCCGCGGTTCCAACGCATTCTGACGTGGATGAGCAGTTACGGAAACTGGGTACTGCTTCTCAGCAGATTTGCGTTTGGCTTTCGAATCGTCATTCCGGCAGCCTGCGGCGCACTGGGCATGTCGCAGGCGCGATTTTTTCTGCTGAACCTCGCGGCCGGACTCATCTGGGCGATCCCCACGGCCCTGGTCGGGTATTACTTCGGAACGGGAGTTGACGCGCTGTTCCATCGAGCGCATCGAGTTGTGATGGAAAGCATCGCGATCGCATTCCTGCTCGTGGCGATTTATCTGGCATTCCGGCATTGGTGGCGGGTGATGGCCACATTTCAGCGGCTGGAATGGTCCGATCTGCACGCACTGTTTCCTTTCGTGATGGGTTTGACGGGTGTCCTGAATTTCGTCTCCGCCCTGACCCCTCGTTCGGACGCCGCGATCAACCGGATACAGGCATGGCTGCCACTCGAGGTCACTCAGGAAAGCCGCACGCTGATGCTGTTCGCCGGGATTGTGTTGCTTCAGGTCGCGCGAAGTCTTGCCCGCCGGAAGGAGACGGCCTGGTACATCGCCGTCATCGCCCTTTCCATTTCCCTGATGCTGCACGTGACCGGAGGATTCGACTTGCAGCACTCCCTCGTCGCGGCTTCGCTTCTTTTTTATCTGATTTATTTTCGCCGCCGGTTTTACGCCCGCAGCGATTCGGCGTCGTTGAAGCGAGGACTGGTTGCGGCTCCCCTTCTGACGCTGATGGTCTTCCTGTATGCCGCGGTGGGCTTTGACGCCACCAAACATCAGTTCCGGTGGTATAGCGGCGCCGAACCATGGGCCGAAGCCCTGCGCGCCGGCGTGCTGATCGTGGAACCTCACGTCGTCCCGTTGACGAAAGCCGCCAGCCGGTTTCTCGATTCCATCCAGGTAGCGGGATGGCTGTCGCGCGTTTACATTCTTGTTCTACTGCTGCGTCCGGTGGTTCTGCGCGATCGTCAGGAAGCGCCCAGGGAAGTGGTCCAGAAGATATTCTCGACTTTTGGCAACCACTCGACATGTGCGTTCGCCATCCAGTCGGATAAGCATCACCTTCTGCTAGCCGAACGCCGAGGGCTGGCAGCCTTCGCGACCAAAGGGGCAGTCGCCATCGCGTGCGGCGACCCGATGGCGTCGGACGACGATCTGCCGACAGTCGTCAAAGACTTCACCACGCACTGCGTTAGTCATGGTTGGACACCCAGCTTTTATCTTTCCTGCGAAGAGAAACTGCCCGTCTACCATTCGCTGGGATTCGCCTCGCAGCGAACCGCGGAAGAAGCGATCATCAACTTGTCGGAATGGAACCCGTCGCAGTTTGCTTCCTTCATCATGCACGACGCTGGAGTTCGCCGATATGACCGAGGCAAAGCGGCGGACCTGTTTATCGACGAGCAGCTCGAGGAAGTCACTGAGGACTGGCTGCAGACACGGCACATCGGGGAAATGGGTTTCACGATCGGACATTTCTCACTCGAATCGCTTTCCGATGGGCCGGTTTTTGTGATGAAGAAGCACCATCGCATTGAGGCATTCTGCGCCTGGTTGCCTTACAAGAACGGCAACGCGATG
>JACXTT010009654.1_pt1 | contig 13150 bp, 13 predicted proteins | sample 9270951 | NCBI WGS metagenome assembly JACXTT01 (sample SAMN15532306, study PRJNA645909) | rock metagenome | isolation source: weathered quartz diorite | place: Puerto Rico | collected 2017-06-21
CTGGCTGCAGGAGCCAGGCGCCAGCTTTGTAACCTTGACACAAAAAGGCCAGCTGCGTGGCTGCATAGGCTCCCTCATGGCGCGGCGCAGCCTGCAAGCCGATGTGCATGCCAACGCACGAGCCGCAGCCTTTCAGGACCCCCGCTTTGCCCCGCTTACGCAGGCCGAACTGGACATCACCCAGGTGGAAGTGTCCGTGCTCTCAGCCACACAAGACATGGTTTTTACCGAGGAGGCAGACGCTCTGTCACAGTTGCGCCCCCACATCGACGGCATCATCCTGGACAGCGGCGATGGCCACCGCGCCACCTTCCTGCCCCAGGTGTGGGAGCAGCTACCCCAAGCCGCCACGTTTATGGCCCACCTCAAGCGCAAGGCCGGTTTGCCGCTGGACTACTGGTCGCCCCACGTGCGCATGCAGCGCTACACCGTCGCGAAGTGGTCGGAAGCGGGTTGAGCCATGGACACGAGCTATCCCGCCCGCTACTGGCACGCCATAGACGATGGCCGCATCCAATGTGACCTGTGCCCGCGTGACTGCAAGTTGCATGAAGGCCAACGTGGCGCCTGCTTTGTCCGTGCCCGTGAAAACAACCAGATGGTGCTCACCACCTACGGCCGGTCATCCGGCTTTTGCATTGACCCCATCGAAAAGAAGCCGCTGAACCACTTCTACCCCGGCAGCAGCGTGCTGTCGTTTGGCACGGCCGGCTGCAACCTGGCCTGCAAGTTCTGCCAGAACTGGGACATCAGCAAGTCACGCGATATGGACCGGTTGATGGATCAGGCCTCGCCACAGGCGATTGCCAAGGCAGCGCAACGCGGCGGCTGCAAGAGCGTGGCCTTTACCTACAACGATCCGGTCATCTTTGCCGAGTACGCGATGGATGTGGCCGATGCCTGCCATGACCTGGGGATTCAAACCGTCGCCGTCACGGCAGGCTATATCCATGCCCAACCGCGGCGCGATTTTTACGCCAAGATGGACGCTGCCAATGTGGACCTCAAAGCCTTCACCGAAGACTTCTATTTCAAGACCACCGGCTCCCACCTACAGCCGGTGCTGGATACGCTGGTCTATTTGCGCCACGAGACCAAGGTATGGTTCGAAATCACGACCCTACTGATCCCCGGCCACAACGACTCCGATGCCGAACTCACCGCCTTGAGCGCGTGGGTGATGAAAGAGTTGGGCCCCGACGTGCCCCTGCACTTCTCAGCCTTCCACCCGGACCACAAAATGCGCGACATAGCAGCCACGCCGCTGGCGACCCTGGTGCGCGCACGCCAGATTGCCTTTCAGGCTGGGCTGCATTACGTCTACACCGGCAACGTGCACCATAGGGATGGCGACACCACGCTATGCGCAGCTTGCCGGTCGCCGGTCATTGAGCGTGACTGGTACCAGATCAAGCACTATGCGCTGAACCCACTGGGCCAGTGCCCGCAATGTGGCGCTGCGGTGGCCGGGCACTTTGGGCCCAAGGCTGGAAACTTTGGCAGGCAGCGCATACCCATTGCCATCCATGCCTGAAGTGCATTGAACTTTGCGCCCAATCGGACTAGTATTGCCAGCAGTCACTGTCATCGATCGGTTCCACTTTTTGAGGGGTGGTGCAATGAAGAAGCTGCTGGCACTGGTTCTTTTTCTACTGACGCTTCCTTCCTGGGGCGATCTGAACGTTACTCTCACACCAACCAACTCTGCCACGGACCCACCCGGCACCTTCTACACCGTCTCGGTTCCGGACGTGGACCAAATGAAGGCCAACGCACCAGCGGGTCAGCATGTGTATGTGTTTGTCGGCATACTGCACAAGACCAATGGCGCCGGCCTGATTCCGGTAGACATGTTCAGCCTGAACACTTCACCTGCCACCACGTTCACCAACGGCACGCTGACCGGCAACGGAGTGACCGTCACCAGCTACACGGTTGATCCCCTTGCATTCACCAATGCACCCGTCAACGTCAACACACCCGGCAGCACGGCGGGAATGTCCATTGCGACCGATCAAAGCACCTTCACCGCCACCAACCTCACGGGTGTCATCAATGGCATGCAGGGAGGCGACGCCATTTGGGTCGTCGCTGGTACCGGCAACTCTCCGGCCACGGCGCTGATCAACGGGATACAGAGCAGCAACACCAAACAGGTATTTCAAAAGCCCATGATGTCTGTCGCACCGACATCGATGGCAGCTGACCATACGGTGGGCACCACGCCCTGCCCTGAGGCCATGGGCACCATCACCATCACCAGCCTGCTCGCGGCGGGCCAAGGCCTGGACGTGAGCGTGACGTCCAGCAACAAGGTCTTCCGGATGAACGGCGCAGGCCTGAGCAATGCGATTTCTGGAAGTATCAGTGTTGCGGCAGCTGGCACGCCAGGAACGATCGCCGTGAGCTATGACTGCTCTGCACTGCCATCGCAGGAAGGAACGATCACCCTCGTCGGCAGCACGGCTGGCGTGAACGGATCGCAAACAGTTACGGTATCGGTGAAGGTCACGAAGAACTGACAGTGATGGCCATTTGAAAGGCAAGGGGCGGCGTCGATTGGAACCTGCTGGATTCGGCCAATAACAAAAAAAGCCCTGTAGCACAAACACTACAGGGCTTTTCCATTTTTCTGGCGGAGCAGGCGGGATTCGAACCCGCGGTGGGTTTTACCCCACGCACGCTTTCCAGGCGTGTGACTTAAACCGCTCATCCACCGCTCCAGAGCCTTCTATTCTAACCTGGGTTTTGGTCAGAATTGGCACAAGCGGCAATAAAAGCAATTTTTATCGAATAACCGCCATGGTTTCCAGCTTGCCACCACGCACGGTCTTCAGCGTCAAAGCACCATTCTTGATGTCGCCCTTTTCGTCAAACGACACGGGCCCGGTCACGCCCTTGTAGTCAGCCGTGGCAGCCAGCACGGGCAGGTACTTGGCAGGGTCGGATGAGCCGGCCTTGACCATGGCTGCGACCATGATCTTGACGGCGTCGTAGACGTAAGGGGCGTACACCTGAACGTCGGTATTGAACTTGGCCTTGAACTTGGTTTTGAATTCCTCCATGCCCGCGCGGTCATCGCCTTCAACACCGCCGGCTTCAGCGCAATAGACCTGGTCATCGGCAATGGCGTCGCCACCAAGCTTGACCAGCTCGCTGGAGCAGATACCGTCGCCACCCATGAATTTGGCCTTGATGCCCAGGGACTTCATCTGCTTCAACATGGGGCCGGCCACGGCGTCCATACCGCCAAAGAACACCACATCCGGCTTCTTGCCCTTGATGGTGGTCAGAATGGCATTGAAATCGGTCGCCTTGTCGGTGGTGAATTCTTTGGCCACAACATTGCCGCCAGCGGACTCCACAGCCTTCGTGAACTCTTCGGCCACGCCCTGGCCATAGGCCGTGCGGTCATCGATGACGGCGATGGACTTGCCTTTGAGCGTGCCCACGGCATAGCGGCCCAGTGCGCCGCCCAGTTGTGTATCGTCCGCCACCATGCGGAAGGTGGTCTTGAACCCCTGGCGTGTGTACTTGGGGTTGGTAGCCGATGGTGAAATCTGCGGAATGCCGGCATCGCTATACAGCTTGGATGCCGGAATGGTGGTGCCCGAATTCAGGTGTCCCACCACGCCGTTGACCTTGGCGTCAACCAGCTTTTGCGCAACCGCCGTGCCCTGCTTGGGGTCTGCAGCATCGTCTTCAGCCATCAACTCCAGCGTGACTTTCTTCCCGTCGATCATCACGCCAGCCGTGTTCAACTCTTCGATGGCCATGCGCGCACCGTTTTCATTGTCCTTGCCCAGATGGGCAATGGCGCCGCTGGTGGGGCCAACATGGCCGATGCGCACCACGCCGGCACCTGCCGGTGCCGCCGGCGCACTGGTTGCGGCCGGCGCAGCCGCAGGCGCCGCTTCTTCCTTCTTGCCACAGGCGACCAGCAACACCGCTGCGGCCACCACTGTCATGCTACTTTTCACCGTGAAATGCATAGAAATAACTCCAGGATTTGATTGAGAAACGAAACCGAACGAATAGAAATATTCAGCAGCCGGCACGATAACGCAGTTTCCGTGCCATCAACATAGGGAAGTTACCGACCCAGGCCCCGGTGCGACGAGGCTTTACATTGAAGCAATGTTCACTTCTTGGGGCGATTCATGCGGGCCATGGCCAGTGCCACGGCCAAATTCACGGCCTCTTCGATATCTTGTTGCATGCGGGGCACGGCGGCGCGCATATGCTGCTCAACAATGCCCTGTAGCGAAGCACGCAGTTGTTGCTCCAGGCGCGGCTTTACAGTTTGCAGCACTTGCTCTACCAGGCGGTCACGGTCCAGCGGTGTTGGCGCAGGCACGGAGCCTGGGCGCACCACTTCGGTCAAGGTCGGCACAAACCGGCCGGAAGGCTTGGATGAGGCCATCAGGCGCCGCGCTTTAAATTGAGGTCGTGCCGCGCAATCTGGTAGCCGTGCTCGGTGTAGTAACGCCAACGGCCGCGTGCCAGGTCGCGGTCCGCAGCATCGGTGCTGACCACTTCGATGACACGCGCAAATCGCTCAAAGCCCTGTGGCACGGCATCAGCCAGATTCACCAGCACACCATGTCTGTCCGCGGGCAACGGCTCGGAATCTGCGACCAGCAGCAACGGTGAATAACGTTGTACGGATGCGCTGGCTAACGAGGTGCAGTGCTGCAGAAAATCGGTGGGCGCAGTCGCCCACAAATCAGCGTCCAACTGCGCGACAGCCGCGGCCGGCGCCACGACAACCAGCTGCGCCCCTGCTCCACGCGCCTTGCGCAACAGACGTCCGGCATAGGCCAATTTGTCCGGCGCGCCGAAGTGGAACGCGAGCTCGGTCACTTGGTATGGGCCTGGCTCAACAGATACTCAACCAGCAAGCCAACCGGGCGACCCGTGGCGCCCTTGGCCCCCCCACTCTTCCAGGCGGTACCGGCAATGTCCAGATGCGCCCAGGCAAACTTCTCGGTGAAGCGCTGCAAGAACTTGGCCGCCGTGATGGCGCCGCCCGCACGCCCGCCGACATTGGCAACGTCGGCAAAACTGGTCTTCAGGCCTTCGCTGTAATCTTCGTCCAGTGGCATGCGCCAGCACAGGTCCTGTGCCCGCTCTCCAGCAGCGGTCAATGCCGTGGCCAGCTCTTCGTTGGACGAGAACATGCCGCTGCGCACCCCGCCCAGGGCGATCACGCAGGCACCGGTCAGCGTGGCAATGTCCACCACCGACGTGGGCTTGAAGCGTTCGGCATAGGTCAGGGCGTCGCACAGCACCAGGCGCCCCTCGGCATCCGTGTTGAGGATTTCAATGGTTTGACCGCTCATGCTGGTGACCACATCGCCCGGCTTGACGGCACGGCCATTGATCAGGTTTTCGCAGGCGGGAATCAACCCCACCACATTGATGGCGGGCTTGAGCGCGGCCAGCGTGCGGAACACGCCCAGCACGCTGGCGGCACCCGACATGTCGAACTTCATTTCGTCCATGTCTGCCGCCGGCTTGATGGAGATACCGCCACAGTCGAACGTGATGCCCTTGCCCACCAGCACGGCCGGCGCTTGTGATTTGGCGGCACCGCTGTACTTCAAGATGATGAATTGCAGAGGCTGGTCTGAACCCTGGGCCACGGCCATGAAAGCGCCCATGCCCAGCTTGGCAACTTCCTTGGGGCCCAGCACTTCACAACTGACCTTGGGCAGTTCGGCCAGAGCCTGTGCCGCCTGCGCCAGGTGCACGGGCGTGGCGTGGTTGGCCGGGCGGTTGGCCCATTCCTTGGCCAGTTCGGCCCCCAGCACAATGCCTACCGCTCGGTCAAACGTGGCTTGCACTTCACTGGCGTTACTGGCAGCCAGTGTGACCTTGGACAAGGTGCGGCCTTCAGGCTTGGATTTGGTATGGGTGTAGCTGTATGTGGCATCGGCCACAGCTGCAACCGCTGCACGCACCGCGTCTTCACGGGCTGCAGTCGCAAAGCTGACGATCAATTTTTTCAGGGCCGGCGACTTGACCGCGCCAAGGCCTGCCACAATGGCGCTGCGCACGTCGCGAGCCGAGCCGGTGCCAGCCCCCACCAGTACCACCCGAGTGGCATGGGCTTGCGTGGGTTTGTAGAGGCACAGCAATTTACCGGGTTTGGTCTCCAAATCTTCGGATTTGATGGCTTGGGCGACCAAGACCGACAAATCGTCTTTGCCGGCCTTGAAGTCCTGGGTGACCAATACGATCAACGCATCACTTTTTTCAGTCGACACGCCAACCAGGCCTAGGGGCTTGAGTTCAAAGTTCATAATTGTGGTTTTCCTTTGCCGTAATGTTATTCCATTCCTCCATCCGTAAAGAATTGGCACGCAGTTTTGGTGCGACGCTGGTGGTGCTGATCACGGTGGTGATGACCATGACGCTGATTCGCACCCTGGGCGAGGCCGGTCGTGGCGTGTTCAACCCGTCTGACGTGATGATCGTCATGGGCTATACCGTGCTGTCCCAAATGCCCATTATTTTGGCGTTTTGCCTGTTCATGGCGGTGCTGAGCGTGCTGACCCGGATGTTCCGGGACAGCGAAATGGTGATCTGGTTTGGCAGTGGCCGGGGGCTGACCTCGCTGCTCAACCCGCTGTACCGCTTCGCCTGGCCCGTTTTGCTGGTGATCGCCGCGCTCGCACTGTTAATCTTGCCCTGGGCGCAAAGCCGCATCGAAGACTTGCGCGACCGCTACGAAAAACGAGGTGACATTGCTCGCATCGAACCAGGCCAGTTCCAAGAGTCCGCCAGCGGAGACCGCGTGTTCTTTGTGGAAAAGAACGCCACCACGACCCAAGCCGGCAACAACGTGTTCATTGCCACCCATAAGCAGGACAAGGAGACCATCACTTCCGCACTCAGCGGCAAATTGGAAGTCATCCATGGCGACAAATTTCTGGTGCTGCAAAACGGCCAGCGCCTGGAAAAGAACATTGGCAAACCGGACCTGACCGTTGCCGTTTACAGCACCTACGGGGCACAGCTGGACGCCGAAGACCAATCGGCGCGCAGCTTTGTGCCCTCCGGCGCCAAACCCACATTGGAGTTGCTGGCCAACCCCAATAAAGCCCACCTGGCCGAGCTATCCTGGCGCATAGGCTTGGCGCTGGCAGCCATCAACTTGATCGTCATCGGTATTGCGGCAGCTGGCGTCAACCCCCGAGTGGGCCGCACCGCCAATCTGGGCTTCGCCTTTGGCGCGTTCATTGTCTATCTGAATCTGCTGATACTGGGCAAAAGCTGGATCGAGACCGGCCAGATCCCATTTGCCATCTACCTGTTGGTCCTGCATGGCGGCGCACTGGCCCTGGCGCTGCTTTGGCTGACCAAGCGTAACAACAATTGGACGCTGCGGCTGCCTGGCCAGGCCAAGCGGGGCGCCAAATGCCCTCCGAAAGGCGCGACCGCATGAAAACCATACGCCGCCTGCTCTATGGCGAGGTGATTCTGGCCGTGGTGCTGGTCACCCTGGGCTTTGTAACCCTGTTCTATTTTTTTGACTTTGTTGACGAGCTGCAAGCCGTTGGCAAATACAAGGAGAACGGCTACACCGTGACCGAGGCCTTGATTTACGTGGGGCTGTCCTTGCCCAGCCACCTGTACGAGCTGCTACCCATCACGGTATTGATTGGCACCATTTTTGTGATGGCGCGCTTCGCACAGAGCTCTGAGTTCACCATTCTGCGCACCAGTGGCCTGGGGCCCTGGCGGGCCATGCGCACCTTGTTGGTATTGGGCGTAGGTTTTGTGCTGGTGACCTTTGCGGTGGGCGACTATTTGGCACCAATGGCGGACAAGTCGGCGCAATTGCTCAAATCGCGCTACCAAGGCCGGGTGACTGTCGGCAAGACGGGCGCCTGGCTGAAAGAAAGGCAGGCCTACAGCCAGTATGCAGTCAACATTGGTGCGCTGGCGCCGGACGGCAGCATGAAGAACGTGCACATTTTCGAATTTGACAACCGCGGCATCCTGGTTTCCATGACCGACGGCGAGAGCGCAAAGTTCGGCACCGATGCATGGCAAATCCACCACGCCGACCATACGGAATTTACCAGCAACGACGTCAACGCATCCAAGGTGGATCGCACCCATCTGGACGAATTCCGTTGGCCCACCCAAATCAGTGCCGAAATGGTCGCGACCGCCGTGCTGCGCCCCGAGCGCATGGGTACGGTAGACCTGTTCCAGTACATGCGACACCTCACCGCCAATGGGCAGACCTCGCTCAAATACGAAATCCAGTTCTGGAAGAAAGTGTTTTATCCCATGAGCTGCCTGGTCATGGTGGTGCTGGCCCTGCCCTTCGCCTACCTGCACTTCCGTTCCGGTAGTGTGGCCACCTATGTGTTTGGCGGCGTCATGGCGGGCATCAGTTTTGTGCTGCTCAACAACGTGCTGGGCGACCTGGGGGCGTTGCGTGGATGGCAGCCCTGGGTCACGGCGGCACTGCCGGGCATCATCTACTCATTACTATCCTTGACTGCCTTTAGCTGGTTGGTAATACGAAGATGATCAAGCCGCCTTTGACCCACGGCGTCGTGCTGCTGGCCCACGGCTCACGCGACCCCCTCTGGCACCAACCCATAGCCGCCATTGCAGCGCAAATGGCCCAGCAAGCACCCAGCACACCGGTGGTTTGCGCTTACCTGGAACTCAGCACTCCCAACCTGACAACGGCTGTCGACATGCTGCGCCAGCACGGCGTACAGCGCATCAGCATACTGCCGGTGTTTCTGGGCCTGGGCAAGCATGCCCGCGAAGACTTGCCGCGCCTGGTGGCCGACGAGCGCGTGCGCCACCCGGACATGGTCTTCACGCTCAAACCCGCCGTTGGTGAAGACCCCCGTTTGGTGCGCCTTTTGGCAGAAATTGCGCTCGATACCCATTGAATACCTATTTGATGGGGCATAATGAATCTCTTCTTTAGTAGAGATTTGATATGAACCTTCACCAGTTTCGTTTTGTACAGGAAGCCGTTCGCCGCAACCTCAACCTGACCGAGGCAGCCAAGGCCCTGCACACTTCGCAACCGGGCGTATCCAAGGCCATCATCGAGTTGGAAGAGGAACTGGGCATTGAAATTTTCGCCCGACATGGCAAGCGGCTCAAGCGCGTGACCGAGCCGGGTCAACACGTTTTGAAAAGTATTGACCTGATTCTGCGCGAGGTGGGCAACCTCAAGCGCATTGGTGAGCAATACAGCACCGAGGACAGTGGCACGCTGTCTATTGCCACGACCCACACCCAGGCCCGCTACGTGCTTCCCGAAAAGGTGGCTGCCCTGCGTAGCGCCTATCCCAAAGTCAATATCAGCCTGCACCAGGGCTCACCCGACCAGGTGGCCCGCATGCTGATCGACGAAGTGGCGGAGATCGGCATCGCCACCGAGTCGCTGGCCGAATATGCCGAACTGGTAACCCTGCCCTGCTACGAATGGCAACACATGCTGGTGCTGCCCGTGGACCACGCTTTGGCGCGCAAAGACCGCATCACCCTGGAAGATGTGGCCTTGGAGCCGCTGATCACCTACCACCCATCGTTCACCGGCCGCACCAAGATTGACACCGCCTTTGCCACCCGCAAGTTGACGCCCCGCATTGCTTTGGAAGCCATTGATTCGGACGTGATCAAGACCTATGTGCGCCTGGGCCTGGGCGTGGGCATTGCCGCCGAAATGGCGGTGCGTGACGTGGCTGAAGACGCCGGCAAGAGCGGCTTGGTGGTGCGCCCCGCCGGCCATCTGTTTGGCCAGAACGTGGCGCGCGTGGCCTTCAAGCGCAGCGCCTATTTGCGCAATTTTGTGTTCACCTTTGCCGAACTGCTCAGCGACCGCCTGGACCGCAAACTGATTGCCCGCGCCATGGATGGCCACGTGGAAAACTACGACTACTAGACGAAAGATGACCCCTGTACTTCAGTCACGCCTGCCCGCAGTAGGCACCACCATCTTCAGCGTCATGTCGGCCCTGGCCGCCGAGCACAAAGCCGTCAACCTGGGCCAGGGATTTCCAGACTTTGCCTGTGACCCAGCCCTGGTGGACCACGTCACGCAGGCCATGCAGGCTGGCCATAACCAGTACCCGCCCATGCCGGGCGTGCCACAGTTCCGGCAAGCCATTGCCGACAAAATGCAAGCCCTGTACGGGCGTGCCTACCGTGCCGCGGATGAGATCACCGTCACCGCCGGTGCCACGCAGGCCATCATCACTGCCATTTTGGCAGTGGTTCACCCGGGCGACGAAGTGATTGTGCTGGAGCCCTGTTATGACAGCTATGTACCCAATATTGAACTGGCTGGTGGCACGGCCGTACGGGTGGCGCTGACCCCTGGCACCTTTCGGCCCGACTTTGACGCCATTGCCGCTGCGATCAGCGGCAAGACGCGCGCCATCATCATCAACAGCCCACACAACCCCAGCGCCACGGTCTGGAGCCAGCAGGACATGCTTCACCTGCAGGAGCTGCTTGCGCCGACCAATGTGCTGCTGATCAGCGACGAGGTGTATGAGCACATGGTGTTTGACGGCGCGCAGCACGAGAGCGTGGCTCGATACGATGGCTTGGCAGAGCGGGCTTTCATTGTGTCCAGCTTTGGCAAGACCTACCACGTAACGGGTTGGAAGGTCGGTTTCGTCGCCGCACCGGCAGCGCGGATGGCGGAGTTCCGTAAGGTGCACCAGTTCAATGTGTTCACGGTCAACACGCCGGTGCAACACGCGCTGACCGCCTACATGGGCGATGCCGCACCCTATCGCGACCTGAGTGCCTTTTACCAGCGCAAGCGAGATATTTTCCGCGCGGGCTTGACCAAGACGCGCTTGCGTCTGTTGCCCAGTGAGGGCAGCTACTTTCAGTGCGTGGATATTTCTCAGGTCAGTGACCTGGGCGAGGCCGATTTCTGCAAGTGGCTGACCAGTGAAATCGGTGTAGCTGCCATTCCGCTGTCTGCCTTCTATGGCAATGGCTTTGACCAGCGGGTGGTTCGCTTTTGCTTTGCCAAGCAGGATGCTACGTTGCATGCGGCGTTGGAGCGGCTTCAGGCGCTTTAATTTGCTTGCCCGGCTGTGTTTCGGTTGCAGCACCTCGCTGTTTCGCAAAGGCATAGGCCCACTGCCGCTAGCGCTTCATTGCGTCGGCCCCTACGCGCGGCGTAGGGGCTCCCTTGTGGTGCTCGACAGCCAGGGCAGTCCCGCCAACTCGCTGCGCTCAAACATGCGGGACCGGCGCGCAAGCGCGCGACCCTGACTGCCTGCGCTCCTCAGCGACGCAAAGGCGCGCTAGCGGCAGTGGGCCTATGCCTTTGCGAAATAGTGACGGGAATGGATCTTTGCGAGTGGAATTCGACAGTGCAATATCGGTCACACTTGCCTCTCGGAAGACAGATTCATAGACCCTGGGATCGTGGGCTGCATGAGAATGGCGCAAATACTGAACGACCGGTTTCGGGCAAAATGGCTAGCAGCGTTGCAGCATAACCGACGGCCTTTAACAGGCCCGTCTGTGGCGGCCCAAATTTCTTGCAATTACGTTCTTGAGCGCACTCGTTTTATTGTCTGCTGATGACCCGTCGCGGCTCCGCTGCGGAGTTTTTCAAATGGGCCGCAGTGCAGCCGAATTGTGATGTCAAGAGTTTTACGCATCGTGAAACGTTGAACGGCTGGAATATTGACGAATTAGGGAGTGTCTTACATGAATAAATTGGCGAGGGCTGCCTATGTGCTGGCCGCGTTGGCTTGTGTCCAGTCCACAGTGCTAGCAGAGTATGCGGCGAATTTGAAAGCGTTGAATGATCAGTTTTCGACTATGTATAGGCAGGCCAACTACGCCCGTGCGGCAGAAGTTGCCACGCAGTCGCTCACGCTTGCAGAAGCAACACACGGCACGGATCACCCGGATGTGGCCGTAAGCTTGGACAATCTCGCCTTGCTTTACAAAACCGAACGTCAATTTGCCAAAGCCGAGCCTCTGTATCAGCGTGCATTGGATATACGGGAAAAAGCACTGGGACCCAATCACCTTGATGTGGCGGTGAGCCTGAATAACTTTGCCGAGTTGTATGGCGCCGAAGGGAATTACCCCAAATCCGAATTTTTTTTCCGACGCGCTTTGGCAATCCGAGAAATAGCATTGGGGCCGGATCACCTTGGTTTGACATCAACATTAACGGACTTGGCAACGTTGTATTTAGCTGAGGGCAAAGTTGATCAGTCTGAAAACATGTATCAGCGCGCTTTAGAAATCAAGGAAAAAACACTTGGCCTTAATCATCCCGACTTGGTGGTAAGTCTAAACAACCTGGCTTTTCCGTATTTCCTGCGGAGCCAACTTGCTAAGGCAGAATCCCTGTACCAGCGCGCCTTGGCAATCAGGGAAAAAGCATTTGGCTCCGATCATCCCGATGTGGCGGCGAGCCTCGTGGACCTGGCGACGCTATACAACAGCCAAGGCCAATACGCCAAGGCCGAACCCTTGTACAAGCGCGCTTTGGCGATCGAAGAAAAGGCTTTGGGCCCGGATCACCTCGAACTTGCTTCAAATCTTAGCCACTTAGCTGGGCTGTATTTGGGCCAAGACCAATATGACAAGGCCGAGCCACTATTCCGGCGCTCGCTTGCGATCGAAGAAAAGGCTCTGGGCCCGAACCATCCTAAAGTTGCGCAGAGTTTGAGCATCCTGGCCGTGCTCTGCAGAGCGACTGGGCGTACCGAAGAAGCCAGCTTATTAGAAGATCGATCCAAGACGATTAGGGCATTGAAGCGCTAGTGCCTCCAACTATCTGCTTACGACAATGGCAATTGAAAGTCTGGTGTTGGGCAAGTAAATTTCGAGTTCTTATTGCCAGTGTGCGCCCAAACGATTAATTCCGACGAAGGTTCTAAAGTCTTGCGCATTCAGCACAGTGTCTGGTCAGCGGCAAATGCTACTGCAAGCATCAAGCCAAGGCCAGGTCATCGTAGCCTTTCAATCGCGAAACACCCACTACCTAGCAAAGGCATAGGCCCACAGCCGCCAGCGCGCCTTTGCGTCGCTGAGGAGCGCAGGCAGTCAGGGTTGCGCGCTTGCGCGCCGGTCCCGCATGTTTGAGCGAAGCGAGTTGGCGGAACTGCCCTGA
>JACXTT010009655.1_pt1 | contig 13150 bp, 10 predicted proteins | sample 9270951 | NCBI WGS metagenome assembly JACXTT01 (sample SAMN15532306, study PRJNA645909) | rock metagenome | isolation source: weathered quartz diorite | place: Puerto Rico | collected 2017-06-21
AATCCCCAAAACCGCCGCACCGCTCGTTCCGCCCGCACCGGGCCAGAATAAAGACCACCCGCTGAATACACTCCCTTCAACCACCTTTGGCGTGGGCGAAGCGTTCATGCAACGAATCGGGCGGACTCGACGCCCTCGACTGCGCGAGCGTGCTCTCGCTCGATCGGCCGAGAAGCCGCCGGCGCGCGATAGTTTTGCGATAGTTGATGCCACCCCGCAGGCGGTCTTAAGCGGACTTAAGCGGAAAGCCGAGCTCGCCGCCTGAGCTGAAGCACACGGCAAGTATCGCTGCATACGCGCGGTTTTTGGCTTAACGGAGCGGCCCCGGAGTCGAACCGAGCCAGCCGTGGGCTACACGACCTCACCGGTTTTGAAGACCGGCCAGGTCTTCAGCCGGAAGCTGGGTGCACTTCCGACGAGTACGCGAACCGCGTCGCGCGACCCGACGTCGGCCGCTCAAGCGCGCGCTTAGAGCTTCGGCGTCAGGGTCACTGCGAGCAGGATGAGCGACAGCGCCGACGTCGCCACGACGGTCGCTCCAGCCAGCAGGTTGAACGTCCGCCCGTTCGCGTAGTCCCCCATCAGCTCGCGATTCGATGCGAGCCGCCAGAGGAAGCAGAGCGTGATCGGCAGCAGGAAGCCGTTGATCACCTGCACGCCGACAAGCAGGTGGATGACCGGGATGCCCGGGATCACGGCCACGACCGCGCCGATCACGATCAGCGCCGTGACGACGCCGACGAAGACGGGCGCCTCGCGCGGCCGGTGCGAGACGCCCTTCTCGAACCCGAACGTCTCGCTGATCACGTAGGCGGCCGTGACCGGCAGGATCGCGGCCGCGAGCAGGCTGGCGCCGAGCAGCCCCACACCGAAGAGCACCTCCGCATAGCGGCCGGCGAAGGGGACGAGCGCCCGCGCCGCGTCGGCTGCGTTGTTGACCGTGTGATCGCCGTGCAGGAAGAGCGTCGCGCCGGTGGCGATGATGATGAACATCGCGATCAGGTTGGCGAAGATCGAGCCGCTGATCACCTCGGCCCGCTCGGCCTTCAGCTCGTCCGGGCCGATGCCACGCTCGACCACCGCGCTCTGCAGGTAGAGCTGCATGAAGGGCGTGATCGTCGTGCCGGCGGTGGCGACGAACAACAGGAGATAGGGCGTGGTGGTCTGGATGTGCGGCGAGACGACGCGCCTGCCGACCTCGCCCCAGTCGGGCCGCGCCAGGATGGCCGCGATCGGATAGGCGAAGAAGGGGATCGTCATCAGGACGAAGATCCGCTCGGCGACCTTGTAGGAGCCGCGGACGAGCAGCAGCCAGACGAGCACCGCTCCGATCGGCACCGACACCTGGAAGGGAACGTGCGCCAGGTCGAGCGCAGCGCCGATGCCGACGAACTCGCTGATGCAGATGCCGAGGTTGGCGATCAGCACCGAGACGGTCGCGAACACCGACCAGCGCACCCCGTACTGCTCGCGGATCAGCTCCGCCAGCCCCTTGCCGGTCACCGCCCCCATCCGCGCCGCCATCTCCTGGACGACGACCAGGCTGACGGTGATCACGACCATCATCCACAGCAGCCCGTAGCCGTACTTCGCGCCGACCGACGCGTAGGTGGCGATGCCGCCGGCGTCGTTGCCGGCGTTGGCCGCGATCAGGCCGGGGCCGAGAACCGCGAAGACGAGAGCGAGGCGCCGGGCGAGACGGCTACGCGGCCGCAGCCGTGGACGCCGCGCCAGGGCACGGGCGACCAGCGCGCGGAGAGCACGGACTGTGCCCGCCATCCACGTCTCGTCTCACCTCAAGATGCATGGCGCCGTCAAATGTACCGGCGCGCCCGCGGCGGAGCGTCACTCGCCGAGCAAGCCGTAGTGGCGGCGCCAGCCCTGCGGCAGCAAGAGCTCGAGCACATCGTCGACCGTGACGACGCCGACCATCCGCTGCTCACCGTCGACGACCGGCACGACCGTCAGGTCGAAGTCCGTCATCAGCCGCGCGACCTCCTCCAGCTCGGCGTCCACGTGCACCCGCTGCGGGAGGCCGCCGATCACGCCGACGTGCTCACCATCGTCGGCGCGCAGCAGATCGACGAGCTGGATCGCGCCCGTGAGGCGCTTGTGCTCGTTCATCACGAACACCCAGGTGAGCGCCTCCGCCGGCGCACGCGAGCGCAGCAGTCGCGCGAGAGCCTCGACCTTCGTCGCCTGCGCGTAGACGCAGACGAAGTCCGGGCTCATGAGCCCACCGGCCGTGGCAGCGTCGTAGCCGAGCAACGCCCGCACGCGGCGGCGATGCACGTACGGCAGGAGCTCCAGCACCGGCTCGCGACGCTCCTCGGGCAACTCGTTGACGAGGTCGGCGGCGTCGTCCGCCTCCATGGCGCCGAGCACGGCCGCCACCTCGTGGTCTTCACGCTCCTCGAGGAACTCGACGCGGTGCTGTGCGTCCAGCTCCTCGAACACGTCCGCCTCCACTTCACGGTCGCCGCTGACAGCCTCCAGGATCTCCTTCCCCTCGCCGTGCGAAGCCGCCTCGACGAGGTCGGCCACCTGGGCCGGATGCAGGCGCGCCAGCTTCGGATGCGGGATGCGCAGGCGCACCGTCGGCACATGCCCGGTGAACGGCTCCACGCTCGACCAATCAAGAAAGCCGCCCGTCGCGATGAGACCCGCCAGCCGCCGCGGCAGGATGCGCCGGGCGAGCCCGCGCCAGCCCGTGTCGACGCCGACGACGCGGTACCAGCCGTCGAGCCGCGCGAGCTCGATCTCGTTCGTACGCACGAGCCGGGCGCCGTCGACGTTGATGAGCTGCCGGTCGAGCACGTCCCTGCGCAGCAAGACCTCCTGCGGGCGGCGTGCGAACGGCTGCAGGTCGAGCCGCGGCGCATTCAGCCTCACCGTACCCGGGGCTATCTCGCTGATCACGGCCGCGGGGACGAACACCTGCCGTCCCGCCACCTTCGCCACCGCGCCGCTGACGGGCGGGTAGTCCTCGTCCAGGCGGACGATCAGATCCTCAACGCGGCCCAACCGCCCACCTTCACGATCGACGAGCTCGCCGCCGACAACGAGCGACAGGTGGAGCAGAGGCTCCCCTCGGCCTGTCAGACCCACGCCGCAAGAGTACTCGTCGCCTGCGGCGGTCGGGTTGACGATCCCCGAGAGGCGGCGGACACTTCAGAGCGTGAACACGCGCCGTCGTGGGCGCGCACACGGACGGGCGTCGCGTGCGTACCGGGGGCGACCCCCGGCACGAACGGAGGCGGGCTCGAGCAACTCCGGCCTCCGCATCGTGCTGCTCGCGACCGTGCTCGTCCTCGTCGCCGTCGTCGCCTTTGTCCTCCTTTCGCGCGGATCGTCGACCACGACGGCCGCGTGCCTCGGGGCAACGCCCGGAGTGCGGGGTGTGCGCGACTCCTCTCTCAGGAAGGCACTTCGCGACGCGCCCGCACCGATCGAGGTCCTCCACTACGCGGCCGTGAATGCGTACGGCAAATCGATCGAGATCGTCCTTGCCCGCGCAAGCGACGAGCCGGCTGCCACCCGGATCGTCAAACGCCTCTCACCGATCAACGCAGTGGCGACAAGAAGAGGCCGTGTGGCCATCCTCTCGGCGAAGCCGCTCGACCCGGACGTGACGGCCAGGATCGCCGACTGTCTCGCGAAGAGCTCCTGGTCCTAGGACAGTGCCGCGGGCGAGGCTGGTCGCTGGGCCTCGCGCGGCGCCAGGGCGACCACCTCCCGATGGAACGGCGGTTCGTCGTCGTCGGTCGGCGGCTCACCCAGCTCCTCCGCGTAGCGGCGGCCGTCCCACACGGCGGCAGCGATCGTCCCTGGGCTCCAGGCGTCGCCGATCACGCTCACCGACGGATGGTCTCGAAGCCCGGCCGCCAGCCCGTCCTCGGGCAGCCGGGCAGTGACGAGCACGAGCGCGTCGCAGGCGAGCTCACGTTCGCGGCCGGTGAACGCGCACGCCGCCCGCACTGCACCGCCTTCCGCCGACGCGAGCGCGTGCGAGGCGATCACGGTGACGCCGAGCTCGAGCAGCTTCCGCTGGATGCGGTGCTGCTCCATCGTGTTGACCGTCCATTCGGACACGCGCGGTTCGGGAGTGACGATCGTCACCTCCCGCCCCTCGCTCGCGAGCAGCTCGGCCAGAACGCCGCCCATGTAGTAGTGGTCGTCGTCGTAGATCACGACCCGGCCGCCCGCGGGGCGCGTCCTGGTCAGCAGGTGGTCCGGTGTCAGTAGCTCGACGCCGTCGAGCGCGAGCGGGTGCGTATGCCACCGTCCCACGCCGTCCGCCCGCCAGCGGGAGCCGGTCGCGATGGCGACATGGTCGAAGTCGTAGCCGAGGACCTCTGCGGCATCGAGCCTGCTGCCGCGCGCCACCTCGACGTTCGGCAGCTTGGCGAGCTGTCCGGCCCGGTAGTCGACGACCCGGATCCACGCCGCAAGCCCGGGCAGGCGCGCCTCACGCGAGACCCTGCCGCCGAGTACGTCCGTGGCCTCCGCCAGGACGACGTCGTAGCCGCGGCGGCCGAGCGACATGGCCGCTTCGAGCCCCGCCGGCCCCGCGCCGACCACCAGCACGGTCGCGTCGGCGGTCCTGGGCCGCATCTGCTCCGGATGCCAACCGCGGCGCCACTCCTCGCCCATGGACGGGTTCTGGGTGCAGCGGATGGGGGTCATCAGCGGGTCGCCGGTGACGCAGATGTTGCAGCCGATGCACTCGCGGATGTCCTCCCAGCGGCCCTCTTCGATCTTGCGCGGCAGGAACGGGTCTGCGATCGACGGCCTCGCCGCGCCGACCAGGTCGAGCACGCCGTCCTGCACCATCCGCACCATCGTGTCCGGGGAGGTGAAGCGCCCGACGCCGACGACCGGCTTCGATGTCAGTTGCTTGAGCCCGCGCACGTACTGCTCCTGTGCGCCCTCGTCGGCGAAGCGGGACGTGATCGAGTCGAAGTCCCACTCACCGACCATGAAGTCCCACAGGTCGGGCAGCTCGCCGACGAGCGACAGCACCTGCTCGATCTCGCTCCGCCCGACGCCGTTGTCGCCGATCAGCTCGTCGACACAGATGCGGCAGGCCACGGCGGCGCGTCCGTCGACCTCGTCGAGCGTGTCCTCGAGGATCTCCCGCAGCAGGCGGGCGCGGTTCTCGAGGCTGCCGCCGTAGGCGTCGTCACGGTCGTTGTAGCGCCGCGACAGAAAGTGCTGCACCGTCGAGAGTCCGTGCGCCGCGTAGACGTAGACGAGGTCGTACCCGGCGCTGAGCGACCGCGCCACCGCCTGGCGATGCCAGCGCCGCAGGTCGGCGATGTCGCCGGCGTCCATGGCGCGGGCCTGCACCGGATGCGTGCCCGAGACGGGCAGGTTCGCCGGCCCGAGCGGCGGCCGCCGCACGTAGAGGTTGGGCGCCACCATCCCGCTGTGCACGAGCTCGATGCCGGCCAGCGCGCCGTGCTCGTGCACCATCTCGACGAGCCGCGCGTGCATCGGCACGTCGGCGTCGTCCCAGATCCGCCCCTCGATGTAGGGGGCGACGTCGGTCGAGTGGTGGATCTCGACCTCCTCGGTGCACACGACGGCCCAGCCGCCTTCCGCCTTCACGCCGCGCATGACCGCGTGGGCAGTCGGGTGGACGTGGCCCATGCCGTTGCAGTGCGGCACCTGGAAGAAGCGGTTGCGGGTCCTCACCGGGCCGATCCGCACCGGCTCGAACAGGATGTCGAAGCGCGGCTCGCGCATGTTTCGCGCGTCAGCCTACGGCGTTTCGCAGCGGTTGCGCCGGACGCTCCTTCGTCGGGTCGACGAACGGGATCGCCGCGGTGCTGCCCGTCAGCAACCCGTGCTCGGAGTCGACCTCGAGCGAGTTCCCCGGCCCGGCGAGCTCGATCGGCACCCAGACGTAGCCGATATTCCGCTCCAGCCCGGGCGACCAGGCGGCCGCGGTCACGCGTCCGACCTGCGCGCCGTCGTGGCGGGCAGGCCAGATCGCCGCGATCCCCGGCAGCGGCTTGTCCTCGTCGAAGACGATGCCGACGAGCTTCCGGTCGACGCCCTCGGCGCGTACGCGCTCGAGCGCGGCCTTGCCGATGTAGTCCTGCGGCTGCTGCTCGACGAGGCGCTCGAGCCCCATGACGTGGAACGGCGTGTCGCGCAACGTCATGTCGGAGCCCCAGTTGAAGATCCCCGCCTCGATGCGGCGCGCCTCGCTGGGCGCGATCGGCCGAATCGCATCTTCCTCGCCGGCGGCCATGACCGCGTCCCAGAGATCGGCGCCCCGCGCACCGTCGAGGAGGTTGATCTCGAAGCCGGGGACGGCCGACCAACCCGTGCGGCTGACGACCACGGGGATGTCGCCGATCGAGAAGCGTCCGCACCAGTAGTAGGAGAGGTCGTAGATCCCATCACCGACGAGCTTCTCGAGCGTGCGCGCCGCGAGGGGGCCTTGCACCTGCACCGGATGCACGTCGGGGTAGCTCACCGCCGCGTCGAGGCTGGACTCCGTCAGCAGCCCGAGCGCGTAGAGACCGGCATCCGAGTCGGCCAACTGCATCCACCAGGTGTCGACGTCGACGTGGAGCAGGACGGGGTCGTTGACGATGCCGCCGTCGCGTGCGGTGACGAGCATGTACTTACACTGGCCGACGGCGCACTTCGTCAGGTCGCGGCACGTGAGGCGGTCGATCAGGCGATCCGCATCGGGGCCGCTCACCTGCACGGTGCGCTCGACGCCCACGTCCCACAGGGTCACGCCCTCGTTCAGCGCGCGGTATTCGACCACCGGGTCGTCGTACTCGGCCGGGAGGTACATCTTGTTGTAGATGTCGTACGCACGGCAGCCGGCGCGCAGCGTCGACTCGAAGAACGGCGAGCGGCGATACCACGGCCCGAGGTAGAGGGTTGTGCTGGACGGGATCTCGGTCATCTGGCCTCTTGGTGGACGGCGAGACTTTGCCGGTTTCCGTCCTGACTGTCCAGTCAGTCAGGACCGGGGCGACGATACCACTTATCTGGAAAGCGGGTGGAGCCGCTGACATGATCCTGCGATGGCAGGCGCGACGGACGGCGGCGCGTCCGCGCCCCAACCGTCGTGCAGGACGACTAGAGGAGAGACCTGATGCCCCGAATGACCACCGTGTCGACCGCCTCGGCCGGATCGGCCGCGCCGAAGGAGAGCAAGACCGACGCGCGCGGCTGGGGAAACGTGCTCGCAGGCGTGCCGCTCTTTGCGGAGCTCAACCGCCGCCATCTGAACAAGGTGACCGCGCTCGGCCGGATCAGGCGCTTTCACGACGGCGCGGCGATCATGCGCGCGGGCGAGGCGGGAGACGCCCTCTACGTCGTGCTCGACGGTGAGGTCTCGGTCAAGCGGCCCGGTCTCCCCGTGCTCTCGCTCGGCATGGGCAGCTTCTTCGGCGAGATGGCGCTGCTCGACAGCGCCGCGCGCTCGGCGACGGTGGTCGCAAACGGCCCGGTCGTTTGCCTGGCGATCGGGCAGTCGCGATTTCACAAGCTCCTCCACACCGAGCCCGCGATAGCGATCGCGCTCCTCAAGGAGGTGGCGGCGAGGTTGCGGAGGGTTCAGGCCGTCGCTTCGTAGCGCTGCACACGGACCTACGTGGCTTGGGTCAGACCTTCTGGTCTGACCCGCTGTCGGCGCCGATCGAAGAGCGGGTCTGGCCGGAAGGCCAGACCCCTCTACCCGTCGGACCGCGCCACGGCAGGATCAGCACGACCCCGAGGGCGAGCGGGGCCAGATTGCGCGCGAGCAGGAGGCGGGCCGGCTCGTGTGAATGCGTGGTAGTAGCGCTTTGCGGGCGAGTTCATCTGATCCCACGTCGCCTGGTCGGTCGACCCGCGTGCCCGGACGAACGCGGCCGGGAGCACGAACATCGGCAGCGCCCCGGGCGGGTACTCGAGCGAGAAGTCGCGGTAGGGCACCTCGCCGGAGACGATCGCGGAGCCGTAGGGCTGGTAGACGCGGAGGTCGGAGCGCTCGATGTCGCCCGGCGACCGCAGCGCGAGCTCGACTGCGAACGCCACCGCCATCACGACGAGCGCCGCAAAGACGACGGCTGCCAGCGAGCGCGCCGAAGCAGGGCGCGTCCACCACCCGGACGAGCTCAGCTTCGAGCGCATGCGGCTACTGAGCCCGCTTGACGTAGACCCGGTAGTCGACGTGGCCGATTGCTCTGTTGTTCTTGCCCAGCAGCGAGACGGTGAAGTCGAGCACCTGGTCCTGGTCGGCGGTCGCCCAGAGATACCCCTGCAGAGAGCCGGCGACGAACGCGAACTGTCCGACGCGGTCCACCGACTTGCCCTTCGTGTCGAAGACCTCGATCACGACCGTCCCGCGCCACGGCTTGCCGTGCTGCCAGACGCGGAGGTAGTAGGCCCAGGCGCCGCCGGGGCTGACGATGTGCCCCTGCGCCTGGAAGCTGACCCGCAGGCCGGCGCCCTTTGCCGTCGTCACCGTGAACGTCAGCGGCGGCAGCGTGCTCGGGACGTCCTCCCGCAGCGGGCCTTCGGCGCGAGCCAGCCAGTAGTCGTCCGCGTACGCGAACTTGCCGCACCGGAACGGGCAGGGATGGAAGCGTCCGAAGACGATCGACCCGTCGGGCGCAATGCTCTTGAACGGGATGTGGTAGACGCGGGAGGCGGCGAGCCCGTGCTCGACGGCGTACCAGCGCGCATAGACGAGCGCATGGGGCTCGTGCTGGTTGACGTAGATTGTCCGGTCGGCGCCGAAGCCCTCGCGCAGAAGGGCCGGGACGCCCGCGTGGAAGGCGACCGTGCGCGCCCAACCGCGGGCACGGAAGTTGTCCACGAAGTGGACGAACTGGAAGGCCACAAGCCCGACAAGGGCAGCGCCGGCCACGCGCGCGAGCCAGTCGCGCCGGGCGCGGGCGAGCAACCAGACGAGCGCCGGCAGCCCGACGACGATCAGCAAGACGGGCAACGGCACCAGGCGCAGGCCGTAGCTGCGATCCTTGGTGAGCGCAGCCGGGATCGGTGACAGGACGAGCAGCACGACGGTGAAGAGCCAGAACCGCTCGGCGCGGCGGCGGACGACTGCGAGGACGACGCTCCCGAGCGCGAGCACGACCACGGCGGCGAAGATCGAGCCCGATCCCGACGTGTGCACGTAGGGCTTGGGGTCTCCCGAGACGATCCAGTGCCACAGGTTGACGTCGTGGACGTAGTTCCTGATCGCGTGGCCGGCGATCGTCCAGGGAGCCATCGAGCTGGTGATGAACGACGTCTGGTTGTATCGCTCGGTCAGCGCTCCCGGGTGCCGGAGCCAGTAGACCGCGATCGGCACGATCCCCGTCGCGGTGAACGTGCCCCAGGCGGTTGCGAACCAGCGCCAGCGGCTCCGGGCGGCGAAGACGAGCAACGCGAGCGCGAACAGCGGCGCCAGCAGCCGGCCCGCCGCGTAGACGAACGCGATCCCGGTCAGCGTCAGCCCGACGGCGGCTCCACGTCGAGCCGTCCAGGCATCGCGCTGCCCGGTTGCCAGTACGGCCAGCAGGAAGAGGCAGATGAGGAGCGGCTCGAGCGCGACCTCGTACGCAGCGCGTCCGACCTCGAAGAGCCAGGGGGTCAGACCCGCCAGGGCGACCACGAGGATGCCGACCAGGTTGCTGCCCGTCCACCGCCGCGCGAACAGGCCGAGCACCAGAGCGCCGGTCAGGACCGAGACGGCGGCGAGCCCACGTGCGACTTCCGCATGCGGTCCGGTCACGCGGAAGACCACGGCGAGCGTGTAGGTGAAGAGCGGGCTCTTGTAATCGCCGAACGACTCGAAGTAGAGCGGCAGCAGCCCGCCGTTCTCGTCTCTCAGGTGGTGCCCGATCACGTAGGCGTTGTACGACATCGACGCCTCGTCGGGCAGGAAGCCGGGTGGATTCGAGGGCGTGATCCAGAGGTTGAACGCGCACACACCGAGCAGCGCGCCGACCACTGCAAGCGTCGTCGGGGTTGCGAGGCGCGCGGTACCGAGGAAGCCTCTGGAAACAGCAGCGATGCGCGGGACGCCGGCCACCCCATGCTGCGCGACCTCTCAGGAGTGCCGCTCGGCAGAGCGGTCAGGGGACGGCGAACAGCCTAACCACCGCTTAGGACCGCGGTCAGCTCACTCGACGGACCCCGGCTGTCGCGGTGGCGGCGAGCGGTGCGTGGAACGTATTCATGTAGTCCTCGAGCCGGAAGGAGTCGAGGAACGCCTTCGCGGCTTTGCGTCCGTTGGCGATGAGCAGCTCCTGTTTCTCCGGCGACAGGTTGAACTGGGTGGTGGCGACGTCGGCCGCGTCGACCGCGAGCGTGCGGACGCGCGTGGAATGGCTGACGAAGCGGGTGTCCCAGGCTTCCTGGGCGGTGTGGAAGATGTCGAAGGCGAAGCGAACGCCCCAGGGCGCGATGCGGCCGAGGTGGTTGAGCCCACCGCCTAGACCGCGACCGCCGGTGAGCGTGAAGCCGAAGGTGGGGCGCGTCGGCAGACGGCCGGTGATGGCGGGGTCGACGTCAAACAGCCAGACGGGGAAGTTGGAGAGCGTGCCGCCGTCGACGATGAGAGCGGTGCGACCATCCCGCTCGAGCTCGATCGGCTTGAAGAAGTAAGGGATCGACATGCTCATGCGAGCCGCGCGCGAGATCTTGAACGCGTCCGGCTCGATCAACTTCGAGCTCTTCGGTGTCTTGTAGTCGACGAGGTCGTCGGGCAGTACGAGCAGACGCCTGTTGGTGACGTCGACGGCGATCAACTTCAGCCTCCACTGGGAGGTGCCGCCGTTCTTGCTCGTAGCTCGTACGTCGGCGAAGGTGGCGCCTTCGAGCACCTCGTCGAACCACTGCTCGAAGGCGCGCCCGCGGGCCATGCCGTGCTCTGCAATCAGGTTGAAGCCGCCGAGTAGCTTGCTGTGCAGTGGGAAGTCGGCGAAGGACGCGAACTTCGTCTTCTTCATCAGATCGAGCATCTGCTGGGCGTCGTGCCCGGTTGCGAGATAGCAGGCGATGATCGCTCCGGCGCTCGCGCCGGCCACGTTCTTCCAGCTCGTGATCGGCTTGGTCTTGTGCTCGGCGAATCCGCAGAGCGCCCCCGCGAGTGCGAGCCCTTTGACGCCGCCGCCGCGGAAGACGCCGTCAGCCTCGGCGATCCAGGCCATTCGAGCAGTGCTGCTGACGGTAGCCATGCGGCCTCCTTCGAGCGGTGGAGCCGCAGGCTGTCGATGGCTTCCGAGGTTACTCCCGTCTGGCCGGCCCGCTCGTACCGCGATCGGGGGATCTCGGATACTCAGGTCGAGCGATGTGCGCCGCCGCCGACCCGGCGTACGCCCCCATCAGACGCAGTCTGCGGCTGAGCATCGGAGGTCATGCGTGACCGAGCTGACACAGCCGCTGAGCACGACAGCCGCGAGGACGCCGCCGACGACCACGACGACGTCGGTTGCCACGCATACGGTTTCCTTCAGCGAGCTCGTCTATGCCCATCTCGACTGGTGGCGCCAGCGCCAGGACCACAGCCTCGTCCCTCCCACGAGCACCGCCTACGACGAGGCACTGCGCGCGTTCCAGCAGCGCCACGGCGAGATCGTCGGCTGCTACTGGTGCACGCAGATCGAGAGCGCGGTCGCGTTGACCGAGCGCCGCCGCCTCGGCGGCTGGCTCTACCCGGTCTACAGCTTCCATCGCGAGAGCGACTGGGCGACCCACAACGCGCCCGACGTGGCCGCCGAGCTCCACCGCTGCGACGTACTCGCCGTCCGGGCCAGGACCGTCCTCACCGGGGTCCGTCAGCGGATCTGCATGCAACTGGTAATGGCTTCGGCCGCAACCTGCTCAGCCTCGTCGACACGAAAGCTCACCACGACGAACACGAAGACACCGCCGCCGCGCTCGAGCGTGAGCGCGCCGCGATCACGAAGACCGAGAGCTACTACCACGAGGCCGCCAACGGTCAGGCACAGATGGTCTATTTCGGCGGCATGGCGAGCGTCACGGTTGCGCTCGCGATCCTCGCCGCGGTCTGGCTGACGTACGACTGGGCCAGCCCGCTCGCGGCACTGATCGCCGGCGCCGTCGGCGCCGTCGTCAGCGTCGTCCAACGCATCAACTCCGGCAAGTTCAGCCTCGAATACGACGTCGGCGGCCCCTACGCGTTCTTCCTCGGCGGCCTCCGGCCGCTGATCGGCGGCGCCTTCGCGATGGCGATCTCGTTCGCCTTCAGCGGCGGCCTGCTCCATCTCCCCGTCGCCGCCGAGGAATCGACCGGCCACCGGCACCTCGTCCTGCTCGTGCTCGGCTTCATCGCCGGGTTCAGCGAACGCTGGGCGCAGGACACGCTGACATCCATCCTCCCAGCCGCGCACGGCGGCGCCCAGACGACGAGCCCGGAGGCGTCACCGCCCGCCGGGCACGCAGGGCAACCGTGAGCCCGCCCGACGTCCAGCCGCGCTCGTACGCGGCGCCGCTTCGGCCTGCCGCCCAGCAGGTCTCGAAGCAGCATGGATTCCGCTCCAACCAGCGGTACGAGCCCCTTCCTCCGCCGACGGGCCCCTACCCCTACCACTTCCCGCTGGAGAGCGTGCTCGACAGCCAGGTGGTGAACGCGATCCAGCAGTCGGGCCGGCTCGTCTTCCACTGCGCCGGAGACACGGGCGGCGTTCGCTACGGCGCGTCACAGCAGATCGTCGCGTACTGGATGGGACAGGATCTGATCGCCCAGGGAACCGACGCGCCCACGTTCTTCTACCACCTCGGCGACGTCGTCTACTACAACGGCCAGCACGCCGACTACTTCCCGCAGTTCTACGAGCCGTACGAGGTATACGCAGCGCCGATCGTCGCCATCCCCGGCAACCACGACGGCGATCCGCTCGATGCGTCAGTCGAGCCGTCGCTCTCGGCGTTCGTCGACCTGTTCTGCGCCGAGACGCCGCACCGACCCGCGGAGGCACAGGAGGTCCAGCGGGACACGATGACTCAGCCGAACCCGTTCTGGACGCTGACCTCGCCGCTCGTGACGATCGTCGGCCTGTACACGAACGTACCGGAGGGCGGACGGCTCGACACCGACCAGATCGACTGGCTCCACGCGGAGCTCGCGGCGGCGCCGACGGATCGCGCGCTTCTCGTCGCGCTCCAC
>JACXTT010009656.1_pt1 | contig 13149 bp, 13 predicted proteins | sample 9270951 | NCBI WGS metagenome assembly JACXTT01 (sample SAMN15532306, study PRJNA645909) | rock metagenome | isolation source: weathered quartz diorite | place: Puerto Rico | collected 2017-06-21
GCTCGCGCCGACGGGGCTTCGGTACGCGATCCTTGATGACTCGCATTTCGTGCACGCGGGGCTCGATCCAGATGCGCTGTTGGGGTATTACCTGACGGAGAAAGAAGGCCACCCGCTGGCGATCTTCCCGATCAGCAAAGATCTCCGCTATCTGATTCCGTTCCGCGTCCCGGAGGAACTCATCGGCTTTCTCGCGCGGCTCGGCGAACGGGGAGGTGAGGTCGCGGTCACCTACGCCGACGACGGGGAGAAGTTCGGCTTGTGGCCGGACACCTATAAGTGGGTCTACGACGAAGGTTATCTCGAGCGCGTGTTCGACGCGCTGGAGCGCGAGAGCTCCTGGCTCCGGTTGCAGACGTTCGGCGAGTACCTGGATGCGTATCCCCCCACCGGGCGCGTGTACCTGCCCGCGGCCTCCTACGAGGAGCTCATGGAGTGGGCCCTGCCGGTCCCGGCTGCCAGGGCGCTGGAGGAACGGCGCGCGGAACTGGATCGGGCGGGGCGGCTGGCAGCTTTCCGGCCGTTCCTGCGGGGCGGGTTCTGGGACGGCTTCCTGCTCAAGTATTCCGAGGCCAACCACATGCACAAGCGGATGCTGGACGTCAGCGCGCGGGTGGCGCAGGCATTCCCGTCAGGCACCGATGTGCCCGAACCCGTGCGGCTGGTGTGGCGCGCACAGGGGAACGACGCCTACTGGCACGGGCTCTTCGGCGGGCTCTACCTCAACTACCTGCGGCACGAGACCTACCGGAATCTCATCGAGGCTGAGACACGCGCGGAGGCGGCCGAGCACCGTGGGCGCGCATGGTTGACCATGAGGGTGATCGATCTCGACCTCGACGGGCACGAGGAAATCGTGATGTCTACCCGCTCGCTTGGAGTCGTCCTGGCGCCGGCTTACGGGGGCAGCCTCCTGGAGCTGGATTATCGTCCGAAGTGCTTCAACCTGTCGGATGTCCTCACCCGCCGGGAGGAGGCCTATCACGGTAAGCTGTCAGAGGCCGCCTTGCGTCAGGGCTCGTCCGGCGGCGCGCCCGCATCCATCCACGATCAGCTCCGGGTCAAGGAGCAAGGGCTTGATAAGGTCCTCCGCTACGACCGACACCGGCGGGTCAGCTTTCTCGATCGGTTTCTCTCCCCGGCGAGTTCCTGGGAGGCCTTTGATCGGATCGACGATGAAGAGCGGGGCGATTGCGTGAGCGGGGCCTACCGGGTGAAGTCAGAACGTCCCGCGCCGCAGAAGGGAGTACTAACCATCCCCATGGCCCACCAGGGGACGGTGACCCTCGATGGTCGCGCGTACACGCTCGCTATGCGCAAGGTGTATCGGGTGACGAAGCACGATCCGGCGGTAGAGGTGGCCTATGCCATTGCCAGCCAAGCGGAGGCGCCTTGTGCCGTCAGGTTCGGCGTGGAGCTGAACCTGACCCTGTTGGCCGGGAACGATCCGCAGCGGTATTATGAGAGGCCGGATGGCGGCCGGGTTCGCCTGCACGAGCGGGGGCAGTGCGCAGCAACCGACCGGTTCTCGATGGTGGATGAGTGGAGCCGGCTGCGCGTGACCTTGCGCCTTGAGCGACCGGGGGAAATCTGGTACATGCCTGTCGAGACTGTCTCTCAGTCCGAAGATGGGATGGAGCGGACCTACCAAGGCTCCGCGCTCTTGGCCTCCTGGCTGCTGACCCTGCAACCCGGAGCATCCGAACGCGTCAAGGTGCGTCTTGAGATTGCCGACCTCTGAACGAAAGGAGACTTCGCGTGCCCGAGTTACGGCGTGATCCAATCGTCGGTCGGTGGGTGATCATCTCCACCGAGCGAGCCAAGCGCCCGACCGATTTCCGTCAGGTGGTGCCTCCGCTTCCGGCCCAGCCGCTGTGCCCGCTCTGTCCGGGGAACGAAGCGCAGACGCCGCCGGAGATCCTCGCGTACCGTGCCACAGGTGGCGCGCCCAACACGTCGGGGTGGAGCCTGCGCGTGGTCCCGAACAAGTTCCCGGCGCTGCAAATCGAGGGCGATCTCGGGCGCGAGGGGGTTGGGCTCTACGATCGCATGAATGGGGTGGGCGCCCACGAGGTGATCATCGAATCGCCCGATCACAAGGCGACGCTGGCGAGCCTGACGGAGAAGCAGCTTGAGGACGTCTTCTGGGCGTACCGCGACCGCATCCTGGACTTGCGGAAAGACGGCCGGCTCCGCTACATCCTGATCTTCAAAAACCACGGCGCGGCCGCCGGGGCCACGTTGGAGCACACGCACTCGCAACTGATCGCGCTGCCCATCGTCCCGACCAACGTGGTGAACGAGATCGCCGGCTGCCGTGAACACTATAAGGATAAGGAACGCTGCATTTACTGCGACATCATCCATCAGGAGATCAGCGACCGGAGCAGGGTCGTGAGCGAGAACTCCGAGTTTCTCTCCATCGCCCCCTTCGCCCCGCGGTTCCCGTTCGAGGTGTGGGTGCTGCCCAAGAGGCACACCTCCTACTTCGAGGAAAGCCAGAAGTTCCAGTTCGAAGCGCTTGCGCGGCTCTTCTCGGACACGCTGCGCCGGCTGGACCGGGCCCTGGGCACGCCCCCGTTCAACTTCATCCTGCACACCTCGCCCCTGCACGAGCGGACCGGCGAGTTCTACCACTGGCACATCGAGGTCATGCCCAAGCTCACGCAGGTCGCCGGCTTTGAATGGGGCACCGGGTTCTATATCAACCCAATTCCGCCGGAGGAGGCCGCGGCGTTCCTGCGGGACGCGGAGGTATAACGGGAAGGGGCGCGTCTTGGCGCGCCTGGGGAGGGTGGGTGAGATGAAGGTCGTGCTGAACCATCCGGTCCGGGAAGTGGAGGTCAAAGGGCCCCGGCGCGTCAGGGAAGTGCTGAAGGAGCTGAACCTCCTGCCGGAAAGCGTTCTGGTGGTTCGGGGCGACGATCTGGTGACCGAAGACGAGCTGCTCAAGGACGAGGACCGGATCGAGATCCGGCCGGTCATCTCGGGAGGCTAAGGCGATGCGCTGCCGCAAGTGCAAAGCGAAAGCGGTGCTGGACATCCCACGCCACCATACGTCTTTCTGCAAAGCGTGCCTCACGGAGTTCGTGTGCGCGCAAGTGGAGCGGGCGGTCGCCGAAGAGCGGATGTTCACCACAACCGACCGCGTGCTGGTGGCAGTGTCAGGCGGGAAGGATAGCCTGAGCCTGCTGGACATCCTGCGTAACCTCGGCTACCAGGCCGATGCGTTCTACGTGGATCTGGGGATCGGTGAGTACTCGCGGCAATCCAAGGAGAAGGTCGAGCGCTACACCAGCGCGCACGGGATCCCGCTACACGTCCACGAGCTCAAAGAAGACGAAGGGGCCGGCATCAACGACCTAGCCGACCTGGTTCGCCGGCCGACCTGCTCGGTCTGTGGCACGCTCAAGCGCTACCATTTCAATCGAACGGCGGTCGTGAAGGGTTACCACGTCCTGGCAACTGGCCACAACCTGGACGACGAAGCCGCGCGGCTGCTCGGCAATATCCTGCACTGGCAGACAGAATATCTGGAGAAACAGGGCCCGACCTTGCCGGATTCGGTGGAAGGTTTCGCTAAGAAGGTGAAGCCGCTCTTCCGGCTGGCGGAGCGGGAGATCGCCGCGTACGCGATCGTCAACGGGATCGATTATATCGTCGAGGAGTGCCCCAACGCCAAAGGGGCCAAGATGCTGCTCTATAAGGACATCATCAACCGGCTGGAGAGCGAGTCGCCCGGCACGAAACAGGCCTTCTACTGGGGGTTCCTGGTCCGGCAGAAGGCCGACGAACAAGCGCATCCTTCCATGGCCGAGCATGACCGGGCCGTCCTGCATCCCTGCGCTACATGCGGCCAGCCGACAACCGGCGAGATCTGCTCCTACTGCAAGCTGATGGTCCGGGCCCAGAAGAATGGCCCTGATCCCGTCCACTCCTGATTTTCTTTTCACCTAACACCGGTTTTGCGTCTGTCAAGAGTCTTGCCTCGCTAGACGTTTCCATACGATAGACATTCGCCCGCTTGACAGTCTGCGAGGGAGGATTATGGAACTTGGCAGAGCGGGCAGTCGAAGCAAAGCCCGCATGGCGATCAACATTAGGAAGACACGCTGAGGAAGGAGGTGGCCATATGAACGCCATTACCCGTTGGGATCCATTCAGGGAACTGGACGAGCTGCAGACCCGGCTCTCCGCCTTGTTCGGCCGCGCGCCGGTCCGCAAAAACGGCTCGAAGGATGAGGCACTGGCGGTGGCCGAGTGGGCGCCGGTGGTGGACATCGTGGAAGATGAAAATGAATATCTCATCAAGGCCGAGCTTCCCGAGGTCAAGAAAGAGGACGTGAAGGTGACGGTTCAGGACGATGTGCTCACCATCTCGGGAGAGCGGATGTTTGAGAAGGAGGAGAAAGGCCGTCAGTATCACCGCATGGAGCGCGCCTATGGGAGCTTTGCGCGCAGCTTCACCCTGCCCGAAGATGCTTATGGGGAGAAGGTGGCTGCGGAGTTCAAGGACGGCGTGCTCAAGGTGCATCTGCCGAAGTCAGAGCAGGCGAAGCCCAAGAGCATCGAGGTCAAGATCGGCTGAGCGAGCAAGCTGTCTATTTAGCCGGAGAGGAGGTGAACACGATGATGGATCTGAGTTCCTTTGTTGATGGTGGATTGGCCATCCTTGGGATGGTAGCCTGCATCCTGCTTGCGGGCTGGACCATCACGTCCCATTCCAGCACCGTGTCCGCCCCCGCGAACGCCCGTCCTGATCAGCAGACGCGCGATCATGGATGTCTGACGAAAGCTGCGTGAGGTCTGCCGGGAGCCGCTCGCGCTGTGAGCGGCTCCCGGCTTTGTTCTTCTGTCCGTCGATCCAAAACAATCTCGCCCTTGCGTGCGCCCCGTCGGATGCGGTACAAGGAGATTCAGTGGAGTGGAAAGGAGGGCTCGCCATGGCCAAAGCGTTGAAGTGCTTGAAAGAGGGATGCACCTTCGAGGTGCAGGGCAACTCCGTGGACGACGTCCTGGTCAAGCTCAAGATGCATGCGATGATCGCCCACCAGATGCCGCAGCTGCCGCCTGATCTGATCGAGAAGGCCAAAGGCTCTGTGCGCGACGTATAAGATGCCAATCCCGGTGAAGCCCTGTCCTTATTGCGACAAGCTGATGTGGATCAAGGACGAGTCCATCGAGTGGGTGGACGAGAACACCATCCGCTTCCAGTGCCCGCATTGCCAGTCGCTCGTGCGTCGCAGGCTGGTGGAACTCGGCGCGAATGCCGCCGGTCCCATCAAGCCGGCTTGACGCCTCTCCCGACACCCCCTAAGATGGCGCTATGACTGTCCTGTCCGATGGCGACCGCGTCCACTTGGTGGACCGGAAGGGCCGGCAGTACGCGTTGACGTTGAAGGCCGGCGACACCTTCCAGCTCAGCGGAGAGACGCTCGCCCATGACGATCTGATTGGCAAGCCCGACGGCACCCTGGTCACCCTGTCCCGCGGGCGTCGCATGCTGGCCATCCGTCCCACCCTCTCTGAATACGTGCTGAAGATGCCCCGCGGTGCCCAGGTCCTCTATCCCAAGGACCTCGGGGTGATCCTCCAGTGGGCCGATATCTATCCCGGTTCACGGGTCTTCGAGGCCGGGACGGGGTCGGGCGCACTGACCATGGCGCTGCTCCGGGCCGTCGGGGATCGCGGGCACGTCATCAGTTACGAGTCCCGCGAGGATTTTGCCCGGACCGCGATGAAGAACATTGAACGGTATCTCGGCCCCGTCCATAACCTCACGCTCAGGCAACGCAACGCGTATGAAGGCATCGAGGAGACGGATCTGGATCGGGCGGTCCTGGATCTCCCCGAGCCCTGGCAGGTGGTCCCCCACGCCGCGACGGCCTTGCGGTCTGGCGGGGTCTACTTGAGCTACGTCCCGACGATCCCCCAGGTGATGCAGACCGTGGAGGCGCTGCACCGGGCGCAGATCTTCGCGATGATCCAGACGTTCGAGACCCTGCTGCGGACCTGGAACATCGAGGGGCGCAGCGTGCGACCGGACCTGCGCATGGTGGCGCACAGCGGCTTCCTCACGGTGGCCCGCAAGGTGCAGCCCGGCCTGGCCCCTTCTGTCAGACCGGCGGAGGTGGAGCCGGAGGCCGGTGAGGCCGGCCGGCATGCGGATGGGCCGTGAGGCGCAATATTATTTTCACGACAGATAGCGGGTTGACCGCCCAATAGGCACGCGCGAGAAGCGCGTCTGATCGTCTGCTCGTTTCCCTGCTTTTCTTCATCCGCTCGGTAATCTTCCTTGCTCGTTCGCAGCCGTCCGTGTATGTAGGAGACACCATCTCTTTCAAGAGCGCCCTTTATGGCTGAACTTGATTTCCTCCGCGACCTGGTCGTGCTCTTTGGCGCTTCGATCGCGGTCGTGTTCGGATTCAATAGGCTCCGGCTCCCCGCCGTCGTCGGCTTCCTCGTCGCGGGCGCGCTGCTGGGCCCGCACGGACTGGACGTTGTGGATGACGTGGCCCGCGTGGAAGTCTTCGCCGAGGTGGGCGTCGTGCTGTTGCTGTTCACCATCGGGGTCGAGTTTTCCCTGGGCCAACTCCGGTCGCTCCGCACGGTCGCCGGCGTTGGGCTTCTCCAGATCGGCTCCGCGATCGTCCTGGCTGCTCTGGCGGCCATGGCCTTCGGCCTGCCGCGCAACCAGGGCGTGTTCTGGGGCTTCCTGGCGGCGATGAGCAGCACGGCGGTCGTGCTCAAGATGGTGACGGAGAGGGGCGAAACCAACTCCCCGCATGGCCGGCTGATCATCGGAATCTTGATCGTGCAGGACCTGGCGGTGGTGCCGATGATGGTCGTGACTCCGGTGTTGGGGGGGCTTGGGGAGGCAGGACTTCTGACGGTCGTGTGGTCGATCGCCAAGGCAGCCTTAGCGGTACTGCTCATTCTCGTGGCGGCGTGGTACCTGGTCCCTCGCCTGCTGGTGGAAGTCGTCAGGAGCCGGAGTCGTGAGCTGTTCGTGATCACCATCATCTTGGTGTGCCTGGGCATCGCTTGGCTCAGCTCGCTGGCTGGCCTGTCTCTCGCGCTCGGTGCGTTCATTGCGGGACTGATCATCTCCGAATCGGAATACAGCCACCAGGCGATGGCGGAGATTTTGCCCTTCCGGGACAGCTTCAACAGCCTCTTCTTCATCTCGATCGGGATGCTGCTCGATTTACGGGTCCTGCTGGCCCATCCCGTTCTGGTGATGGGCCTGGTCGTCGCGCTCGTGGGCGGGAAGATGGTGACGACCGTGGGAGCGGCGGTGGTCACTGGCTACTCCTGGCGGGCGGCGGTGCTCACCGGCATCGCCCTGGCTCAGATCGGAGAGTTTTCCTTCATTCTCGCCAAGGTCGGCAAGAGCGTCGGGCTCCTGCCCGGCGAGTCGTTCCAGGTGTTTCTGACCGTGTCTGTCCTGACACTGCTTCTCACGCCGTTTCTGCTGCAAGCCTCCCCGCGACTGGCGAGACGCGCGGAAGCGCTCCAGCGGCTGCGGCACTGGTTACCGGAACGCCAGACTGAACCCCACGGAATCCAGCCCCGCCACCTTCGGGACCATACCATCGTCGCGGGCTACGGAGTCAACGGGCGAAACCTTGTTCAGGTCCTGCGGGAGACTGAAATTCCGTTCGTGGTGGTCGATGTGGACGGGGAGACCGTCCGCCAAGAACAAAAGAAGGGAATCCCGATCCTGTTCGGGGATGTCACGCATCAACAGGTGCTCCGCCGACTCGGCATCCAGGACGCTCGCGCCTTGGTGCTGGCGATCTCCGACCCGATTGCCACCCGTCGGGCAGTCACGGTGGCGCGCCAACTCAGTCCGGCCATTCACATCGTTGCGCGCACCCGCTATCTGCGCGAGATTGAAGACCTGCGCGCGACGGGCGCCGACCAGGTCGTGCCGGAGGAGTTTGAAACCTCGATTGAAATCTTCAGCTTGGTGTTGCAGCACTACCGCATGCCCGCGCGGGTGATCGCCGAGAAGGCGGAACGCATCCGGCAAGAGGGTTATGCGCTCTTCCGCAAAGGACAGCCCGGCCTGAAGGAAATCGTCGCGAAGGAGGCCGACGACCTCTACGTTGACGATTAGAAACGCCGTCCAGTGATCTTTTCGTAGGCTTCGCGGAGAGTCCCGACTTCCAAAACGGTCAACCAGAGGCTTTCCGCCAGCGGACGCACGTCCCAGTCTCGGGTCCGGAGCTGTCCCTTGGGGATCAGGACAACTGAGAGGCCGCTTCTGGCTGCTCCCTGGAGTTTTTCCGGAATGCTCCCGACATCCGAGATGCGTCCATCTGGCTCGACCTTGCCAGTCATGGCGACGTTCGATGGAAACGTGTCGCCGCGCAGGGCGGCGACGATCCCGACCGCCAACACGGCGCTGGCGCTGGGCCCGTCGGTTAGATACGCGTTGTTGACATTCTTGATGGTGACGAGCCAGCTCCGGGGATCCTCGCCTATCGCGCTTGCAGCGGCGTTGACCGCCATCCGTGCGGCGTCTTTCCAATCGGGACTCAATGCCGAGCCTTTGAAAGTTCCCAAGGCGCGCGAGCCTTCATTAAACTGCACCCGGGGTCCGGAGAGGTCGGGCAGCCGGTCGATTTGCACGACAAGGTAGTGGGCCGCCCCCACCTGCTTGCCGCCCTGGTCAACCACTCCCAGAGCCGGGATGGAGATAAATACCCGCTGCTCGACAGCTCCAACTGTTCCTTTGCAGACAACTAGGAGGAACAGGACTGTCAGGAGCTGGGGTATAAAGGGGCGATACGAATGCATGGAGGTAAAAGTGTTGCTACCCTACCACACGTTCGCAACGAGGGAAAGGAGCTACGAGCTAGGGGCGGGCGATTGCCAGGCACGCCAATTTTCAATACAATCAATGGATTAATGGATATCAACAGAGCTGCCGGGGACAGGCCGGCGCTCCTTGACAAGCCCGAGAAGCGCATATTATAGTACTGTTACGCGATGCTAGAGGGGAATCGGGGAGGATGTGGAGGTTCTGTAACTCCTGCCTCCCCGAGGCATTTCAAGAGCTGATGATATGTCGACCACAGCAAAGCTTGATCCGCAAGTCGCCTTAGCGGAATTGCAAGAGCGCAAGCCCGATCGGGTCACGATCGTCGTCTTGAGCGGCAATATGGATCGGGTCATGTCTGCGTTCATCATCGCGACCGGGGCGGCGTCGATGGGAATGCAGGTCACGATGTTTTTCACCTTCTGGGGGCTGAATGCCATCCGGAAGCCCGGAGTGTCCAGCAAGGCCACGGATTGGCTGCGACGTTCGCTCGGATTTTTCAATAGAGGGGGCGCGGACACGTTGCCTTTGTCCCGTTTCCACTTCTGGGGTTTAGGGACCCGTATGATGAAGCTGGTGATGCGCCGCAACCGCATGCCGGGCGTCCCTGAACTGATGGACATGGCCAAAGACCTTGGCGTGCAGTTCATTGCGTGCACGACGACGCTTGGGCTCATGGGCATCACCAAGGACACCCTGATTGACGGGATCGATCAGTTTGCCGGAGTCTCGACCTATCTTGCCGAAGCGAAAGACGCGCAAGTCAACCTCTTCATCTAACGACACGTCCCTGGGAACGAAATCCTATGGGCCAACGTAATCCTATGGCGATTCAGTGGGATGTCCACCTCGATACCTTAGGGCTCTTCTGCCCGATGCCGATCATCAAGACCTCGAAGAAGATCAAGGGACTGGCGGTCGGCCAGGTTCTGCAAGTGGTCTCAGATGATGAAGGGATCAAGAAAGACATGCCGGCCTGGTGCGAAACCACAGGGCATGAGTACCTGGGTCTGGAAGAAGAGGTCAACGGGAATACCACTCATTACAAGACGTATGTGAGGAAAACAAAATAGCCTTCCGGGTGTTTCCTTCTGGCCCAAGAATTTTTCATTTCACAATCAATCATTTACAGAACTGACGTCAGCCTCGACCGCGCCGGATTCTGACGGGTTTCCCCTTCCAATCCACAACCATCTCGCAACACTAACCACAGACATTTCCACAACATGTAGACATGAAAATTTTGCTATCTCCCAGATATTGTATTTTTTGCTTGACTGGTGTCCAATCGCGTGGTAATAAACAGCCCGTCGCTGAAAACGCCGTGGCATCAAGATCGTGTGGGATGGTTTCTGTTCACACAAGTTCTAGGCGGCTACAGTCGGGAGCTATGATCACCAGGATTGAGCAGCCGAAGGGATGGAACTCCAGCAACCTGTACGATGTCCCTCCTGTCAACGGAGTCTACGTCTTACGCGATCAAAACCAGAATATCTTGTTCATCGGCAGTGTAGGGTCCCGCCATCTGCGCGACCGACTGATCGGACATCTGCAGGTCAACGATGTGCCGGGCGTCCGGTATTTTGAGTGGTACCAAACCGATGGCCCCCGCAGCGCACGGGAGAAGGCGAGGCAGTGGATCGCTCGCTATCGGCCACCGTTTGTCCATCGTCGTCGACGGGTTGCAGAGGCAGCGCCGATACTGGGCTAGTTCGTCTGGACGGGCCAGGCAGGAGTGCCCGTCCGTTTTTGTTGCGTGGGGCCACAGTCTCGGTTCAATTTGTTGTTATGCTTGAGGAGGAACGTTCATGAAACCTGCAGGACACGCGCGCGCGTCTGAGATTGAGTCTGGAGTGAAGGGAGAAGTGACCCTCCGCATCTCGCCGAACGCGTTGCGTGTTCTGAAGAAGCGGTACCTGGCGAAGGACGAAAATGGCAAGGTGATCGAAACGCCGGAAGGGATGTTTCGCCGTGTCGCGCACAACCTGGCGCAGGCGGATGCCCTCTACGGCGCAACGCCGGAGGAAGTGCGGACGACCGAAGAAGAGTTTTACGCCGTAACAGCCCGCCTGGACTTTCTGCCGAATTCTCCGACCCTCATGAACGCCGGCCGGCCGCTGCAGCAGCTGGCCGCCTGTTTCGTCCTGCCGGTCCAAGACTCGATCACGGGAATCTACGATACGTTGAAACACCAGGCGCTCATCCACCAGACCGGAGGGGGCACGGGGTTTTCGTTCTCCCGGTTGCGGCCCAAAGATGACGTGGTGCGGAGCACCGGGGGCGTGGCGTCTGGTCCGGTGTCGTTCATGAAGGTGTACAACCAGTCCACCGAGCACATCAAGCAAGGCGGCACCCGGCGGGGCGCCAATATGGGCATCCTGCGAGTGGACCATCCCGACATTCTGGAGTTCATTACCTGCAAGACCGACACCAAGGAGATTACCAACTTCAACATCAGCGTCGCGGTCACGGATATGTTCATGAAAGCGGCGCTGAACGGTGAGATGTATGACCTGGTAAACCCGCGATCCGGAAAAGTCGTCCGGCAGCTCAACGCGCGCGAGGTGCTGCACAAAATTGCGGAGTGCGCCTGGCGGAACGGCGAGCCGGGGCTCTTCTTCATCGATCAGGCCAACCGGACGAATCCCACGCCGCACTACGCGATGATCGAGGCCACCAACCCGTGCGGCGAGCAGCCGCTGCTGCCCTACGAGTCGTGCAACCTCGGGAGCATCAATCTGGAGAACCATCTCACCCGTACCGAGGACGGCCGGTACGAGATCGACTGGGCGCACTTGGAGCGGTCCATTCGGACATCCGTGCATTTCCTAGACAACGTCATCGACATGAACAAGTACCCGATCTCCGAGATCGAGAAATGCACCAAGGACAACCGGAAGATCGGCTTGGGCGTGATGGGGTTCGCCCGCATGCTCTTCAAGCTGGGCGTCCAGTACGACTCGGAAGCCGGCATCCAGATGGGCGAGCAGGTCATGAAGTTCGTCTCCGAGATCGGCTACGACGAGTCCCGGCGCATGGCCGAGAAGCGCGGCGCGTACCCCTCCTGGAAGGGCTCCCTCCACGAAGCGCGCGGCCAGCGGGTGCGGAACTCCTACGTGACCACCGTGGCCCCGACCGGCACGATCAGCATGATCGCGGATACATCGGGCGGCTGCGAGCCGGAGTTCAGCCTGATCTGGTTCAAGAACGTGATGGACGGCGAGCACCTGCCATACGTCCTCGACCTCTTCATCGAGACGGCCAAACGGGAAAGAATCTGGCAGGAGGGGGTGCTGGACAAGATCCTGGCCAATCACGGCTCGGCCCGGGGCATCCCGGAGATCCCCGAGCGGTGGCAGAAGGTCTTCGCCACAGCCCACGACATCGCGCCGGAGTGGCACGTCCGCATGCAGACGGCCTTCCAGAAGTACACAGACAGCGGCGTCTCCAAGACCATCAACATGCCGGACACTGCCACGGTGGACGACGTGATGGCCGCCTACCTGATGGCGTACGAGCTTGGCTGCAAGGGCATCACGGTATACCGCGACGGGAGCCGCGAGGAGCAGGTCATGAACGTCGGGCTGTCCACGAAGGAGAAGGCAACGTCTGCGGCGAGCGCGAAGTCATCGGTACCCGTCCACGTCACCGCCGACAAGGCAATGGAGCAAATGTCAGCGGCCCATGCGGCCGGGACGCAGCCGGCCAAGCTGGAGCGGCCGACTAAGGTGGAAGGGGAGACGATCGCGATCAATACCAGCTACGGCAAGATGTACCTGACCATTAACTCCATGAACGGACAGCCGTTCGAGACGTTCGCGACCGTCGCCAAGGCCGGCGGTATGATCCAGGCCGACCTGGAATGCGTGTGCCGGCTCATCAGTCTCGCGCTCCGCTACCGGATCCCGATGCACGAGATCACGAGGCAACTGATCGGCATTCAGGACGGCAACCCTTACGGCGTCGGGGCAAGTCGTGTCCTCTCTCTCTGGGACGCCATCGCCAAGGCGCTTGCGAGTTATCACCCGCCTGAGCAGCAGCAGGACTCCGCAGCGGGAGTGCTGGCGGCCCGCCCGGAAGGCTTGCCGTGCCCGGACTGCAAGAGTCCGCTGGTGCACACGGAGAATTGCGAGAAGTGTTACGGCTGTGGCTACTCGCGGTGCTGGTAGCTGCTAGGGATCTTCACGTGAAAGGAGGGTGGCATGTCGGGACCCTATAACTTGAAGTACATCCACCTCTTCGTGACGGAGATTTCGCCGGGTGCGTATATCCTGTCACGGAACGGGCGGATGGCTGATCGTGTCGGCCGGGCCGATCACAAC